>Ga0070734_10002294_pt1 | contig 23775 bp, 22 predicted proteins | sample Coa_R1_8_FD_66444 | JGI IMG/M metagenome (GOLD analysis project Ga0070734, IMG submission 66444) | Surface soil microbial communities from Centralia Pennsylvania, which are recovering from an underground coalmine fire - Coalmine... | ecosystem: Environmental > Terrestrial > Soil > Unclassified ...
TGTTTGGCCATTCAAATAAATCGAGATAGTCCCGCCAGGGCCGTTTGAGTTGGGTGCGAAATTGGAAAGAGACATTGAGAAAGTACTCCCTCCCGAGAAGGACAGCGACCCGCAAATGGAAGCAACCTGCTCGCCCCTGTCGTCGTAAATCTGGACCATTTGGAGGCCGCAACCGGGCGTATGGGTGTTCGTGGGAGTTCCTGTAATCGTGGAAGTGGCCGTGACGGTAGGCGTAAGGGTGATGGTGCTGGTGGCGGTGGAAGTCGCCGTATTCGTGAGCGTGTAGGTCGCCGTAAAGGTCGGCGTGGAAGTAAAGGTCCCGGTGGCGGTTGAAGTGGCTGTTTGGGTCGCGGTATTCGTCGGCGTCGAGGTGCAGGTTGAAGTGCAAGTGTTGGTGGCCGTAGCTGTGGCGGTAGTGGTGGAAGTATTGGTCGTGGTGGAGCTAGGAGAGGCGGTGGCTGTGCCGGTGGCGGTGGCGGTCGTCGTATAAGTACAAGTTGAAGTGGCGGTATTGGTGGCCGTGCCTGTTGGCGTGCTCGAAGCTGTCGATGTCGGGCTATTTGTGGTTGTGGGGGTGGCTGTAGCGGTGGCTGTGTTGGTTGGAGTGCCCGTAGCTGTCTCGGTGGGCGAATCGGTGGCCGTTGCCGTCGCAGTGTTTGTGGCTGTTGGTGTGGCGGTATTGGTAGTGGTACTGGTGGCCGTATCAGTGGGGGTATTGGTGGCTGTATTTGTCGTTGTAGAAGTCGCGGTATTGGTGGCTGTATTGGTCGCGGTATTAGTTGCCGTATTCGTTGGCGTATTGGTCGCAGTATTAGTGGCCGTGCTGGTGGCCGTATTCGTGGCCGTATTGGTGGGAGTACCTGTCGGAGTATTGGTCGCGGTGTTCGTAGGTGTAGCGGTCGGCGGAAGCGTTCCCGTATCGGTCGGCGTTGCCGTAGCTGTAACGGTGGGCGTGCTGGTGATGGTTGAGGTGGCCGTATTGGTCGGCGTATTCGTGGTGGTGCTGGTGGCGGTATTGGTTGTAGTGCTGGTCGCTGTGTTGGTCGCAGTGTTCGTCGCGGTATCTGTGGCGGTGCTCGTGGCCGTATTCGTCGGAGTATTCGTTGTCGTGTTGGTCGCTGTGTTGGTGGGGGTGAATGTAGCCGTATTGGTGGTCGTATTGGTGGCGGTGTTGGTGGCTGTATCGGTAGCGGTGTGAGTCGGCGTATTCGTCGGAGTATCAGTGGTTGTGTTCGTGGCCGTAGAAGTGGCGGTATTCGTAGCCGTGTTGGTCGCCGTATCGGTCGGAGTGTTTGTTGCTGTTGAAGTGGCCGTGTTGGTGGGGGACTCCGTAGTCGTGTCAGTAGCCGTATTTGTGGCCGTCTGGGTCGGTGTGTTGGTGGCCGTGTCCGTGGCGGTATTAGTCGGTGTATTCGTCGGCGTATCGGTGGTTGTCTGGGTGGCCGTGGCGGTAGTGGTATTCGTAGCCGTATTAGTAGCCGTATTGGTAGCAGTGTTCGTCGGGGTATTCGTGGCGGTGTTCGTGGCCGTATTCGTCGGAGTATTCGTTGTCGTATTGGTGACCGTACTCGTGGCGGTATTCGTAGCCGTATTAGTGGCCGTATTGGTCGCGGTGTTCGTCGGGGTATCCGTGGCGGTGTTCGTGGTCGTATTCGTCGGAGTATCAGTGGTCGTGTTCGTGGCCGTATTCGTGGCGGTATTGGTCGCCGTATTGGTGGCTGTATTCGTAGCAGTATTCGTCGGAGTATTCGTTGGCGTGTTGGTGGCGGTATTGGTCGTCGTGTTGGTTGCCGTATTCGTGGGGGTAGTGGTAGCCGTATTCGTCGTGGTGTTGGTCGCTGTGCTGGTGGGTGTGTTTGTCGCCGTCAACGTAGCAGTGTTGCTTGCCGTATACGTCGGCGTATTGGTGGCCGTGTCCGTAGCCGTATTGGTGGTGGTATTCGTGGGTGTATTTGTCGCCGTATTAGTTGCGGTGGTAGTGGCCGTGTTGGTTGCTGTGTTAGTAGCTGTATTGGTGGCCGTGTTCGTAGCGGTATTTGTAGCCGTGTAAGTTGCCGTATCCGTGGCCGTATTGGTGGCTGTATTCGTAGCAGTATTTGTAGCGGTATTGGTAGCAGTGTTCGTCGCCGAATTGGTCGGTGTATTTGTTGGTGTATTGGTCGCTGTATTGGTGGCCGTTTCGGTAGCTGTATTCGTAGCCGTATTGGTAGTGGTGCTGGTGGGAGTATTTGTAGTTGTATTGGTCGGCGTACTGGTCGGGGTACTCGTCGCCGTATTCGTGGCCGTATGGATGAATGTATTCGTGGGGGTATTGGTAGCGGTATTCGTGGCTGTACTGGTAGCTGTATTGGTAGGCGTGTTGGTCGCAGTATTTGTGGCTGTGTCCGTAACAGTATTCGTGGCGGTGTTGGTGGCCGTATTGGTGGGTGTATTTGTAGCAGTGCTGGTAGCGGTTTTCGTCGTCGTATTTGTCGCTGTATTAGTAGCGGTGTTCGTAGCGGTATTTGTAGCTGTACTGGTTGCAGTGTTTGTGGCCGTATTCGTAGCAGTATTGGTTGGGGTGCTTGTGGCCGTATTGGTTCCCGTGTTCGTTGCAGTATTTGTGGTTGTACTAGTCGCAGTGTTGGTGGCCGTATTCGTAGCCGTGTTGGTTGGAGTGCTCGTAGTCGTATTGGTAGCAGTGTTTGTGGCAGTGTTCGTAGCGGTATTGGTCGTCGTGTTGGTAGCCGTGTTTGTGGCGGTGTTAGTGGCGGTATTCGTCGCTGTATTGGTGGCGGTACTGGTAGCGGTCTTCGTCGCCGTATTGGTCGCAGTATTAGTAGCTGTATTCGTAGCCGTGTTGGTTGGAGTGCTTGTAGTCGTATTGGTGGGTGTGTTAGTTGCAGTATTAGTGGCTGTGTTTGTGGTCGTATTAGTTGCCGTGCTGGTGGTGGTGTTGGTAGCCGTATTTGTAGCGGTGTTTGTGGCCGTATTCGTAGCCGTGTTGGTCGGAGTGCTTGTAGTCGTATTGGTAGGTGTGTTAGTTGCAGTGCTAGTCGCGGTATTCGTCGCTGTATTGGTGGTCGTGTTCGTTGCCGTGTTCGTAGCGGTGGTAGTGGCGGTCTTCGTCGCAGTATTAGTCGTTGTATTGGTTGCCGTATTCGTTGGAGTGTTAGTAGCCGTGCTGGTGGGTGTATTGGTCGGGGTACTAGTGGTAGTAAAGGTGGCCGTGCTTGTAGCCGTATTCGTCGCAGTACTAGTAGCCGTGTTGGTCATCGTATTGGTAGCTGTGTTGGTAGCGGTATTGGTGGGTGTATTAGTTGCAGTGTTCGTCGCCGTATTGGTCGGCGTATTCGTGGCAGTATTGGTAGTGGTATTTGTAGCCGTAGTGGTTGTGGTGCTGGTCGCAGTCTTTGTAGCCGTATTGGTCGCGGTGCTGGTAGTTGTGTTAGTCGTTGTGCTGGTTGCCGTGTTGGTTGGGGTATTGGTGGCAGTGTTTGTAGGTGTAGTCGTTGTTGTATTCGTGGCGGTATTGGTCGGGGTATTCGTGGCAGTAAAGGTGGCGGTGCTGGTGGCGGTCTTCGTAGTGGTATTGGTGGCTGTACTCGTCGTAGTGTTCGTCGTGGTGCTCGTTGGAGTGTTCGTAGCCGTATAAGTCGCCGTCAAGGTCGGGGTAAAGGTGGGCGTAAGCGTGGGGCTGTTGGTGGCCGTGCTGGACGGGGTAAAGGTTGGGGTTTTGGTCGTTGTATTCGTCGGTGTTTTCGTCGGGGTTGCGGTCGGGTTACAGCTGGAAGGGTAAAATTCGATGGCTTGAATATCCGTATGAATATTCCCCGTTGTATAGGACACGGGATAGGAACCAGTGCCGTTGGTCAGTTGGTAGTCTCCCGCCCAGTGTCGGGCCGCGTTGGTTTCGGTCCAGGCAACGGTTTGAGGGCTGCTGGCAGTAATGGCGGTATTGTTGTAGGAATGGGCGAAGCCGATGATAAATGAATTGGGCTGGGTCGTCGTGATGGTCGTATTGGGGTTCGTGACGTTCGTCGTCTGTTGAAATGCCACCGAATTTCCGATGATCGGCGCGGTTTGGGCGACACCCGTAAGAACCATGGCCCCCATGGCCGCAATATGGGAACCGCTAAAATTGACAATGATATTGTGCGCGAGGCCGTCTGTCGGAAGGCTGGGCCCCGGTTCATAATAAGTCCAGCAAGCATCGCCATTGCTACTGGTCACTCCCATCGCGAGGGTCAAATTAACGCCGTTATAAGTGGCCGAGGTTATGCCGGTTGCATTGGATTCATCACTTATTTGTACAACCAGTAAGGGATTGGCGAGGCCCGTTGTAATCGTCAACGGCAGCGTCAAACTGGTGGTATTTGCCGCCGCAATAATACTTACGGCCTTGTTCATAGTCCTGGAACAAGGAATGATCGTCGGTGTGATCGTCGGTGTAAAAGTCGGGGTTGCCACAGGGCCGATACATCCAACCGCATAAATGGAAAAATTCTTTGTCCCGGCGGTCCCCGCCCCAAAGGGAGTTTGCAGGCTGTTGAAGGGCCCTCCCGTTTCATTTACAAAATACTCGCTGTTTGCGGCCCCCGCATTAAAGGCGACGTTTCCGGTTCCAGCGCTCATATAAAAGGCAAGCCAATAGCTTCCAGCGACCAAAGGAGCCGGGGCAACACTCAGCTGATTCCAGCCTGCAACAAGCTGTTGCTGGGAACTTTGAGTGATGAGATTCCCCGGGGTCCCGGCATTATCGGCGTAAATTCCAACGACTCCAGTTACTCCCGTGGCAGCCGTGAGGTTGATCGCCATGCTCGTGATCGTCGCAGAACTCGCCAAATTGTAACGGGTGCTGTCCTGGATATTGACTTCATTGCCGCTGGCGGTCCCTCCAACCGTACTCAAGCCGAAAGTCGTGCCGCTTGAACAGGCAGGAGTGGGCGTCGGCGTATTGCAGGTTGCGTTGGTAATGTACTGGAGACTGGAAGCGCCGCCGGTGGCCGCAGTGAATCCGTAATAAACTAGGTTTTGTCCGCCAAACACGGTATTGACCAGGTCCCGGACATAGGTCATGGATTGGGCCACCCCGGCCGAGTCCACGATGGTGTAGGTCAGGGTCGTTGTGGCGCTGTTCCAAGAAACGGTGACGGCATGGGTGGCGTTATTTTGGATTGTACTGGTAAAGGTATAGGGACAGGAATTCCCCGCCCCAACGTAACCACAACTTTGGATCGTCACCCCGTTTTGCCACGGCTTTAGAACACCGTTGTCCTGATAGTCGTTGATGGAAAAAGCCACGGACGGCGTAATGGGATTGATTCCGCCGTATCCCAGGCAAAAACCGCAGGGCTGCCCATTGCCGCTGATGGCCGCAGTTGTACGGATGTCGTCCTGCAGGACAAAGGCGATCCCGTCGGCGCCTCCCCCTGTTCCAAAATATTCATTGAAGGCCAAGGTGAAATTTTGGTTGAGGTCGATGGGCGTGCTGTTCCAGCAAGCGCCACTTTGTCCGCCTGCGTTGGGGGTCAGGGTTACTGCGGATCCGGCTATGGTGGCACTACCGACGGCGATCCAGTTGGGGCAGGCGGTTTGGGCTTCCGCGAGCAAGGTCGTACTCCAAAAAACAAGGGTGCAACTAAAGAAAAACCGTAAAGAAAAAGTCATAAGAGGAATTTTAATTTGATATTTGCAAAAGGAAGTAAAGGATTGGAAAAAGGACGCATCGAGGGACCTATTCCCAGACCATGTATAAACGTTAAAATTTAAAAAAGAATTACACCGCACGGTGCGACCCCCACCGAAACCATCAAGGTAAAAGCGTTACCTTTGAGCTTTATTGATTTTATCGCCATTTTTTTTAAAAACAAGTGAGAAAAACCCAATATTTAGGGGCAAAAACGACAAAACAAGGCCTCAATATAACACGATCTTATACAGGTCCGGGTAACAGGCCCTTAAAAGCTTGGTAAAGTGGAGTTCCGAGACGGTCTATGTTTTGGCACCATCTAAATACACCCGGGCTGATTACTCCTCTGGTGCTTCCGCTCATTGAGTAATTTTTCCCCAGCCGGTCCCTTTAAACCCACCTGTCGCATTTTCTTCCCCATAAAAACCGTTCATTTATTGGAAATTTTCCTTTGCCGGATTGGCACCACTGTTGCCCTCTAAGGGATTGTCGGCGGATTCCAGATCTGCCAAATCCAAGGGAGAAGGTGATTTATGAAAAAGAGTTTCTCTTTAACAGCTTTGATGACTTTGAGTCTTCTCGGGCCCTTTGGTTGTGGCCATGTCATGAATCCACTCACTCCCACTACCACGGCCATCACCACAACCGCCAAAATCCCCAGTCCCATTTATAAGGCCGCTTGGAACAAGGCGGGCACCATATCCTTCTCAAATCCCCAATGCATCGCTGTCGATGCAAATGGAAATTTTTATGTTACGGATATGAGTTCAAACGAAGTCTTCAAATTGGATTCGAACGGAAACCTCTTGACCCAATGGGGAAATACTGGAACCGATACATTGGACCAACCCAGTGGCATCGCCATCCACAACAACAACGTCTTTGTCGCGGATTCCTCGAATGCCAGGGTCGTGGAATATGACTTAAGCGGGAATATCGTCAACGAATTGATGCCCCCGGGACCCGACGGCTATTCCCTATTCGTCTACCCCACTGGAATTTCATTCGACAACGCCGGGAACATGTATGTTGCCGATAATTCGGATGAAGTTTACGAGTTCAACTCAACCGTCCAATTGATCGGGCAATGGGGCGTATCGGGGGCAACGAACGGTATTTTCGACTACCCCATCGCGGCCACCGAAGACGGTTCGGGAAATGTTTATGTCGCCAATTACAATCCCGATAACATCGTTAAATTAAACGCCGCCACAGGAACCGTGTCCGTCTGGGGGAAATCCGGCTCGCAATCCGGCCAATTTTACGGGCCGACCGACGTCAAATTGGATGCCAACGGAAACGTCTATGTCGTCGACAGTGGGAACAACCGCATCCAAGTGTTCAATGCGAACGGCTCTTACCTGACCCAATGGGGGAACACACCCAATACCACGCAGGGGTTAAATGGCCCCAACAGCATGGCCATCGACTCGAACGGCAATATCTATGTTGTCGACAATGGGAATTCCCGGATCGTCAAATACACCTTAAATTAACCACGGAAAGCCGGGACGGGGGAATCCCCGTCCCGGCTTTTACAGAGCCACCCTTTTCGCGTCGCTCCACAAACCTTCCAAATCGTAATAGCGTTGCACATCCTCCCGGAACACGTGCACCACAATGTCGACGAAATCCAAAATCCACCAACTGTCGTCTTTTGAAGAATTGATGAAAAGAGGGCCTTCTTTTTTCGTGAAGGCGTCTTCAACGCTCGAAACCAATGCAGAAACATGAGTCGTGGAACTGCCGGAGCAGATGACCATAAAATCCGCGTAAGAAACTATTTCCCGAACGTCCAAAACGCGGACATCCAGGGCTTTTTTATCCTCGAGTGTACTGACAATCTTATGGAGGAGGGCGGCAGGATCGGGACTCAAGAACCCTTCCTAACGGGGATTGGCTTTAACATGTTTGATGGCCTTTGAAAGTTCCACGACGATGTCGGTCTTGAATTGCTGCTTCAACTCGTCAACCCGGGTGTAAAGGTGGCCCTTCTCCGTCACCACATAACGTGGCGGAAGGCGGTTCAGCGCATAGGCCATCACATCCAACTTCTCCTTTTCTTCAAACCGGGTTGAATTGTAGGGCGCACTTGCCAAAAGTTCTTCGAGGCAATTTTTTATGGCTTCTTCCATGAAATTGACAAGGTTCACGTGACCGCCTTACCGGTAAAGTTGCTGGTTATGGATGAATTGTTCCACGGGTTCGGGCACCAGGTATTTTATGCTCTTCCATTCCTTAATGCGGCGGCGAATTCCGGTAGCGCTGATATCCAGCATGGCTGTTTCCTCGATAGAAATTCGCTCAAGAATCTTAGAAGCGGTGGAATGGCTTTGCGCCGACAAATAATGCTGGTTCAGGATCTTCCGGACATCATAACCTGGTCTGGAAACGGCAATAAACCGGCAAATATCAAGAAGTTCGCCAATGCTTTTCCAGGAGGCGATTTCTACCAGCATATCCGCCCCAATAATGAAATAAAGTTCAACCTTTTCTCCGAAAATATTGTAAAAATGCCGGGCCGTATCGATGGTGTAGGATTTCCCACCCCGGTCGGCCTCATAAGTTGAAACCTCAAAACAAGGATTGCTCACAGTCGCTAGATAAGCCATCACGGAACGCTTATGGGCGTCGGCCAAATCTTCGGGTTCCTTGTGGGGCGGTAAACTGGTCGGAATAAAGATAACTTTGTCCAGATTGTGTTTCGAGCGAACTTCCTCCGCGATGGCCAAATGCCCATAGTGTATGGGATTGAAGGTCCCCCCAAAAAGACCGACAGATTTCATTGGTGGGATGTCTCGTCCGGATCTTTCAGGAGGAAGTTGATCATGTCCCCGGTCAGGACTTCCCCGTCGCTTTTATCAGAACCGGCGCCCGAAGGAGCTGAAACTAAGGGCGATTGGGTGGGAGGGGTGGATTCCGCCTTCTTGGTATTTGCCGGCGCGGGCTTTGCCTCCTTTTCTTCCTTGGGCGCTGCGGAAATAACCCGTCCCTTGGCGGCCTGGACAAGTTTTTCGAGCTCTTCTTTGCTCAATCCGCTTGTGGCCGATACCTTCATTTGTTGCATTTGTCCGGTTGCCACATTTTTTGCTGTAACATGGACAATGCCGTTGGAATCGATGGAAAAGGTTACCTCGATTTGAATGGTGCCGGCTGGAGCGGGGGGAATCCCCACAAAGGAAAAAAAGCCCAGTGTCTTGTTATTGTTGGCGGCCTTGGATTCACCTTGCAACACCTTGACATTCACGGAGGTTTGCATGTCCTTCACGGTCGAGTAAAGTTTGCTCATTTTGGTGGGAACGGTCGTATTCCGGGGAATGATGACGCTGAAAGTGCCGCCAAGGGTTTCAACCCCCAATGACAAGGGCGTGACGTCGAGCAACAACGCGTTTCGCACATTTCCGTTGATGATTCCTGCTTGGATGGAAGCTCCCAAGGCTACCGCTTCATCGGGGTTTACCTTGGTATTGGGTTCCTTGTTAAAGAATCGACGGACCGTATCCCTCACTTTGGGCATACGGGTCATTCCGCCCACCAGTAGCACTTCGTTAAGATCCGTCGGAGTTAAGTTGGCGTCGCGCAGGGCTTTCTTGCAGGGTTCCAATGTTCTTTCAACTAAGGCCCCAACAAGCGTCTCGTAATCCGCCCGGGTCAAGTTGTAGGACAAATTTATCGGCGTCCCCTCTTTTTTGGTGATAAACGGAAGATTGATGTCGACGGCGGCCGCGGAAGACAGATCGCATTTTGCTTTTTCAGCCGCCTCCCGCAGACGTTGCAATGCCACGGGTTCCTGCCGCAAGTCGACTCCATGCTCGGCTATAAATTTCTCAAGAACCCATTGCATAATGGCCTGGTCAAAATCATCCCCGCCTAAATGAGTGTCACCACAGGTGGCCAAAACCCGGTAAAGCCCGTTCAAAAGCTCTAAAATCGTGACGTCCAGGGTGCCGCCCCCCAGGTCATAAACGGCAATTTTCTGGTTCTTTTTGGTGTCAAAGTCATAAGCCAAAGCAGCGGCCGTTGGCTCATTAATGATGCGTAAAACTTCGAATCCAGCAATTTTCCCGGCGTCCTTGGTGGCTTGGCGTTGGGAATCGTTGAAATAAGCAGGCACCGTGATCACTGCGTTTGTTACGGTTTCCCCGACCCGCGTCTCAACGTCCTGTTTGATTTTTTGGAGGATAATGGCGGAAATTTCTTCCGGTGATTTAAGCTGGTCATCCAGACGGACACGAATATCGCCGTTTTCAGAACCCTCGATGTTGTAGGGAACAAGGCTTTTATCCTTTTGAACATCTTCATCGGTGAGTTTTCGTCCAATAAACCTTTTGATCGAAGCGACAGTGCCGTGCGGATTTGTAACGGCCTGGTGCTTGGCATCCAAGCCGACAAGCCAGTTCTTTTGGGCCGTAAAGGCCACCACTGATGGCGTGGTGGAATAACCATCCGAATTGGGTATAACCTGCGGTTCCCCACCGTTTAAGTAAGCAACGCAGGAGTTCGTGGTTCCCAGATCAATTCCAACTGCTAAGGTCTTATCGGCCATTCCATCCCCGTTTAGTTAAACTTTCTTGCCATATACGAAGCCCATCGCAGTGCTGAGGGTTTTTTTTGCCTCATAGTCGCCAGAATTGTATTTTATGGCCCTTTCGAGGCAGGCTACGGCATCCTTAAAATTTCCTTGATAACCGTATAAAACACCCAAATTGTAATGGGCGTTGACAAAACCGGGTATTAACTTAATACAAGTTACCCATTCATGCTGAGCTTGGTTCCAGCTGTCTTTATCCTCAAAAAAGGCTATTCCCTTTTGAAAATGCTCTTCCGCTTCCAATTCTTCCTTGGATTTCTTTATTTTAAGCAACCCCTTCTTTATTCCGAACAATTCCCCGATTTCCCGCCGAATGTCTGTTTTCACCTGAAAATTATACAATTCCCTTTTTTGCGGATCGCTCAGGACGTTATAGGCCTCCACAATTTCCATTGTTTGTTCAATCGCCCATTCAGCCTTGGTGGGATTTCGGTCTGGATGGTGCTCAAAAATGAGTTGTTTGTAGGTTTCCTGAAGTTGGCCTAAATCAATGGGCGGGTAGAGTTTGAAAATTTCATAGTAATTTTTTTTAGCCATGGATCAATCCCGAAGTAATTCAATCTTTCGTGTTTTGCAAATTTCGACTATTTGTCAAAATCATTTCATTTTAAATGGTTTTAACCGCAAATGAAACCTATATTCGTGCAGGCTCGGCTAAACACCGTTACTGGTTTTGACCATATTATCCCGGTGCACGACTTCTGCCACCGATCCCGGCCCCAACTTTTTGACCAGGATATCGGTCCTTAAGCCCTTAACCATATCCAAATCATGGGACGAATAGTTAGAAATGCCCTTGGCGATTTCCTTGCCTTCCATTGTTACGATCCGAACTATATCCCCTTTTTCCCAGGTTCCCAAGACTTTCCTGATTCCTGCGGGAAGCAGACTCTTATTTTTTTCCATCAAAGCTTTTTCGGCACCTGGATCAATCATCATCTCGCCCCGGGCCTTAACACTCCATGCCAGCCAACGTTTTCGACTGGCCATTTTTTGAGCCGCGGGATGGAAAAAAGTCCCGATTTTCTTGGAATCAAGAATTCCAGGTAAGACCGATGGGCTCGAACCATTGGCGATCACCATCGGGATTCCTGAACGCATCATATTTTGGGCGGCCTTTATTTTTGTCAGCATTCCGCCCGTTCCAACGTGGGACCCAGACCGTCCCGCTCCTTGCACCAATTTTTCGTCCCACTGGTAAATATCGGAAATCAGCTTGGCGTTGGGATTAACAAGCGGGTCTTCGTTGAAATAACCGTCCTTATCCGTCAAAAGAATCAAGAGATCCGCCTCGCATAAATGAGAAACCAATACTCCCAAGGTGTCGTTGTCGCCGAACCTGATTTCTTCAACAGCTACCGTGTCATTCTCATTGACCACGGGAATGATTCCAAAATGAAAGAGCTCCAAAAAAGTGCTATGAGCATTGGAATAGCGCCCTCGATCCGACAAATCGTCCCGGGTCAAAAGTATCTGTGCCACTCGCAACCCAAAGCGGCGAAATGTCGCGTCGTAGGCATGCATCAAATTGCTTTGCCCAACGGCGGCCAGAGCCTGAAGTTGGGACATATTCTTGGGGCGTTGTGTAAAGCCCAACTCAAACATCCCGGCCGCGATGGCGCCGGAAGTCACTACGACGCAGCTGACCCCCCGTTTTTGAAGGATTTTGATCTGTCTTGCCAAACTTTCCAGAAATCCATTTCGGATTTTCATGCGGCGGGAGTCCGTTAAAAGGCTGCTTCCAACCTTCACCACAACCCGTTTGACGTGCGAAAGGTGCTTTTTTCGGTCAGTTACCACGATAATCCCCCATATTGTCCGACTCAAATACGAACTCATGGTCTTCGCAAAATATGTTATCGCCTTCCCGGACTCCCATCTTCTTCAGTTCTTTAATGACACCCATTCTACCGAGAATTTTTTGAAACCTCTCCACCGCATCACGGCTGTTAAAATTGGTCATCGCCACCCATTTTTTTATTTCGTCACCGGTGACAACGAAAGCCGTATCATTTTTTTCGATGCTGAACCTTGCCTTGGCTTGATAAACCCGTTCTTCCAACGGTTTTACAACTTGCGGCTCTTCATTTTTTGCCGACAATAATTTCCAGGTTTCTTCCAGTAACGGGCCCAACCCTTCACCCGTCACCGCCGAAATCGGCAATACTTTCAGCCCCTTCTTCGCCAATTTTTCCATCCACTTTCGATAGTCGTTCTTGGAGACGGCGTCAATCTTCGTCATCACCATCAGTTCGGGCATCTTTAAAAATTTCGGGCTGTGCTCTTTTAATTCGCGGCGGATGGTTTTAATCCTTGTCTCCAGCTCGGAAAAGCTCTCGAGAGTAGCCACTTCAACCAAATGGAGGAGAACTTTGGTCCGCTCCAAGTGCCTCAAAAACTTTATCCCCAGACCCTTTCCGTGGCTTGCCCCCTCGATCAAACCAGGAACATCCGCCATGATGAAACTTCGGCCATCCGAAAGGCGCACCACACCCAATTGAGGTTCGAGGGTTGTGAAAGGATAGTCCGCAATTTTGGGGCGGGCATGGGTGACATGGGACAAGAGGGTCGACTTCCCCGCGTTTGGAAACCCGACAAGGCCGACATCGGCCAACAGCTTGAGTTCCAAGCGGAGAACTTTAATTTCCCCCGGTTCCCCTCTTTCGGCCAATCGCGGGGCTTGCTGGGTCGAGGTTGTAAAGGTTGTGTTTCCCCTGCCGCCTCTTCCGCCTCGGGCGATGAGAAACCGCATTTTATCTTCATTCATGTCGGTGATTAAATTCTGTTGCGCGTCCCACACTAATGTCCCGACCGGAACCCGGATCGTAATCGCTTCGGCATCTCTCCCGTGCTTATTTTTGCCTTTACCATGTTCCCCGTGACGGGCCTCGTAAAGCGGACGATAAATAAAATCCACCAAGGTGCCCACATCCGTTCGGGCCTCCAAGAAAATATCACCGCCACGGCCTCCGTTCCCTCCGTCGGGGCCGCCTCGCGGGACATATTTTTCACGGCGGAAGCTGAGGCATCCATTTCCACCGGCGCCCGCCTGGACCGTAATCGTCGCTTCATCCGTTATCATCGTTATAGCTTTCTTTTAAAACTGCCCTTAAACAAAAAAACCCCGCCCAAAGGCGAGGTTTTTTACAACGGTTCTCTCAAGCCTTTTGGGGCTCGATGCTGACCATTTTTGATCCCTTTTTGAATTCCCGAAAAGTAACCAATCCGGAAGTTTTCGCAAATAAGGTGTCGTCCTTGCCAACGCCGACGTTTTGCCCGGGTTTGTACCGTAAGCCGCGCTGGCGGACCAGGATGCTTCCCGCCGTGACGAAATTACCGCCAAAGGCTTTTATTCCCAGACGCTGGCTGTGACTGTCCCGGCCATTTTGTGTTGACCCGCCCGCTTTATGTTGCCCCATGACAATTCTCCTTGAACAAAATTGCTTTTAAGCAGTTTGGATTTTTTCGATCGAAACGGTCGTTAACTTCGGCCTGGAGCCCTTGGTCTTCATGGTGTTTTTCCGGCGGCGATAACGAAAAACCCTGATTTTCTTTCCCTGAGTTGAGCTGACAATTTTTCCAACAACCTTTATGCTTTTAACTTCACTTTTTTGAATCTTCAACTGGCCGTTGTTTTCCAATAAAAGGACATGGGCAAATTCAATGGGGTCTCCGGGGTTACCTTTGACCCGGTCCACTGTAATAACATCGCCTTCGGAAACCCGGTATTGTTTGCCACCGGTTTTAATGACAGCGTACATGAATTCCTCCCGCTAAAAATGGACCCACGACAAAAAGGGCCAAAGAGTCTAAGAGTTTATTCATCGGGCAGGATGTTGTCAAGCTTTTGTCAGCTGGATGGACTTGTCTCAATACCAGAAAAGCAGGCCAAATAAATGCGAACTGGCAATAAAGCTGGAACTCACTTGGGCCGGGCGCCAGGCATAACCGATCTCATACTGCAATCTTCCGATATTGTAACGAAGGGCGGCGCCGGCCGAAAAACCTCCCTCAAGATTTCCGGCGTCGCTGAAACGATAACCGGCACGAATGGCCAAAACGCTTCGGTGCCAATATTCAAACCCTACCGAAGCCTGGGTCCCTTCATCGCGCACGTTAAAGACTTCCGCTGAAGTTAAAAGCGTGGAAGCGGGTGAAACGATCAGAGGCCTTGCTACACCCAGTCGAAATGTCAGAGGCAAAGGGTCCGAGGCCTGGGAATTGGGTTGAAATTGGACATCCGGCCCCACATTTTGCACTACTGCCGCAAAATCCGTGTCCCAAAGTTGGATTTTAAACCCAAGGTCAATGGCATTGGTGAATGCTTGTTTTTCCCCAAGCGTCGAAACAATTGTCTTGAAGGCGCCGCCCACGGCAATTTTGCCGAATTGTTGGCCGTCCGCAAAACTTACGACAAAATCATCAGCTGAAATGGTAGGGTCGGTCGCGAGGGTGTTTTGGATGACAGGCATATGCCGAAAAATAATTTGGGCACCTAAATTTCCATAATTCCGGGTGGGTATCGCCGCGCTCAGGGATTCTATTTGTACGTCCGCAAACCCCTGAACATGATCGATTCCAAGACTGTATTTTGAAACGCGGGCAAGGCCAGCGGGGTTGTAATCCATTACATAGACGTCATCCCCAAGGGCTGAATAACTTCCGCCCAAGGCGACGGGACGGACTCCTATGGGGACTTTCAAAATGTCGGCCCCGGTCGTGCCGGAGTCCTGCGCCCAGAGCGGAAAGGCGGCCGTCAATGGCAAAAAACAGGTTAGATAAAAGAACCACTTCATAACAAGCAACCTAACATGGCCTTTGCAAAGGGGTCAAGAAATGCTTCCCTTAAAAGCCGGTTTCTATCCCCAACCAGGCGATCCGTCCTTCGGGGGTCGTCGAATCCGGCCAAAAAGCGGGATAATTCCCGATGTTCACAATGGAAGCATAAATTTTTGTTTGTCTTGTGATAAGGCAGTCAATGCCGCCGTCCGTATAGAAATTCCGTTCTGAAAATCCACGCGCTTCAAACCAAAATGTCAGAGGTTGGTCAAAGCTCCACTCAACCCTTCCAGCGGTATCCAGTAGCGTGCCGCCGGAGGAGCTTTCCAAGAATTGATTTTCAACTCGAAATTTAAGTTCCCGGAGCAAACCAAGGACATTACCGCTAAGGTCGTATTCGATTTTAGCCCGGCCACCCGTCCACCAACTGTTTTCAAACATTTCGGTTAGAACTCGGAATGCCGCCAAAAAAGAATCCGTGGGTTGATACAGGATCCCCAAATCTCCGTGTATTACATCGGTTAGCGATAACGGCTCGACCGACTTTGAATAACTCCCAATGATTGAAAAATCTCCAAGCCGGTATTGGGAGCCCAGTGTGGTGCTGAACATACCCTCCATAGTGCTGGAAAAATCCATTCGAAAAGCCATATTCAACTTGAAGTCGTCCAACACATTTATAATTTCAAGGTTTTGGACATATCCCTTGTTGAGAGATTCCGCTCCCACTGAGAAATCATCATGGCTTAAGCCAAATCCCAACTGGCTCTCCACCAATCCGCCCATGGTGAAGTGATAATTGAGGTCACTGCCAACCTCTTGAACGGTCACCCCGTTCAGTTCGGCGGATTGAACAAAAGGCTTAAACTCAAGGGATTGGAAATTGGCGCTTTCCCATTTCAGACTCCCGAACCAGGAATACCAATTGTCGCCGCCAAACCACTCAGCCCCCAAGAATCCTGTTTTTATTTTTAAGGAATCATTGGTTGTTAAGTTCGAACCAAAGAGAATATTAAGCGCATCGGTCGAGGCGAAAGAATTTGGCGAACCGTGTTGAAAAGACCCCTCCATGGAAAAGTCCGGATTCTCATAGTCGCCTTCGCCCCCCCAGACTCCGCCGGAACCGCCCCACCCCCCAAAGGTGGATCTTGAGACATTTGTTTCGTCCGGTAAGCGGATTTGAACCGCACCCACGGCGGAAGAGGGTCCCCACCATCCCGAAGCCGGAAAATTAAGCAGTTCAAAATTTCGGAAGGCTGGCACCCAAGTCAATAAATTGGAAGAAGGGAAAGGATAGGGGATACCCTCAAACAAAGCTTGAGCCGATGCACTGTCAGTTCCCGTGGACGTTGGAACCCAACCAATTTCTTGATTGAGGATCCCTTCCAGGGTGTGAACGCGGGGAAAATCAGATTCCCATTCAATTTCTTGCTGGAGATCGCCCTGATATTCCGAAGTACCTGGAAGCTCAATAACCCGGCCCTGGTCAAAAGGCCTTTGGAAATCGGTGGTTACTTGGGCGTAAAGAACCAGGGGCAGCGGAAAGAACAACGCGGCTTGGTAAATCAAAAAGCAGAGGATTTTTAAAAAAATGGAGCGGGCGATGGGACTCGAACCCACGACGTCCAGCTTGGGAAGCTGGCATTCTACCGCTGAATTACGCCCGCTTAAAAAAACCGGAAACATAGAAACTTTTTCAAAATTTCATCAAACAATCATTCCCAAGATTGACGTTAATTATGGCTCAGTTTTTCAATGGATTGTAGCTTTACCATGGCCTTATTTTTATTGCTTTGGGCATTGCTGTTGTTGGGGTCGAGTTTCAGGCATTCATCCCACTTTTCAATGGCTTCATGGATCTTCCCATTAATGTATAAATTCACTCCCTCATAGTAGAGGCTTTTCACTTTTTCCGCGTCCACTTTTTCCTGGGATTGTTGACCCGTCATCTGCTTGACATAATCATTGGCCGTTTCATCGCTCGATTTAAGCTTCAGGACCTCCTGGAATTTGGCCTTTGCCTTTTCTTTGTCCCCGCTATTGAAAAGCGAAACCCCGTCAGCGTCCAGGCTTTTTATTTTAACCGTTATATCTTTTTGGATTTTGAAGAAGGCGTTGCCGATTTTTTCATCCGACGGTGACAACTCCTTGGCAAGAGAGATATATTTCCCGGCACTTTTCAGGTCTCCCTTGGAGTAAGCCTTCATGGCATTTCTGTAGACACCGTCCACTTCACTACTCTGCTTGGTCAGCAGTTTCTTCAACTTGGATTTCACCAGCGAACTATGGGGGTCGATTTCCTTGGCTTTGTTGTAACTGACAAGCGCGTTGGAATAATCCTCAGCCTGGTAATACTGATCCCCTTCAGCAATCAAAGCCTTGACCCGTGAATTTCTGTTCACCTTTAATGTTTTGATCGCATTCTGGATCTTTTGGTTGCTGGGATCCATGGTGAGGGCCAAATTCCACTCATTCAGCGCCTGGATGCTGTTCCCTTTTTTTAGATAACCCTTACCCGCGGCGTAATGTTTATCCACTTCAACTCCCATTTTGGCTTGGGCATCTTGGATAAACCCCTGGGCCTGCTTGTTATTGGGGTCTTGTTTCAGGACCTTGTTCGCTTCCGATATGGCATCGCTGTACTGGCTGTTCAACATGAAATTGGCTGCGTTTTTCAAATGGGTGTCTATGGCGCCCTGGATGGCATTGGCTTGGTTCACCGCCGCATTGGAATCCTTTGGATTTACCTTGAACGCATTTCCAAACGCATCGGCGGCTTCGTCGTAAGAGGCATTGTCCAGATAGGCAACGCCCAAATTGTAATAAGTCTGATCCAATGCATTTGCATCCTGATCCTTGGGATCCTTGGCGGTTTCCAATTGGATAGATTTCTTATAATTCTCAATCGCATTACTGAAATCACCCAAGTTATAAAAAGAAAAGCCGAGAGCTTGATATATCTGGGAATCTTGCTGCAGTTTGACCGCATGTTCCCAACAGTCCACGGATTTTTTATAGTCCTTTTCCTGGAAATAGATAAAACCCAGGTTTTTATAGGCGAAGTAATTTTTGGGATCGTCTTGGACTATTTGATTTAAGGCCGTTACTGCTTGGGAATATTTCTTTTCATCAAGGTAAACTTTGGCTTGGCACTGAACCAACAAGCGCTTCGCATCCTTATTATCCGGATTAACCTTGAGAACATTCTGGAAATGCTCCATTCCACTCGAATAGTCGCCCTTACTGAGGGCTGTCATCCCCAAACAAAGTTCCAAGAGTTCCTTGGCCTGCGAATCAGAAGGTTTCAATTGGATGCATTTTTGAAATTCAGGCACCGCTTGGTCAAATTTTTGGGAGTTGAGGTAGATGATTCCGAGGTTCAGATGGGCCGTTTCGTTGTTGGGATCCGCCTTGATGGCCTGAAGGTAAATGGATTCATTCCCTTCCTGGGCGAATGCCCGAAGAGGGCTAAGCGCAAAAAAAGAAAGCAAAAAAAAGCGAACCAGGGTGTTCACAAGGCGCCTCTTCACTTTGAATTCACGGATTATTGGGGGCCGAAACATCCAAAACCAACAATTCATCATTGGGTTTCTTGTGTTTGTTCACCTGACGGTACCGGATCATGGTTCCGTCGGATGACCATGACAATTCGGCAGTATAGTCAAGCATTTGGCTCGTTTTCAACAACTGTTTATAGCCCGCCCCATCCGTGTTAACCAAACAAACCCTTCCGGCATACACATAGGCGATCTTGTTCCCTGCCGGGTGGTAGGCGGGATGAATTCCGAGGTAGTTGCTGCGGGAACTAAAAAGCGTTTGGGTGATTTTAGTCCTGATATCCGTTTTTTGCAGTTTCCGTGTTTTTCCAACCGTTTGCCAATAAACCAAATATCGCCCATCCAAGGTCCAGGCCGGCATTTCCGCCCCAAAGCTTTGGGTCAGCGGGTGAAAAACGGCATCGTCGCTTTTGTCGGAAACTTTTGCAACGAAAAGATAGAACGTCCCGTTCGACGCACGCTTTCTTTCAGCTAAAAAACCGCCATCGGGGGATTGCATCACTTGTTCATCTTGTGCCGGAGCAAAATCCCCCTCAAAGCTTTTATTAAACGGCAGTTCGTTCTTCAGGACGATCCAATCGACGCTGGCAGCGGCGATGTCTTGCGCGCGCCGAGCACGGTCTGCCAACGAATCGATTTTGGCCCTGGTGTCGGCCTGGATGAAAATCAAAGGAAAGGTCTTATAAACGTTGTTAAGCGTCTCCCCGGCATTTTTGTAATTCTTCCCGACATACATCGCTGTCGCGGTGGAATATTGTGCATCGATCAATGACTGGATTGCGTCACGGATTTGGACATTTTCCATGTAACGATCGTAGGCTTTTTGGTTGTAATCCATGGCTTTGGTGGGATTCTTGAGTTTGTCTCTATAAAGTGTCGCCAGATCCAATAGGGCGTGCAATTCCTCATCGGTCCGGGGAAAGTCTTGCACGACTTTTTCATAGGACTGGATGGCATGCATATAATCCGATTGAATTTCATAATTTTTGGCAATCCGGTATTCGATTCGGGCCGTAAGAGTAGAGGAAGGATGGTGGGTCAAATAACTTTCGTAGGCTTGGATAGCCTGGCTGCTTTTGCCGTCTTTGTCCAAATCAGCAGCCGTTTCAATGGATCCACCCAGGTATTGGCAACCGCCTAAAAAAGCCAGGCAAAGAAGGGCAGTCATTGGGAAAAAGACGGAAATGGGCTTAAGCAATTCGCTGAAAACCTTTCCTCGAATTATTTCGTGATAATGATGATATCAACTCGTCGGTTTTTACCACGGGCCTCCTCCGTATCACCCGTATCCATCGGAGTCGAAGCGCCATGGCCGCGCGAGTAGAGATTATCCGGTGAAACTCTTCCCTTTTCTACCAAATACCTTAAAACCCGGTCGGCCCGATTCTGAGAAAGTAGAAGAGCTTGCTGCTCCGTTCCTTCATCGTAAGAATGGCCCTCGATATAAACCCTGCAATTCGGATACCGACGGATGAGGCGGGCAACTTGATCAAGGTAATTTTCGAATTCCGGGGTGAGCCTTGAACTTTTCTCATCGAAGGAAATGCTTGGCACTTTCATGGCGCCCGACATTCCAACCGGTTGGATTGATTCAGGAATAGATGGAGCTGCAAAAACCCGTGGTTCCATGGACACCGAAGCCAGCAAGGGGGCTTCCTTAGCCGAAACTTTTGCAACTTTAAAAATGGGATCGCTTGCCACAACCTGTTGGCCGCGGACGTCCACGGTTCTCAGGTTGTAATTAGCAAATATTCCTCCGGCGACCACGTTGCCGTTGTTATCCTTTCCATCCCATGCAATCTGGCGGGGCGGAACGCCCTTTCCGCTGTAGCTTCTTAATACATTGCCCTTGGGATCGGTAATCTCCAAAGTCCAGTTCTTGATATCAGTCCGGGCCTGGGGTTTGATGTCAAAAGTCGCCTGTTTTAATGTCCCCGTTTGATAATCAGCGATTTGGGGTTTGATTTCCACCGCCGATGTTTTTTTCGTTTGGTCTTGCTGATGGCTTTCGCCCTCATCAAAACCAAACCGGTAGGTCAGGGAAAACCGTTGGGTGTCTCCCAAAACCCCAAAAGGCACCAAGGCGTAATTTAATTCAAAATCCGATACTCGAACACCCGCCCCCACGGAGGCCCCAACACCGCTTCCCAAATCCTGATTCAAGGGGTTTAAACTGTATCCACCTCGGAGTGCAACCGCGAAAGATTTGTCGCCCCACCAAACTTCGCCGCCCGTTTGCACGACCGCGTCGTTATCGATCGGCTTTTGCAGGTCCACGCCCGCCAGGAAATGAATCGGCCCCGGTTGCTGAAAACGGTAAGTCAACCCCGCTCGATAGACCATCGGGAGTTTTTCCTGGGAAGAATAATCGGAAAAGTTCGAAATTTGCCCCACGTTTTGGACCGATAACCCCAAGGTCAGGTCCTTGTTCTGCGTATAGAGCAAAAGGCCCGCATCCACGGCCTCTCCAATAGCGGAATAAGTGACGAGGTTGCTGGAGATGAACTTGCCCCCAATACCAAGGGCAAAATTGTCCCCAAAGGTCTGGCCGTAACCAAGGGCAATGGCCAAATCGTTGGCGCTTCCAGGGACGGCGGAGGGGTTGTTCGTCGAATTGAAACTAGGCACAAAATCAAACGCCGCGCTCAACCCCAGCGTGCTTCCGGATTGAATCGGCAGCGCCGCTCCCAAGAACTCATAATTTGTATCAGCGAAGTAAACGACATGCAGGAGGTTCAGTTCGATGTGGTCCAGTTGGGCCAAGCCGGCGGTATTCCAATACATCGTGCTAACATCGTCCGCTACAGCCGTGAACATTCCACCCATACCCGCTCCGCGCACCCCGGCGGGTATTTCCAAAAACTGAACGCCGGTTGTGCTGACGCTGTCGGAATGGGAAAAAGAGGGGGACAAGAGAAAAGAAAAACCGACCACTAAAAGGGCCAAGAACTTAAATTTCAGGAACTCGAATCGCATGGGGCCTTGAGGGTCTAAAGGTTTAACGATTATACCATGTGGACCGCCTTTACTGTCAATTCCGCCAAATCCAAGCTGCCGGCTATCCACCTCGGGTTCGAAATGAATTCCATCCGACTAAACAGTTGTTTTGAGCCAAGTTGGGATTGTTCACATGAAAGACCTTGTTATAATGCGCGGGTTTTACTCAAAGCTCAGCGATTTCGTTCCCTCCCATGGGAACCCCAAACTCTGGAGGCCTTCCATGATGCGCACATTGCGAGACAAAAAAACCATGCATGTCGTACTTTGGTTTCTGGTTGCCGTATTCGTCGGAAGTATCTTCTTCGTGTTCGGCATGAAATATACGGCCGGGGGCAAAAATGATCCCAACCTCGTGGCCAAAGTCGGGGATAACGGGATTACCCGGGAAGAATTTAACAAGGCCTATCAACCCTTGGTTGAAAAAATCTACGCAGCCGAACCCGAAGGGCCAACCAGCGAAGAGTCCCAGCGCCTTCAGGGACAGGTATTGGATAGCTTGGTGGACAATCTGATTTTGCAATCAACCGCCAATAAACTGAACATCACCGTTTCCGACGAGGAATTGGCCGCCAATATTCGCCGCCAACCCTATTTCATGGATAAAAATGGGAATTTTGACAAGGAAAAATATGCTCAAGTCCTCCAAATGAACCAAATGACCATCCAACAGTTCGAGGATTCCCAGCGACGCGATCTCCTCGTAGGAAAAATCCGTTCCGTTCTTTTGGACGGCATTCTTTTTACACCCGGGGAGTTGGACAACTATATCTCCCTATTGAACCGCGACATAAAGGCCGCATTTATTGTGCTGGACGAATCCACCTATGAAAAAAGCGTCAAGCCAACCGAGGATGCGTTAAAAGAATTTTATGAAAACACCCGGAGCCAATACGACCATCCCGAAAAGGTGAAAATCCGCCATATTTTCCTAGCACCGGCCCAAAACGAAGGATTCCAAAACCCCGAAGCGGTCCAAAAAAACTTGGGCGATTACCGGCAACAGGTCCTTTCGGGCAAGGCCAAGTTTCAGGATCTCGCCCAAAAATATTCCCAGGACGAGCAGACAAAAAAGCTGGGAGGTGAAATCGGCTGGATTGATCGCGGAACTCTTCCCAAGGACATGGAAGACAACATTTTCGGCCTGAAAAAAGGCGAAGTCACAAAACCATTCAAACTCCAAAATGGTTATGACATCGCCCAAATCGAGGATTACCAAAGCGCTTACAAAAGCTCGTTTGAGGAAGTCCGAGCCAAGGTCGAGGAGCAATACCGCAAGCAGAAGGCCACCGAAAAAATGGCCGCCATCGCGGAGCAACTTGCGGGCAAGTTGAAGGAAAAAGACTCTTTGGAAAAAGCCGCCAAGGACCTGGGACTTGCCCTGACCGTCACCGATTGGTTCGATCGGAATACGGGTGTTCCCCATGTTGCAGACTCAAAGGATGCCGCCACCGAACTGGCGGGGCTTTATCCCCAGGAATGGAAAGGCCCCCTTTCGATCCATCAAAAGGAGTATTTCTTCCAAATTATCGATGCACATGAAAGGGGCCATTCGAAGGCTCCCTCCGACCAGGAAAGGGCCGAAATGACCCAACGAATGAATTATGAACGGCAACAAACATGGCTTCAAGATTTCCTGGGTTCACAGCGCAAAAAAATGGGGGTCAAAACTTTCCTGAACGGCTAAGGTGCCGGTCAGCTTCTTCAAGCACCCACCCCAGTGGAAGGCCCATGACGTTAAAATAATCCCCTTCCCATTTTTCAATCCATTTGCCGGCCGTTCCTTGGATGGCGTAACCACCCGCCTTGTCATAGGGTTCCGGCGTTGAAAGATAGGTGTCCAGTTCTTGGACTGATAATTTCCTCAAGAAAACCTCGGTCTTTTCTACGTGGGCGTCGATAACATCCGTGCCTTTCCCAACCAGCGCCACACCCGTCCATACAAAATGAGACCCGCCCTGGAGGCGCTTTATCATTTGAAGAGCCTCCGGGCGATTTTTAGGTTTTCCAAATATTCTTCCCCGCCAAACCACGACCGTATCCGCCCCCAAAACCAGGGAGCCGGGCATAAACCGCGCCACGGCCTTGGCTTTTTCGAGGGCAAGCCGACGGACCAACTGGGAAGGGGTTTCTCCGGGGTGGGGAGTTTCAATGACGTCTTTGGGTGTTACAACCTTAAA
>Ga0070734_10002295_pt1 | contig 23759 bp, 12 predicted proteins | sample Coa_R1_8_FD_66444 | JGI IMG/M metagenome (GOLD analysis project Ga0070734, IMG submission 66444) | Surface soil microbial communities from Centralia Pennsylvania, which are recovering from an underground coalmine fire - Coalmine... | ecosystem: Environmental > Terrestrial > Soil > Unclassified ...
AGCGGCCGTCCCACGCTCCGCTGAGCCGCTCCGCACGCTCTACCGGAGCCAGATGGTTCCAGTTGAGCGTCATGGTCAGCTCGGGACTGACCAAGAGATACCGCCCCAAGAGTTCCGACCATTCCACAACCCCTCCCAGGACTGCTGCCAACGTCCGCACGGGCTCCAAGCCCTGATCGGGCCGGCGACTGGCATAGGAGAGTGAAATGATCCTGTCCTGCCTGAAAATGCGACGGGCCGCTCGACAGAATTCGGCCAGGGCGTCCGTACGAATCCCATGAAACTTATCCACGCTCAGGCCGAACTTGCCGGTGAAACCAGCGTCGGCCAGCTTCCCAAGGACCGTTTCCAGATGCCCGCGTTCCGTGAACCAAACGCCGTTCGTCGCAATCTTATCGAAACGAAAGCCCAGTTCGGCGGCCCGACGGCACACCATGTGCACAAACTCGGGATAAAGAAACGGCTCGCCTCCGGTGAAGCCAAGAATGCCTATTCCGTAGGCGTGAGCTTCCTCCAAGAAGCGCACGGCCGTGGGAATCGGTAAGCGGTCGGTCCATTCGATCGGCACACAGCAGTGCGGACAGCGGAGGTTGCACTGATACGTGCCGGCGAAGGAAAGATAATTGGGCCGAAACGTTCGGGTGCGGCGAGGCACCGGGCGTTCCATTCCCCGTGTTAGCGGCGGCGGTAATGGACGAGGATCCGACATCCTGATAGCTCCGCAGGAAAGTTATCCCACCGCTATGATAGCGACGAAGCGACAAGCCCGCCAAGCGTTTAGGACATGAAGTCTGTTAACATGAACATGGACAGTCGTCAACTACTGGGGTGATCGTTTGGCGTGGCGGACCCCTTCCGTGCAGTACTCCCCGGCAGCCGGCGGCAGGATGGCGGACGCATCAGAATCAATGGATTGTGCTTGTCATGGGGCAAAAATGTATGCGAGAATTCAGTGCGGACTCTCGGTCAGCCGTACCCGCCCAGTTCGGTGAACGAGAATTCCATCGGCTTGGTTGGGGGAGCAGAATCATGATCTTCACGCGGAGAGCGTGCGTCGTCGCTGTGGCAGGGTTCGGAGGGATGGCACTTCTTGCTGTCCTGCACACGGTCCACGCTGCGCCCCAGGTCCTGGTTCCAGCTGCTCAGGTGCAGCCTGCTGCTCCTTCTGCCGCTCCAGAACCCGACCGCGAGTTCACCGATGCCATCACCCTGCCGACCGACCGTCAGGTGAAGAAGCAACTGGAGGCAGCGAGCGAAGATTACATCCAGAACGAAGCCTGGAGCGAAGCGGCTCGGTTGCTGCAGCGCATTCTCGATAGCAAGGAGGACATCTTCGTTCAGGTGTCACGGCGCGGGGCCAGCAACCAAGGCAAGGTTCGCTGGGTGAGTGCCAAATCCTACGCGAACGAGCTGCTGGGTACCATGCCGAAGGATGGCTTGCCGTTCTATGAGCTGCAATACGGCTCGACCGCCAAGAAGCTCCTGAACGAGGCCATCGCCAAGAGTGATCCGCAAATCCTGGCGGATGTGGCCCAGCGTTATTTCCATACGGAAGCCGGCGCCCTGGCCACCGACTTGCTGGGCACCTACCATCTCGACCGTGGCCAGGCGTTGATGGCCGCCCTCTGCTATGAACGCCTCCTGGAACGCGAAGGGGCCGACCAGCTATCCCCCTTGATGCTGTTCAAAGCCGCGTTGGCGTTCCACCAAGTTGGCGACAAAGCCTATGCCGCCATCGCCGACCGAACCTGGAAACGCCTTGCCGCCAAAATTGGCCGCGATGGCTTGATGGTGGGTGATCTGCGCGTTTCTCTCGACCAGCTACGCAAAGAGCTCGACCGCGCCGCCGCGGCCCAGGCCGAATCTGCACAACAAGGATTGAAATATTGGGCCGTGTTCCGTGGCAATGCCAGCCGTTCCGCCCGGGGCCGTGGGAGTGATCCGTTTCTGGAAAGCAAATGGCAAATGTCCATGCTGGCGGACAAGCTCAACTCTCGCGCCAAAGAATGGGTCGAAAAAGCCCGCCAGCATCAACAATTTCGGCCGGAGCCAATGTTGCCGGCCTTCTTTCCCGTGGCCGCCGGCGGCAAATTGATTTACCGCAGTTACGCGGGGATCCATGCCGTCGACATCAAGACCGGCGAGCTGCTCTGGGATTCCATTCCCCTGGCCGGCAGTCTCGACGCCTTGGCGGAGTTGGCCAAGCACTCGGAAGTCGCAACCTGGTTCAACCAGTACCTGGCGGGAACGTATCAAAATATTCTTTTCGAAAACTCGACCGTGGGAACACTCAGCACCGACGGCAGCCGGGTCTATGCCGTGGATGACTTGGCCATCCCCCCCTACCCCGGCTACCAGACGTTCCCAGCCATTGGTCCGGGCGGAGCGGTGCAGATGAGCGGGCCGCTACACGCCTTGGCGCAGCGTAGCCGGCTGATTGCGTTTGATCTGGATAGCGGCAAGCTGGTCTGGGAGCATGGCGACCCGGGGCCGCCGGAAAAGCCGATGGACAAGACTGAGCTGGCGGACAGCTATTTCTTGGGACCGCCGCTGCCGTTGGGAGGGAAACTGTACGTTTTGACGGAAAAGAATGCCGAGCTGCGCCTGGTCTGCCTGGATGCGGCCAGCGGCGAGCCGGCCTGGATGCAGACGCTGGCGACCGTGCGGGACCGGCTGCTCCAGGATGTTAGTCGCCGGGTGCAGGCGGTGCACCTGGCCTATGGCGAAGGGATCATGGTGTGCCCCACCAATGCCGGCGCGATCCTGGGCATCGATTTGCTATCGCGCAGCCTTGTCTGGGCGTTTCCGTACCGTGAGAAGACTCCCGAATCTTCCCCGCCGCGCTTCGGGCCGGGGATGCAGCGCGGGCGGTTGCCTCCGGGAGCCGCCCCGGTCATCGGCGTCGATATCTATGGCAATCTCCAAAAACTGAGCGGCGACTGGAAAATGTCGGCGCCCATCATCCAGGACGGCAAGGTCGTTTTCACTGCGCCGGACGGCGGAGCGATCCATTGTTTGAATTTGCGCGACGGCACACCGCTCTGGCAGGCCGAGCGGCGTGACGATCTGTACCTGGCCGGCGTTTTTGGCGGCAAGGTCGTTCTGGTTGGGAAGTCCACGTGCCGGGCGTTGCGCCTGGCCGACGGAAGGCAGCAACTGTGGCAGGTCGAGACCGGGCTCCCTTCCGGCCAAGGGGTTGCCAGCGGTCCATTTTACTATCTCCCGCTCAAGAAGGGCGAAGTTTGCAAAATCGATCTCGAACAGGGCATTGTCGTCGCGCACAGTCCTTCCCCTAAGAATGACATGCCCGGGAATCTGGTGTTCTTCGATGGGGATGTCGTTTCGCAGACCGAGACAGCGGTCACGGCCTATCCGCAGGTCGATGCCAAGGTGGCCGAGATCGACGCCCGTCTCGGCAAGGATCCGAAGGACCCCGTTGCCCTGACGGAGCGTGGCGAGTTGCGGCTCTACCAGGGGAAGCTGACGGATGCCGTCGCCGATCTTCGCACCGCCCTGACGCATTCGCCGCCAACCAATATCCTGCCCAAGGCGAAGAATAAGTTGTACCTCACGCTGACGGAGCTGTTGCGTCAGGACTTCCACTCGGCCGAGCCGTACCTCAAGGAATACCAGGAGCTGTGCCAGATACCGGTCCCTGACGGGGCCACGGCCGAGGAACGCCAGAAGTGCGAACAGGAGCAGCGCCGTCGTCAGGCCGGCTTCCTCTGTTTGCTCGCCGACGGACGGGAGAAACAAGGCCGTTTGATGGACGCTTTCCAGGCCTATCTGGATTTCGGTGCCCTGGCCGAAGCCAAAGAACTCGTGACCGTCATTAACGAGCCGGCCGTCAAGGCACAGCCGGACGTCTGGGCCCAGGGCCGCATTGCCGCCTTGGTTGCCAAGGCGAGTCCGGAGCAGCGGAAGGCCCTGGAAAAACAGATCGCGGCACGCTGGGAAACCGTGGAAGGTACCAAAAACCTCGATGCGATGCGGCGTTTTGTCAAGGCGTTTGGCTCCCTCTTCCGGGTGGGTCGCCAAGCGCGTCTCCTCTTCGCCGAGCGCCTGCTGGATGAAAACCTCTTCATCGAAGCGGAGATGCACCTGCTCCAGCTGTACCGTCAAAAAGAGGACACGCCGATCGCCGCCCAGGCGGTGGAAGCGCTGGCCCGGTTGATGGCTCGCAAGGGGCTGATGGATGATGCTGCTTATTACTACCGGATCCTGGGCACCGATTTCGCCAACGTCGTTATCCGCGACGGCAAGACCGGCGTCGATCTGTTCCGTGAGCTGGCGACCGACAAACGCTTTCTCCCGTATCTGGAAGGCGTCGATTCGCCACTGACTAGTGGAAATCTGGAAGTCATGCAGATTCGCGGCAGCAATTTTCCGGGCAGTGAGCTCTACCCCTACGAGCCGAAGGGAGAGATGCTTCCCTTCCTCCACCATCAGCGCCTGGTTTGGACGCGCGGACCCAACCCGCAAGGTCAGAATCTCAACGTCTTCCAGCTCAAGGTGCTCGATAAAGACAGCAATGAAGAGCGGTGGACGCTGACCGCACCGGCCACGCGCGTCACCTACAACGATTACACCGTAGCCATGAATATGAACAATGGCATGGTGATGCGCCGGGGAAACGTGGCTCCGCCGGTGGTGAACCCGACGCCATTCCCCTACTACACCAAAGGGCATCTGGCGGTCCTCTACCTCGGTCAGATGATTTACGGGGTGGACCTGGTTGATCTGCGTAAGCTCTGGGAAGTCGATCTGCTCGACCTCAGCCAACTGGGGTTGAGCCCGCAACAGCCCTGGAGCAACGTCCAGCACTTGCTCACCCTGGATGCAGAGGCGGGGCTGCGACTGCACAATGCCCAAGGCATCACGGAGCCGCTCGGCCAGATCGGTCCGGTCACCGCTTCGTATGTTTGTCTGCGAACCCAGACCGGACTCGTCGCTGTCGATCCGATCGATGGCTCGGTGCTGTGGACCAAAACCGATGTTTCCCCGCACACGTACATTTTTGGGGATGATGAGTACGTCTACCTGATCGATGTTCGGGACAATAAAGCAGTCGGTACGGGGCGTGCCCTGCGCGGTCGGGACGGGGCTTCGGTCGCGGTTCCGGACTTCGCCATTCCCTTCCAGCACCGCCAGCGGATTGTCGATGGCCGCCTGCTCGTTTTGGAGCGCGATTCTCCCGTTGCGGCCCGGTCCGGAGAACATGCCCCAACCGGAGGCGGCGTGCTGCATCTCTACGATGTGCACACCGGCCAGGACCTGTGGAAGAAGGAGCTTCCACCCGATGCCGTCTTCCTGCGCAGCGAAGACCCCGAACTGGCCGGGGTGGTCGATCCGGACGGCACCATTACCGTGGCCGATCTGCGCATCCCGAAGGAAGTGTTCCACGCTGCGATACCACCGGCGGACATGGCGAAGGTCAACGCCGGCCTCTTGCTCCAGGACAGCAAACAGTTCTATGTGATCCTCAACCGCCCGGCGGAGGCGAATCCGGATCTGCAAGGTCCCTTTTCCAACGTGAACATCTTGCGCTCCGCGCCCGTCAACGGCACCATCCATGCTTTCGATCGTCAAAGCGGCGAACGGAATTGGTACAAACGGATGCCCAACCAGATGCTTCTGCTGGAACGCTTCTCCGATCTGCCCATGATGCTCTTCACGGCCAAGTTCATCAAGATGGTGAACGGCGGGGGCTACACGACGACCGTGGCCGCCACGGTGAGCATCAACAAGCGCACGGGCAAATTGCTGCTCCCCGAAGAGGCGTATCAATCGGCCCACTCTCAGGGGCAGTATTTTGCCCTGGCCATCAATCGCCGCGCCGGCACATACGATTTGATAGCCCCGAACATGATGCTGCGCCATTTCGTTGCGGATGCTGGCTTCAAGTCCGGTGCGCTCAAAGAGCGTGGCATCCCGAAGCCGGCACGGGACGGGATCCCGGCGGCGCGCGAGAGTGGCCCCTTGATTCTTCCTCCGAATCCGGTTGCCCCGCCGGCGCCCCGGTCGCCGTGAGAGGATCGCCGAGGAAGGCGAAATGAACTTCCGCACTAATGGCTCGGAGGAACGGCCCTCATGAAACCGACGGTCTGGGTTCTCGGCACGATGGTGCTGTTGTCCGGTCTTGGCCAGGGGGCGGTCCGAGCCGAAGACATTCCCCCGCGTTATCATGCGGTGATCCAGAAAGGCCTGGACTACGTTGCCAAGCAGCAGCACCGGGACGGACACTGGGAAGGCAATGGCGGCGGCTATCCCACGACGATCACCGCGCTGTGCGGCATGGCGTTGCTCATGGAAGGGAGCACGCTCCGGGAAGGGAAGTACGCTGAGCCCATTCGCAAAGCGGTGGATTGGCTCATGGAGCGGACCCAGCGCAACGGCCTGCTGGGCAACCCGAACAACCCGACCGAGGCGGTCCGCTACATGTATGGACACGGTTATTCCTTGCTGTTTTTGGCGCAAATATACGGCGAGGAGGAAGACGGTGACCGCCGCCGCAAGCTGGAAGAGATCCTGACACGGGCGGTGGATTTCACGGGCAAGGCACAAACGTCGCGCGGCGGCTGGGGCTACGTATCCAGTGCCGACGGCGGGGGCTTTGACGAAGGCTCGGTAACCATTACCCAGGTCCAGGCCCTCCGCGCCGCCCGCAACGCCGGCATTGCGGTCCCCAAGTCAATTATCGACCGGGCCCATGATTACCTTAAGAACTGCACGACTGCCAATGGCGGGGTGATTTATAGCCTGGCGCACGGCGGGGCGTTCAACGGCGGCGAACGGCCACCACTGACCGCGGCCGCCATTTCCTGTATGTTCAGTGCCGGCGAGTACAAATCCGAGTTGGCCAAGAAGTGGATCAAGTTTTGCCAGCGTGCGATTCCAATCGACAAGAGCGGCAACGATAGTTTTGGGCATTGGGAGTATACGCACTACTATTACGCCCAGGCCCTGTATGTGTTGGGCGACGATGGCTACGCCAAGATGTTTCCCGAAGCTCCACCCGGTGAACGGTTGACCTGGAGCAATTATCGCGACGTCATTTTCGACTATCTCGCGGGGCGGCAAAACGCGGACGGCAGCTGGTCGCAGGGTCACATCGGCCCGCTCTTTACCACTGCGTGCCATCTGGCGATCATGCAGTTGGATAAAGGCACCTTGCCCATTTACCAGCGCTGAGGATCGGCGAACCAATCCCATTGTCCGACAACTCGGAACGCGGCCTCCGCTCACTCGTCAGGATCAGCTCCTGCCGCTCTCGGCGATTGGCCCGGCACTGGTGGAGTTGCTGACCGGTGGGTGAAGTTCCCGCAGCAGCCCGTCGCGAAGGTCATAAATCCAGCCATGCACAGTCAGTTCCTGCCCCCGCGCCCAGGCGTCGCGCACAACCGTCGTCTGCCGGACATTCATCATTTGCTCGATGACGTTCAACTCACACAGTCGATGGTGTCGTTCTGCCTCGGTGGGAAGCGCGTCGAGCAGTCCCTGGTGCTTCCAGCGCACGTCCTGGATATGGCGCAGCCAATTGTCGATCAGCCCCAATTTATCGTCCCGCAGCGCAGCCAGCACTCCGCCGCAGCCATAGTGGCCACAGACGATGATGTGGCCAACCCGAAGGACCTCTACCGCAAACTGGATCGTCGACAGGCAGTTCAAATCAGCGTGGACCACGACATTGGCCACGTTGCGATGGACGAACATTTCGCCAGGCAAGAGACCCACGATCTGGTTGGCAGGCACGCGGCTATCGGAGCACCCAATCCATAGATATTGCGGCGCCTGTTGCCGTGCCAGGCGTTGGAAGAATTCCGGATCCTTCCGGGTCATCTCGGCAGCCCATGCCTGGTTGTTCAGGAACAGTTGTGTGAGAACGCCCATGTCATTGTTTTACAATAACTGGCCTGCATGGATAGCAGTGAGGAGGTGCCCGGCCCGGTGCACGTCCTTGCAAACCCGCATGGGCGGCAGGTCAAGCGTGGGTCTGAAAATCGTAGCAAAACGTTGCGTGTAATTTGCCATTTCATAAAACCGTGAAATAGTGGTATGGGAAGCTGGTTATGGCAGAGTTGATGTCATCCTGCACGGTACGCGATCCCTGGAAGCCTGGGCATTCGGCCCTGGATGCCGTGCCCGTGGAGCGAACGGCCTAGCTTTTTCGCGCGATGGGAGACGCTCGGCGGCTCCGTCTGCTGGAATTCCTCAAACACGGCGAGCGTTGCGTTACAGCAATCGCTACCGCCCTCCAGGAAAATTCTTCCACGGTCTCCCAGCCACGGTCCGGATTGCGGGCACCCCCGGATTCTGCACGGCGACCACGGCCATGATCGCGGCAAGATCCAGCGACCGGAGACCCCATCCAAGGAATCGAACGCGGAGGAACGTCGATCCGCCGGCCAGAAACGGCCGGCTGTACGGTTCGCCGACTTCCTTGATCTGGCTTCCCGATGGTTGCGCGTCGATCGCCAATTCGTTATGATTAAAGGAGTGAATCGTCGTAAACGGTAGCCATGCAATCCCTTCATGAGGAAGGGAAATCGAGGAGCTCAATGATGAAGCACACCATCTTCCCTGGTCTGCTGGCGCTCGCACTCGGTGCGGGTCTGGTGGCGGCGAACCCACTCCGGGCTGAAGAGCTGGCACCGGAGTACCGTACTGCAATCCAGAAAGGGCTGGAGTGGGTGGCCAAGCAGCAACACCGCGATGGCCATTGGGAGGCCAACGGTGGACAATACCCGTCCGCCATGACGGCTCTGGCCGGGATGGTCCTCCTCATGGAAGGAAGCACGCTGCGGGAAGGCAAATACTGCAATCACATCCGCCGGGCGGTCGATTGGCTCACGGAGCGGAGCCAGCGCAACGGCTTGCTGGCCAACCCCAACAATGCCGTGGAAGCCGGCCGGTACATGTATGGCCACGGGTTCGCCACGCTCTTTCTGGCCCAGGTTTATGGCGAAGAAGAGGACAACGACCGCCGCCGCAAGCTGGAGGATATTTTGACGCGGGCCGTGGATTTCATCGGCAAGGCTCAATCGTCGCGGGGCGGCTGGTACTACACCTCGGCGGCCGACGGCCATGACCAGGATGAAGGCTCCGTCACGATCACACAGATGCAGGCGTTGCGCGCCGCCAAGAATGCCGGGATCGTCGTTCCCAAGTCGATCATCGATAGGGCGCTGAAATACCTGGAAAACTCGACCACGGAGGGCGGCGGGGTCATCTACAGCCTCTCCCAGGCTGGGGGACGGGCCATGGGGGGCGGGCAGCCCGCACTGACGGCGGCCGCGGTGGCGTGCGGCTTTAATGCCGGCCAGTATCATTCCCCTCTGGCCAAAAGATGGCTTCAGTTTTGCCAGGCGCACGTTCCGATCGGCAACGTCCATCGCTTCAACCACGATGAGTACACGCAGTATTACTACGCTCAGGCTCTGTACATGCTCGGGGACGATGGCTATGCCCGGCTCTTCCCGGATTCTCGAGAGAGCGAGCGGCTCACCTGGGGCAAGTACCGCAAGGTGATGTTCGATCATCTGGTCCGCACTCAGGGTGCGGATGGTAGCTGGAACGGCGGATACATCGGCCAAATCTTTGCAACGACGGCCTATTTGACGATCTTACAGCTGGATAATGGCACCCTGCCTATATATCAAAGATAGAGAAATTTTGCGTATGCGGATGACACGCGGTGGTTGTTGACGCTCGTTGCCGAGCAAGGTTCCCTTAGTCAGAATTCGAGGAACGCATGACTGAACCCAATGTCCAGGCCGTTTCCGCTGCCGGGGAGTCCACCGATACCTTGGCTCAAGACGACCTCGAGTCGGTACGTCGTTTGCGCGATGCCTTTGACAGCATCAAAAAACAACTGGCGCGCGTAATTGTGGGTCAGGATCAGGTGATCGAGGAATTACTCATCGCCTTGTTCAGCCGCGGGCATTGCATTCTGGAAGGTGTGCCGGGGCTGGCTAAGACCTTGATGATCAGCACGCTTTCCAAGTGCCTGTCCCTTGCCTTTAGCCGCATCCAGTTTACGCCCGACCTCATGCCCTCCGACATCACCGGAACGGAGGTGATCGAAGAGAACCGCAGCACCGGCCACCGGGAGTTCAAGTTCATCGAAGGGCCGCTCTTCGCCAACGTGATCTTGGCGGACGAAATCAATCGCACGCCGCCCAAGACCCAGGCCGCCCTCTTGGAAGCGATGCAAGAGCGGCAGGTCACGGTCGGCCGGGTTCGCCATCGGCTGTCTGATCCCTTCTTCGTGCTTGCCACGCAGAACCCGATCGAGCAAGAAGGCACCTATCCCCTGCCCGAGGCTCAGCAAGACCGCTTCATGTTCAAGGTGTTCGTGAAGTACCCGAACTTTAACGAAGAATTCGAGATCGCCCGGCGGACAACCGCGCTGATCAGCGAAGACCTTCAGCCCGTTTTGGCCGGCGACCTGATCCTCGAATTGCAGCGGCTGGTGCGGCGGGTGCCGGTCACGGACCATGTCATCCAGTACACGCTGGCCCTGGTCCGGCAGACGCGGATCGGCGAGCCCGGCGTCCCGAAATTCATCCGCGATTGGCTTGCCTGGGGAGCTGGACCCCGGGCTGTGCAGTACCTGATCCTGGGAGGCAAGGCCCGGGCTCTGCTCTATGGCCGAACCCATGTGCAGTGTGAAGACATCCAAACCCTGGCCTATCCGGTATTGCGGCACCGCATTCTGACGAATTTCACGGCTGCCTCGGAAGGCATCACGACCGATACGGTCATCGAAAAGCTCCTCACGGAAACTCCCAGTCGGGAAGGGGAGCTGACGCGGGATGAGCGTTTCCGAAAAATCTTTGCCTCGTGAAGGACTCATTTGTGCCCACAAAAGACGACAATCCGCGACGATTTCTCGACCCCGAAGCCATCGCACGCATTTCCCGTCTCGACCTGCGCGCCCGCCACGTGGTCGAAGGTTTCATTTCCGGGATGCACCGCAGCCCGTTCTTTGGCCACAGCATCGAGTTCGTGCAGCACCGGGAATACGTCGCCGGCGATGATTTGCGGCATCTCGATTGGAAGGTCTGGTCCAAGACCGATCGCTTTTACGTCAAGCAGTACGAGGAAGAGACCAACCTGCGCAGCACCATCATCGTCGATGTCAGCGAGTCGATGCACTACGGACGCGGAGCCCTTAACAAGTACGCCTATGGCTGCACGGTGGCCGCCTGTCTGGGGTATCTCTTGCTCCGCCAGCAGGATTCCGTCGGGCTCATCACCTTTGATGACAAGGTGCGGCAAATTGTCCCGCCGCGCAGTCAGCAGACCCACAGCGACGCCTTGGTCCAGGCACTGCATACCAGCCAGCCGCGCGCCAAGACCGACCTGGAAAAGATTCTCCGCCGCGTTGCCGAGTCGGTCCACGGCCGGGGCATGGTCATTCTCATTTCGGATTTGTTGGCCGAGCGCGAGCCGCTCTTCCGTGGTTTGGAGATGCTTTGCCACCGCCGCCACGACCTTCTGGTCTTCCACGTCTTGGACGAGGATGAGTTGAATTTCCCCTTTGCCGGGACTACCCGCTTCGAGGGGATGGAGGAACTGCCCCAGCTTCTGTGCGATCCGCGCGCGCTGCGGGACGGCTACATGGAAGCGCTGGGTGAGTACCTCGCTGAAGTTCGGCGTGGCTGCGCACGGCTGGGCATTGATTACGCTCTGGTGCGGACGGGAGACTATCTCGACGCAGCGCTGTCCAAGTTCTTGCACCATCGCATGGCTCTGAAATCTTCCGCCAAGGTTCGTACGAATGTTTGAGTCCTTCCTGAATCCCGCCTATCTGGCAGCCGGCACCGCGCTCATCAGCCTGCCGATCCTCATCCATTTGATCAATCGGATGCGGTTCAAGCGGGTCCGCTGGGCGGCGATGGAGTTCCTCCTCAAGTCGCAAAAGCGCAACCGCCGCCGGCTCCTTATCGAGCAGCTGCTCTTGCTGGCGCTGCGGTGCATGCTGGTGCTGCTCGCAGTTCTGCTGGTGTCGCGGTATCTTTTTTCCTTCACCATTTTCCAACCACAGAATACGCTGCACGTGGTGGTCCTCGATGACAGCCTCAGCATGAGCGATCAGTGGAAAGAAGACGGCGAGGATAAGAATTCCTTCAAGGTCGGAAAGGACCTGATCGTCAAGGAGATTGCGAAAAACGCTGCGCTGGCGCGGACCGCGCAGCGACTGATCTTGTTTACCCTCTCCGATCCGGGGACGATCCGTTTCAATGAGCGTCTCAACGAGCAGTCCATTCAGGAATTGCAGAAGACCCTGGCCGAAACTCAGGTCTCGTCCCTCCGCCTGGACGCGCTCAAAGGAGTTGAAGCGGCCAAAGAGCTCTTTGACAAGGTGCCGCAGGACCGGTGCATTTTGCACGTCGTGAGCGATTTTCGCCAGCGCGACTGGTCTGAGCCCGACGCTTTGGCTCTTTCCAAGAAACTGGAGGAGCTGGCCACGGCCAAGGTGAAGATCAACCTCGTCGACACGGCACATCCCTACCGAAGTGATGTCCAGCTGATCCCCCTCTACCACGATAACCTCGCGGTCACCGAACTCCGGCCGGAAACGCGCATCGCTGCTCGGAATACGCCTGTGCAATTCACTGTTACCGTTGCTAATTTTGGGGCCAGCGAACGTAAGAATGTCCGCGTGGCCGTCAAGGTCAACGGCGGCGAGCGCCTCGAAGGTTCCGTGGCGATGACCATTCCTGCGGGCGGCTCCAGATCGGATGCCTTCCAGGTTTCGTTCGACCAGCTCGGCTTCAACCAGGTTAGTGCCAACTTGGAACAGGAAGAGGTCGGACTGCAAGGCGACAATACTCGCTATGCCGTGATCGAGGTGCGGAAGCAGGTGCCGTTGTTGATGATCGACGGCGACCCAATCAACGGACGGAAGCCGGGTGGAGATCGCTTTCATCTCCAGACGCTCTTCACCGCCGCCCACAATTACGAAGTCGTGCCCGGCGGGGTGGAAGAATTGGAGAAGCCGATCCTGGATCGCTATTCGAGCATTTACCTGCTCAACATCCGTGAATTGACCCGGAAGGCCCGCGACAATCTGGAGGAGTACGTCCGCGGCGGTGGTAGCGTGGCGTTTTTCATGGGCGACCTGGTGCGCGCCGATCAGTACAACAAGGATCTGTATCGCGATGGGAAAGGCATCTTCCCGGTATTGCTGGCGGATCGGCCTTCGGGGGAACTGGAGCCCGACCTGTTTGACGGGCAGCTCAAGCTCTTTGTGCGGAACGAAACGCATCCCATTTTCTCCGAGGTATGGCAGCCCAAGTTTCGCGGCGTCTTCCAATTCCTGCCGATCCGGCGTTACTACCCCGTGCCGCGCCACCGTTGGCAACCTGAACCGGGTCGCGTGGAGGAGTTGGCCACTCTGCCCAACCGCCAGTCCATCCGCGACTTCACCGAGAACGCCCAGGAGATTTTGAGCGGGCTCGATGCGCTGGCTCAGGACCCCAACTGTGACAAATACCGTCACGGCCTGGAAAACCATCGACGGGCAATCCAGAACACGCTGGTGGGCGATAAACCGCTTTACGAGCTGGCCAACGCCCTCGATGCCCTGCTCCACGACCGTGGCGAGCCGGACAACTCGCTGCGGCCTAATCTGGTCGAGTTCTGGAGCCAGCCCGAATATCAGAAACTCCGCTTGCGGGTGGACCGGCTGCGCGAAGCCACCCAGCTGGGCGATCCGTTCGTGGTCAGTGCCCGCTTCGGCAAAGGCCGCGTCGTTGTGTTCTTGACCACCGCTGGCCGAGCCTGGAATGATTGGGCCGGCGGTAGCCCGGCGATGCTGACGTACCCGATTGTCATGCTGGAGCTGCAAAAATACCTCACCAGCGCCGGGGATGAGACCGAATTGAGCGTTGGCTCCCCGCTCGAGTTCCAGCTCGATAGCAGCCGGTATGATGGCCGCATTCTCCGCTTCTTCCAGCCGGAAGCACGCGAGAACGCTCCGGGCAACGCGGCAGGCGAGAACGCCAACCCGATCGATCTCAAAGAACAGCTGGTTGCCCCGACTGGGGGCCGACTGCTCTTTTCCTTCAATGAGGCGCGGAAACCGGGACTCTACTTTTTCAACCTGGTGCCCCGTGAGCAACCGGGCACTCCGGCGGGGGAGCCGAAGCCAGAGCAGCGGGCCTTTGTTTTCAACGTGGATACTCGCGAAAGCGATCTCCGCCGCGCACCCAGGGAGGAGCTGGAGCGCTTGGCCAGCGGCATTCAGGTCCGTTCTCCCGGTTCGAGCTGGGCTGACTTGGCTAATCGGCAAAATGATTTATCGGAATGGCCCTGGTTTTATCTGATCATCCTGGTGGTCCTGGTGGCCGAGCAGGCCCTGGCCGTTCATCTGAGCTACCATCTGAAAGGGAGCGAACCAACATCCCCGGCGCGCGTGACCCGTCCCCAGGTGAGCCCGGCATAATACCGCTTGGCGGCGGTTCGCAGAACCACGCGGTTCTGCGAACCGCCGCTCAATAATTGAGTGATTCCATGGATACCACCACGACAAAGGAAACGGAATTCGTTTTCCGCCGCTTGGACGAGGCGCTGCGTGTCTTTGGCCGGGAGACCGATCCGCGCTGGTTTTGGGTTATGATCGTGATCCTGGTGGTGGCTGCCGGGTTCACGTACGTGGCTTGGATGTACAAGCGCGACAGCCAGTCGGTCGGCGGGATATGGGCCAGTTTTCTGGCGGCCCTCCGCTGTGGTGTGTACAGCATCCTGGCCATCGTGTTTCTGCTGCCGGCCTGGCAAACCTGGGAGCGGACCGAGAGCCGTTCCAAGGTTGTGCTGGCTTTTGACGTGTCCGGCAGCATGGGGAGCAAGGACGACATTCCCACGGAGGCGCTGCCCGCCGAAAAATTGCCGACCCGACAGGACAAGGTGATCCAGTTTCTGCAGGACGAGCGCATCGGCTTTCTCAAGAACCTGCAAGAGAAAAACCCAATCTCTCTGTACCGCTTTGGTGGCGACGTCGATGAATCGTTCAAGGTCTTGAATGGGGGGGCTCCCTGGTCGACCGAAAAGCGGGACGCCTGGCTCAAGCCCCAATTCGCAGAAGCTCTGCCTGACCAACTGCCGGATGCGGAGCGAACCAAGTTTCTCAAGCTGCTGAACGAAAACGGTGTGGTTGCCGCCGCGGCCACGTTATCGGAGGAGAATCGGCTCAAATTCCTGCAGCGCCAAGAATCAATTCAGCAACTGGTGGGCGGCACCAATCTCGGTGATTGCCTGCGGAAGGTCTTCAATCGCGAATCCAACAACATGGTTCAGGGGCTCGTGGTCTTCAGCGACGGACGCAGTACGGAAGGCTCCTCCCAGGCGTTCGAGGATCTGCGCAGCCGGGCCGAGCGGGCCAAGGTGCCGATCTTCACGGTCGTGGTGGGCGAACACCGGCAGCCGATCAATATCCGCATCACGGACCTCCAGGCGCCGGAACAGGCCCGGCCGGAGGACAAGTTTCCCGTGCGTGTCGAGATCGACGGCGACGGTCTGCCCAACGCAGCCATGGAGGTCCACCTGGATATCACCGGTCCGAAAAAAGAGAAAAAGACCCTCACCAAGCCGTTCCAGTTCAGCGCGGGCTCCGGTGGACCGCCGCATGCCCAGGCTGAATTTGACATCGACGGTCTACTCGGCGACCCTGCTGCTTCCGGTAAATCGGCCGAGCTGGAGGAGGGGGAATGGAAGTTCGTGGCCCGCATTCCCAAGGACAAACGCGAGATTTTCCTGCCCAAGGAGCACCTGAGCCGGGAAGCGACCGTGCACGTTGTCAAGAAACCGCTCCGGGTTTTGCTGTTTGCGGGGGGGCCGAGCCACGATTACCAATTCGTCCGCAACCTGTTTGTTCGTGAAGTCGATCTCCACCGCGCGGAGCTGAGCATTTGCCTGCAAATTCAGCGGCCGGGAGTCGTGCAGGATGTCCCCTCGGATCGACTGCTCAAGCGGTTTCCGTCGCGCCTGGAGTCCGAGGATTCGACCACGGAGAAGCCGGAGGATCGCTACGCCAATCTGGCCTATTACGATGTGATCATTGCGTTCGATCCGGACTGGACCCAGTTAGAGCCCGAACAGCTCACTGCCTTGACGAACTGGGTCAACCGGCAGGCGGGCGGCTTGATTGTGGTGGCCTCGCCGGTGAATACCACCCAGCTGACGCGCCTCAACAATCGGGAGCGGCTCAAGCCAATCCTGGATCTGTACCCCGTGATTTTGAAAGATAGCGTGCTGGACAGCGAGCGGTCATCCACCGATCCCTGGCGTCTCCATTTTCCCGGTGCCAACGCCGAGATGGAATTCCTCAAGCTGGACGAGGGATCCAAGGAGCAATTGGCCGGTTGGGAGCAGTTCTTCACGGGAAGCCCCAAGCCAGCCAACGATGCACCGGTCGTGCGGGGTTTTTACAGCTACTACCCGGTCCTGAGCGTCAAGCCCAGCGCCTCGGTGATCGCCACCTTCGCCGATCCGCGGGCGCGAATTGACGAGGGCCGAAAGGAGCAGCCGTACCTGGTGACCATGCCATTCGGCAACGGCAAGGTGGTCTATCTCGGCTCGGGTGAAACGTGGCGGCTGCGGCAATATCGGGAAGTGTACCACGAGCGTTTCTGGACCAAACTGGCGCGCTACGCCGGTTCGGGCAATCTGACGCGGCAGAGCCGGCGTGGTGTCATCGTCATGGGACAGGAGTTCCCCGCCGGACAGCTGGTGCCGGTGGAAGCCCAGCTCTTTGGACGCGACTTGAAGCCGCTCCCGCGATCCGCCACGCCATCGGTTCAGGTGCAGCCGCCGCATGGCGAGCCACTCAACCTTCAGCTCAAAGCCAAGCCGAGCCAGGGGGGCGAATGGAGTGGTTGGTTTCAGACACGCTTCCGCGTGACCGAACCGGGAGAATATCGTTTGAACGTGAAGATCAGCGAAACCGGTGAAACTTTGCCGCGCCGGTTCACGGTCAAGGAGTCGAACCCCGAGCTAGACAACACCCGGCCGGATTTCGGGCAGATGTACCAGCTCGCCACGGGAATGTCGGAAGTCCTGCCCCGCCTGGATCGGTCAACGGAAGAAGAGCTGCACCGCACGCTAGACGATACCGTGGCCCGGTTGCTGCGGCGTGGAGATGACCACGCAGAGCCGAACGGTAAACAGCGCAAGGAGCAGCCGCGGCTCTTTTTCGACCTGAGTTCGGCCAAGATGATTCCCCGGTGCATGGTGACCGATAGCAAAGTACAGCGTAGCCGGGGCGCTGTTCAGGATCTTTGGGACGAAGGGTTCACCTTATGGCCCGACCCATCGGTTCGGATGGCGACGGTGCTGCTGGTGATCACGCTGCTCTTATCGGTGGAGTGGCTGACGCGGAAACTGTTGAAGCTGGCGTGAGGTCCCCAAACAGGGAGTGCACGATGGCCACGGTGACTGATCCGAAGGCATCCTTCCAGCGCGAGGATTCCGAGCGCCGCGTTCGGCATCCCTTGCAGCGCTTGCGGAGCACCATCCGCTCATACATCGCCGCCGAAGGATTTGCGGTCCTGGGTCTGTACCTGGCTCTGTGGTTCTGGATCGGCCTGCTTCTGGACTTCGGCTTCTTCAAGGTGTTCGGCGTCGATTGGGTCCAGCTCCTCCCGTACTCGTTGCGGGCGGTGATGCTGGCCGGGCTGGTGACGGGGCTTGTGGCCCTGGTTGCCTTCAAGGTCCTCCTCCGCCTGCTCCGCGAATTTCGAGACAGCGCCCTGGCTCTCCTCCTGGAGCGGCGTTTTCCGACGGTCCTGGGCGATCGGCTGATCACGGCCGTCGAATTGGCCGATCCGCGCAAGGCGGCACGGTACGGCTACTCGCAGCCGATGGTCGATCAGACCATCCGCGATGCGGCGGATCGGGTGGATCGGCTGGAGGTGGCCCAGGTTTTTGATTGGCGGCGGCTACGGCGCTATGCTGTGGCGGTCGTTTTTCTGACGCTTGGAATCTTCTTGCTGGTGGGCACGGTCAGCTGCCTGGCCGCCCGTACCGGTGTCCGTTCTTTCCTGGTTGGGTTTCAAAACGTCTCCAGCATCTGGTTTGAGCGGAATATTCTCCTGGCCAACACGATCTGGCCCCGCAAGTGCCATTTGGAGCTGGTGAACTTCCCCGAAAGTGGGGACCTGCGCGTCGGCCGAAACGCCTCCCCCCCTGGCCTGCGCGTCCGGGCCTTGAAATGGGTCCTGGCGGATAGCACTGCTCCAGAAGGTTGGCGGGCGCTTCGTTGGTCTGACTTGGGACCAAACTTGCTCGGTAGCGATGCCCCGTCCGTCCCGCTTCCCGAGGACTGGCAACAATGGTCGGTGGACCGGATTGAAAGTCAGCTCGAAAACCGGGAAGTCGTCGCAACCCTGAATGGCGATATGGTCTCGGCTCTGCGAAACGTATTCGAGCGGCTCGAAGAACGAGCCGAGTCGCTGGGGATGGCACGCCGCCTCCGCAAGCTGACGATTCCGAACCAGGTCGTCGTGTATTATCGTGGCGAGACGGTACGCAGCGAGCAGACCCTGAAAAAACAAAGCGACAGCGAATACTCCGGCGTCCTTTCCGATCTTAAGGAATCGGTGCGCTTCACCGCCAATGGTGAGGATTATTACACGCCCTACAAACGGATCACGCTAGTGCCGCCGCCGGGTCTCATCGAGCTGACCTGCGACGAAGAACGACCGGCTTACCTGCACCAGCGTCGGCCGCCGGGAGGCACGCTTGCTGACCTCAAGGGGAAGAAGACCATCGTCAAGGGCTTGCCCGTTTCCCTTGCTGCAACCCTTTCGCGCATCGATGTGGCTGCCGGCACCAATGTCGTGCTGTACGGCAAGACCGACAAGTTGCTCCGCGACGTGGACGGGATCCGCATGCGGCCAAGGGAAGGGAGCGCTCCGATCCATGCACCGATCACGCGCAACCACGCCCAGGCATTTGAGGTCCGTTTCGAGAACGTGACCGCTCCGCTCGATTTTGACTTCGACTTTACCGACACGGACAACGTGGTCGGACAACGCCATGTGACGATCAAGCCCATGGAGGATATGCCTCCCGACGTGGATGCAGTGGTCGAGGTCATCCGCAAGAACAACCAGGGTTACCTGGCCACGACCAGTGCCCGGATTCCGTTCAGTGGCAAACTGCGCGACGACCACGGCCTGAGCGAAGTGAACTATGCCTACACGGTGCTGGCCCTGGACGCGCAGGCGGCCCTTGCCATACGACCGGCGATCAGCGCATTCCAGTTCTTGCCGCGCGGCCTGGGCTCCGAACTGGTGGCGATGGCGTATCTGGCCTGGCTCGGTACGGCCGCCAAGGCGGTGGTTGAGGAGCCCAATCAATCCGCCGAGAAGCGGCCGCTGACGGCGTTCGCGCGGGCCCTGGCGAACGAATCCACGCAGAACCAGGCGGTCCTGAATCTGACGCTCGATCCTGAGGAGGAGTTTTTCGAGGTGGGACAGCTCGGACTCAAAGTGAGTGAAGATCCACAAACGCAGCACCGCTATCGGCTGCGTTTGTGGGTGGAAGCTCTGGACAATAACGTGGACACTGGTCCGGGCGTCGGCATCAGCAAGGAGAAATTCACGATCGTGCTCGTTTCGGAAAACGAGCTGCTCCTCGAGATCGCCAAGGAAGAGGAGAGTCTGCACGTCAAGCTGGAAGATACGGTCAACAAGCTCAAGGACGCCCGCAACAAGCTGGAGCAAGTGATTCTGGAGATGCCGAGCCTGCGTGCGGAAGAATTCAGCCCCATGGCGTTGCGTGCCGATGAGATCCGCGGTGTGATCGTCCGCGGCGGGGACGTGAGCCGGGAGATCTACGCCGATTACCGGAAGATTCTCAAGGAACTGCAAGTCAACCGCGTTCGGTCCAAGATCATCGAAAAAGTGCAGCGAAGCATTTGTGAGCCATTGGACCTGGCCATCAACCAGGAGTTCGTGCATTCCGAGGAATCGATGACGGCGTTCCAAAAGACGCTGGACCAGGACAAGAAGGCCAACGTCGAGGCGGGTAATTTAGCTCGGGTGCAGCTGGAACAGGTCATCGATCGACTGACTCGCATTCTTGATGCGATGGGCGATATCACGACCATCAACAAGCTGATCGAGCAATTGACGATGATCGAAAAAGCGGAACGCAACGCCTACGAACGATTCAAGCAGATCAACGATCGGTTGCAAGACGAATTGCTGAAGTCGGCGCTGCCTTCTGAGCCGGAGGAGAAGAAGCCGTAGCGGACCATATCGTTCCGTCATGGAACATGCGGAACGTCGCGGTACTGCGCATGGCATTGGCTACAGGCGGCATTGGCTTGCCTGAATGCCTTCTCGGCGGCTGCTTGGTCCACGCCGCCGCTCTTCTTGGTCCGTAAGATCGTTTCCAGTTGCTGCGCGCTTTTTTCTGCCTCTGCCAGGCGGCGCCGGAAATCTTCGGGGCGTTCCTGCACCGGACGCAATCGGCTGGCTTCGCGGTAGTGTTCCACCAGCTGGAGTGCTTCGTGCGGCGGATCGATGTCCGGCTTATCCGCAGGAGTTTTCCATCCGGCGCTGCGCACCAGCTTGAGATTCTCCCAGCGCTCATCGATGCCCACCATCAGCTCCGCCAATGCTGCCACGGGTGCCACTTCGGGAAACTCTGCCGGAACGCGTGCCAATTCCTGTGGCGAAGGTCGGCGGAATGCCTTGGGAGCAGCGTACAAACCGCTGTAGTGCGGATCAGTCCCGGCCCGGCGCATTTCCGCGATGACCGTGTTGATCGTGCACTGCTCGTCCAGGCAGAGGTGAGCAATGGCCGCGGCGGCGGGGCCTCGGTGCTTGCCGTGGTGGCAATGGATATAGATTGGTTTCGGCAGGTCGTGAACCGCCTTGGCAATCCGCAGCGCCTGGGCTGCGGGGACACCATCGTAGCCGATGGGGAGGTGCACGTAGCGCAGGCCGTGCTTGTGTGCCAAGGCAACATCCGGCCGGGCGCCGTCCACGGTAAGGATGGTCTTGACGCCGAGCTTCTCGAGCGAGCGAAACCCTTCTTCCCCCTCGGGGCTGCTGCCGCTGAGCAGCTGCTCCGTAAGGCGATACACGTTGTGCAATCCGGGCATTTCGAGCGGGCCGGGATCAGTGGCCGAGTTCTGTGATCTGGGTTCGGATAAGGCCGAGCCGGGGGATTCCGCGTGGCGGACCAGGAGCGCCGCGCACACCGGCCACGGCAACAACAGGATCAGGCATAAAGCCGGCCGCATGGCAAGTTCCTTTCGATCTGTTCACACAAGCGCCACGGCTTGGGCGCTATCGCGAAGCCGGTCAAGCCGCTCTTCCATCCTATCACAGCCCGCCACGTCGACACGATGGCTCCGGCGCGGGCGGCGGCGAGCGGGATGCTCGCACGGCAATTGATTTTTCGGAAATCCGGTTGCCATTCGCTGCCGTATTCGTATGACGATTGCCAGAATCGTCTTACCGACCTGAACACCGCCCGGCATGTGCCTGCTGGAGGAGAAGCCATGGCGCAACCACGGATTGTGCTCGCGGGGACAGGAAGATGCTTGGGCGGGTTGAGTTTCCATTGGGCTCACGGCTTCACCGTGCCGGCCAGTTGTTGCATCGCCGGGCGGCACCGCCGGGCGTTCACGCTGATCGAGCTCTTGGTGGTGATTGCCATCATCGCCGTCCTGATTGGCCTGCTGTTGCCGGCCGTCCAGAAAGTTCGGGCCGCGGCCAGCCGGGCCGAGTGCGAGTCCAATCTCCGCCAGATCGCCCTGGGCGTGCATCAGTACTATGACGCCAATGGGGGCCAATTCTTCCTGCATCATCCCTTCCAGGCTGATGTGGCGATCTTCACCCATGACTCCAATTCCTTTGCCGAGATCTACTGGGAAGACAAGATCATGCCCTTCGTCGGCGGTACCCAGGAAGCCAACGAAAATCTCTCCAAGCAAGGCATCATCCTGCCCGGCGAGAAGATTTACCGCTGTCCTGACGACCTGTCCATGCGCAAGCCGTTCGTCGATCCCGACACCGGCCAGGTCGATGGCGTCGAAAATCGGACCAGCTATTTGATGAACTCCCTGCTCAGCCATAAGACACGCCGCTACGGACGCTGGAACCTGATGCGCTTCATCAACGACGTTGGCACCTCCCAGTTCATCTGCTTCTCGGAGCGCAATGCGGACGCCTTTACGCTTATCAACGGCGGCGATCCGCGCCAGGACGATTACGATATTTGGCTCGGCACCGGGATCATTAAGCCGTGGATCGCCTGGGACCGGCACACGCAAAGCGCCAACTACCTCTACCTCGACGGGCATGGGGCGACTCTGACCTGGGACGTGGCTGTGCCGGATATGTACCCCGATAAGATGGTCCTCATGCAAGACGGCACCTACCCAGAGTAAAGCGATCAAGGGATGCAGCATGGCGATACGATTTCGCTGGGCCTGGGGGCTGTTGGCCGGAGGCGTGCTGCTCGGCTGCAATGGTGTGCCGGAGGAAACGCCGGGAACCGGAGCGAAGGAGTGCGCGCAGACTTATTTCGAGGCGCTCCTCCGCAAGGACTGGCCCAAGGCGTATGCGTTGCTCGATCTGCAAAGTCAAAAGCGTTGCAGCTCGCAGCAGTTTAGCCGATTGGCGCACAGCTACCGCGATCACGTGGGCTTTGAGCCGGAGGCGGTACAAGTTCAGGCCTGCGAAGAACGGGCGGCGGAGGCGACCGCTCACCTGGTCTTGACCGGGCACACTGCTGGCCATCATCGCCGCTACAAGGACGCGGTCACGCTGCGCCGGACTGACAACTGGCACGTAATTCTTCCCTCTAACTTCGGGCAATCCAGGAAACGGTGAAAGGTCACGGGATCGGAAGCTAGAATCTCGAGCTGATAGCCGGTCCCCGAGGAACCAAGAACGTCGAAATGCTCTTCGGTGCCCGTGCGAGTAGCGAGGGCCGCGGAGGACAGGCGACGGTAGGTAGGTATTTGGTTGCTCTTGGAACTGCGTGAGGGCCTGGTGTTGATCCATGTGGCCGTGGTACCTCCCTTCGGTGGCGTCCCGTGCCGTGCTTTCGCGGCCAGTCTCCCATAAAATGGGACCCCCGAGCGCGAGAGTGCCGCGAAAGCTTCGTTGCCCACCGGACGTCAGGCTAGCCGGCCAATTCTTATCTTCTTAGGTCAGGGAGGCACCGATGCTGACGTTTCGCCGGCCGGGTCCCGAGACGATCCGCGAGTTCCTCGCCCAGCAGCGAGAGTTGCCGCTTGCTTACAGCCCAGAGGGTATGACCCGCGGACCCGCCCCAGGCAGCTACAATCTCCACCAGATGCGACACCGGCTGGGCGCCGGGGTCGATGTTTTCGAGCGAGCTCGCACGGCACTGCGGTCGTGGATTCCGTTCCAGCAGAGTTGGGTCCGTTTGGACCCCGTAGACGCCGAGCTAAAGGTCGGCACCGTGGTGGCGATTACGGGCCGGGTCGGCCCGTGCTGGTGGTTGAACGCCTGCCGGGTCGTCTACCAGATCGACGAGGACGGACCTCCTCGCCGGTTCGGTTTCGCCAACGGCACCCTGCCGGGACACGCCTTGCGCGGCGAGGAACGGTTGTGCGTGGAACTGGCCGAAGATGGCGAAGTCTTCTACCACCTGCTGGCCTATTCGCGCCCCCGGCACTGGCTTGCATGGCTTGGGTATCCACTCTTGCGAGTGGTCCAGCGGCGGTTTGCTGAAGGCTCAGCAGCGTCGCTGCAAAAGGCAGCCGG
>Ga0070734_10002296_pt1 | contig 23757 bp, 29 predicted proteins | sample Coa_R1_8_FD_66444 | JGI IMG/M metagenome (GOLD analysis project Ga0070734, IMG submission 66444) | Surface soil microbial communities from Centralia Pennsylvania, which are recovering from an underground coalmine fire - Coalmine... | ecosystem: Environmental > Terrestrial > Soil > Unclassified ...
TGCGCCTGCCAGATTCGAACGGGTCGATCGGGCGAACCCAGCCCCAGCGGAAGAGCAGAAACAGGGACCACGGCGGCGGTGACCCAGTGGGCGTCGAGGCCGGCGCTGGCCGCGGCCTCCACCACGGGGCGGTCACTCCCGATCATCTCCTGGTCGCAGCAATCCTGCGCCTTGGCGACCGGCCCGGTGTCCTGGTTCTGTTCGTCGTGCGAGCAGCAACACATGGGGCGCAGCCGCCCATCGATCCGGCAGCGGAGCATCATCTCTCCGGGCAGATACACGGCGACAAAAAGCAGCGGCGCGAGCGCCACCAGCTTCTGCCAGATCGAGAATCGCCGTGAGTTCAAGCGTCCTACAGACTCTGCCATCGGGAGATGCCTGTCAAATCGAGAATAGATATCGCGGTTTCGGAGGGACGGGCCCGACCCCGATCGCTCGAGGTCGGGCCTGCTACGTGACCAGTACTACCGAGAGCAGGCGAGCATGAACGCCACCGTCGGCTTAGTCGCCCCGCACGTGGCGGCCGTCGGTTGCGACTCCGTCGGCGTGGCAGCCGGGGCCTCGTACTTTGCCTGCTGCGCTTCCGCCCACTGGACGAGGCCAGCCTTGTACGCCACGCCACCCATCGCCCGATACTGCGCGGCGAGCTGGGCGTAGTGCTCAGCCTCCGGTGACTGCACCGGAGTTGCGGCGACCGGCCCTCTCAGCTGCTCCGCCAGCGCGGCGTACTTCGCCGCGCCGGCATCGGCGCGCTGAACAAGCCCGGTCTTCCAGGCCACGCCTCCCATGGCCCGGTACTGCTGGCCTTGCTTTTGGTAGTGCTGCGCCATCGCGTCGGCAGCCTCGGGGGTGGTCACCTCCGATTCGCCGGCGAATGCCGCGGTTGAACGGGCGCCCACCAGCAGCGCGCCCAGGACCAGACTGGAGAGAACAGAGATCGCTTTCTTCTTCATCGTCATGACACACGTATCCTTCCTTCGGAACCAAGTCCCATGAGCCTTTCGGCCGAGGGCGCCACAGGACGACGCGCCCCTCGGTCCGCCGTACGCGAACGGCGGCGGCTCAGATCAGGAAGGACTGCTTGCCGAGAAGGATCGGGACCGCAGGCGGCGGTGGATGAGCCCACCTGACGGTTGGCTCGATTCGAGACCCGTTTCCGAACCAATGAAGATCAATCGAGGCGACCACCGCCAGAAGCTGCGGTCGGGGCGCCGGCGCCACGCGTGCCGTGGCCACAGTCGGGCCGACGGGCGGCTTCGCCTGCATCACGTCGCAGCAGCAGCGCCCCGACAGGGTCGCCTCGGCGCCCTGAGAGGCGGCCGGCCCGTTATGGGCATTCGGACAGCAACAGCTGATACGCGCGACCAGGTCGCCGCGGCAGACGAGCATCGTCGGCACCGACGCAAACGCGATGCCCGCCATCAGCGGGACGATCGCGAGCGCGATCCAGATGCGGCGGAGTCCGTCGAGCTTCATGTTCCTGATACGATCTGACTCTTCGGCGGTTACAGGTCAAACCGAAGAGCTTTCAAAAAATCAGAACCGCATCCGGTTGGCGCGTATTCCCGGGCGCTCCTGACGCGTCCGTACGTTGGCCGAGCTGCTGCCCGGCCGGGCGGACGGACCCAACCCGGCGGGCAGCTGCTCGGTCGGGTGAAGACCTACTTCTTGTCCATGTCCATTCCGCCCATGTCGCCGCTGTCCTTCTTCTTGGACTTCTTCGACTTCTTCTCTTTCTTCATATCGCCGCCTTTGTCGTCCTTGGGCGCATCCTCGGCGCGCGCGATCGTCCACGAGGTGGGAACCAGCACGGCCAGCACCAAAAAACATGCGCGGATCAACTTCATGGTCGTCTCCTATGTTCGATGTCGTGACGCTCTCCCCGTGAGAGCGCGCGCATGATACCGACAATCACAGAGCCAACGCGGCCGCGGATGTAAACACTTCGTCAACAACTCGCGCCCTCCCTCTGTCCCTTGACCGATGTGGCAAGCTCGAAGGCGCATGGACGCGCCCTCTCCCGGATCGTCGAACCGAATCCTGGCCGACCACCACGGCCGGTTCCTCGACTTCATACGCCGGCGGGTGGCCAGCGACGCCGTCGCCGAAGACATCCTGCAAGACGCCTACGCGAAGAGCCTCGAGAAGGTCGATGACACCCGAGGCGAGGATAGCGTCGTGGCCTGGTTCTATCGGATCCTGAAGAACGCCCTCACCGATCACTACCGAAAGGCCGGGATCGAGCAGCGGGCTCACGACCGACTCGAACGCGAGTCCGAGGCAGCGTTCGAGCCCGAGCTACGGGACAACATCTGCACCTGCGTGAGCGCCGTGCTCCCCACGCTCAACCCGGCGTACGCCGAGATCGTCGGTGAGGTAGAGCTCGGCGAACGCTCGATCGCGGAGGTCGCGTCGGAGAAGCGTCTCACGGTGAACAACGCTACGGTGCGGCTGCACCGTGCCCGAGCGGCGCTCCGTCGCCGGCTGGTCGAGGTCTGCGGCGCGTGCAGCACCCACGGCTGCATCGACTGCACTTGTCGGAAAGGCGCCTGAGCGGGTCGAACCCGGGCTGGGCGATTGACAGCCGAGCCGGCTCTGTTCAGAGTCATCGCGCGATGTCGAGCGGACGGAAGTATACGGTCTTGTGGGTGGCGGCCCTGTTGCCGCTGTTCGCGGCCAGCGTCCTGCCGACCCAGATCCGGACACTGGTCTGCCGCTTCACAGGCGCGATCATGCGGCTCGAAACTTGCTGTCCGTCGGATGTCGAAGAGAAGACCCCGCCGGTGGCCCAGTTGCTCGGAGAGAGCTGCTGTCTCGCCAAGGTCGTCGACCTCCCGAAGTTGATCTCCGAACACCAGCCCGAGGGGGCGCCGAGCGTCGATGCGCAGCCGCTCGCCGTCAGACCCGTCATCGTCGATCTCGTGATGATCGGTCGCTGGACGCCCTTTCACGCGGTCCGGCCACCACCTTTCGGGCCTCCGCTTCTGCTCCTCAAGCACTCGTTCCTGATCTGAGCATCGCTGCCCACGCGGCCTGACGGCGGTATCGCCTCGGCCGCGCGACCCGCAGCGCGACAGCACGCCCGCGCGTGCGTGGCGCGTCCGCACGAACGCAGTCGATCCCAGGGTTCGAAGCTAGGAGGACTTTCATGTCGATCAGCATCCCCGTGGCGTCGAGAGCCACGGTTACGGTTGGACTCATCGCCGCCTTTTTTTCTGTCAACGCAGCGCGAATCGCACACGCCCACAAGGGACACGGAGCGGGACACGCTCCGGCGCCAACACCCGACGAAATTGCCGCGTTCGAAAGGGCCAAGCCGGCGTTCGAGCGGCACTGCTTCCGGTGTCACACCGCGAGCGGCAAGAAGTCGAAAACCAAGGCCGTCGCTCACATCGCAATGGACAGCTATCCGTTCGGCGGACACCACGCCGACGAAGCCGGGAGCGTCGTCCGCAGGGTACTGGGCGCGGGGGGCGGCAAGGCGACCATGCCGTCCGACGACCCGGGCGCCGTGGCCGGCGAGGACCTCACCCAGATTTTGGCGTGGGCAGACGCTTTCGAGCACGCCCACCCCGCACGCAAGGACGAAGACATGAAAGAGAAGACGAATGCGCACTGAGACATGTCTGATCTCGAGGCTCCTTGTCGCGGTCACTCTGCTGACCGGCGCAGCCTGCGCGACGGAGCCACCTCCGCGACCGGTACAGCTCGACCCATCGAACCCGAGCGCTCCCGAGTCCGCGCCGCTCAGTGCCGGATCGCTAGCCTCTGCCCCTAGTCCCGCGCCTGCGCCGCCTGCGCCATCCGAAGCTCCTGAGAAAACGGACGCGACGGCTGATGCCGGGGTCCCCAACAAGCCGGGCGCAACCCTTTACACCTGTCCGATGCATCCGGAGGTCATCTCGGACAAGCCGGGCAAGTGCCCCAAGTGCGGGATGACCCTCGTCCCGAAGACACCGAACGGGGCAAGGCCATGAATCGGCCAGCAGCCATCCTCCTGGTGGTCGCGACCAGTGCGGGTTGCGCGAGCGTTTCGCCAGAGCGTGGCCACGACCAGGTGTCAGCGCTTGTCAGCGATCGAACGGGGCACAAGACGCGCTGGGAGAAGGGCCCCCCCGACGACGCCCAGATCGCCGACTGGGTCCGAAAGGTCACCGCAGCCGGGCTGACGCGGGATGGGGCCGTTGAGATCGCGCTCGTCAACAACCCGGGCCTGCAGGCGACCTACGAAGAGCTGGGTGTCTCCCAGGCGGACATGGTGCAGGCAGGGCTCTTGAAGAACCCGGCCTTTGGTCTAGACCTCGGCTTCCGTCTCAACAATGGGGAGACGGACGAAGTGCGAGTATCGCTGGTCCAGGACTTCCTCGACCTCATCGTCCTGCCGTTGCGCAAGCAGATCGGGCGCGAGGAATTCGAGGCTGCCACGCTGAACGTCGCCAACCGCGCGCTCGAAGTCGCCGCCGAAACCGAGAAGGCGTTCGTCGTCGCCCAAACCGACGTCGAGCTGGTGGCGTTCCGCCGAACGGTCGTCGAGGGCGCCGGCGCTGCAGCCGATCTGTCCGCACGCCAGCTCGAGGCGGGCAACGTCAGCGAGCTGGATCGGGCGACGCAGGCAGCGAACTACCAACAGGCCAAGCTCGACCTCGCCCGCGAGGAGATCGACCTCCTGGAAGCGCGAGAGAGAGTGAACCGGCTGCTTGGCTTGTGGGGCGAGACCACCAGCTGGCGTTTCGCGGAGGAGCTTCCCCCGATGCCGAACGCGGATCCCAAGTTCGATCACCTCGAGTCGTTCGCCATGAGCCGGCGCCTCGACGTCGCCGTGGCGAAGCGCCGGGCGGCGCTCCTCTCCAAGGCCGTCGACCTCGCGCGGAGCACCCGCCTTGTAGGACGGCTCGATGTCGGCGTGGACATGCACCAGGATCCGAACGGCCCGCTGCTGCTCGGCCCGAACCTGGTCATCGAGCTGCCGATCTTCGATCAACGCCAAGCGGTGATCGCGCGGCTCGAGGCGCAGCGCCGCGAAATGGAGCGCCGACTCCAGGAGGTCGCGATCGATGCCCGCTCGGAGGTCCGTCTGGCCGCCCTTCGTCTCGACACCGGCCGCCAGATGGTTGCCCATTACCGCGAGGTTCTCGTGCCGCTTCGGAAGACGGTCACAGAGCAGGCGCTCCTCCACTACAACGGGATGTTCATCAGCACGTTCCAGCTCCTGGCGGCGAAGGAGGGTGAGGTCGACGCTCGCCGAGGCTACCTTGAATCATTGCGCGACTACTGGATCGCGCGGGCGGAGCTGGCTCGCTCGCTCGGCGGCTCGCTGCCTCCCATAGCCGCGCCTTCGGCGGCGCCGCCTGCGTCGCCTGCCGCTTCCACGCCTCCTTCCCTACCTCCTGCGTCCAACGGAGACCACCATGGCCACTGATTCGAAGAGGAACGAGACAGGCTTGTCGCGGAGGTCGCTGCTGGTGGCCGGCACGGTGGGCGGAGCCCTCCTATCGACCACGGGCACCAGTCTCGCTGCCGGCAAATCGACCGCCGGCCCCAAGATGGCGCCGGGGCAACCGCGGCGCGACTACCAGCCCGTGGTGGTGCCAAACGGCGCGAAGCTGCCCTGGAAGATCGTCGACGGCGTGAAGGTGTTCCACATGGTCGCCGAGGAGGTCGACCAGGAGCTCGCGCCGGGGCTCAAGGTGAAGTGCTGGGGCTATAACGGCCGCGTTCACGGCCCGGTGATCGAGGCGGTCGAGGGCGACCACGTGCGCATCTACGTGACCAACCGGTTGCCGGCCGCGACAACGGTCCACTGGCACGGCGTCAAGTTGGTCAACGGGATGGACGGGGTTGGGGGCCTTACCCAGAAAGCCATCCAGCCGGGCGAGACGTTCAAGTACGAGTTCACGCTGCGACAGAGTGGCACGGCGATGTACCACTCGCATCACGACGAGATGACCCAGATGGCGCTGGGAATGACGGGGTTGTTCATCATCCACCCCCGGCGTCCGCGCACGCGCGTCGACCGGGACTTCGCAATCATGCTGCACGAGTGGCGGGTCGATCCGGGCGCCAAGCGCCCGAACCCGAACGAGATGACGGAGTTCAACATGCTGACGATGAACGCGAAGGCCTTCCCAGGGACGTCGCCGCTCGTCGTCCGCACCGGCCAGCGCGTCCGCATCCGAATCGGGAACCTCTCCGCCATGGACCACCACCCGATCCACCTCCACGGGCATTCGTTTCACATCACCGAAACCGACGGCGGCGAGATCGCGCCGTCCGCCCAGTGGCCCGAAACGACGGTCCTCGTTCCTACCGGAAGCACCCGCACCGTCGAGTTTGTTGCCGACGCGCCGGGCGACTGGGCGATGCACTGCCACATGACCCACCACGTGATGAACCAGATGGGCCACGGGGCTCCGAACCTGATCGGCGTCAAGCCCGGCAACCTGGACGAGCGTGTGCGCAAGGTCGTCCCGGGCTACATGACGATGGGGGAGACCGGGATGGCGGACATGGGCGAGATGGGGATGCCGGTCCCGTCAAACAGCATCCCGATGCTCGGGGGCAAGGGGAAGCACGACACCATCACCATGGGAGGAATGTTTACGATTCTGAAGGTGCGCGACGGGATCCGCAGTTACCAAGATCCGGGTTGGTACGAGAACCCGCCGGACACGCTGGCGAACACGGCCGCGGCTGCCGACCTGCGCCGCGACGGCATCGACGTGGACCACCCGCCGAAGGCGGAAGACGATTCGGCGGCATGACCGATCGCGGGCAGGAGGCAGCACCTTTCGTTCTCGTCGTGGACGACGACGGGACGTTTCGGACGGTCCTTGCTCGCTCTCTCCGGTCTCGCGGGTACGACACCGACGTCGCCGGAAGTTACGACGAGGCGATTAGTCGCGTCATGTTGAGCCCGCCCCGGGTTGCCCTCGTCGATTTGAAGATGCCCGAGCGTTCCGGCTTCGAGCTCATCGACGCGATCAAGCGCATCCACCCGACCACGGTGTTCATCGTGCTGACGGCCGACCGATCTCCCGAATCGATAGAAGCGGCTGCGGCCCGTGGCGTGTTCCGGTACCTGACGAAACCGACCGACGCGGAGGAGGTCGTCGCGGCGCTGAGCGCGGCCCGCGCGCTCACATGACCATCTGAAGCAGATCCACTCCGTTTCCGCAGTCGCGGGGCGGTTCGTCGGCCGTGAAAGTCACCTTGGTACCGCCATCTGCGCTGGCATTGGCGATCACGAAGCGGCGCCCGACGTGAACGTCCGCGCACCCCTGGCACGTCATGTTCGAGATCGCCAGGGCAGCGGTCCAGTTCCAGGTGCCCTGGCTCGTCGGCTGAGCGCACCCCTCGTACTGGAAATGGATCTGGTTGACCCTGCCGTCGACGTCGACGAAGGCGTCGCCGACGATGCCGTTGTTCCCGGTGCCGGTGAGGCTGCCGGTCTTGTAGGCGTACGTGTGAGCTCCGGCGGTAATCGAGCCGTTGAACGGCAGAGTCAAGCGCCACCCGCCCTGGGGCGCCGAAGCATCGTCCACCCAGATCTGCAGGCTGCTCGCCATCGGATTGAACGCGGGCTGCGTTCCGCATCCGCCGCTCCCCACCGCCGGAGGAGCTGGGCAAAAGGCGGAGGCGTCGGCGCTACCCGTGCCGGCGTCGGCGCTGCAGTCGAAGTGGGCTCCCTCCGGACGCGCGCAAATCGCCGCTCGCTCGGTGGGGGTCACACAGATACCCTCGTAGTCGCAGCAAGCCGGCATGAGGCAGACCATTCCAGGCGTTTGGCAGGTATCGAGCGCAGCACCGCAGCCGCACGTATCCCGGCCGGAGACGCTGCAGATCCCTCCCACCTGGCCAATCGACGGCCGGGCGGACGCCGGGCAACCTTCGATGCAGGTCCCACCCGAGGCGCAGGCACTCCCCGGAACGCAGCTGGCGAAGGGCGCCGCGTCGGATGCATCCTGGCCCATCGAGCCGCCGGCGGCGTCCGAGCCATTTCTGTCTGTTCCTGCGTCGGGCAGGCGGCGGCAGCTGCAGGTATTCGGCACGTTCTCGTAGCCGAGGGCGCAGTCCACGTTGCACTTTTTCATCGAGCAGCCGATACCCGCCGGGACCGCCAACGCCGCGCCGAAGAGGATGACTGTCGCTCGCACGCCGGCGACGTGCTGCAAGAGGCATTCCCGCCCTACGCCAAGCGAATCGCACCCCGGAACGGAACCGTTCTCAGTTTTCTGAGGAAGCGGTGTCGTTGGTCGGCAAGGCAGATCACGGCACTGTCGCTACCGACGTTCAGTGCATGTGGTGACTCATGCCGCCCTTGAGGATGTGCACGGTGACCAACGTCCCCAACGCCAGCGCGACGATCAGCGCGATCTTGAGCGGTGAGCTCCGCTCGGCGCCGGTGAGGGGCGCGCTGGACCCCGCTCGCGCTCGTCGCCCGACTCCGGTGAGGCCCCAGGGCTTGTAGATCGACAGCGTCGTCGTCACGAGTAGCACGAAGACGGCCAGGCTGGCATCCACGACCAGCTGGGTTCGCAGGGCCGCGAAGCTCGGATCCGATAGGGGTCCGACCGAGAGGGCCGCGTGCTTGGCCGCCGCGGCCACAGCGGTGAACTGGTGCAGGATCAAGAGTACGGTCGCCAAGAAGGTGAGCACGAGCTTCGTCGTCACCCACCAGTACCTGAACAGACCCCAGCGCGTACCGAGGCCCTGAATCAACCCCGTCAGCAGCGAGACGAGGCTCATGGGAAGAATCGCGGCCCAACCGATTACGTTCATCGTGAGATAAGCGCCGCGGACGAGGTCGGGATTGCGGCTCGTCTGCCCAGCGATCGCGAGGACGAGGAACGCGACCACCGCCCCCAGCCAACCCACCGAGAAGGTCACGTGGGTGGTCAACAACAGCTTTCGGAGAGGAGGCGACATCGACCAGGTATCGCGAACGGCGGTATCGGTGCTCATGATCGTCAGTTTACGATACACTGTGTATAGATCAAGACAAAGTGTACTGATGACCGCAGCGCCGTATACTGATTGCGTGCCGAAGCTCTGGAACGACACGATCGAGGCGCATCGCCGGGACGTACGCGAGGCGATCTTGGAGGCGACGGCGGCTCTCGTGACGCAGCAGGGGCTGGCCGCCGTGACCATGTCGCAGATCGCCGAGGACACCGGAATTGGCCGCGCGACCCTCTACAAATACTTCCCCGACGTCGAGTCGATCCTGGTCGCCTGGCACGAGCGCCACGTCGCCGGGCACCTCGAGCATCTTTCCCAATTGGCGAAGCAGAGCGGGAGCGCCCGGGAACGCCTGCGGCAGGTGCTCGAAGCCTACGCGCTCATCATGCATCACCGGCACGAGCCCGAGCTTTCGGCGCTGCTCCACCGGGGAGAACATGTCGTCCGCGCCGAGCGGCGGCTTCAAGAGTTCATCCGGGACCTGCTGGCCGAAGGCGCCAAGGCGGGCGAGGTCAGGCGAGATGTCGCGCCTGACGAGTTGGCGCAGTACTGCCTTCATGCGCTGACGGCCGCCGGGGGCCTTGCGTCGAAGGCGGCGGTCGAGCGGCTCGTGGCGGTCACGCTGGCTGGGCTGACCGGCGCTCGACGCTGACGCTAGGCTCCCGCCGACCCCGGGGCGGTACAGGAAGTGCAGGAAGGGGGTGTAAGGCCCGGGAGGTTCGTACGTATCCCTCATATGACGGGGCCGCCGACGAACGGAGACCGGACCATGAACCGCGAGCACGAACACCATCACCCCGGCAGCGACTCGTCTACGCCCAAGCAGCTTCCCGTGACGGCGCAGCCGGTGGAAAAGGACCCCGTTTGCGGCATGGATGTGCCGGCAAACGCGCCTCTCCAGAGCGTCTACGGTGGCAAAACCTACCGCTTCTGCGGCCAGCGGTGCCTCGACCGGTTCAACCAAGATCCGCCGAAGTTCGTCGGCGGGCGGAAGGCTGCTCAGAAAGCACCAGAGTCCACGGCGCCGGGGGTTCACGTCCAGTGGACGTGCCCCATGCACCCGCAAATCGTGCGCGATGCGCCCGGGAGCTGCCCCATCTGCGGCATGGCGCTGGAGCCAAAGACCATCAGCGCCGAACCGCAGCGGAATCCCGAGCTCATCGACATGTCGCGCCGGTTCTGGATCGCGGCGGTGTTGACCGCTCCGTTGGTGCTCCTCGCGATGGGTGAGCTCGTACTGGGCGCCAGGTTCGAGCAGGTGCTCTCGCCTAGCCTGCGGACATGGATCGAGCTCGCCCTCGCGACGCCGGTCTGCACCTGGTCGGCGTGGCCGTTCTACGTGCGGGCGGTGCAGTCAGTCCGTAACCGCAGTCTCAACATGTTCACGCTCATCGGGCTGGGCGTCTCCATCGCGTACTCATACAGCCTGGTCGCCGCGCTGGCGCCCAACATTTTCCCGGCGTCATTCCGGGAGCACGACGGACAGGTGGGCGTCTACTTCGAGGCGGCGGGCGTGATCGTCACGCTCATCCTCCTCGGGCAAGTGCTGGAGCTGCGGGCGCGAAGCGCAACGGGCGCCGCGATTCGCAAGCTGCTGGGGCTTGCGCCCAAACTCGCTCGCAGGGTGGGCTCTGACGGGAGCGAGGCCGACGTCCCGCTCGAAGCGGTGCAGGTCGGCGATCTCCTTCGCGTGCGGCCGGGCGAGAAGGTCCCTGTCGATGGCGTCGTCACGGAGGGACGAAGCCACGTCGACGAATCGATGGTCACGGGCGAGCCCATCCCCGTTCAGAAGGAGGTCGGCGCCACAGTCGTCGGCGCCACGCTGAACACGTCCGGGACGCTGGTCATCCGAGCCGAGAAGGTCGGCGCCGATACGCTGCTCTCCCGAATCGTCGCGATGGTCGCCGAGGCGCAGCGAAGCCGGGCACCGATCCAGAAGCTGGCGGACGTCGTCGCAGGCTACTTCGTGCCGATCGTCATCGGGATCGCCGTCCTCACGTTCGTCGTCTGGTCGATGACGGGACCGGAGCCGCGCGCCGCGCACGCACTCATCAACGCCGTCGCGGTGCTGATCATCGCCTGCCCCTGTGCGCTCGGCCTCGCCACACCGATGTCGATCATGGTCGCCATGGGGCGCGGAGCGACGACCGGTGTCCTCTTCCGGAACGCCGAGGCGATCGAGCTGCTGCGCAAGGTCGACACGATGGTCGTCGACAAGACGGGCACCCTCACCGAAGGCAAGCCGAAGCTGGTGAGCATCACCCCGGTGGGCGGCTTTCCCGAGGCGGACCTCGTTCGTCTTGCCGCCGCGCTCGAGCGCGGTAGCGAGCACCCGCTCGCGACCGCCATCGTCAAGGGCGCCGAAGAGCGAAAGCTCTCGCTCCCGGCGGCTGCCGGATTCGAGGCTCTCAACGGGAAAGGGGTAAGGGGCACCGTGGAAGGTCGCGCCGTCGCGATCGGCAACCGTGCGCTCTTGGCCGATCTCGGAATCGACGCGGCGCCATTCGCCGCGCAGGCCGAGGAGCTGCGCAAGGACGCGCAGACGGTAATCTTCGTCGTCGTCGACGGCCGGCCCGCCGGCCTGCTCGGCGTCGCCGATCCGATCAAGGAAAGCACTCCCGAGGCGATGCGCGCGCTCCACGACGAGGGCGTGCGGATCGTGATGCTCACGGGCGACAGCCGAACGACGGCCGAAGCGGTCGGGCGCAAGCTGGCGATCGACGAGGTGGTCGCAGAGGTGCTACCGGACCAGAAGGCCAGCGTCGTGAAGCGGCTCCAGGGCGAAGGGCGCGTGGTCGCGATGGCCGGCGACGGCATCAATGACGCGCCGGCGCTGGCACAGGCGCAGGTTGGCATCGCGATGGGAACGGGAACCGACGTGGCGATGGAGAGCGCCGGGGTCACGCTCGTCAAAGGCGACCTGCGCGCCATCGCCCGGGCACGGCGAATCAGCCGGCAGACGCTGGCGAACATCAAACAGAACCTGTTCTTCGCGTTCGTCTACAACGCGGCCGGGATTCCCATCGCCGCCGGCCTGCTCTACCCGTGGTTCGGGATTCTGCTGAACCCGATGATGGCTGCCGCGGCCATGAGCCTCAGCTCGGTCTCGGTTGTCGGCAACGCGCTTCGCCTCCGGCGGGCGCGGATTTAGTCTGAAGGGAGTGCCATGGCACGGGGACGAATCGCGGGGATCCTGCTGGTGATTCTCGGCGTCTTGACCCTTGGAACGGGCGCCTATTTCTTGTTCTTGCGACCGCCTCTCCTCCCGGAGGACCTAAGGTTCACTGGGGCGGACCCGAAACTCGTCGATCCCCGAATGATCGCCTGGCTGAGAATCGTGTTTCGTACCTGGGGAGGATTCGTCGCCGGGTTCGGGATTCTCCTGGGCGCGGTGGGTTGGAATGTGCTCTCGGCTCGCAGGGACATTCTCCGGTGGGGAGCCAGTACTGCCGTTCTTGGCGCGTTCGGTCTATTTCTTTTCAGCAACCTGATGCTTCATTCCGACCATCTCCCCTTCATCTTCGCGATGTTCGCGATCGCGGTCGTCGCCGCGGCTCTTTTGATCGGGCGAGGACCATCGGCCCCGAACGCCTGACGTCGAGTCCCAGGGGCGCAGATCTTGCGGCTTGAAGCGTATGGATCAGCAGGTCTTGCGCGACCGACCCGGCCGATCGCCCTGCCATCCGCTCGCGTGGATTGGCACTACGGCTGCATCAGTTGAGTGGCATGGACCCTCACGAAATATTGGAACCGGCCGCCGACGAGACGACCAATCTGCGTCGCGTGCGCTGGGGCCTGGGAGTCTTCCTGGTCATCGCTGCCTATTTCCTGCTCACAGAGCACCGGGCGCACGTGATAGCGGCCCTGCCCTGGTTGCTGCTGCTCGCCTGTCCGCTGATGCATCTCTTCATGCATCGCGGGCACGGTTCGCACCACCACGAGCAGGGGCCCAGCACGGGTCAGAAGAAGGACGGAACACAAGCGGAGAACGAGCACGCCGGCCACGGCTGCTGCTGAAAGGATCGATGCCATGGACCACGGAACAAGCACGCCTGCGTACGGCCTCTGGGCCCTGGTCCTGATCAATTCGGCCGTGTTCATCATGTTCGCGTTCAGCTTCTTCAAGCCCCAGACGAAGCGAGACTGGCGCACGTTCGGGACGTTCTCCGCGTTCATCGTCGCGCTGTTTGTCGAGATGTACGGCTTTCCGCTGACGATCTACCTCTTGGCCGGCTGGCTGGGGCGGCGTCTCCCGGGCGTGAACCTGTTCTCGCATGATGCCGGCCACCTGCTCTATGACCTGCTCGGCTTCAAGGGGAATCCGCACCTCAACCCACTTCACATCGCCAGCACCCTCTTCATCTTCGCCGGGTTCTGGGTACTCGCTGGGTCCTGGCGTGTGCTCTTCGCCGCTCAGCGGGACAAGAAGCTCGCCACAACCGGTCCGTACGCGCGCGTTCGACACCCGCAGTACATCGGCTTCATCGTCATCATGTTCGGCTTCCTTCTGCAGTGGCCTACGCTGATCACGCTCGTCATGTTCCCGATCCTCGCCGTCAGCTATGTGCGTCTCGCCCACCGTGAAGAGCGCGAGGTCGCTGCCGAGTTCGGTAACGAATGGCGCGCGTACGCCGCGAGGACTCCGCGTTGGATCCCGCGCTTCCAGGAAAGTGATGGTGCCGAGCGCCACAGCGGTCACATCGAGCGGCCGGTCTGACCCGAACGTTCTGTGAAGGGTGACTTCGCCCTCCGTTCCGGCTTCGAACGCAGTGATTACCTGAACCAACGACCAATCAACCGATACAGGAGAACTACGATGAAACGGATCCTTCTGGCAGCCACCCTAGTAACCGCGATCGCTGGGGGCGGCATCGTGGCTGCGCAAACCGCCAGCCCGACAGCCGACGACCACGCCGCCCATCACCCAGGTAGCAAGTCGCCCGCGGCTCCGGCGGCCCAGCCAGGGGACAACCAGCCCGCCGGAATGGGCGGCGGCATGATGGGCGGCGGCATGATGGGCGGCGGCATGTGTCCAATGATGGGTGGAGGGATGATGGGCGGGGGCATGGGTCCGATGATGGGCGCAGGGATGATGGGCGGCGCCAAGACGAAGGTCGACGTGAAGAAGGTCGACAAGGGCGTCAGCATCACGATGACGTCGGGGGACCCCGCGACGGCAGCTCGGCTCCAGAAGATGGCCGAGGCGATGAAGTTGATGCACGAGGCGATGACTCAGTAAGGGCCGCCGGGTCTCTGGGAGCACGGCGACCGGGCTAAAGCGCTGACGGCGCGATCCCACGCTGCGCGAGCATCGCAAAGAAGCGGGTCGGTGAGACGACCTCCTCGGGGATCCATACGCCTGCGCCGCTGACCTCGCCGGCGGCGAGCTGGCGGGCTAGTTCGGCTGCGCCGGCTGCCGTCACGTCTGCCTGGTGGTGGCCGGCAAGACCCATTCTCATCGTACGGCCGGAACCTTCGACGGTTACAGCGAGCGCGAACGCATCGCCGCGCGAACTGCGACCTTTGATCCGCTCGATGAGGCGGAGGAACACCTTCATCCTGTCCGGTCGGCCGAGACTCTTGGTCGCGCCGAGCGTCACGAGCAGGGAAGCCAGGCGGCCGGCCCAGCTCGGTTCGAGCGCGAACCGCCCGACTGCCGTCCGTGCCCCGAGCGTCTTGGGGTAGTAGACGACGTCCGACCAAGGGAAGAGATACGCCATCTTCGAACCGATGGGCTCCGGGAACACGACGCGCGTCCCCCGGCTGAAAGGCATGGCGTCCTTCGACCGGCCATCCTCGATCACGGCAAATGACTGGCTGACGGAGTCGAGGACGTGACGAAGGGAGTCCGGCCCAAACTCGTCCCCGAGGCTGAGGAGGATCGCCGTCTCGACGCGATCCGCGGTCCCGATGACGTCCTTGAGCTGGCGGGCCATCATGTTGGAGATCCCCGGCGACAGGCCGGCCCCGAGCAGGACCCGGGCCCCCGTTCGTCGGGCTTCGGCATTCTTTTCTTCGGCGCGTTTCCAGAACGCGAGGCGCGGGGCGATGTCCGTGTATCCGAGCCCTCGGGTGACTGCCGCCCGCAGCAGGTGCAGGTCGTGGTCCGAGACGCAGACCATGATCGTGCCGACCCCATCGAGCGCCGCCCCGATCGAAGCTGCGTCCGACAGGTCGAGCCGGCGGGCGCGAACCCCATGTCCGAGCTGACCGGCCGCCGCCGAGGCTTTCGCCTCGTCTCGGCCAGCAACTACCACTCGGCCGACGAAGGTCGGCGCCAAGAGCGCCGCGATCCGACGACCGACGACGCCGTACCCACCGGCGATGAGGATGTCGCCGGTCGCGCTTCGCTCGGACATGGTGGGTCGTCAGCCTCGGAGATCGGCCAGCATTCGCTCGTAGGCATCGTGGTCGATCTCGCCATTGGCGTAACGACGCTTGAGGATCTTCTCGGGCGACTCACCACCGCCGACAGATCGGCGGCTTGAGGACGCGAACATCGCCCAGAACAGCGCGGCGATCACGCCCGCACCGAGGACCCACCAGATACTCATCCACGCCATGTGGGAGCCTCCGTCCCAGTACCAGTGCATGGTCATCTCCCTTCCGGACGAATCAGGGCAACGACACCACAGCGGGTGCATGAATCGTCCGCTACTGGAAGATCGCAAAGGTCATGCCGGCACGCCTGCACACTCGAAAGAGTCACCGAACTCCGCACCGAGTGCGCCCGTCGGGGGACGACTCGCCGATGGGGTGGGCACCCGACGCGCAAATCTTTCGCTGCTGGGCGGAGATCGGGTGGGTTGGTTACCGCTCAGCTTGCGGGCGTGCGAACGCCAGGACGTGGACGGCCCCAACGAACGTAGCTCCCACGATCAGAATCCACGCGAGACCGACTACGGCTGCCGGGGCCGAGGAGACGCCCCCGTGCAGAGCGAGGACGACCGCAGCAATTGCGAACGCCTCCGCCGCGCTGTGAGCGGCAGTCGTGGCGACGTGTACGAAGTACTCGACGTGGGGCAGGCCGCCGAGCGCGCGGCGACTCTTGCTCTCCAACACTACGTCCCATACCGCCACGGCGAGGTCGGTGGCGATCAGCGCGAGCAAGAGGCCGAGACGCGCCGCCGGCGCCAAGCCAGTCGCGACGAACGCGACCCAGAGGGTGGGCGGTAGCAAGAACGCGCGAAGGCTGTGCGCCACGTGTTCGGTCCGCGAGTCGGCTCGCGCATGCAGGCGGAGCTTGATGAGATGATAGTAGAGCCCGTCGACCGCTCCGACGGCGAAGGTCACGATCCACAACACCGCGCTGATTCGGAGCAAGGTGTCCGCCACGACCACTACTCTAGCGACTTCACCGCGAAGACGGTCAAAAGCCGATCTCCAGCTGCTCGCGGGCGGAGACTAGGCGCTTCCGGGCCATCGCGGCGTACTCGGGGTTCATCTCCCAGCCGACGAATCGACGTCCGAGCCGGACCGCCGCCACGCCTGTCGTGCCCGACCCCGCGAAGGGATCGAGGATCAGCTCGCCCGAATCCGAGAAGAGGCGCACGAGGATCTCCATCAGAGCGAGCGGCTTCTGCGTCTGGTGGCCAGTGCGGGGATCGCCGCCCTTGTTCACAATGAAGACGCCGTGTGAACCGCCGCCGTTCCAGCTACTGCGGCCCGGCGCGTGACAGGCGACGATCGACTCGTACCCGATGCCCGGACGATCGCCGCTGTACTGTGGCTTGCCATCCGGCTTCACCCAGATGCATGTCCGCTTGTACACGGCGCCCGCGGCTTCGAGCGCGGCGCGCCACTTCATCGCGGCCTCGATTTGGCAAAACACGAGGATCCAGCGCCGCGCGAGCCGAGCCATCTGCCGGCTCGACTCCGTTCGTTGCTCCTCGGTGATCGGCGGGAATGTCAGAGGCTCGACCGCGAGCTTCCCGCCGGCACGCGCGACCAGGCGCTCGCTCGTGTGAGCCTCAGCTTCGTACGGTGGGTCCGTGATGACGACATCTGCGGAACCGGCTTCCAGTGTCGCGAGCCCAGAGAGGCAGTCGCCGAGGCGCAGGTCCCACGATGGACTCGCGTCCATTTCGATCCCGCCGGACCACGGTTTCGCTGATCCCGACATCCTGTTCGGAATGGCGGGACCGACTGCGCTGTTGTGACACCGGACCCAGTGACCAGAGACGGAACCGGCTTTAGAGAGTGGCTCTGCCGCGCGACGCCTGAATCGAACCTCTGGGGGCTCAGCCGATCAGCGGATTCCGTTGTCGCAGGCGATCGAACCGTTCTGAGAGCTGCACGTTTCTGGCCGGCCACCGAACCCGTTGGTGCAGACGCAGGTGCCCATACACGCGCAGCTCGGCGTTCCGTGGCACTCGAGGGGGATTGGCGCGCAGTACTCCCCGCCGCCACCGGCAACGCCGCCGACCTCCACGACGCACACGGTTCCGCTCGGGCACCCGCCCGCGGGACAGACTCCCTGGAAAGCACCCCCGTCCGGCACGCCCCCGTCGGGATACGAGCAGGTGAGACTTGCGTCAGCCGACGCGTCCCGCTGACTGACGGGCATCATCACGCAATTGCCGGCGCAGATGTACGGAGCACAACACCGCTGGGTGTCGGAGCAGGTTTCGAGCTGGGCGCGGCAGGCGCCGGCGCCCGCCTGACCGCCGGTGCCGCCTGATTGCCCACCAGCGCCTGCTTGCCCGCCGGCGCCCCCTGCCTGCCCACCGGCATTGCCACCCGCCGCGCCCGCGTGTCCGCCAGATCCCCCAGCGCCGACGGTTCCAGCTTGCCCGCCGGATCCACCTCGCCCGCTTCCACCCGCACCCGCGCCGCCGTCCGAGTGTGAGGTCGTGCTGCTGCAGCCCGCGCCGGTCAGTGCCACGAGCAAGAAGACGAACACGCGTGGCAGTAAACGGTTCATGGCAGTCACTTCGTGTCGCAAGCGACGCCGCTGGCGGTGCAGAACATTCCCGACGTGTTCCCCGAGGTCCCGGTTTGGCACATCGGCAGCGTCGAGTCGTGGCAGTCCGTGTTGCCGGTACACATCGTGGTGCAGGCCGCGAAGAGCTGGCTGTGGGTCGCGCAGCTGAAACAGGTTGTCCCCGACGCACAGGGCTTGCCGCAGTCGGAGACGAAGGTGGTGCAGACGCCCTGCAGACACGTGACACCGGGGGTGGCGTTGAACTGGATCTTCGAGCCGTCGTCCGTCGTCGGTTGCCCCTCCGCACAGCCGCACGCGGGATAGGTGGCCTCGCACTTCGGCTCGAGGTCTTGATACTCGGCTTGGGCCGACGTGTGAAGCCCGATGTACTCGCGCTGTCCGCAGCAGTTGGTCTGATGGACGCCCGCGAAGCAGTCGGCCGCGGTCGTGCACGATCGATCCAACGCGAGGACCGCCTGACACGGCGACGCTCCGCCCGCGCCGCCAGCACCGCCCGATCCACCCTTCCCTGCGGACCCGCCGGACCCGCCGGTCCCGGCACCACCGGTTCCGCCATGACCTGCCGAACCACCTGTCCCGCCTACGCCGCCCGCACCGCCCGACCCACCCTTCCCTGCCGATCCGCCGGCGCCACCGGTTCCCGCGCCGCCGCTACCGCCGTGGCCTGCCGAACCACCCGTCCCGCCCGCGCCCGTCCCGCCGGTTCCAGCGGTGCCCCCTGTTCCGGCAGCCGCACCGGCGCCTCCGCCGTGCCCTCCGGTGCCTGGCCCGCCATTCCCGGCGGTGCCCCCGCTGCCGCCGCCGCCGTCGTTGGAGCCCGTAACCGACCCGCAGCCGTTGACGAGCCCGAGGACGAGCCCGATCAGGATCGCACCGATCTTCCCCCGCATGACGGCTCTTGCAGCAACGGGCGCGCCAGCGGCAAGTCGGCGGAAACCTGAGCGGTTTCCACCTTCGTCAGACCGCTGGTCCGCGACAGGTCGATCAGTTGATGGAGCCTCGATCATCGGAAATCTGAGGCACTCTAGCGCAAACCGTCCCGTCTCAGGTCCCAGCGAACTGGTCCGGCGGTTGCTGTCAGGAGCCGACCATGCGCAACCTATTCCTCGCCGCCCTCGCCCTGCTGACGCTCGGCGTTCTCACGTCTTGCGGGTCCTCGACAGGCGGCGGGGACGGAAGTGGCCAAGGCGGCGCTGGTGCTTCGGGCTCAGGGGGTGGCGGATCTGGTGGCGCGGGCGGTACGGGCGGCAGCTCCGGCGGTAGTGGCGGCACAGCCGGGACGACTGGAACAGGCGGGGCCGGTGGATCCGCAGGCAAAGGCGGGGCGGGCGGTGCCGGCGCCGCCGGCGGGAGCGGTGGCGCAGCAGGCCACGGTGGCAGCGGCGGCGCTGCCGCGTGCGGCGACCGGAGCTGCACGAGCAGCGAAGTCTGCGTGCGTCCTGGCTGCGGTGGAGGAGTCCAGGTCTGTGACCCGCTCCCCGACGGCGGGCAGTGCCCGTCCGGTTGGACAGAGTCGCTGTGCGCCGGAACTCCCAACCGGACCGGTTGCGTGCCGCCTCCGTGCACACCGCCCGCGCCGTTCTGCGCGCCGCTACCTTCATCGTGCTCCGGCACGCCGAGCTGCACGTGCCTCCCGCAGAACGTCTGTGGCCAGAACGGGGGCCAGTGCGGATTCATCCAGAGCGGCGCCGTGGTCTGCGGCTTCGCGTGACCGCGATTGTGTGAAGTCCCTCGGACTTCACGTCCGCTCCACGCTACTCAGACAGTTTCTTCCGCCGGTGACGACGGCGCTCCTCGACGCTCATCACCCGCGACACGATGAACTCGTGCAAGTCGCCGGGTCGGATCCGAATCGAGTTCGTGATTCGGACGTGGGGCAGCTCACCGTTCTCGCAGAGCTGGTAGACCCTCCACGCGGGGACCGCCAGCTGCTCGGCGGCCTCCTTCACCCGCAGCAGCCGGTACCGGCCGCCCCAGTACGAGACCAGGTCGGCCGTCGTGGGCGTTGTCCGCACGCGTGGCGCGGTTCCGGGGGCGACGTGGCCCCAGCCGGGCACTTCGTCGCTTGGCGGGCCCTTGCGCGCGCTCGTCGCGCCAGGCGCGGTCCCGGGTTCGGGTAGTAAATGGGTAGTAAAATTTCTCTCATTCCCTGCGAAACCCTGGGACGGCTGGACTCCGGCACCCTCCCATCCCGTAATGGTTTCGCCTGCTTGCGAAGGTTCGCTACCCGGTGCGATGGTCCCCATGCCGTTTCGGGACCGAAAGGTCGGAGGTTCAAATCCTCTCGCCCCGACAACTCAACTCGGGTTCTACGGTTCGACTCACTCCATGGTGGGTCGTGCCGAGGAGCCGGTCAGGCGCGCGCATTTAGGAGTCTGAGTCCGTAGTTCCGGAAGCTCCTATATCCGTAAGCGCGCTTTTTTACGAGCTTCGCCTCGTTGTTGAAGCCCCCAGTGCGGCCGTTGGTGAGGCCGGTACCGAAGGAGGCGAGGATCTCCCGCTGCCAGCGCAGGAGCGGTGCACCGCCTCAGCGCGTGATTGCATGCCGCCAGGCCGCGTGCTAATACTTTACCGAATGGTGAAGTATCAGCAGGCCGGCCTCGATGCCTCGTTCGCCGCGCTCTCGGATGCCACCCGGCGCGGGGTTCTGGAGCAGCTCGGTCGGTCCGACGCCTCGATCACGGACCTGGCCGCGAAGTTCCACATGACGCTGGCGGGGATGATGAAGCACGTCGGCATCCTGGAGGAGGCCGAGCTGGTCACCACGGAGAAGGTGGGGCGCGTGCGGACCTGCAAGCTGGGCGCGCGCCGATTGGAAGCAGAAATGGCGTGGCTCGAGCGGCACCGCCAGCTCTGGGATTCACGCTTCGACGAGCTGGAAAAGGTCGTCGAGGAGCTCAAACGGAAGGAGAGGATCGATGGACGCACAAGGAAAGACTGAGCCCACCGCCACCAAGAATCCGACGACGATGGAGCGCAAGTCCGAGCGCGAGCTGGTCACCACGCGAGTGATCAACGGCCCGGCGCGCCTCGTTTTCGAGGCCTTCGCCAAGCCCGAGCTGTTCAAGCAGTGGTGGGTGCCGAAGGCGTTCCGAGCATCCCTGGTCTCCTACGAGGCGGACGTTCGTACCGGCGGCAGGTACCGCCTGGTGTTCCGCCACGGTGACTCGGAGATGGCGTTCTTCGGGAAGTACCTCGAGGTGAGGCCGCACTCGCGCATCGTCTGGACCAACGAAGAAGGTCACGAGGGCGATCCCGTCACCACGCTGACGTTGGAAGAGAGGGGGGACCAGACCCTGCTGGTCATGCACGAGCTCTATCCCACCAAGGAGGCACTCGACGCTGTCATGGCCTCCGGCGAAAAGAGCGGAACGGACGAGCAGTTCGACCAGCTGGACGAGCTCCTCGCCACCCTCAGCGCGACTTGAAGAGCTCCGCGGTGGCGAACGGCTCGGACGAGCCGGGGCGGAAGCGGTTGAGGGCGAACCTCGTCGGGCGGCCCGGCTGCACGTCGACGAGGACGTAGTTGTACTCCTCGACGGGGGCCGCGCCTTTCCAGTACAGGTCGGACGGGTAGCTGGCGGGGAGCTTGAGGCTGGTGCGCCCGGGGAGGATCGGATCCTGCTCGGCGCCGCCGCCGCCGAGCAGCAGGTACCTCACGCCATCGACGTCGTAGAGCTCGGTCGTGTGGACGTGCCCGTTGAACACCACGATGTCCAGGTCCTTGGCGTACGACGCCAGCACCTGGTGCGGGTTCTGGTCCTGGGGAATGGCGCCCATCCCCGAGCGAGCGAAGGCGGGGGCGTGGAACGAGACGAAGACGTGGCGCTTGCCGGCGGCCTTGGCCTCGTCGAGCCAGGCGCGCAGCTGCGTCATCTGCTCCTCGAACTTGGGCCGGGTGCCGGTCCACGACGAGGGCGAGTGGTGATCGTATTTGCCCGTCCAGAGGAAGATGAATCGGCTGTCCTGGAAGTCCATCTCGTAGATGAGGCGCTCGTTCGAGACGCCCATCTGCCGGAGGTAGGGAAACGCGGCGAGGAGGCCCTCGACGTCCGAATCCTCCCAGACCTCGTGGTTGCCGACGGCGGGGAAGACACGCCCCGGCAAGCCGGCCGACTTCATCTCCTCGTCGACCGCCGGCAGCTGCTTGAGGACCTTTTCGTTCACCAGCGTCCAGTACGGGTTCTCGGAGGGCGACGCGCCCTGCTTGCCCCACCAGACCATGTCTCCAGTGTTCAGGATGAAGCGCGCCCTCCCCCGCTGGACGTCGTTGACGATCTCGCGGGCGACCCATTCGCCCCCCTCCAGCCGGAACATCGTGCGGCTCACGCCCGGCAGCAGCTTCTTGTCCTCGACGGAGGCCTCGGTCACCCACCCCTTGTCGAGGCGCATGGTGGCCACCTCGCTCCGGCTCTCGAACGGCATCACCAGCTGCACCAGCTCGCGGCTGGTCGGGTCGTAGGACATCTTCACCTTCCGCTTGACGACGATCTCCGACAGGACCTCGGGCATCGCGATCGAGAAGAGGTCGACCATCAGCTTCTGCGCCTCGGCCTTCTCGCTCTCCTGGTACGGGAGGTACATCATCGAGCGCGAGTCGCCGTACACGGCGAAGGCGAACCCGCCGCGATTCGGCGGCGGCGGCGGGCTCGCCTTTTCGGAGCCGGCGGTCGCCTGCTGGCAGCCGGCGGAGAGCAGCGCGACGACCAGGCTGCAGGAGAGTGCTCCGACGAGGGTTCGCATGAGCCGAAATGCTTGAGCCGGGAACCGAGCGAGCAAGGCCGGGCCCGACGGCGGGCACAGATTGCGCCGCCTGCTTACGTCGCGGCCGGGGCCGCGCGGCGGGCGCCGGCTTGTGTCTCAGCCGCGCAGCGCCAGGTTGCTCCCGATGCTGCCCCTGCCACGGTTCGCCACCCGCCCCTGGTTCTTCGCCCTCCTCGCGGCGCTGCACGTCTACATGGGCGGCGAGCACCTGCTGCACCTCGTCCAGCACCCGGTCTCGTGGACGGACACCTGGAAGGGCTTGGGGGCGATCTTCGGTGCCTACTACTTCGTCGCGCTCGCCGTCCGCTCGTCGCCGTTCGCTGACGGGCCCTCCTTGCTGCGGGGTTCGCAGGCGAAGAAGGGAGCCCGCGCTACTTGACGACGACGGTGGCCGTCGTGAAGTCGATCGTTCCGGTGCTGCTCTGCGCCTCGACGAGGAGCTTGGCCTCTTCCAGGTCTCCCAGCTGCAGGCCAAGGCCCGTCCAGCCAGTGAAGTGCTGGGAGATGGAGATGTGGCCGCACTGCCGCGCGTTCTGCCGGACGCTGAAGTACTGATCGAAGTTCTGGTTGGTGCCGGTGATGTTCGGCTTGTTCATCTGGGTGTGCTTCCAGACGTCGTAGGTGTCGCCGTCGACGGTGATCGTCCCGACGTGGGTCCGCGGCGTGCCGTCGGAGGCCGTGTCACCCGGTTTGGTGCCGCCCCAGTCGTCGATGATGTAGTACTCGCGCAGCGGGCTGACCGTCCATCCGTAGATGCCGACGTACACCAGGCCGCTGTCTCCCGTCTTCGTCTCGGCGAAGTCCGAGGAGATGGTGCCAAGCTGGGCCGGCGTCTTGGTCTGGTCGAACTGCAGGCCGTTGCGGGCCAGCAGATCTCCGACGCTGGTCCAGGTCGCGCTGAAGGTGGCGTCGACGCCGTAGACCGTCATGCACCCCGACCCGGTGCCGTTCGACCACAGCTCGTAGTCGTAGCTGCCGTCCGCGGTTCCTTTCGAGTTTGCGCAGTACTGCTTGCCCCCGGTCGGGGGCGTGGCCGGCGGACAGCTGGCCGATCCACCGGCGGCGCCGCCCGCGCCGCCGCCTCCCGCGGC
>Ga0070734_10002297_pt1 | contig 23756 bp, 23 predicted proteins | sample Coa_R1_8_FD_66444 | JGI IMG/M metagenome (GOLD analysis project Ga0070734, IMG submission 66444) | Surface soil microbial communities from Centralia Pennsylvania, which are recovering from an underground coalmine fire - Coalmine... | ecosystem: Environmental > Terrestrial > Soil > Unclassified ...
CCGTTGAAGACCACGAAGACTTCGGCGTCAGACCCGAAATGCCGGCGGAAAAGCTGGACCATGTCCGCGGTGTAGGGATCGGCGCCGTACTTTCCGGAGCCGCTGGTTTCATCGGCATGAACGTTTCCGTGCGCGCCAATGTGCGCACGGCGGAAGCCGCCCGGCACGGGCTCGCCGAGGGGCTCTCGGTCGCCTTCAATTCCGGCGCGGTTACCGGGCTTCTGGTGGTTGGCCTCGGCCTTCTGGGTGTTGCGGGCTACTACGCCTTCCTCACGGGCCCCCTCGGTCTCGATATCAACGATCCGGCCCAAAGCCGTGAAATCACGGAAGCATTGGTGGCGCTCGGGTTCGGCGCTTCGCTGATCTCGATCTTCGCCCGTCTCGGCGGCGGCATCTTCACCAAGGGTGCCGATGTCGGGGGCGACATGGTGGGCAAGGTCGAGGCCGGCATTCCCGAGGACGACCCGCGCAATCCGGCCGCCATCGCCGACAGCGTCGGCGACAATGTCGGCGATTGCGCCGGCATGGCTGCCGATCTGTTCGAGACCTACGCCGTCACGATCGTTGCGACGATGGTGCTCGCGTCCATTTATTTCTCCGGCGATGACCGCGCGAGCCTGATGATTTTTCCGCTGGCGATCGCCGGCATGTGCGTCATCACCTCGATCATCGGCACGTTCTTCGTGCGCCTGGGAAAGAGCCGCAACATCATGGGCGCGCTCTACAAGGGAATGGTTGCGACCGGCATTCTCTCTTTGATCGGGCTCTGGCCGCTCACGGGTTACATCCTCGGCGGGATGGACCACAGCTACACGCTCGATTCTGGTCTTTCCTTCACGGCCATCGACCTCTTCTTTTGCGGCGTGGTCGGCCTTGGCGTGACGGGCGCGCTCGTCTGGATCACCGAATATTATACGGGCACCAATTTCCGTCCGGTGCAGTCTATCGCCAAGGCCTCCATCACCGGCCATGGCACCAATGTCATCCAGGGCCTCGCGGTCTCGATGGAATCGACTGCGCTCCCTGCGCTTGTCATCTGCATCGGCATTATCGTGACCTATCTGCTCGCCGGCCTTTTCGGCATCGCGATCGCGGTGACGACGATGCTCGCGCTGGCGGGCATGGTGGTCGCACTCGATGCCTTCGGCCCGGTCACCGACAATGCCGGCGGCATCGCCGAGATGGCAGGGCTCGAGGGCGAGGTGCGCAAAACGACCGATGCCCTCGACGCCGTCGGCAATACGACCAAGGCCGTCACCAAGGGTTACGCCATCGGTTCGGCGGGGCTCGGCGCTCTCGTGCTCTTTACGGCGTACACGGAGGATCTCAAGCACTTCATCGCCAATGCCCCAAGCGGCAGCTTCTTCGATGGCATCGTGGCGCCGAGTTTCTCGCTCGCCGATCCCTGGGTCGTGGTCGGGCTCTTCATCGGCGGGCTGCTGCCTTACCTCTTCGGCGGGATCGCCATGACGGCGGTCGGACGCGCAGCCGGTGCCGTGGTCGAGGAAGTCCGCAGGCAGTTCCGGGAGATGCCGGGAATCATGCAGGGCACGCAGCGTCCCGATTATGGGCGCGCGGTCGACATGCTGACGCGCGCTGCCATTCGCGAGATGATCGTACCTTCGCTCCTGCCCGTGCTCTCGCCGATCGCACTTTTCGTCGTCGTCGATTTCGTTTCAGGCAAGACAGAAGCTTTCGATGCGCTGGGCGCGATGCTTCTCGGCGTCATCGTCACCGGGCTCTTTGTCGCGATCTCCATGACCTCCGGAGGCGGGGCGTGGGACAACGCCAAGAAGTACATCGAGGACGGCCACTATGGCGGCAAGGGCTCGGATGCCCATAAGGCCGCCGTCACCGGCGATACGGTGGGCGATCCCTACAAGGATACGGCGGGGCCGGCGGTCAATCCGATGATCAAGATCACGAACATCGTGGCGCTGTTGCTGCTGGCGACCCTCGCGCACGTGGTGTGACTAGCTGAGGCCCCCTCAGGCAGCGCACGCGTAAAAGAAACGTGCGGACGCCACGACATTTTCCTCCCCCATTGCGAAGCAATGGTGGGAGGTGGCAGCGCGCGTCCTTCACGTGCGCTGCCGGAGGGGGCTTTCGCCGCGAAGCGGCGAGGGGGACGACACTTCGTGGCAAATCTCCGCGTCTTTGACAAACGCGCGCGACAAGTGGGCGGCATGCTTCGTCTCCGAAGGCACATCATGCGAGACGACGAAGGCCAATCCCGATCGCGCGCGAAGTCGTTCCGCCGGTCACTCACGAATGCCGAGACGATCCTTTGGTTGCAACTGCGTCAGGGTCGCCGACGCGGCTACGCTTTCCGGCGCCAGCATCCGATCGGACCCTTCATCGCCGACTTCGCCTGCATTCGCGCAAGGCTCGTGATCGAGCTCGACGGCGCGACACACGGTTCGGATGCCGAGCGCGCTTACGATGCGCGGCGCGACGCGTATCTGAGGGCCCACGGCTGGCGCGTGCAGCGCTACGCGAACTTCGATGTGTATGAGAACCTGCACGGGGTGCTGGAAAGCATCTACCGCGATATGCCGCCACCTGCGTTCGGAGGCTCGTGATCGCTCGCCGCTTCGCGGCGAAAGCCCCCTCCGGCCGTGCGCTGCGCGCACGTCCACCTCCCACCGTTCGCTTCGCTCACGGGGGAGGAAAGAACTTCGCGAAGCTGGGGCGGAGGGGGGCGGCCGCTCAGTGCGGCGGTCCGCCGCCGCCACCGGGATTTTGCGGTGAAGTGCCGCCAACCGGCACGCCCGGCGTCGCGTTGAAGAGCTGCTGCAGGAAGGTGAGCTCGCGTCCCTTGGCCGGGGTCTCGCGTGTCTCGAACGCAACGACGTTGCCGTCGCTGTAGCTGAAGTGCCTGACCCCGGTGACCTTGCCGTCCTTGTCGAAATAAACCGCGAAGATCGAGCGGGATTTCACTGTCGGCGGAAAGAAGGCGACGGTCTTTTCCACCGTGGAAATATAGTACCAGGCATCGCTGCCGAGCGTGGTCGTGCCGAAGGTGGCCTCCGTCGACGGAAAGCCCAGTCGCTCCTGCACGCTGGTCTTGGTATCGGTTCCGGCCGCTATCTTGGATTCGAGCGTCGGGTCGGGCAAATAACCGCGCTGGTCGATCACCGGCGTGCAGCCGAGGAGCAACAGGCTCGCGCAAAAGGCTGCATATTTCATGCGTGGAGAAATCCCGGGTCTGGCTCGCCTGCTTGCTAGCGCCGCAATCCGCGACAGGCAAGCGCAAGCGCGTTAAGGATCATCACCATGCTGAAGATTATGGCCAAATCGCGCGCAAGGCGGCAGGCCGCCGCGAGAATCCTGGCCGCGCTGACGGCGCGTGCGCGCGAACCCGTCTTTTTCGAACAACTCGGAGTCGCGGACACGATCGACGGCCGGTTCGATCTGGTGGCGCTGCATGCGGTCCTGGTGCTGGAGCGGCTGAAGGCGCTTGAGGCCGGTGCACTCGCGCAGGACTTCACCGACGCTTTGTTCATTTCCTTCGATGAGGGCTTGCGCGATCTTGGCGTGAGCGACATCGGCATGGGGCGGCGTCTCAAGAACATGGCCAAGGCGTTCTATGGCCGCCTTGACGCCTATCGGAAGGCGCAGAGCCTCGATGCGCTCGGCGCGGCGGTGCATCGCAATCTGTACCGCGAGCGCGCAGGAACGGTTGCGCCGGCGCGCTCCATGGCGCGTTACATGGTGGAGGCGCGCAAGGCTCTCGCCGCGCACGATCTCGCCGGCGGAGCGGTGTGCTTCGGCCCGTTGCCCGAACCGGCGGGCCTGCCATGAAGGTCGATCCACCATTCGAGCGGCCTTACGATCTCTCCCATCTCGGCAAGGCCGGAGCGAAGGTCGCAATCGACGTCGGCGATAGCGAGCGCGAACGCCTCGCGCGCTGGGCGGGCGTCGTCGCGGTGGGCGCGTTCCATGCCGAGGTGTCGCTTGTCCGGCATTCACCAACCCGCTTTCGGTATAGCGCGAAGCTCGACGCGAAAATCGAACAGGCCTGCGTCGTAACGCTCGAGCCCGTGCGCTCGGAGATCGCGCGCGAAATCGTCCGCGAGCTTTATCTCGTTTCCCCCGTGAGACGCGCATTGCCGAAAGAGGCAGCCGTCTCCCCCGTCGAAGACGATATCTCGGAGGAAATCGAAAGCCTCGACTACGATCTCGCAAAGCCGCTGCTGGAAGAACTCAGCCTCGCGATCGATCCCTTTCCAAGGGCACAAGGGGTCACATTCGAGCCGCCCGCGGACGTGAAGCCCGAGGAAAGTCCGTTCGCGGTGCTGAAGGCGCTGAAGGAGAAGTAACGAAATTTCCTCCCCCGCGAAGCGGAGGGAGGTGCCGAACGAGCGGGGCTCCGCATCACGAACACCGCTTTCCTCCCCCGTTGCGAAGCAACGGTGGGAGGTGCCGAGCGCCCTGCGCGAGGCGGAGGGGGCCATTGCCAGCGCCCCCTCCGCCTCACTCGCTGCACAACCTTGAAAGGCTGGCGGGTTTCCTGTTCTATCCGCGCCTCGTTTTCACCCCAGGTCCGGACGAGCGACCCCCGAGGCGCATCTTCGAGGGCAGGCTGTTCCGTTCCATCAATACAGGGAGCCCGCCATGGCGGTTCCAAAGCGAAAAACCTCGCCGTCCAGGCGGAATATGCGCCGCGCGCATCACCGCCTGAAACCGGCGGCCCACAATGAATGCCCCAATTGCGGCGAGCCCAAGCGGCCCCACCACGTCTGTTCGTCATGCGGCTACTATAAAGAGCGCGAGGTGGTGAAGGCGGAGAGCTGAGAGGCCTCCAGCTTTCGAGAGATGAGATCGGAGGCGCAGCGGTGGCCCGCGAGCTGACGGTATCGGTCGACGCCATGGGCGGCGATGCCGGCCCGGGTGTCGTCGTCGCTGCTCTCGCCCGTTCGGTCCAGCGTCACCCGCTGGTCAAATTCATTCTTCACGGCGACGAAGCGCTCCTGAAGCCGTTGTTCGCGCGCCGCGCGAAACTGCTCGAGCGGGTCAGCATCCGTCACGCGCCCGACCGCATCAGCATGGAAGAAAAGCCCAGCATCGCGCTCCGGCGCGGCCGCAATTCCAGCATGTGGCGCGCGCTCGAATCGGTGAAGAAGGGCGAGGCCGAAGCGGCCCTATCTGCCGGCAATACCGGCGCGCTGATGGCGATGGGGATGTTCGCGCTCGGAAAACTCGACGGCATCAGCCGGCCCGCGATCTCGGTGATCCTGCCCACGCGCCGCGGCCAGGTGATCGTGCTTGACGTCGGCGCCAATGTCGAAAGCGATGCCGAGCAGCTTGTCGATTTCGCCGTCATGGGCGAGGCCTTCGCGCGCGCCGTCCTCAACCTCGAGCGCCCTAGTGTCGGGCTTCTGAATGTCGGCTCGGAAGAGGTGAAGGGCAACGAGGCGGTCAAGGGCGCGGCGCACATCCTGCGCCATGTGAACCTGCCAATGGAATTCGCGGGCTTCGTCGAAGGCGATGACATCGCAGAAGGAACCACCGATGTGGTGGTCACGGACGGCTTCGCCGGCAACATCGCGCTCAAGACGGCAGAGGGCACGGCGCGCCTCATCACCTCCTATTTGCGTGGCGCGCTCCGCCGCTCGGTGCTTGCGCGCATTGGCGCGCTGTTCGCGAGCGGCGCGCTCATGGCGCTCCGTCGCAAGATCGATCCGCGGGCCTTCGGCGGCGGCGTGTTCCTCGGCCTGAATGGCATCGTCGTGAAGGCCCATGGCGGCACCGATGCGCTGGGTTTTGCGAGCGCGCTCGACATGGCCATAGACATGGCCGAGGCCGGCATTGTCGATCGCATCGTTGCCGATCACGCCGCGGTCTCGCAGGCTATTCACGCCGGAGCGGCCGCTTCGTGATCCGCTCCCATGTCATCGGTCTCGGCTCCTATCTGCCCGAAACCGTCCTCACCAATGACGAGCTCGCGCGTCGCGTCGACACGTCGGACGAATGGATCCGCGAGCGCACCGGAATCAGGCGCCGCCATGTCGTGCGCAAGGGCGAGCTCACCTCCGATCTTGCGATCCGCGCCTCGATGCGCGCGCTTCTCGAAGCCGGCATCGAGGCAAGCGAGCTCGATCTCATCGTCTGCGCCACGACGACGCCGGACGATACGTTTCCGGCGTCGGCCACCAAGGTGCAGGCGCGCCTCGGGATGACGCGCGGCGCCGCCTTCGACGTGCAGGCCGTCTGCACGGGATTCATTTACGCGCTTTCTGTCGCCGACAATTTCATCCGTGCGGGCCAGGCGCGCACGGTGCTCGTGATCGGCGCCGAGACCATGTCGCGACTCCTCGACTGGACGGACAGGACGACCTGCGTGCTCTTTGGCGATGGTGCGGGCGCCCTGGTGCTGCGCGCCGGCGACGGCAAAGGGAACAATGCCGATCAGGGCGTGCTGAACACGAAGATCTTCTCGGACGGTCGCCTGCGCGATCTTCTCTATGTCGATGGCGGGCCGTCTTCGACGCAAACCACCGGACATTTGCGCATGGCGGGCAAGGAAGTGTTCCGTCACGCGGTCACCAATATCGCTGGCGCGATCGAAGCCTCCTTGCATGAAGCGGGATTGAAGATTTCCGATGTCGACTGGTTCGTGCCGCATCAGGCGAACCAGCGCATCCTCGATGGCACGGCGCGCAAGCTGGGGATCGATCCGAAGCGCGTGGTCTCGACCGTGGCCGACCACGGCAACACCTCGGCGGCGTCCGTGCCGCTCGCGCTCGACGTTGCGGTCAAGGACGGGCGGATCAAGAAAGGCGACCTCGTGCTCCTCGAAGCCATGGGCGGCGGGTTTACCTGGGGTGCCGCCCTGGTCCGGTGGTGAATCTACCCTCCCGGTGGGGGAGGGTCGGGAACCGCCCCTATCCCTTTGAGATTGACGGATATTCGCTATCGCCCTAGGCTTTTGAGGGGCTTATCGCGGCGATTCCATGACAACCAGCACGCTCACGCGCGCCGACCTCACCGAGGCCGTTTTCCAGGCTGTCGGCCTGTCGCGCAACGAGTCCGCACAGATGGTCGAGGACATCCTCGAAGAGCTCTGCGCGGCGCTCGCGCGCGGCGAGACGGTGAAGCTCTCGTCCTTCGGGACATTTGCGGTGCGCCAGAAATCCCAGCGCATGGGGCGCAATCCGAAAACCGGCGATGAAGTGCCGATCGCGCCCAGGCGCGTCCTCGTGTTCCGCCCCAGCCATGTGCTCAAGGCGATGATCAATGGCGAGCAGCCTTCCAACGGCCACGACCATCAGGAGGGAGAAGCCGCCTGATGCTCGCGCCGCAGGAAAGCCGCGCGAAATCGCCCGAAGCCTTCCGGACCATCAGCGAAGTCGCCACCGAACTCGACGTGCCGCAGCACGTGCTGCGCTTCTGGGAATCGCGCTTTGCGCAGGTGAAGCCGGTCAAGCGCGCGGGCGGGCGGCGCTATTACCGCCCCGAGGATGTCGATCTTCTCCGCGGCATCCGCATGCTTCTTTACTCGGACGGTTTCACCATCCGCGGCGTGCAGAAGGTTCTGCGCGAGAAGGGCCTGCGCCATGTCGCGGGCATCGGCCGCGCGTCGATCGGCCAGGAGCTCGAACCCTTCGATGCTTCGATCGCGGAGGTGGAAAGCGTCGCGTGCACCAGCGAGGCAGACGTCTCGCTTGCAGTCGCGCCGGCAATTGGAACAGAAACCCAGGTTTGCGAATCCGCAAACGTTGTTCATCTTCACGCGCTTGAACCACCGCACCTGAGCGATGCGAGCCGCGTGCGGCTTGAGCTTCTGCTGGCCGAATTGTTTCAGCTCAAGACGCGCCTCCGCGCGGCGCGGAGTTAGCTCAATTCAACCGCGTGTCATCCCGGCCGAGCGTGGAAGCGCGAGAGCCGGGATCCCATAGCGCGAGCGACAGCGAGCGAATGAGTCAAATCAGCGCGCAAGCGCGTTGGGATGGGTCCCGGCTGCGCTTCGCTCTGTCGGAATGAATTCGGGACGTTGCCGCGCCGGACCTGCCTCTCTATATTCCGCCGCCCTCGGGCGAGGTGCTCGCCCAATCGGTCCGGAGCGTGGCGCAGCCTGGTTAGCGCACCAGTCTGGGGGACTGGGGGTCGCGAGTTCAAATCTCGCCGCTCCGACCAACCAAATCAAAGCTTTAGAGAAGACCAAAAGAGAACGAAGCGAGCGCGGGGCTCAGCGGGGGCTCGTTGGCGACGGAAAAAATATCTCAGTTCAAAGTACTATGCAGGTGTGGCAGATGACCTCGAACGCGAGCTGAACGAAGCGGTCGAAAAGATCCTTCGTTGTAAGAGCAAGAAGAAGCTCATCGTGGCCGGTCCCGGTTCCGGCAAAACATACCTGTTCAAGAAGCTGCTCGAAGGCTCACCTGGCGGACCCGATGACAGACTGGTCCTTACCTTCATCAACAATTTGAAGGCTGATCTTGAGCGAAGCCTAGGCGAGTTGGCCCGCGTCAATACCTTGCACGGCTACTGCCAATCTTTGCTCCACAAGCATCCGGCATTGCGAGACGGTCTCAGCGCGGATTTCGTCTGTTTTCCCCACATGGCCTCGCTGATCAAAACGGATTGGGAATGGCTGAGGAACACCGAAGCACCAAAGTTTGTTGAACTGATGCGCGGCCTGAAGTGCCCAGACGAGGCTGCCGCGTTTTATTTCAAACGTGCCAACTTCTATGACGCCGTCGACTTCGACGACAGTGTCTACCGTACGTTGGCGGTACTAAAGAAAAAGGGCGACGTTCTTCCCGCGTACGAACTTGTCCTAGTCGATGAATTCCAGGATTTCAACGAGATGGAAGCGGCGCTTATTGACCTTCTCGGCGAACGCAGTTCCATCGCAATCGCCGGTGATGATGATCAGGCCTTATACGCGCAGCTGCGCGATGCGAGCTGGGATCACATCCGCAAGCGTCATGGATCTGGTGAATATGAGAAGTTCAACTTGCCATTCTGCATGAGATGCCCGGAGGTAATCGTCGAGGCCACCAATGACGTGCTCGTCACTGCAAAGAAACTCAAGAAATTAGGTGGGCGAATTGAGAAGCCCTATCGATTTTATCCACCCAAGAAAGGTGAAGATAGCAAGCGGTTTCCGCACATCGACCATGTGAACACGACGGTCCAACGGGACAACGCAAACTATTTCGGCAAGTACGTGGCCCTTGCCTTTGGCAAAATCCCAAAAGCGGAGCTGGAAGAGGCTGCAAAAGCATACGAGCCAGCGTTATTGGTGATCGGTAGTAATCCGTATCGCCGTAAGGTTGAAGAACATCTCATTGCGGCGGGCCTGCTGGTCGCGAAGGCCGACGACGAGCTCGACAAACGCGAACAGGCTCTTGCGATGCTCAAGACCAAGCCGGATTCGAATCTCGCGTGGCGCATCATTCTAGAGCAAGAACCCGCTGCATTTTCCAAGCCGATAGTGACCGAGGCAGCAGAGGATGCTGCCCCAATATCGGATCTGCTCCCCGAAGAGTTCCGTGCCGCCGTACTCCAAGAAGCCGGCAGCTTTGAACCACCGGGCTCAGAAGGCGACGAGGACGAGAAAGTCGAAGGCGTGACCCCATCAATAAAGGTCACGTCCTTTGAAGGATCTAAGGGCCTTTCTGCCCAATATGTAATGTTAGTCGGTGTGCATGAAGGCGAACTCCCACGAGACTCCGCCAATCCCGCCGATCTGGAGATTTGTCGCTTCTTGGTTGGTCTCACTCGCACAAAGCGCAAATGCAGTATTTTGACCACCTCGCGTTTTGCAAACGACTCCAAGAGACCCTCTCCGTTTTTGGAATGGATTCGTGCGAGCAGAATTGAGTTTGTGCGCGTCGACGCCGAGTTCTTAAAGAACCAGTGACCACCGGCTTGCTCCGTCACACGGCGCGGCTTCGTTGAGCGGTAGCCGCGCCTGACCGAGCCGCCGGTTGAACGAATCGGCACTCAATCGGCCCGGATTGTTCAAGGATGGCGCTACGAGTGCCCTTACCGCACCTCCGCCTTCGACACTGGCGGCTGGCTGGCCTCACCTCGTTCGTAATACACCTCGGACACCATCACGCTGGCGAGAAGCGATAGGACGAAAATGCGGTAGGTCAGGCTCCTATTTTGATCGGGGTCGAGGATCGTTCGATCGAGTATGCCGCGAAGCGTATACCAGGGCTGCTTTGTGACTTTGAATTTGGCGACCTTCCCATCATCGTCCTGACTCATACCCAGCTTCTCGAGTGCAGACACCGACAGTTCCATGCTGCCATCGTCGAAACTGTTCGCGTATCTGCTGCGCGTCTCGATCCGAACGATGGCACGTCGATTGTTGCTTTCATTCACAATGAGAGCTCGTGACCCATCACTGAGACCGACGTCCGTCAACGTCGTGGAGGTAACACGGGCAAGAGCCACCTTGCTTTGCCAACCGACCTTAACTTTGAAGTCTCGTGGCTTGACGCGAATGCCGAGCAGATACAACACACCGCCTACGAGGCCAGACCGTATGGCCAGCGCTACCACCACAATGATTAGAGCGAGGATCACGGCGCGCGGTGTCGGCGGGTGACTAACGAGACCCTGACCAAAGCTGATTAGGTCCCACCAAGCTGCGGAGAGCCAATTTCCAACGGCGTGCGCTATACGCAGCGCCGGAAGCGCGTCGTCCATATCTTTATCCCCCACCCCTTATTGCGCGATGTTCGCGCATTTTTCCGGGTCGAGAAAGCGGGATACAGCTGGGGGATACAGAGGGCGATACGCTTGGGGATACTGTATCCCCAGGCCGCATCCCCATGTTGAGCGCGAATTGCTCTTAATGATCAGCGGTTTGTCGACGAGTGATCGTCGATGCCGCGGTCCGACTTTATAGCCCTTAGGCCACAATACGAAGGGAAGGGACCTCACCCATTTGCCCCGGACTCTCATCTCCGCTGTTGCGCCGCTGAGATTGCATCGCGAGTTTCGCGCAAGAGCCTTGCAGCAACCGGATCCTCGCCAATCCTTTGCCAGTAAGAATGAAGCTTCGGGAACGCGCCGACGGGACTCGGGCGATCGAACAATTTCGGCGCCCACTCGAAGGCAAGGAGGAGTTGCGGCAGGAGCGCGCCGTCGGCAATCGTGAGCGAGCGGCCAACGGCATAACCTTCGCTGCCGATGTAATGCTCGAGATAGCCGAGCGATGTTTTCACTGCGGCGAGGGCGGCGTCGATCCGCGGGACGTCCCAATCTTTCCGGCGGCGGCCGGACGCGGTGAAAAGCGGCACCATCGCCACCACGACGTAGAAGTCGCAGAGGCGCGAGATCAATCGAACCTGCGCACGCGTCCAGGGATCCTTCGGAAGCAGCGGCGGCTCGGGAACGAGTTCTTCCAGATATTCGCAGATCACCTCTGATTCCGGCAGCACTCGTCCGTCCTCCAGTTCGAGTGCGGGCACGCGGCCGAGCGGATTGATCGAAAGATAAGCGCCCTTCGACTGCGAGTCGTGGATGCCCGAAGGCTCGACGAACTCAACCTGGATGTTCTTCACATAGAGGACGAGCCGCACGCGCGTCGGGAACGGCGAGAGCCAGGTTTGGTACAGTTTCATCGATCTGCTCTTGCGAAGCGGGAAAGCGCCGGCCAGGCATGACAAGTGTGTCGTGGAACTATTCTTCGATCGAGAACGTAAGGCCGGCCCGTTTCGGCAACCGTTCCACGAGAACGCGCGCCATGGCCGAAGCCGGCGTCCAGCAGCCTCCGGGCGTCGTTGCGCGCGGCACGTCTTGCGCCAAAGCCAGTCCGGCCTCCGCGAGAATTTTCGAAGTCGAGCCATAGCCCGGATCGCGATCGCCTTTCACCACCGCGCGCACCGTGCGTCCGTCCTTCGCCTCGGCGACGAAAAGCAGATCGTAGAAGCCCGTTTCGCGCTCTTCCTTGCTCGGCCCTTCGCCAGGCTTGGGCATGCCCTGCGAGCCGAAATCGAATCCGCCGAGGCCTTGCCCCGCACCCGGCGCCGGCGGACCATCGAGCATCTGCATTTCGTCGTAGCGGAAATCCTTGCCCCACGGATGTCCGAGCAGGAAGTTGGTGCGATGAACGGCCTTGGTGTTGATGCCGGCCATCATGAACGGCCCCACCCATGAGCCGGTCACGTTGTCCTCGTATGGCGTATCACCATCGGGCTGTTCGGCTCCGGTGAAGCCGGGAGTCAGCGCAAACGGATTGCCGAGCACCTGGCCAATGGCCGGATTCTTTTGTACCGCGGCCATCGTCGCCTGGCCGCTCGCGAGCGTCCCGCCGGAAAGCCCGCCCTTGAGCGCACGCACCCGGCCGCGCACGCGTGGAGCGTAGTGTCCGAACCGCTGCTTCGCCGCTTCCTCCACGAACCAGACGCCGAGATCGAACGGGATGGAATCGAAGCCGCACGAGAATACGAGGCGCGCACCGCTCTTCTTCGCTTCCTTATCGTGGCCGGCAATCATCTCGGCGATCCAGTGGGACTCGCCGGTCAGATCGACATAATCGGTTCCTGTTTTTGCGCACGCGGCCACGAGGCCAGAGCCATACAGCTGGTAAGGACCCGCAGTGCTGATGATCGCGGCGGCCCGCTTCGTCATGGCTTCGAGCGCTGCGGCATCGGCGGCGTCTGCGACGACAAGAGGAAGACCGGCCGGCGCGCCGATCAGGTTGCGTACCTCCGCGAGCTTGTTCTTGCTGCGGCCAGCCATCGCCCATTTCACGGCGCCATCTGCGCCATACGTCTTTAGAAGATGTTCGGCGACAAGCCGCCCGGTGTAACCCGTGGCGCCAAAAACAATGACATCGAATTCCCGGCTCATGTCCCGCACCTATCCCCGCTCGTCCATGGTGTCATGGAACGAGGGCGCAGCGAATAGCAGATCCGAATTCTGCCGGTGCCGACGGCGCCGGGCGGGGTCGCGAGCTCGAATCTCGCCCCTCCGACCAACGCAATCGTCCTGAAGACTATTTCGCCGAGTTCCTACCGGCCCGCCGCCGTCTAATAGCGGGAATGCGGGCTTCCGCCCGGATTCTGGATATCGGGGTCGAGCGCCGAGCCGTCGCCGAAATAAAGCGTGTACTTGTCGGGCAGATTCCCCGGGTTCTGCCCCTTTGTACGAGTCTTCACATGAAATGTGAGCGTGTCGTGCGGCGAGGGGCAACTGGATGGCACGTTGTACCAGGGCCCACCGTCGAAGGGCACGATCTCGATCGGCTTGTGCGCACGGAACGTTGCGCCCACGAGACTGATCGTAATCTTGCGGTCCTCACCCTTCAGGTAAATGGTCAGGTCGGTATTCGTCGGATCGTTCAGGAACATTGGAGGAACGACCGACATATCGAGATCGAAAGAAAACGTAACGCCGTCGCGTTTCTGCGGCTTGCGCCGGCGGTTTGACTCCGACTTCGCGCGCTTCTTTTTTACGCGCTTCTCTTTCGATCGGGATGTTTTCGCGGCGCGCGTCCGTGATTTCGCCCGCGACTTCGCGCTTGCTGCGGATTTCTTCTTCACTTTCCTGGTCTTCGATTTCCGGCTCGTCGACTTCGTTTTCTTGCGCTTCATTTTACCTTCTCCTTTTTTCCAGTCTCGTTGATCCACGACATGTCGCTCAGCAGGCGCTTGCGCTGGTCCGTCCATCGGGTGTCGGTTGGATCGAGGCGGATCATCGCATCGATCACCGGGGTGACGGACGCCTGGCGCTTGCGTGCCTGCGGGAATGCGCCGGCTTCGCCTTCGCGCAGGGCCAGTGTCCGCTGGCAGGCCACCCACGCGTATTTGAACGTCGCATTGTTCGGGTCGCGTGCAAGCAGCGCGTCGAGAATTTTCTCTTCCTTTTCCAGTTCGGCGAGGCTGCTCGCCTTGTCGCCGGCGGCCCGGAACGCGTCGGAGAGCCACGCGCGTCGGTTCGCGAACTCGGCTTCGTTGCTGTTGCTGTCGCCCGCAATCCTGATCAGCTGCTCCATGTTGCCGACCGCGGCGCTGCAAGCCCGCACGGCAGCCGTTGTATCCGCAGGCGGTTTCAGATCGGCGGCGCAGAGGTTGACGTCGGCGTATCCCACTTCGCGGAGGAAGCGCGGATTGCGCGGTGCGAGGGAGACCAGCCGGTCGGCCAGGTTCTTGTAAGTCTCGAAGGATTTTTTCGCAGCGGCGAGATCGCCTTTCTCATAAGCAAGATAGCCGATCCAGAACTCGCTTTGCGCCTGGTCGAAGATGCGTTCGGGATCCTCTGGTCTTTCAGAAAGCAGCTGTGCTGTGGTCCGCCGAGCTTCCTGGAATTCCTGCGAGGCGAGCTTGGTGTCCCCGCGCGCATCGTCATCCTCGCCCATCGCATGGAAAATGCGCGCGCGTCGTTCGAGCGACTCCGAGGACAGGCGGCGCAAGTCCTGATCGGCGTAGTAGCCCAACGCCCGTTTGTTGACCGTTGTAAGCAGATCGAGCCTTCCCACGGCCTTCAGCTTGTCCCGCAAATTCGTCAGCATGAAATCCACGAGCCCTTCGGCCCCGGCGCGCTGATGTTCCGCTTCGCGCTCGGCGTTCAGCGCTGCGAACGCGAGAATGCTCATGGCAATGGCGGTTGAAAGTCCGACGCCGGCGAGGCCCGACAGGCGCTGTACTTGCCGGCTGCTGTCTCGCTGGACGAGTTCGTCGAGGTCAACGCCGATGATTCCTGCGACCAGCTTGAGGAGGGCGAGGCGCGTCCCGTCGCGGCCTTCGCGAAAGTCGGCTGCGAGCGGCTCGCCGGCGCCGGCCGCACGATTGGCGAGCGATTTCGGAAAGGCGTCTCGAGGCTCGCCCTCGACAAGCGCCGCAAGAACAGGCCGCTGAGGATTGTTCTGGCGGAAGAATTCGATCTCACGTGCGACCCAGGCGGAAGCGGCCGCGGCGGGCGAGCAGACGGCGACGAGGGCGCCGGATCGGCTGAGCGCCGCTTCGACCTCGCTGGAAAGGTCGGTCGCAGCGGCCAATTCTTCCTGATCGCGGAAAATCGGCGTGATCCTCCGCGTCACCATTCCTAACGGCGTTTCGCGGCCGACAAGACGGCGCGGCACGCGATAGCTTTCGAGTTTTCGGTGCAGCCTGCGGCCGAACGCGGCGTCACGATGGCTATAGCTGATGAACGCGCGATATTTGAAGGCGCTTTGCATTCAATTCCCGGCCAACGATCGCCTGAGCCGACGCCCCGCTGGAACGCGCGAATAGCCCTTCGCAACTGACCTTAGACTGCGCCGTCGTATCAGGCAAAAGCGGGCCCGCTGTTCAGAGGAGCGTGGCCTGCAGCGGAGTGGGACTGCTTTCCTCCCGCGCCATCGTCCAGCCGACGCCCGCGTGGGTTCTGAGCGTGGCCTTCGCCGCGCTGGATCGCGCATTGTCTTGACCGAGCCAGCCTGGCCAGTCCTCCATCGCCAGAACCGCGGGCATGCGATCGGTTGGCAGCGAAGCGATGAGCGCGTTCGCCGGTACCGTGACCATCACGCAGGCGAGGAGCGGCGCGGGAAGATCGGCGATCTCAAAACGATCCCACACGAAGGCGAGGCCGAGGAATGGCGTATCGCCCGGCGTGATCGTGTGCTGGATGCTCTTGCCGGGAAGATCCGGAGCTTCGTTGAAAGTCTTGGCGACGACGATGCCGCGCCGGCCATTGGCGAAACCGTGTTTGTGCGGATGCGTCGAATCGATGGCTTCCGCGCGCGCATGGATGGGCTGCGGCACCTTCCAGTTCCCCGGCTTGGGAAAGCCCCAGCGCATCTTCACGACGCGCCGCTGGCCGGTCTCGCGGTCGAACACAATGACCGGAACGTCCGACATCACGCGGTAGGTCTCGACGTGATCGTTCGCGCCTGCGCGGCCGAACGGTTCCGAGAAGTCGACGACTTCGGACCAGGAGGCCATGGCTGTGAATTTTCCGCACATCAGATCGACAGCGCCCGCCGAACAGCCGCTGCAAATGAACGTCTCAGTTCCACATCCTTGCGAAGCATGTCTCGGAGACTCACTGAAGCTTTACGTCTGTCATTTCGGCGAGCTTCGCAATCAGCCGATCCTGAAAGCGCGGATCGGGCACTTCGGGAGCAGGCTTCTGCCGCGTGCGGTGATACCAGTACCCGCCGCTCTCGCACGCCTCGGGATCGTCACTCGTAGCGAGCCAGGTCTGCGTCAGGGCACCCTTCTCGAGATCGTCGGGCGCATTAGCGCCACCCATTTTCGTCGGCACCCAGCCGGGATTTACGGCGCTGCTGAGAACATCCGGCCAGCGCCGCGCCAGCGCAAAGGCGAGCGCCGTGACGAACAATTTGCTCTCGGAATAGGCGAGGCTCGCGTCGAAGCGCCTCTCGTTCCAGTCGATGTCCTCGAGCGAACCTTTCGCGCTCAGATGCATCCCGCTGCTGAGATAGACGAGGCGCTTGGGCCGCTCGATCAGTGCCGTAAGCAGGTAAGGCGCCAGCGTGTTGACGGTGAGGGTGCGTGCGTGGCCTTCGGAGGTTGCCTCGCGGCTCCGACCATATGAGCCCGCATTGTGGATCACGGCGTCCATGCGGCCCAGGCGATTGACCTGATCGGCGAGCGCTCGCGTCTCAGCCGCGCTCGCAAGATCGCCGGTCACGATACCGACGGCACGTGGTGCGATATCTGCAAGTGCAGGGGCGCGTTCTTTCGAGCGCGCATGCAGCACGACGTCGTGACCCTCGTCGATCAGGATCTGCGCGGCGAGGCGGCCCAGGCCATCGGCGCTCCCGGTGATGAAGATGCGGGTCATGGCTTGTTCCTCTTAGAACCCTTTCGAACCTGCCGACAGTGTTAGTCTCATCCGGAAAACCTTGAGGTCAACGATGATCGAGCTCAACGGTGTCGCGCACATCGCGCTTTCCGTCAGCCAATGGGAGGCCTGCCGCGCGTTTTATGAAAAGCTGCTTGCCTTCGCCGGCATGACCTGCGTGTTCGAAGGTGAGGATCACATCTATTATATCGGCGGGCGGACGGCGGTGCTCGTGGCACGCTGCGACGCGGCGCATGAACCCGTTCGCTTCGTCCAGGGAAGCGTCGGCCTGCATCATGTCTGTTTCCGCTGTCGCAGCATGGCGGACGTCGATGCGGTGCATGAGCTCCTGAAATCGCTCGAAGCAAAGATCGTGCATGCCCCCGAAAAGGGCCCTTGGGCGCCGGGCTATTACTCGGTTCTCTGCGAGGATCCTTGCGGCATCCGGCTCGAATTCAATCACGTGCCGGGGAAGGGCGTGTTCGAGGAGGGGGTGCGGTTCAATCCGGGCGGGGATTACCGTTGAAGGTGTGATCCCGCTAACCGGCTGTCATCACCGGCGAGGCGCGAAGCGCCGAGGGAAGGGGACCCAGTACAGCGCGCATAGCGCGCTGAATGACTCTTTTGCGCTCGCTGACTCTCGCGCGCTGGGTTCCCTTCCCGCGCGCTAAAGCGCGCGCCGGGAATGACACATGGGGGAAGCGGCGCGCTCCTCTTTCCTCCCCCGTTGCGAAGCAACGGCGGGAGGTGCTGAGCGCGGAACGCGCGAAGCGGAGGGGGCTTTCGCCGCGAAGCGGCGAGCATTGCGCGCCCCTCCGTCGCCCGCGCTTTGCGCGGGCGCCACCTCCTACCGTTCGCTGCGCTCACGGGCGGAGGAAAAGGGTGTAGCAGCGCGCGCCGGGAGACACGTCGAGTGCGTGCCAGCGAACGGCTTTTCTGATATTTCTCTGAGGCTATCCATGCCAGCGGCAAAACCAGATGATGGGCAAACATTCTGTTGCGAGAGGGAAGAACAACTCTGGCAACGAGTATGCGGGCATCCAGAACCATCCCAACTGCCTGAACCATCGAACGCCGCAGCATTAGATGGGGCTCGCTGAAATCAACCCGACGCGCCCGCTCGGGAAAACGGGCCTGAGTGTTTCCGCGATCGGTGTCGGCACCAATCGCTGGCGCAAGGGCGCGAATGATGCCGCTGTCGCGGAGACCTGGCGCGCGCTCCGCGACGGTGGGGTCGATTTTATCGATACCGCGGAGATCTACAGCTTCGGAAAGTCCGAACGCGCCATCGGCGACGTGCTTGCGAATGAGCCTGGCCCGGCCTTCATTGCCAGCAAATTCGCTCCCTTCATCGGGCGCATGTCTGGAAAGAAACTGCTTGCAGCCCTCGATCGCACGCTTGCTCGCCTCGGGCGCAAGACGATCGATCTCTACTACATCCACTTTCCGTTCCCGCTGGCCGATCTCGATGCACTCACGGATGCGCTCGCCGAAGCGGTGAAGTCTGGGAAGGCCCGCGCCGTCGGCGTCAGCAATTTCAATGCCGAGCGTGTGCGCCGCGCGGCGGAGCGTCTTGCGCGCGCGAACGTTCCACTCGCGGCCAACGAAGTGCACTACAGCCTCCTGCATCGCCACCCCGAACGGAACGGCGTGCTCGAGGCGTGCCGCGAAGTCGGGGCTTCCCTGGTCGCCTATTTTCCTCTGGCCTCGGGCCGGCTAACCCGCGCGCCCGACACGGCGAAGCCCGACAAATCCGATGCGTTGCGCCGCGTGCTTATGGAGATCGCGGAGAAGCACCAGGCGAGTGCGGCGCAGGTGACGCTCGCCTGGCTGATGGCGCGCGACCCTCTGATCATCCCCATTCCGGGCGCAACCAAGGCCGCTCACGCACGCGCGAACATCGGCGCGCTCAAGGTGCGCTTGTCGGACGACGAGTTCGCGCGGATCGACCAGACGTCGAAGGGGTGAAATCACGACGCCGGGCGCCCCTCCGCCCCGAGCAGCCAAGATCGCGCTCAGCACCCCGCAACAAGTGCGGGGCGGGCTCTCTCACCGCTGACGCCGTGGAGGGAGAACAAGACGGCCATGACAGCGTGTGGTTGTGCGCGACCAGGTCCGGTTTGAAAAAATCCTGCTCACGTAACGGAAAGTCGCGGTTCCTGCCGTTCCGCTATCGGAACGCTGCGCGGGCCGGATCGTTCGCAAAAGAGGGGGACAACAAGCGCGGCGCACCGAAGAACCAAGGGCGGAAGTCCCGGCGGCGCGCACAACGGAGAACGAAAGAATGAACGGTCAATCGCTTAAAGCGCGCCTGAAAAGCGGCGCACTTGTTTTCGCCGGCGCGCTTCTTTTGAGCCCGCTGGCCTCGGCGCAGGTTGCAACAGGTTCCGGAAGTACAGCGGCGCAGGGCGCAAGCACTGCGGCGACGACAAATCCCGCCGGCTCGGTCACATCGACTGCGGGAGGCCTGACGTCGCCTTCGACAACCGCGGGAAGCCTGACATCGCCTTCGACCCCGTCGGTCGCGAGCCCCACCAGCGACAGCACGATGCCGAATTCGACGCTTCACCGAAAGGGCAGCACGGCCGCGACGACTTCGCCGCTGTCGAATGCCATGAACGGGAATTCGAGCGCGAGCGGCCGGACGGCGTTCAACGCGAACGGATCCCAGGGCAACAGCGCATTCGCGGTGACACGCGGACGCGGCCGCCACCTTGGCGCGCAGGAGAACCTGAGCGGTAAATTCCAGAACCGCACCTATAACGAGCAGGGCTCCGCATCGACCCAGACGACACCTCCGCCGATGCCGGCTGCCGGCGGCACGGGTGCCCCAGGACCTTCTGGCGGCTGAGCGAAAACAAAACACGAAGAAGCACCCTCTCCCTGAGAGGGTGCTTTTTTCTTTTGGGGCCGAATAGCTCGAGTGCTTGGCGCGTCATCCCGGACGCGGCGCTGTACCTACACGTGTCATCCCGCTAACGGCTGTCATCCCCGGCGAGGCGCGAAGCGCCGAGGGAATGGGACCCAGTTCAGCGCGCATGGCGCGCTGAATGACTCTTTTGCGCTCGCAGACGCTCGCGCGCTGGGTTCCCTTCCCGCGCGCTAAAGCGCGCGCCGGGAATGACACACGGCGGAAAGGCGAAGGAGAGTCTCGCGAGGCCCGCGAGGGCCAATGCAATTTCTAGCGCAGCATCGGACTCGTCGACAGCATCGCTGCGCCGAAAGCGAGCTTCAGCATGCCGTCGATCGCCCAAGCCAGGGCGACGGGATAGGACGCTGTGCGCCAGACCGGAATTGCGTTCAGCGTGCAGGCGGCGCCCAGCAATCCCACCAGCACTCCGAATGTGGGCAGCATTACCAGGAAATGGACTCCGACAATGCCGAGCGTTCCCGCAATCGTCGCGCGTTCGCCGCGCGGCGTCAGGCGCGGAAGAACAAGGCGGAACGCCGCAATCTCGAGGCCGATGGCGATTGCAAGCGCGGCCACTTGCAGAATCGAAGGCGCCGGCAAATCCAGCGACAGGCGCCAGCAAGCGGCCATGCCGACGCCGGCCGCGGCAAAACCTGCCGAGACGAGTTGAAGGCGCCGGGTCCGCCAGGCAGCGCCCATCATCACAAACACACCCATGACCATGAAGAAGACGCCGCCGAGCGGCGTCATCGGGTAGCGGAAGGCATAGGCAAGCGAGGGCAGGACGGGAATCACGTGGTGATGGTAGCGCGGATCGGATCATGATCGGCACGACCGGCGACCATGGTACCGTCAGCCATGGAATTCGCCGACCAGATCAATGCGCGCGCATTTGCATCAAGGCGGGCGAGGGCGACCTATGCCGCGCTGGCCGAACGCGGTCTCACGGAATGCGAACGGATCTGCCTGTCGCACGTGCCCGAGGACCGGCGCGACAGCGTTCTCGATATCGGCGTCGGCGCAGGACGAACAGCACCGGGACTGGCCCGGGCGTTTCGCTGCTATCGCGGAATCGACTACTCGGGCGCTCTGATCGAAGAAGCCAGGACGCGCTTTCCGGATCTCGCGTTCGGTGTCGCGGATGCGCGCTCGCTCGATGAGAACGAGACCTTCGATTGCGTGGTCTTCTCGTACAACGGAATTGACTATCTGCCCTACGAGGACCGGCGGGGCGTGCAGGAGGCTGTCTTTCGCGCGCTGAAGCCAGGCGGATATTTTTTCTTCTCCACGCACAATGCGGGATTTCATCGGGCAAAACCGGCTCTTGAGCATGTCTTCATCAAGGAGCTGTTCACGCCGTGGCCGGACATCGCCGGCATCGTCCGCCGGGTTGCGCGCTTCAGGAGGCAATATGCGGATCCGGCCGGTCGCTACCTCCTATTGAACAATCTCGGGCTCGGGTTCCGCCTGATGCATGTTTATGTGGATGTTGCCGTGGAGCGTGATGTCCTGCGAGCCATCGGGTTCGAAGTACTGGCCACAATCGGCGAGCGACGCCGCGAGCCTGGATACGACGCAGGTGATCCCGCAGTTCATATCGTCTCTCGCAAACCTCTGGCTGCTTAGCCGATTTGACGAACAAATCAGGTACAAGTATGCTATATGAATGATAATGCGTAATTTGTGCAGAAGCGAAAGATGGGCCGATTGGGGCGCAGCCAAACTTGATTTAAATCAGGATTACCGTTGTAAAAGTCCAAGGCGTTCCCGGAAAAGTCTTGAAAATCGGAAAATTTCCCGAATTCAAGTTGTTCATTGTGCATTGCACCATGGACGCTGCTCTACCTCTGCCGGGTCAACCGAAAACGATCCCCTGCGCGAGCGGCAGATCATCGGAGAAGTTGATCGTGGCGGTCTGCCGGCGCATGTACGCCTTCCAGGAATCAGAACCGGACTCGCGCCCGCCGCCGGTTTCCTTCTCTCCGCCGAACGCTCCGCCGATCTCCGCGCCCGACGGACCGATGTTGACGTTGGCGATGCCGCAGTCGGATCCGGCGGCGGCGAGAAAGCGCTCCGCTTCCTGCATGTCGCGCGTGAAGATGCAGGAGGAGAGCCCCTGCGGCACCGCGTTGTGAGCCACGAGCGCATCCTCGAAACGCGCATGGCGCATCACATAAAGGATCGGCGCGAAGGTCTCGCGCATGACCGTTTTGGTTTGCGCGGGCATTTCCACGATGGCCGGACGGACGTAGAAGGCGTCCGGAAAATCGCGTTCCAGAAGGCGCTCGCCTCCGGCAATGGACCCGCCTTCGCCCTTCGCTTCGACAAGCGCGCGCTGCATGCCTTCGAATGCAGCCGCATCGATCAGAGGTCCAACGAGAGTTCCTGCGCGCCGCGGGTCACCCACGGGAAGCTGGGCATAGGTCCGTTTCAACGAGCCGATCAGTGGCTCTGCAACGGACTCGTGCACGAAAAGACGCCGCAGCGAGGTGCAGCGCTGGCCGGCGGTGCCGACGGCCGCGAACACGATGGCGCGCTCCGCCAATTCGAGCTTGGCCGACGGACAAACGATCATGGCGTTGTTGCCGCCGAGTTCGAGAATCGTCCGGCCGAAGCGTGCCGAGACGACCGGCGCCAGCGCATGGCCCATGCGCGTCGAACCCGTCGCGCTGACCACGGGGATACGCTTGTCTGCGGCAAGCGCTTCTCCGGCCTCGCGTCCACCGAGCACCACCTGCGAGAGCGCATCCGGCGCGTCCTTGCCGAAGCGCGCGACGGCACGGCTGAAGAGCGCTTGCGCGGCCAGCGCGGTGAAGGGTGTCTTCTCGGAGGGTTTCCAGATCACCGGATCGCCGCAGACGATCGCGAGCGCGCTATTCCACGCCCACACCGCGACCGGAAAATTGAACGCACTGATCACTGCGACCGGGCCGGCCGGATGCCATTGTTCCATCATCCGGTGTCCCGGCCGTTCCGAGGCGATCGTCAAGCCATAGAGCTGGCGCGAAAGCCCGACAGCGAAATCGCAGATGTCGATCATCTCCTGGACTTCGCCGAGACCCTCGGCGGTGATCTTGCCGGCTTCGAGGGTCACGAGCTTCGCGAGCGCGTCCTTGTTCGCCCGCAGTTCTTCGCCGAAAAGGCGGACGAGCTCGCCGCGCCTCGGAGCGGGCACATCGCGCCAGGATTGAAAGGCGCGTGCGCTGGCAGCGATCTTCCGGTCAATGGCATGCGCATCGTCGAACGCGACGCGCCCGATCTCGTTGCCGTCGATCGGCGAGCGCACGACATGATTGCCCGCCGGGGAAATTCCGAATTCCGACAGAACTGCGTCCATGGCGGTCTCCTTTTGATCAGCGCGGCAGAAGCCGTTTTGGACGGCGCGTCACCGTCAGGCCGCGAAATCCGTCAGCGGCTGGCCCACGTCCGGCTTCCGGCCCGGGTCGTAATAGCGGCCAAAGCGATTGGCGAGGAAATCGGTGAGCCTGGCCTCTTCCTGCCGGACGAAACCCTTCTGCGGCAGCTTGCCTTCGACGAGCAGGTCGCACATCGCACAGATGCCGGCCGCGGTCGTCACCTGGATGGCGCTCATCAGGCGGCCGCCGATCACCTGGCTATAGATTTTCCGCGCGGCGCTTTCCTGGGTGAGACGTCCCTCGCGCCAGCCCGAAGCTGTCACAAACACGAGGACCACATCCTGGTAGGTGATGGGAATAGCGGCCTCGAGGACATCCTTCATGATATCGCGGCGCAATCCCAGTCTCAGATCGCGCACCAGGATCTTGATGATGTCGCGGTGGCCCGGATAGCGCACGGTTTTATAGTTGAGGTTCTCGACTTTGCCTTCGAGCGTATCGCAAAGCGTGCCGAGACCGCCCGACGTGTTGAACGCCTCGTACTCGGTGCCATCCAGCGCAAAATGCTCGATCTCCTCGAGCGCCGGGACCTCGGAACGTACGCCGTCCCGGACCGACTCGCAGGGATTGCAATATTCGTTGATCAATCCGTCGGTGGACCAGGTGAGATTGTATTTGAGCGCATTGGCGGGATAGACGGGCAGGGCGCCCACGCGCATCTGCAGGTCGCGAAG
>Ga0070734_10002300_pt1 | contig 23728 bp, 19 predicted proteins | sample Coa_R1_8_FD_66444 | JGI IMG/M metagenome (GOLD analysis project Ga0070734, IMG submission 66444) | Surface soil microbial communities from Centralia Pennsylvania, which are recovering from an underground coalmine fire - Coalmine... | ecosystem: Environmental > Terrestrial > Soil > Unclassified ...
AATGGTCTTTAATGGGGAAATGTATAACTATTCAGAAGTTAAAAGTAAAATCAGAGATTATGCATTCCGAACATCGGGCGATTCAGAAGTTTTATTAGCTGCTTATCTTAAATGGGGAGCAGATTCCATTAAGCATTTTCGTGGAATGTTTGCTTTTGCTATTTGGGATAAACATGAGAAAGAACTTTTTATTTGCAGAGACAGAATGGGCGTAAAGCCTCTTTATTATTTTTTCGATGAAGAAAAAATTTTGTTTGCATCTGAAGTGAGATCCATTTTGGCAAGTGGCATGGTGAAAAGAACGGTTGACCAGAATGCGCTGATTGATTATTTCAGTTATCAATCAATCAGTGCCCCTCATTCTATTATTAAAGGCATTCGGCAACTGAAAGCAGGTGTGTGGATGAAGATAAAAGCAGGAAAAATTGAAGAGAAAGTTTATTGGGATGTGACAAACACAAAAGCTGATTTTGATTTTAATGATACCAAAAAAACACAGAAACATATCAATGAATTAATGCTTCAATCTGTTGAAAGAAGATTGGTGAGCGATGTTCCGGTAGGAGCGTTTTTATCCGGCGGCATTGATTCAAGCGCTGTTGTTGGGCTGATGGCTGCGGCAAGCAGTGCAAGGCCAAACACTTTCAACATATCATTTCACGAAAAAGAATTTGATGAATCGGAATATGCAGAGATTGTCGCAAAAAAATTCAATACCAATCACGAAAATATTTTATTGAAGCCAACTACTTTTCTTGACGAATTGCACAACAGCTTAAACGCTTTAGACTCCCCGTCTGGAGATGGCATCAACACCTATGTAGTGTCCAAGGCAATCAAACAAAAAGGCATCACTGTTGCACTTTCTGGTGTTGGTGGCGATGAGCTGTTTGCAGGATATCCAATATTTTCACAATACCTCAAGCTGCAACAAAAGAAGAGCCTTTGGTCTATTCCTTATGCTATCAGGAATGCATTTGCAAAGATTGCTTTAAATGGTGCAATTAATGGAAAAAAGAATAGAATAAAACAATTGATCAATCTGGATTCCTGTTCTATAGAAAATGTGTATCCGATTTTCAGGCAAATCCTTTCTCCTGCGCAGATAAAAGAATACACAAGGATAAGTGATGATGCAACTATTGTTACGGCTATTCAAAATGAACTTATCAATAAAGAGGAACATTTACATGCAATGCCTTTGCTCAGTCAGATATCTGCAGCAGACTATATCGGATATACACAACAAACGCTTTTGAAAGATACAGATCAGATGAGCATGGCAGTTTCATTAGAAGTGCGTGAACCTTTTTTTGATCAGGATCTGGTAGAATTTGTTTTAGCAGTTCCGGACAGTTTAAAAAAACCCGCTTATCCCAAGAGCTTATTGGTGGAGTCTCTTAAACCTTTATTGCCCGATGAGATTGTTTTCCGAAAGAAGAAAGGATTTTTATTTCCATGGGATATGTGGATGAAGAGTGAGCTAAAATCTTTTTGTGATGAACAAATCAAAAATATTTCTTCCCGTTCTTTCATTGATGGTGATCGGCTGAATAATTATTGGAAATGTTTTCTGAAAGGAGATGAAAATATTCGCTGGATAGAAATCTGGCTCTTCGTCGTGCTTGGTTATTGGCTCGAGAAAAATAATATTGATAGTGAGTAAATGATTACAAAAAAAAAAATTCTGTTGTTCACGGATTGGTATGAACCCGGATACAAAGCCGGTGGACCCATTCAATCAAGCAGGAATTTTGCAATCGCTATGCAAAATGATTATGATGTGTTTATCGTCACTTCTGCTTACGACCTAAACGAAACAAAGCCTTATCAGGGAATTGTCACTGATGAATGGGTATCTCAAAACGGCAGCATTCAAATTTATTATTCCGATAAAAATAAAATTAGTTTAAGCCGAATAAAACAAATGTTGGCTCTGATCAAACCGGATTTTATTTATTTAAATAGCATGTATTCTTATCGGTTTACAATTTTGCCATTATTATTAAAATTATTCGGTAGGAGCAATTATAAAATGATCATAGCTCCGAGAGGCATGCTTCAATCAGGTGCATTGCAATTCAAGCCTCTTAAAAAAAAACTTTTTCTAAATATATTTAATAAGTTATCCCTTCCAAAAAAAATAACATTCCATGCAACTGATGATCAGGAAAAAGAAGATATAATAAGATATTTCCCAAATGCAAACAACATTGTAGTCATACCGAATTTCCCAAAAACAGCATTGACAGAATGGAAATGGATAGAAAAAAAACCTGGTGAACTGAGATGCATTTTTCTTTCCCGGATTGCACAAAAAAAAAATTTGCTTTTTTTATTAAATATCCTGAAAAGTTTAGATACAAATATTAAGCTTACGCTCACAATCGGTGGAGATGTTGAAGATGAAAATTATTGGGATAAATGCCTTTCTGTAATAAAAGATTTGCCTTCGAATATTTCAATCATGCAAAAAGGGCCACTCCCAAACAATGAAGTGATTGGTGAATTGCAAAAAAATCACTTTTTCATATTGCCAACGCTTGGCGAAAACTTTGGTCATGCAATTTTCGAAGCATTTGTGGCCGGCAAGCCCGTTCTCATTAGCGATAAAACGCCATGGAATGATTTGAAAAAAAAGAAAATTGGTTTTGATATGCCATTGAAGGAAGCAGCGTTTTATGAAGCGATTAATTTTTATGCAGGCATGCAACAGCAAGAATATAATGAATGGTCTGAAAATGCCTTTAATTTTGCAAAGGAGTATTCTTCCAAGATGAATTTGCCTGAAAAGTATAAACATTTATTTTCATGAGCTTTAAAGAAGTTGATAACTCATCTTATCGAACTACTATAAATATCGGTGCTTCAAAGCTCAGTCAGATATTATGGTACCTGACAAATGTTTTTTTTTTCAAGAACCCCCTGAATATTTTTTCATCACTCAAAGTTTTCCTTCTTAAGTGTTTTGGTGCTCGAATAGGCACCGGTGTTGTCATTAAGCCTTCTGTGAACATTAAATTCCCCTGGAAACTTAAAATAGGAGACCATTGCTGGATCGGCGAACGTGTGTGGATCGATAATCTGGATGATGTGGAAATCGGAAAAAATGTTTGCATTTCTCAGGGCGCGATGCTGCTGACCGGCAATCATGATTATTCAAAATCAACATTTGATCTTATCACAAAAAAAATTACGATTGAAGATGGCGCATGGATTGGTGCGCAATCACTTGTTTGTCCGGGTATAACCTGTGGCTCACATGCTGTTTTAGCTGCCGGGTCTGTAGCTACTAAAAATTTAGAACCCTATAAAATCTATCAGGGAAACCCTGCTGTTTTTGTCAAGGAAAGAATTATTCAATAATTGTGGCAAAGCTTATGAAAGTTTCTATTATTACAGCCACTTACAATAGCGCACTAACAGTGAAGGATACACTAAACTGTATCCGGCAACAAGATTACTCAGAAATCGAGCATATCATTGTTGATGGAAAATCTGCTGACGAAACTTTGAACATTGTGAATGAATTCGATCACGTATCAAAAGTTATATCTGAAAAAGATAAAGGAATTTACGATGCGATGAATAAAGGGATTTCTGCAGCGACAGGTGATGTGATTGGAATACTGAACTCAGATGATATCTACACTTCTTCTGAGGTAATTTCAACAATAACAAAAGCATTTTCAGATTCTGGTACAAAAACAACGTATGCAGACCTGCAATATGTTCAAAGCAATAATTTAAATAAAGTAGTCCGTACCTGGAAGGCAGGGAATTTCAGCAAGAGAAATTTTTATTACGGATGGATGCCGCCTCACCCGACTTTTTTTGTAAGAAGAGAAGTTTATGAGAAGGTTGGTTTATTTAATATTTCTTTACGTTCAGCGGCTGATTACGAAATGATGCTACGTATACTTATCAAACACGAAATCCCTACACATTATATCCCGCATGTGATTGTTAAAATGCGCGCAGGTGGGATGAGCAATGCATCGTTTAAAAACCGCATCACTGCTAATAAGGAAGACAGGCTTGCATGGAAATTGAATGGCCTGGAGCCTCATTTTTTTACGCTATATGCTAAACCTATCAGAAAGATTTCTCAATTTTTAATCAGATAATTCTATGACAAAAAAAGTTGCACTGATCACAGGAGTTACCGGTCAGGACGGAGCTTATTTAAGCGAACTTTTGTTGCAAAAAGGATATGAAGTTCATGGTATTAAAAGAAGAGCTTCTTTATTCAATACTGAAAGGATTGACCACTTATATCAGGATCCGCATGAATCAAATGTTCATTTTCGATTGCATTATGGCGATTTAACCGACTCTACGAATCTGATACGACTCATTCAGGAAATTCAGCCTGATGAGATTTATAATCTTGCTGCGATGAGCCATGTGCATGTGAGCTTTGAAACCCCGGAATACACAGCTAATGCTGATGGCATTGGAACTTTACGGATACTCGAAGCCGTTAGATTATTAGGCTTAACAAAAAAAACAAGAATATATCAGGCTTCAACTTCTGAGTTATATGGCCTTGTTCAGGCAGTTCCGCAAAGCGAGAAAACGCCCTTTTATCCACGCTCACCTTATGCAGTTGCTAAATTATATGCCTATTGGATAACTGTAAATTACCGGGAGGCTTATGACATGTATGCAACAAACGGAATTCTTTTCAATCATGAATCGCCATTGCGTGGTGAGACTTTTGTGACGAGAAAAATTACAAGAGCTGTTGCCAAAATCGCATTAGGGCTGCAGGATAGAATATTTTTGGGTAATCTGGATGCCAAACGTGATTGGGGGCATGCAAAGGATTATGTAGAAGCCATGTGGTTGATTTTGCAACAACCCGAGCCAGAAGATTATGTGATTGCAACTGGAGTAACGACACCAGTCCGCGATTTTGTGAGAATGGCTTTTGGAGAAGTTGGCATTGAGATAGAATTTAAAGGAAGCCATGAAAATGAAATAGGGGTAATAAAAAAATGCAATAACCCTGAATTTGAATTGGAAATTGGAAAAGAAGTAGTAGTGGTTGACAAAAAATATTACCGTCCGACTGAGGTTGATTTATTAATTGGTGATGCAAGCAAAGCAAATACAAAATTAGGATGGAAACCTAAATATGATTTGAAGATGCTGGTTAAAGAAATGGTTGATGCCGATGTGAATATTTTCAAAAAAGAAAAATTGCTTCAGGCATCAGGTTTTTATATAAAGAACCAATACGAATAAAAAATAGAGAAACACGGATGAACAATAAAGATAAAGTATATGTGGCAGGTCATCGGGGTATGGTTGGTTCGGCTATTGTAAGAAAGCTTCAAAGCCAGAACTTTAATAATCTTTTACTGAAGTCGTCAGCAGAACTGGATTTGCGCAATCAGCAAAAGGTGAATGATTTTTTTGAAAGTGAGAAACCTGATTATGTTTTTTTGGCAGCCGCAAAAGTTGGTGGCATACTTGCCAATGATACCTATCGCGGAGAGTTTTTGTATGATAACCTGATGATACAAAATAATGTGATTAATGCTTCTTATAAAAATGATGTCAGGAAACTGCTTTTTCTTGGGTCATCTTGTATCTATCCAAGGCTTGCGCCCCAACCGTTGAAAGAAGAATATTTCTTAACAGGCGAACTTGAAAAGACCAATGAACCTTATGCCATCGCAAAAATTACTGGTATTAAAATGTGCGACGCATATCGTGCGCAATATGGTTGTAACTACATATCAGTAATGCCAACTAACTTATATGGCCCTAACGATAATTATGACCTGCATAACTCACATGTGCTTCCTGCATTGATCAGAAAATTTCATGAAGCAAAAATGAACAATGAGCCAAGTGTAACAATTTGGGGAACCGGCTTGCCAAGGCGAGAGTTTTTGCATGCTGATGATCTGGCTGACGCATGTTTTTTTCTTATGCAGAATTATAATGAGCCAGGCTTTATCAATATTGGTACCGGTGAAGATATCGAGATTAAAAATCTGGCAAATCTTGTGCAGAAAATCGTAGGTTATTCCGGTGAATTAAAACATGACCTTACCAAACCAGATGGCACACCAAGAAAGCTCTTAGATGTGACCAGGTTGCATGGTATGGGCTGGAAAGCTAAAATCGGGCTTGAAGAAGGCATTGCAAAAGCCTATAGCGATTTTGTGAAAATGAGCAAGTAAAAACTATATTCGTGAACCTCTCCTAACTACATGAATATGCTGTCTATTTTTCAAAAAAAGAATAACAACGGTAGATCAGATTTTAGTGAGCTGAAATGTGATATGCATTCACATCTTATTCCTGCTATTGACGATGGTTCCCCAGATGTCGAAACTTCTCTTCAACTCATAAAAGGCTTGCACGATTTAGGTTATAAAAAGCTTATTACGACTCCCCATATTATGTGGGATATGTATAAGAACACACCCGAAATTATTAAACCGGGATATGAAAAGTTGAAAGAGGAATTAAAGAAAAATAATTTAGGCGTTGAACTTGAGGTTGCAGCTGAATATTTTTTGGATGATTATTTCGAAAAATTAGTTGACACTGATTCGCCTTTGCTCACATTTAAGGACAATCTTGTTCTTGTTGAATTTTCTTTTGTCCAGCAGCCAATTGAATTAAAATCAATTTTGTTCAAGCTTCAGATTAAAGGCTATCAGCCTGTCATAGCGCACCCGGAAAGATATCTTTATTTAGGAGCTCAAAAGCACTGGTATGAAGAAATGAAAGACACTGGTTGCCTTTTCCAGCTTAACATACTTTCTCTGAGCGGGTTTTATGGCAAAGCGCCTGTAGAGCTTGCACATTATTTGATCAAACAGAGATATTATAATCTGATCGGCACAGACCTTCACAATAGCCGCCACCTTGAACTTATAGGTGCATCTTCATCTTATATTGGCATCATCAAAAAGCTGATTGACTCCGGCGACATCCTCAATGCCCAGCTATAAGCCCTTTCGTTTTACCTTCTCGCTAGATTTTCCCTAATTTTTGGGTTTTTTAAAATTTAGTTTAAGATTTGTATATCATTTCTTAAACAAAATTATTTTCTTTTTGTAGTACAAGCATGGATGCATTTACTATTAAAGACCTTGAAAATCTAACGGGCATCAAAGCGCACACCATTCGTATTTGGGAGCAACGTTATTCTTTCCTGAAGCCACAGAGAACAGGTACAAATATCCGTTACTATACCAGCCATGAGCTAAAAAAGATATTGAATATTGCTCTTCTGGCTAAATATGGCTTTAAGATTTCGCACATCGATAAAATGAATGAAGAAGATGTCAAAAAAAGCATCTTTTCACTTTCTACTGCGGAAGCTCAACAAGATAGGCTGGTAAATGAACTGATTCAATGCACAGTCAGTATTGACATGGAAAAATTTGAGAACATTCTCGACAGCTATATTATTTCCAGAGGGATTGATAAAGCGATACTTCATATTATATTTCCTTTTCTTAACCGTATCGGCATTTTGTGGATGACCAATCATATAAGTCCCGGCGAAGAGCATCTTATCTCAAATATTATCCGTCAGAAACTGATTGTAGGCATAGAAGGCGTTGCACCTCACATTTCACGTGACAAAACAGTGCTGCTCTTCTTGCCAGAAGGCGAATTTCATGAGCTTGGTTTACTTTATGTTGCTTATCTTCTTAAAAAACATGGAGCAAAAATTCTATACATGGGTGCAGATGTTCCTGTGAAAGACCTCAAGAATGTTTGTAATATTAAGCCGCCGGATTATTTGTACACGCATACTACCTGCGATTTTAAGCTGGAGAAATATTTTTTAACGCTTCATGCTCAAATTCCGGATATAAAGCTGATTGTGTCAGGAAAGCTTTGCCATAAGCTGAAAACTAATAGCCCAAACTTCGTTCATGTCAAAAGGTCGCTGCCAGAAGTGATGGAATTTGTCAGTACCCTGTAAACTTTCAGTTAAACTTTATCGTATCTAATAGTATCTAAAGCTCAATTCATTGATAATGTTCGATTTTATATTTAGGACAGCTTTTTTGAGATTCAGTGAATTTGTGAGTTCAATTTTTGTTTAAATTTGGAATGGATATTGTTAAACGCTTTGTATGTCAACTCTAGAATTCAACCAACTTTTGGTAAACAATGCAGAATTTCTTAAGCCATTCGCCATCACTTTAACAAGGGATTCCGAAGCGGCAAAAGACCTTTTTCAGGAGACTTTATATCGTGCACTTGCTAATAAAGACAAATACAATGTAGGAACCAACATTAAAGCATGGTTATACACTATCATGCGCAATGTGTTCATTAATAACTACAGAAGAAGGGCGAAGCAGAACACGATTTTTGACTCAACACCTAATGAGTTTTTGTTGAACCTTAGCCAAACTGCGGTCGCCAATACAGCAGAAAGCAATCTGAGGATAAAAGATATTCAGGAAGCGGTTCATAATCTTCCTGAAATATTCAGGAACCCATTCCTGCTTTATTTTGATGGATTTAAATACCATGAAATTGCAGACATGCTGAATGAGCCATTAGGCACTATAAAAAGTAGGATACACTTTGCCAGAAAATTATTAAAGGCGCAAATTGAAAAGCTTTAACCATTTCATTTGACAAAAAAAGTTGTCATCATCGGCAGCGGTTTTGCAGGTCTTTCCGCTGCCTGTTTCCTTGCGAATAATGGTTTAGATGTCACAGTAATTGAAAAGCACAATACGCCAGGAGGCAGAGCACGGCAACTTAAAGAAAATGGTTTCACTTTTGACATGGGGCCAAGCTGGTATTGGATGCCCGATGTCTTCGAGCGTTTCTTCCATCAATTTGGAAAAAAAGTTTCTGATTATTACAAGCTTCAAAGAATTAGCCCGTCTTATAAAGTCTATTGGAAAGATGGTGTTACAGATATCCCTTCTGATTTTAATGAAATAAAGAATCTATTTGAGAGTTTTGAAAAAGGCGCTAGCTCAAAGCTTGATACATTCATTGAAGAAGCCGCTTATAAATACAAAACAGGAATACAAAAATTAGTTTTCAAGCCGGGTCAATCTGTTAGTGAATTTTTTGATTGGGATATTGCCAAAGGAATTTTTCGGTTAGATGTTTTCACGTCTATAAAAAGGCACATCTCGAAATATTTTTCTGACCCTAAAATCCAGCAGCTTTTAGAATTCCCGATTTTATTTTTAGGCGCGTTGCCGGAGAATACACCGGCATTATATAGCCTGATGAATTATGCTGATATCATCGGAGGCACATGGTATCCGGAAGGCGGAATGTTTAGTGTTGTGAATGCGATGCACAAACTGGCTGTCGAACTTGGAGCAACATTTCATTTCAATGAAAATGTAGAAAAAATAATTGTTGAAAATGGTATCGCAAAAAAAGTAATTACTTCATCAGGTGAGCACGATGCGGATATCATCATTGGAAATGCAGATTATCATTTTATCGAAACAAAATTATTGCCTGCCGAATATCGAACTTATTCTGAAAAATATTGGGATAACAGATTAATGGCTCCATCGTGTTTAATATATTATATTGGCTTGAATAAAAGATTAGAGAACATCAGGCATCACTCACTTTTTTTTGACGCAGATTTTCAAAAACATTCGACTGAGATTTATAAAACAAAAAACTGGCCCGAAAATCCTTTATTCTATGTAAGCGCCACTTCAGTTACTGATAACAGCGTCGCACCAGAAGGATGTGAAAATTTATTTTTTCTGGTGCCACTTGCAGCAAGCACAGATAATGATACTGAAGCAATACGTGAAAAATGTTTTTCAGGAATTGTAAATAGAATGGAAAGGCATACCGGTCAAACAATTTCAGATGCGATTGTTTATAAAAAATCTTTTGGCCCGACAGATTTTGTCTACGAATACAATTCTTTCAAAGGAAATGCTTATGGGCTTGCGAACACTTTAATGCAAACTGCGATTTTTAAACCTTCATTCAAGAGCAAAAAAATTAGAAACCTTTTTTATACAGGGCAGCTTACTGTTCCGGGACCTGGAGTTCCGCCGAGTATTATCAGTGGAGAAGTTGCAGCGAAAGAAGTAATAAAAAAATACAGTAATTAGTTAAAGCAATTAGTGATAAAATGGTTAGGAAGTTTAACAAAAAACAATCTTGTTTGTGAAATAAAATAAATTGAGCCTATTAACACGAGCAAGGACTGATGATGTATTTATTTCATAATGTTAGCCAGCAATCAAGCAAAATCACCACAGAAACTTATAGCACTTCTTTTGCATCAGCCATAAAATTATTGAATAAAGAAATAAGACAGCCTATCTATAATATTTACGGCTTTGTTCGTTTCGCCGATGAAATTGTGGACACATTTCATGAATTCGATAAGGTTAATTTATTGAAAGAATTTAAAGAAGAAACATTCAAAGCTATCCGCCAAAAAATCAGCCTCAACCCAATACTTAACAGTTTTCAGATTACGGTAAATGAATATAAAATCAATCCTGAGCTCGTTGAAGATTTTTTTGAGAGCATGCAAATGGATTTAAATCCTCAGGATTATGATGAGCAGAAGTACAAAAAATATATTTATGGAAGCGCTGAAGTTGTTGGGTTGATGTGCCTGTATATTTTTTGTGAAGGAAATATAAGAGAATATGAAAAGCTGAAATCTTATGCGCAATCACTCGGCGCGGCGTTTCAAAAAGTTAATTTTTTAAGAGATGTGAAAACTGATTATAGCCAGTTGAACCGCGTTTATTTTCCGGAAGTTGATTTCAGTAACTTTACAGAGTGCATGAAGAAAAAGATTGTTTCAGAAATAGAGAGTGATTTCCAGGAAGCATATAAAGGCATTCAGCAATTGCCGGATAAAGCCCGCTTCGGTGTGTATGTTGCTTATAAATATTATATGTCTCTTTTCAAAAAAATAAAAAAATCACATGCAACGAGAATTTTTGAGGAAAGAATCAGGATACCTGATTATAGAAAAGCAATAATCATTTTGAACGCAGGATTAAAAAACCAATTAAGATTAATTTAAGAATAGGAAATGAAGGAAGAAATAATTTTAGTGAATGAGCATGATGAGGTGATTGGGACAATGGAAAAAATAGAAGCTCATCAAAAAGCTTTGCTTCACAGAGCGTTTAGCGTTTTTATTTTTAATGTGAGGAATGAAATGCTTCTTCAACGAAGAGCAAATGGAAAATATCATAGCGGCGGCTTGTGGACAAATACTTGCTGCAGCCACCCAAGGCCTGGCGAGAATACAAAAGATGCAGCAGCGCGAAGATTGTTTGAAGAAATGGGATTCACAACAACGCTTGAGGAAATATTTCATTTTACCTACAAGCATGCTTTCGAAAACAATCTGACAGAATTTGAATTTGACCATGTGTTTGCCGGATATTATGATGGAGAAATTTATCCCAACAAAGAAGAAGCAAGTGATTATTGCTTTATGAATATTAATGACATTGAATCATCTTTGACAACTCATCCGGCAAAATTCAGTGCATGGTTTCATATTGCGTTTCCATTGATAAAAAAATGGCTTCAAAGTTCGGATAAGCTTCAAACAGCAAAATCTTAATGGAGATGAACTGGTTATTTTATATCGCTATTTTTTTGATAACCTTTATTGTTATGGAAGCAATAACATGGGCAACGCATAAATATATTATGCATGGCTTGTTGTGGAATTTGCATGAAGACCATCATCAACCCAAGCCGGGTTTTTTTGAAAAGAATGATTCTTTTTTTATCATTTTTGCAGTACCTACTTTTTTCAGCCTTTTGTTCGCAACTATGTATCAAATTCACTGGTTAATGGCTTTGGGTTTTGGTGTGATGGCTTATGGGGCTGCATATTTTCTGGTGCATGATGTGATTATCCATCAGCGGTTCAAATGGTTTTCACGCTCTAACAACACTTATGTTCGCGCAATCAGATGGGCGCACAAAATGCACCACAAGCATTTGAATAAAGAAGATGGTGAATCTTTCGGCATGTTGTATGTAAGCAAAAAATATTGGGCAAAAGTGCGGAGCGAGAAGGGAAGCAAAAAAGTTCAGATAGTATAAAACATAACTGGAATTGATTAACGTGCATTTCAAACGATATGCGCGTTTTTTATTTCAATGAGAATTAAATACGATTATATTATTACAGGTGCAGGATGCGCAGGTTTAAGCCTGGTCATGCGAATGATTGCTTCGGGAGAATTCTCAGACAAGAAAATTTTACTGGTAGATAAATCAACCAAAAAAGATAATGACAGAACCTGGTGTTTTTGGGAAAAAGAAAAAGGTTTTTTTGAATCTTTAGTCTTTTGCAAATGGAATAAGTTTTGGTTTCATGCAAAAGAGTATTCTGCGCTGAAAGAAATTGCTCCTTATGAATACAAAATGATTAGAGCTATTAGTTTTTATAAGCATTGCTTTGATATGATTAGCAGCCAAAAGAATATAAAAGTAATCCGCGGCAATGTCGATGAAATAAAAAGCAATAGAGAGGAAACATTTGCAATCATTGATGGAAAAAAATTCAGCTCAGAATATATTTTCAACAGTATCATTTTTCAAAAACCTATTTTACAAAAGAATCAATATTATTTGATTCAGCATTTTAAAGGATGGATAATTCAAACAAAAACAAATTCATTTAACCCGGAAGAGCCTGTGTTGATGAATTTCAGGACCGACCAGCAAAATGGAACAAGTTTTTTTTATGTGATGCCTTTTTCGGAAACAAAAGCCCTGGTTGAGTACACGATTTTTTCGGAAAAAATATTGAGCTTAAAAGAATATGAAGTAAAGCTGGAATTTTTTTTGCAAAACAATTTGGATGTTGAAAAATTTGAAATTATCGAAGAGGAATTCGGAGAAATCCCAATGACAAATTTTAATTTTCCTGTCAGAGATAATAATATTATTCATATTGGTTCTGCAGGAGGAAGAACAAAACCTTCGAGCGGATATACCTTTCAATTCATACAAAAGAATTCAGACGAGATAATAGCTGCATTGATAAAAAAGGGTAAACCCTTTGTGAAAAATAAAAAGAAAAGATTCCGATTTTACGACAGCGTTTTATTAAATGTGCTTTCAAAAAAAAGACTTTCTGGCGAAAAGATATTTACGGAAATGTTCAGAAAAAATGATGTGAAAGATATTTTTGATTTTCTTGATGATGAAAGCAATCTATTACAGGATTTCAGAATTATTAAATCACTTCCTGTAATCCCATTTTTACAAGCTGCTAAAGAACAATTGTTCTGACTTCAAATCACACCTAAAATTAAAAACACAGAGCCTCCGATTGTTAGCAACATGGCTGCATACCAAAGCGTTTTTCTTCTTGTGAGGATTGCAATGGCTGAAATTGCGATGGCTATTTGAAAAATAGTAACAGCTTTTGATAAAGTAACATGCTTTGCCAAATGTGCTTCGGAGCTTTTTGCGTTTTCTTCTGCGGTCTTTTTTATTTCTTCTTTCTCTTTTTCGTAGCGGGCTAATGTTTGGCTATTATCTTCAACAGGTTTTGCAGACAAGACATGCAACAATTTATCAGAGGAAGCTGCAATTTCAGATTTAATGCTTTTTGACTGGTAGAACGCCCATTGATCTGATGATTTTATCTGTTCTATCATTGCCTCATTCACATGATGACCGCTCAAAAGCCCTGCGATCGCTGCAAGTACTGCCATCACCGCCGTAGAAAGAGCAACATTAAGCGCCCATTTTTCTCTTTCTTCGCTTTTTTTTTCCTCGGCTTTTTCATGAATGGCTTCCTGCAAATGTTCCGTTGGTATTTCTATTTCTTCCATTTAAAATATTTTGCTGTAAAGATAAATTACAAAACATACAGCTTTTACGAATTTATTTTCACATAAACTGCATCGTAAAACCCCCATTTGTCCCCTCGCGCATTAATCAACGCATTTATTAATAAACCTTTAGACTTATATTTTCCACATCCTGTTGATATTATATGTGTTCGATGGTCAGGTTTTCTCTGAATCTTTGAGAGTTGATAGGTTGCATAATTGTCTTTTTCAATTTACCTTTAGGCTTCCTATCTTACAAAAGACTGACTTGTTTTTAATAACCTGTGCTGATACCAAAGACTAAGTACCAAATTCATAACTCAAGCTTACATCATGCAAACCACAGTTCAATCCTTCTTGGGAAAGCGCTTGCTTAGATTTATAAAAAGAAGCCTGTTGCCCATACTTGTCATTGTTTTAGTGCTGTTCAAATACTCACGACGAACAGAAGAATTCCCACAACAAAAACAGTCAATAGCAAATCAGGATTTTACATCAGTTATCAATAAGATGTATGATGTAAAGGATAGGATTCGGAAACATCCTCCTCGTGCCCCAATGAGTACAGCTGAGACAAAACAATTGCAACAAAGTGACTGGTTCAAGGCAATTAAAGAAGATATTGATAAAAGAATGTACTATCTGGTTGCAGACAAACAATCGAATAGTTTCAGAAGCGTGAATAATGAACAAAATCTGGAGGCTGATTATAGCGCATCAGCATTTAAGCTTGAACCAATGCTTTCATCCGATAAAAAACCAAAAGCGGATAAATGGGAGTTAAATATTTCCGTGAATGGATTGTCGGCAGATGGCCTTTCAATGAATGCCTCTGCAAATCAGGTTACAAATATTGCAAGCAACGGGAACGATGTAGAATATAATTTCAGTAACAGATATGCTATACAATATCATAATGATAAAAAAGGAGTTCGCCAGAATTTTATTGTGAAAGAAAAACCTTCTTCCAATACACGCGAAGTTATCGTTAGCATGAAGGCAGAAGGAGATTGGGTTGTAAATAAAGTGCATGATAAAGAACTTCATTTTGCAAAAAAGAACAGCAAAGGAACGCTTGACAGTAAAATTGTTTACAATGATTTGAAAGCATGGGACGCGACAGGAAAACAGCTTTCATCAAGGATGGAAACTAAGGATGATAACAATTTTGAAATTATTACTAATGTTGAAAATGCAGTATATCCGGTTACAATTGACCCGCTGAGCTCTTCGCCTTCTTCCACATTAAATGGTTCCAGCGCGACTGATGTTTTCGGCACCAGTATGGCAAGTGCAGGAGATGTAAACGGGGATGGATATAGTGATGTAATTGTTGGCGCTCCCGGCGTTTCAGGCTATGCAGGCGCAGCATATATTTTCTTAGGAAGCGCATCAGGTTTATCAAGCAGCCCGGCAGCAACACTTAGCGGGATTAATGCATTAGATAGTTTTGGAGTTAGTGTTGCCACCGCAGGTGATATTAATGGTGACGGATATGCGGACATTATCGTTGGTGCTCCAGGTGTATCAAGCAATGCAGGGGCAGCATATATTTTTCTAGGCAGTAATTCAGGCATTGCAACAGCAAGTGCAAGTGCTGCTACGGCTGTATTAACAACAGGAAGCGCAACAGCCAATCAATATTTCGGTACAAGCGTTGCCTCTGCAGGTGATGTGAATGGCGATAGTTTCAGCGATATTATTGTAGGAGCGTATGGCGTAACTACTAATCAAGGGGCTGCTTACGTTTATTCGGGAAGCAGCACAGGTATTGCAACTGGGGCATCGCCTTCTGCAACCATAAACGGAGGCTCAACACTTGGGGTTGGCGACCGCCTTGGTTTCAGTGTTGCCACTGCGGGCGATATAAACAGCGACGGGTACAGTGATATTATAATCGGAGCACCGTTTAAATCGCTCGGAACAGGAGCAGCATATATTTATCAGGGCAGTCCTTCAGGCATTGGTGCTACAGCTTCTGCAACGTTAACCGGCGCAGCACTTTCAGGGCTCGGAACAAGTGTTGCGAGTGCAGGAGATGTTAACGGCGACGGATATAGCGATGTGATTATTGGTGCGCCAGGTGTATCAAGCTTTCAGGGCGCAGCATATATTTTTCTGGGTACCAATTCAGGAATTGCAAATGCCAATGCATCCTCTGCAGCAACCACATTTAGTGGAACTGCGTCGAATCAATATTTTGGCGCAAGCGTTGCTTCTGCAGGCGATATGAATGGAGATAATTACAGCGATGTGATTATTGGGGCATTTGGCACATCGGGCAATGCAGGCGCAGCATATATTTATGAAGGAACTTCATCAGGGATATCAAATAGTGCAACACCTGCTTTAACATTAAATGGAGCAAATCCAGGCGATAGTTATGGATTTTCCGTTGCTAGTGCAGGCGATGTAAATGGCGATGGAATCAGTGATGTTCTGGTGGGTGCACCAAACTCGTCTACTGCTACCGGCATTGTGTATGTTTACAATGGCAATACAGATGTTTCAATAAGCACAGCTAATGTTTCAATTGTAGGCAGCAATGCAGGAGATCGCTATGGGTTAAGTGTTTCCAGCGCGGGCGATGTTAATGGCGATGGTTATAATGATGTTGTAGTTGGAGCTATCGGTGTAAACGGTATTACAGGAGCTGCTTATGTTTATTATGGCAGCTCAACTGGTCTTTCTGTTGGAAGCCCAACAATCATTACAATACCATTTACAGGTAATTCAGAAAATTTTGGGTGGAGCGTTACGGCATCTGACATTAACGGTGATGGATATGATGATATAATTGTAGGTGCTCAGGCACAAAATACAAGTTCAGGAGTTGTTTATATTTATCTCGGAAGTGTAAGTGGGATTAACACATCACCTTCTTCCACATTAAACGGTCTTAATTCATTTGACACATTTGGATATTCCGTTGCAAGTGCTGGCGATGTGAATGGAGACGGCTATGGTGATATTGTTGTGGGCGCTCCGGGTGTCAGCCTTACTGGAACGAATGAAGGTGCAGCGTACATTTATTTGGGTAGTGCTTCCGGAATAGCAACAAATGCTCCTGCAGACACACTATATGGTCCTAATGCATTCGGAGGTTTTGGAGTCAGCGTTTCAACTGCAGGAGATGTGAATGGCGATGGTTATAGCGACATTATAGTAGGCACATCAGGTGGTGGTGGCGATGCTGCTTATGTCTTTTTTGGTAGTAAAACCGGTATTGCAAATAAACAGGCTCCCGATGTGAGCCTTGCGGGTGATTTTGGAAACGGCACTTCCGGAGACTTTGGTATCAGCGTTTCAACTGCAGGAGATGTGAATGGCGATGGCTATAGTGATGTAATAGTAGGCGCACCTTCAGGAGGCGGAAATGGCACAGGCGGCGGAGCCGCAGGAATATTTTTAGGTGGTGCTTCAGGATTATCAACCACCGCGTCTGTTGTTTTGAGCGGTCTGGTAGCCGGTGATCAATTTGGTGCAAGTGTTGCAACAGCAGGCGATGTGAATGGTGATGGGTACAGTGATGTCATAGTGAGATCAACTTTAGGAACAAACAGTTTTCCATCTCAAACCGGAGCCGTATATCTTTTCCTCGGTAGCCCAACTGGCACAAACTCTACTCTTGCAGCATCATTTTTAGATGCAAACTCGGGTGCGTCTTATGCTTCAACTGAAGTCCCACGTCGTGCTATTGGTGGTGCCGGCGATGTGAATGGTGATGGCTATAGCGATTTTATGATAGGAGTTTATGAAGACCCGACTTTGGGAACAAAAACGGGTAAGATGTATATGTACTATGGCAACAATGCTGTTGGTAGAAATGCAAGCAATGTGTTGAAATTATATGAAACAGACCTTACAAATCCGATTGCTGCAGATAATTTATCACAAAGCAACTTTGGATTAGGCTTGTTCGCTCAATCACCGTTTGGATCAGTGAAAGGAAAATTAGTTTGGGAAACCGAAACCAATGGTGTCCCTTTCCATGGAAATCCAATAACAAACAGTGTAGTATTAACAGGTAAACAATCATCTTATACTTTAATACCTGTGGGTGGAACTGAGTTTAAAAACTTAATTGCAAAAGTTACAGGCAAAGCAACGAAGGTTAGGGTAAGACTTCAATATGCAGCAACCTCAGTAACTTTTGGCCAGGTATACAGCCCATGGATTTATTCTCAGGTTTATTTGTTGGGAGGCAATCTTGGTGTGCTTCCTTTGGATTTGTTGAGCTTTACTGCTACAACATCAGGATCGGATATTTTACTGAAGTGGAAATCGGCTAATGAAGTTGATCTGAGCAATTATGTTGTGGAGCATAGCGTTGATGGCGTGAAGTTTGATTCTCTTGGTTCAGTAACAGCGAAGGGAACTATTGGCACTTCCAGCTATGATTTCACGCACGTCCATCCATCAGTCGGAATTCATTATTACAGGTTAAGAGAAGTTAATAAAGACGGCAATAAAACATATAGCTTGGTTGTCTCAGCAAAAATTTCCGGAAATATTGAATTCAATATATATCCTAACCCTGCTTCGGATCATATCGTTGTCACTCACACTGGCATCACCAGCAGCTCTGTCAGGATAATGAATGCAGCAGGAGCAGTGATGGGTCAGTATAAGCTCAACCTGAATTCTGATAAGACTACCATTTTATTGAATGGTTTTGCGAAAGGAAATTATTTTGTAGAAATAATAAACAGTGGATTTGCACCTAAACAAATAACAGTTCAATAAAATCATTTTGAATATCTAAGCAAAATCCCCGCAATTCAATTGCGGGGATTTTGTTTTATAAAAAGAAGTATGCATAATAGTTAGCTATTGCTATCTTGTTTTTCTTTTTCAAAGTGAGTGATGATCATTTTTGCTTTTGAAGAGCCTATTGCATTTGAAAGCTCTTCCTCTGTTAGCAGTTTTATTTTATTGACAGAGCGAAATTGTTTTAATAATAAATCGACTGTGCTCCTGCCGATGCCTTTTATTTCTTCCAGCTCATTTGTAAATGTGCCTTTGCTTCTTTTTTGCCTGTGAAATGTGATGCCAAAACGATGCACTTCGTCTCTTATCCTTCTGATTAATTTCAATCCTTCACTATTATAAGAGAGCTTGATAGATTCGCTATCTCCAGGGAAAAAAATTTCTTCTTCATTTTTTGCAAGACCAATTACAGTAATCCTGCCTGTCAAATTTAATTCTTCAATGCTTTCCATCGCAGCGCTGAGCTGGCCTTTGCCTCCATCGATAATCACTAACTGAGGTAATGGTTGTTGTTCATCCAATAGTCTCTTGTACCTTCTGAAAACAACTTCTTTCATAGTTGCAAAATCATTAATGCCTTTCACTGTTTTCACATTAAAATGGCGATAATCTTTTTTGCTTGCCGCACCATTCTTGAAACATACCATCGCAGATACCGGAAAGCTTCCCTGAAAGTTGGAGTTATCAAAACATTCGATATGAACCGGAAGTTCGTTCAGTTGCAGATTTTCCTGCAGTTCATATAAAACTTCTTCATTTTCTTCATTTGTTTTTTCATGTAGTTGCAGTGTCTTTTTTCTTTTCAATTCTTCACGGAAATATTCAGCATTCTTTTCAGACAGCTCCAGCAGTTTCTTTTTATCGCCGGCTTTAGGAACTGTGATTGTAATCCCATCTTGCGGATAATCTATTTTAAATGGAACAATGATTTCAGATGCCTTGCTTTCAAAAGTTTCGCGGAGCCTGATGATGCTTTGAGCAAGCACTTCTTCAGTAGGTTCATCCAAATGTGTCTCTACCTGAGCAGTGTGAGTTTGAATGATAGTGCCATTTTCAATCATCAAATGATTAACATAAGCAATATTATCTTCTGTAGCAATAGTAAACACATCAGCATCAGAAACATGCTTGCTTACTATCACAGATTTTGCCTGGTAATTTTCAAGGTGCTCAATTTTTTTTCTGATCATCTCAGCTTTTTCAAATCTCATTTCAGTAGCAGCCTCTCTCATTTCTTTTTTGAAATTCTGAATCACAGGCCCGAGATTCCCTTTTAATATGTTTTTAATTTGTGACAGCCCTTCCTGATAATCTTCTACCGATTGCAAAGCTTCGCATGGACCTTTGCAATTGCCGAGATGGTATTCTAAGCAAACCTTGAATTTCTTTTTACGTATGTTCGTTTCCGTTAGATTGAGCTTGCATGTTCGCAGCGGGATATTTGTTCTGATAAATTGAATCAGTTCACGCACTTTTGCCACAGAAGTGAAAGGCCCCAGATATTCCGAGCCATCATTGATTTTCTTTCTGGTTAGAAAAACTCTTGGGAATGGCTCATTTTTAATAACAATAAAAGGATAGCTTTTATCATCTTTCAGGTTGATATTAAACCTCGGCTGAAATTGTTTGATTAAGGAATTCTCAAGAAAAAAAGCATCTTGTTCGGAATTTACAATCGTGAATTCAATATGATGTATCCGCTGAACAAGTTCATGTGTTTTATAAGTAGTGAAAGTTTTTAAGAAATAAGAACTGACTCTTTTGCGGATATTTTTTGCCTTGCCCACATAAATCAATTCATTGGCTTCATCAAAATATTTGTAGATGCCTGGTTGATTTGGTATCGAAGGAGCGATATGTTGAAATTCTTTTTGTGTCATGTTTTTTCATCCTATTCAATTCCCCAAACGAGTTTAAGCTGTTTTACAACCGGTGTTTGATTTGAAATTTGTGTGCTGGTGACAATCTGAAAACTGGTTCTTGTTCTCCATAAAAGTTTTTTTAAGATAAGTGTATCATTTTTATGGATCGTTTTTTCAAGATAAACGCTGCTGACTTTGTTCAGTCCATCTCCGGTAGCAGCAAGAACGTCTACTCGTTGCAATTCAAGCTTGTTATTTTTAGTTGCATAAGTAAAGGTGGCAGCATGCGTGGTTTCGTCAATGAAAGAAGTTTCAGAAAATTCTTTTTCAAAAATATCAGGATTGAGTTCCGGGCAAACAAAATCTTTAGCGATCAAATTGAATTCCGGCGATTGTATATATGCGGTATCTGTCTTATCTCCAAATGTCGAGTATCTTTTAATTCCTACAGGTAACGAATCGACATACTGAATTTCGCTTTTGAGATAATCATTCACCGGGAAGAAATTTTTTTTCTCATCTTTTTTTTCCTGTCCATTTTTCTGTGTATTGTTTTTGCATGAACAAGCAACAATGATTATCATACAAAAAACCCCAAGTGCATTTCTCATTTCGGCCTATTTTCAAATTGTAAAAAAAGAAAGCTGTGATATTTAGTCACAGCTTTGCAAAATTAAGTGTATTAATTGTTCTACCAGATGGTTTTGGTGATACCTAATTTTATCCCAAACCCTTTCAGGTTTTCATTGATAGGATAATCGCTAGTATAGGTAGAGAGAAGTTGATAACGAAATTGTGGCCCGATCTGCCAGCGGATTTTTCCTGTTTTATAGGAAACAAATGCTTCAACGGCACCATTTACATTCCACCTGCGGAACAGTGAGGGCTCTTGTGTGTAATTAGCAAAATCTGAAGTTAGCAGATAGGAATCTCTGTTCAATAAATATGTTGGTTGAACACTGGCGCCAACATGCACTTGCAACTTCTCATTGCCTATAATTCTCAATTCAAACCCAACAGGCATTGATAGCTGGAAATATTGGTTCTGTAAATTCACAGATGCTTTGCCTCCGACGGTCCCGATATTTGTGTAAGCTGTAATTGTGTTATTAGGATAGCCATTGAACGAATTTAATGCGATTGTTGCAGGTTGTGCATTTGAAGCATAAGCATCAATAGTATATCTGCTGTAGTTAAATTGAAGCCCTGCCTTAAAGCTTAAGTTTCTTGTGAATTTATAAACCAGGCTGCTTCCGATTTCAAATCCTAACGCAGGTTTATTGTTTGTATATAAATTAGGATTTGCGTTTTGTGCTGTTGCTGCAATCGGGCCGTTTTGAATATCTGGTTTTGAAGTAGTCAGTGCTACGCCTGAAAGCGAGCGATAAGTGACAGTTGGTGACAGGTAAAGCTGCCAGTATTTTCTGTTCAATTTTTTAGGAGTAACTAATTCATAAGGAGCAATATTTTGGAGAACGCCGATTTGTTTTTTATCAAGCTCAATGCCTGCTGAAAAGCCGGATGAGGTTTTCTCCAGGTTTGGATCAAGAGACTCTGGTGTTTTTTCTTCCAGATCAGAAGCCAATTTTTTATCATTTTCAACTAGGTCAATTTTGTGAGAATAAAATTGTCGCTTCAAATCTGTAGTAAAATCATTATCCGCTTCATTTGAAAAATTAAGGATATTAGGTTGCTGTTCAAGATAATTTTTTGCAACATTCGTCAATGATGAATCAAGCGCTGCTACTGTATTAGCTTCATATTCATTATCTCTCTGTGATGGCTGCACTGAGTTGAATTCCACGAAAGAAGGAGTAATCGACAGCTCAATATTCTTTTTGCTGGTAGCATCATAAGTAGTTGTTGCATTATCTGCAGTTCCTACGTTGTTTTCAGCATTATCAATACTGCTGCCAACTGATTTTTTAACAGCGGCAACATGGTGGCTTGACGGAGCTAATAATTCTTTTCCTGCGAAAAATAAAATACCGGTGATTAATGTAAACATCCCTGCAATGAACCATCTGCGGCGGGTGTGAAGTGAAGCGTTAATATTCTTCCAGACTTTGTCTGAAGGGTACATTTTGTATTGGCCCGCCTTTTGCCGAATCAGGTCTTCAAATTCATCATTGTAAAAATTCCTTTCCATCTCATTTAATTGTGTTAGGGTATTTTTTTCGTAGGATTAATTTTTTATTATCTGATAGCGGCGAGCCATTCTGTTTTTTCTTTCGGTTTCTGGATGATTTTCTTTTTCACTAGAATGTCTTCCAACATTTGCCTTGCTCTAGTGTACTGCGAACGGCTTGTGCTTTCTTCAATTTCCAGAATCTCTCCGATTTCTTTGTGCGAATAGCCTTCAATCGCATATAAGTTCAGCACTGTTCTATATCCAATCGGCAATAATCTGATGCATTCTACCACTTGTTTTGCCTGAACTATTGATGGCACGCTTTCCTCCCTTATCTGAATGCTGTTCGCATAAATTAAATCAACACTTTCATTGAACCTCTTATTCTTCTTCAGATTATTGATACAAGTATGAACCATTATCCTTCTCACCCATCCCTCAAAAGCCCCTTTGTTCTGAAAAGTATGTATCTGCGAAAAGATTTTTATGAAACCTTCCTGCAACATATCTTCAGCATCTTCGCGGTTGTGGGCATACCTATAACAAACTGCCAGCATTTTGGGACTGTACCTATTGTATAGTTCCTTTTGCGCAGCAGCCTGATTTTTTAAGCAACCTTGAAAAATGGCTTCCTCTGTCATGTTGCCTGTAATTTAGACAATTTTTAAATGCTAAAGCTGCTTTGTTCGTAAAAAACTTGGATGGTCGGGGAAGCGGGAAGTTGATTGGTTGAACAGATGGAATGGAGCAATCAGTTAATTCCAATAACATGATTTTATCATTAACTAAATATCAGCCCTTCAACAAATCAACTAACTAAAACATCGCCTGTCATTTCCTTTGGAATGCTTAATCCCATTAATGTTAAGATACTTGGAGCAATATCGCCGAGCTTGCCTGGTTTCACCTTGCCTTTCCAGTCTTTATCAATCACAAAAAGCGGAACAAGGTTCAGCGTGTGCGCTGTATTCGGCGAGCCGTCTTCGTTGATTAAATAATCTGCGTTGCCATGATCGGCTGTGAGAAAAACAACATAATCACTCTTCAATGCAGCAGTAACAACTCGTTCAACACATTTGTCAACGGTTTCAACAGCTTTGATGGCTGCTTCCCAAACGCCGGTATGACCGACCATATCA
>Ga0070734_10002302_pt1 | contig 23720 bp, 18 predicted proteins | sample Coa_R1_8_FD_66444 | JGI IMG/M metagenome (GOLD analysis project Ga0070734, IMG submission 66444) | Surface soil microbial communities from Centralia Pennsylvania, which are recovering from an underground coalmine fire - Coalmine... | ecosystem: Environmental > Terrestrial > Soil > Unclassified ...
CGAGCTTGGCTGAGTCACCAAGCAATCGATTCCCGTCAGAATCGGTCACGGCTTCCAGAGCAGGAATATTTTCAGCCACGTAGGTGCCTGAACCAGAGCGGCCTACGGCAAAGCCCTCGGAGAGCAGCTGATCGAAGGCCATGACGGCAACCGTTCTTGAAACTTTGAGTTGCTCGGCTACGTCACGCGTCGAGGGGAGCTTTTCGCCACTGTGCAGTGCGCCGGAAAGGATCGCCTGGCGCAGGCTGAGATATACCTGACGGAAGAGAGGCTCGTCGGCGCTTTTGTCTTTTTGTTTTAGATCTTTGTGACTTAGAGCTTTGTGACTGTGGTCTTTGCGGGTGGGGCTGCCTTTAGCGGCCGTTTTGCTAATCGTCTTTTTGCCAAAGCTGGTTTTGCTAATTCCGGTTTTGCCAACCCCAATTTTATTAATCCCGGTTTTGTCGGTTTTGTTTTTGCCGGCGCGCTTGCCCGAAAGTGGTATCTCGATTGGCACAGAAAGTGGACCTTCAAAAATACCACATGCTGCCGCATGCTCCTTACAGCAGTTGTCTCCGGGCCCGCAGATCAAAACACCGAGAGCGACACCGGATTCCAAACATTTTTCCCTGGAGGAAATAAAGAGATGCAGAGATGGCGGCGCGTTCCGAGGTTTTTCCCGGCGAGCACTTTTGTTTTCACCCTAGGCGCTCTCATCCTTATTTCATGTTTCCAGATTTCGTGTTTCCAGGCGGCGGCCCAGACGGATACGGGAGCAGCTAAAACCGCGATCCAGAGGCGCGACGGACAACACGACTTCGATTTCGAGGTTGGCAGTTTCAAAATCCACTTGAAGCGGCTGCTGCATCCTCTTACAGGTTCCACATCGTGGGTGGAGTTCGATGGCACTTCCGTGACCCGCAAAGTGTGGGATGGACGGGCGGATCTTGAAGAGTTCGAGGTAGACAGCCCCACGGGCCATATCCAAGGACTCACGCTGCGCCTCTACAACGCACAAACGCACCAGTGGAGCCTCTATTGGGCCAACAGCAAAGACGGCATCATGAGCGGACCGCCCAACGTGGGCGAGTTCAAAAACGGACGCGGCGAGTTCTATTGCCAGGACACCTATGAAGGCAGAATGGTTTTGATTCGATACGTGTGGTCGGACATTACTGCCAACTCAGCCCACTTTGAGCAATCCTACTCCGAGGATGGCGGTAAAACCTGGGAGGTGAACTGGATCACCGACCAGACAAGAGTTCCGGACAAAGCTCACTAATCTCCTTAACCCTAGAGGGCTCGGGCGGGGAAGAGCGGCAACAACGCCGTGATTTCCCGCCCATTTTTATTTCTTGCTCACTTCTTCTATTTCAGAAAGGAGATGCCTTGGAGCACAAATGAGAACAGAAGTTCTCATTTGTGCTCCAAGGCGGAATTTGTTGGGGTGTGCTTGACGTGGCCATAAATGGCCACTCTTCCACAGCTGCGCCAGCTTCATCGCCAGCCTGACAAGAGATTCGCTCCAAAGCGTGTCCTTGGCCTCCATCGAAGAGGTTGTGAAGGGCAGGGCCAAATTGAGGCTGTACGGCGTCCGCCCGCTGGCATCATCTCCGGCATGCGCGACGTGCGCCGTAAGAACAAACAGGAAAGTTGCGTACAACAGTGGTCGAAGGCTATTCATTGTACGAAATTGTCCATCACATTGAGACCTGGACGGATCTTCCGCATTTCCAAAGATATAGGCACTTCGGCGAGCGCACTCGATCATCATAGTGGTCTTCTCCACCCCATTGCAGTCCGCAACGCCAGAGATAGAGGCATTTTGCAGACCGAACCCGAACGCTCACGGGATAGCCGCCCGAGATAAGGGCGGATTGAGCTATCACGGTAACGTCGCTTCCCACTTGTTTCACTTGCACCACATGTTGCTGGCCGCTACCTAGCAAGATCTCAGTTCCTTCAGCAAATCGGAATGTATATGTGAGCGAAAACGGGGTCGTATCTTCCGGACACTCCCGGCATTCAAATCGGGACTGCTGCGCGCTGTCCAGAGCCGCCTGAGCCAACATGGGATGGCCGCTGACTACAACGACGTTCGCAAGGCTGCCATCCTTTCGAACCTGTAGGTTCAGCTTTACGGTACCTATCACATGAGCAATGCGCGCCATCGGCGGATAGACAGGCTGCGAGAGGCTAGTCAAAGCCACTTTGTCATTTTCGTCTTTCGAGACATCGGTGGGCTGGGCAATGACGCTACCCAAGAGTGGGCCGAGGACTACTGCAAAGGTAGCAGACAAAAGAGCATTCATGCCTGGAGAACGAACCAACCTTCGATAGCTTGCGACTCAATGCACTTTTTCATCGGAAGGTTGGTCCGTTTCTTCTCTCTACTTTTTCAGTTTCATGGGAGCCATGGAGAGCGGCTGCGCCTGAGAAAAAGGACTGGCGATCAGGCTGGTCACCGCGACCGCACCCTTGGCGGTTACGCGAATCTCCAAAGAACCCGGCCCGTCGTACGATGACGGATTGAGCAGGCGCTGGTAGACGCCGGGGGCAGTTACGCTCCATTGGGTGGCGCCACCCGCAGGCGCTTTGGGGCCAGGGGGAGCAAACAGATGGGCCATGGCCTGGAAGTTCTGGGCATCGGCCTTTATTTCGTCGCTGTTCTGATGGATCTTGCGGATGGTTTTGCCCACATCGCCGAGTCTATCCAAAGCGTCATCCAGCAGCGGCAGGCCGGAAACTTTGGTGGAAAATCCATCCCAGGTGGCTTTGATTTGCTCGTAGTAGCTGGTTGCCAAACGCGGCTTGAACTCGGGAATGAGCCGGTCAATCACCGTCTGAATGTCATGCGGCATCTCATCGTACTTCATGCCGGATTGCACTGCCCAGGAAGCGGCCTGAACCTGGGGCTGCGTGAGAGGGGCATCCACGGAACGGGCATTCAATGCCCAAATCATGTCGGCGCGTTTGCCGCGCAGCGGAGCGAGGGCAAAGACATCGGCATTGGGACTGGCGCCGGACATCCGCATCGAGTAGGTGCTAACGGGGATCCGGTAGTCCCCTTGGGGAAGCTGCACGGTACCATCCGTGGATTTGGCCATCTGGCGCAGCACGATGCTGCTATCACCGGTTGCGCTGAATGGGGTTCCCGGGAGCTGCCCTAGGGAGGGATATGGCACCGCGTCGTATTGTATGGGAGCTTCTTCCTTCAAAGTGCGTTCCAGAGCAGAGGCGATCGCGCCCTTGATCACTCGATCCGTCTCGGAGGGAACTTTGGGAGTGCTGACCGTACTGGGGACGCTAGGAACACTGGGCACGCTAGGTTTAGGAATTTTAGGGAATTGCGCCCACGCAGGAACTACAGTCAAAACTATCGCAAACAAAAACAGCCTGAATCCGCAAAAGGATTTCATGCGTTGATTCCTCTCATGCTGAACTAGGAAGGCCGACCGCAATTGTATAGTGCAGTCGGCCTTCGTCAACCAGCATTTCACGGACCGGCATCAGCCCGATCACCGCCCGATGAGACGGCCCAGGCCGATTCCCCTATTGTCCCTTGGCTACGGCGATAGTCGCCAAGTTTCCGCCGAGCCCCATGGTCTCCACGGCGGAAGACGGCACGATCACCATGGAGCCGCGTTCTTTGATGGCCTCATAGAGCATGTTCATAGCGCGCAGATGCAACGCCACCGGATTTTGTTCGTAGGCGGCAGCTGCGCGGACAAAGTTATCGGAAATTTCAGTCTCCGCCTGACCAAGAATGATGCGGGCCTGGCGTTCGCGCTCAGCTTGCGCCTGGCGAGACATCGCGTCTTCCAGCGCCTGCGGAATCTTTACATCGCGGATCTCCACGGACTGGACCGTGATGCCCCAGGAGGTAGTTTTAGCATCGAGAATGCGCTGTAGTTCGTGGCCCAACACTTCGCGCTCGGTAATCATCTGGGCCAGTTCATGCCGCCCGATCGATTCACGGAGGGCCGTTTGGGCGCTCCGGGTGATGGCCTCGTTGAAGCTCTCAACTTCCAGGATCGCCTTTTCGGCGTTCCATACCAGCCAGAAAACGATGGCGTCTACGTTCACAGGTACAGTGTCTTTACTCAGGGCAGATTCAGCCGTGACACTTGCGACGCGGATACGCTGATCCACATAGGAGCTGAGCGTCTCAATCACCGGAATAATAAAGAACAATCCAGGACCACGCAGGCCCACGTAGCGGCCCAGCCGCAGAAGCGCAACCTTTTCCCATTGGCGCACTACCTTGATGGCAAGCAGCAGGTAGACACCCACAAGAACACCTGCAATCAAAGCTATCGGATTCCTGGTGAGGGCACTGACGCCAAAACCAACCAAGACACTGATCACACAGGCGGCGATCGCTACACCACTGATCGGTATTGTTTCAACCTTTGTCATATATTTACCTTCCCTCCATTCGCTCGCTCAATCGTTCCAATAATTCTTCCACCCTGAATCCAGCGGCTCCGGCCCGCGCAAGAAACTCATCCACCAGTTGACTCAACTGCCGCTGACGTTCCTCATCGCCTTCACTGCTTTGCACTTTCTTGTGCCTCACAAAAGTCCCTGTGCCTTGCTGTGTCTCAAGCAGGCCGCCAAGCTCCAGCTCCCGATAGGCGCGGAGCACGGTATTGGGATTAATCGCCAGATCCACCGCAAGCTGCCGCACTGTAGGAAGCTGATCTCCCGCCACCAACCTTCCTGACGCCAGGCCGGAACGCACCTGGTCGATCAACTGGCGGTACACCGGCACTCCGCTGTGCAGATCCAGCCGGAACTGAAACGGCGCTTTCGTATTCGACAGGGCTTGTTTCATTGGTTCGTTGATGGTTGCCTTATAAAACTAGTGTACTATAACACTAGTACATTGAGTCAAGGAAAATCTTGTGCGTTGGGAGATTTTTTTCGGGAGAACATGCTGGACGGAGACCCACCCTTTGCCCCGAGCGCAAGAATCAAGTGCACGCCGTTCAAAAAAAGATGGGGAATCCCTCACATTCGTGAGTGATGAAAACAGCCAGCCGTGATTCCGGCTATGTTGAACGGTTGGAAGGATTTCGGGGTGATCGGAGGGAACTCTGGAAGACTTCTTTGGCAGTGGGGTGAGCTATTCGGCAGCCGCGAGTTCATCGTCCTGGGAGTCGAGGAGGTGGTCGGCGAGCTGCAGCCATCTTCTTATCGTTCCCATGCCTTCCGCCTGCAGATAATCGGCTTCCGACTTGTTCTTCTCCACCAGATCTCCGGGACGACAACAACAATCTTTCTTCGTCGTCTTCTTCTTGAGCATGAATCCTCCGGTAAGAGTACGGATCGTGAACATTAAGCAATCTTAACGAAATTTTGACAATGGATTAACAAATATTCGCCCTAGCCCATGCGGGTGAGCCATTCCAAAGGAGCAGACCTTGTGCGTCAGCTTCATCAGGAGAACTGGCCAAATATTCTGGAAAACGATGTTGAGAAAGGAAGGCGAAATCGAAATTGATTCATAAGAAAGAAATAAAGAGGAACGGCGGACTCCGCTGTTTCCAGCCAATGCCAGAAAACGCTAAGTCCGCCGTCTCATTGTTCCCTTGTTCCCTACTTCGCTGTTGTTCCCTGCTGCTTCGGCTTCTTTGCTTCAGATTCTTACCCAGTGCTTCCGTGTTTCTGGTCCCACTTGCGTCTTCCGATGTTGCCTTGCATCGCGTCGTTACGCCTAACCTTCCAAGGAGCTTCCCTGACCAGAGAACGCGGCGCCTGAGATTTCTTGCAAGAAAATTCATGCGCCGCAATCAGTTCCATTTTTTGAGCCTCGGCCACTCCTGCTGGAGCGAACTCTTGAGCCCGGTGCAAAGCAGGATGGGGCCATTTTCTTCACCCATTCCCCAGGCATGGTAGTGGAAGCTCAGCATCTGAACGGAATCGCAAAGGCGAGCCAGGCTTTTGGGATTGTCCCCCAAGACTAAAAGGTTCGATCCTTGCGCACCTTGATCAGGCGGTGGCGGCCCCCAGAAGAAATAGTTCTGATGGGTACTGATGGCTGTAGGCAGGCCCAATTTTGGACCAAACAGGTCAATCGCTCCCGCCTCGCCATAATTGTTAGCAAAGATCGCTGTCTTGGCGCGCACGTCGGGAGGAAGCGTATTGTAGTCGTGGGCCACCTGGTCTACCAATTCTTCCCAACCAAATCGATCGCCAAAATACTGGGGCAAAGATCCGCGGTGCCCAACTTCGGATTTGGGAGGCATCAGATGAATACGCTGCATGTAAGTAAGGAGCCGACCGGGTGGAAGAATCGGCAATCCCAAAGGCACAAGCAGTGCCGCCGTGCTCAGGAGAATCACGAGGGGAGGCCGCAGCCAGTCGCGCTGTTGCGTCCACTGCTCCCAGGCCACAGCTCCAGCCGCAAAGAGCATAGGATAAATCGGATAGAGATAGTAGTCTTTGCCCTTCATGGCAATGAACAGCGCGAGCAAAGCCAGATATATCCAGCCCAAGACGCGAAACCGTCTACCCACTGGGAGGAACAACCACACCAGCGCCGCGCCCCACACCAAGATCGACAGGGGGCTCATGAACAAAACCTGATGTAGGAAGTATTCGCCAGGGCCCAGCACCACGTTTTTGCCGATCTTCTGCACGTTGCGCAGGAGTTCCAGCGTGGCGAAGTTATGGCGGATCTGCCAGACGATGTTCGGAAGAAAAATCAGCACAGCAACCGACACGCCAAGCCATATCCAAGGCCGGGTCAATTCCCGACGCAACGGCGTAAGAACGAGCGCAATCAAAACCGCGAGGCAAAAGAACGCCGTTGAATGCTTGTTTTCCAATCCCAGCCCGGCAAAAAGCCCAAACCACAGCCAGAGGCGAGAGTTCCCGGTGCGCATGATCTTGAGCAACACGAGGATGCAGGCCATCCAGAACAACGGCTCAAAGGCATTCATACTAAGAAATGAGTCGATGAGCAGATAAGCCATGGCCAGGAGCGTGCAAAAACCGGCAAGAAATTGCGCGAACATCTTGCCGCCAAGCTCCCGGGCGATCAGCATCGCTGTGATCACCACGCCGACACCCGCCAGCGTGGGCAAGAAACGAATTGCTTGCAAGGAACCTCCGAAAAGAAGGCCTATCTTGGCGTAGAGCGCTACACCGGGAGCGTGATCGGCGTAGCCCCAATCGAGATGGCGCGCGCAGTCGAGGTAATAAAGCTCGTCGCGAAAATATCCATACTGGCTATTGGTGAGCAGATGAAGAAGGAGCTTGATCGCGCCCATGAGCGCAATGAGCCCAACGTACAGCTTGGGGAGTCGATCCGTCTCTGTGGCTTGAGCCGCCTGTGCCGTGGATGTCATCAGGTAATAATTTACAACCGGAGTTGGAACTGGCGATCTCACCGCGGAGAGATGCGATGAATTTTCCTCTTCCTTACCTAGGAAAGGCGGAAACATCAACAATGAGGTTCTAAATCAGGGGTACGAACCAAGAGCAAAGTTCCCAAAGACGCTTGAAATTAAAAAGGCTGCGCGGCTCAAGCGCAGCCTTTCTTCTTTCAGCATAGAGGATAAACGGAATCGATGAATCACCAACTACATGGGTTTGTGGACAATCACCTCCTTGATTTTGTTTTGACGGCAGCAACAGGAAAATGTTGCGGGGCACCCTGGAAAATTCTTGTCGTTGCCGTCCTCACTTCAAACAGTGAGATCGTGTCCAATTACCCAAAGAACGCCGGGGCTGATTTTTTTTGCGCGAAAATTTCGAAGAAAAAATTCATCGCCGGTTCTGCCGAGTTACCACTGCTTAACAAAACTTGATCAATGTTTTGCCACAGCTAGACACTCGCAGACCGGCGATGTTCCCGCTCTCGTACCTCTGCTGCTATGAACTCTAGCGATACCTTACCTTCGCCACAAGCGGCAAGGCGCGGCATGCAAGCCGCGCCGCTGTTTGCCGTTTCCTCGACTGCAGGGCAATCGCATGAAAATTCTTGATAGTCTCTTTTTCAGGGAGTGTTTCAAGAGACGTTCTCGTTGGTCCAAAGTAGATCGGTGCTACCTTTGCACATCATAGGTAATTTCCCGTAGAAATCGTAGTTTTGGCCTTTGTGTCACCCATACAGGCCGCTTTGATGAAGCCAGGCCAAACGCGTATTTTTACAGACTCTTGGACTGCGGAGAACGAGCAGCTCGTCGTCATGAGAGTGGACCTCTTGCAATTATTGGTTTGAAAGTTCTCACTGTATGAGTTCGAGGGAACAATATGCCAATTCCATCTATCTCTGTTGAGCGTGATCTCATCGCGCCCATGCGAGACGGCATCCGTCTGTCTGCCAACCTGTACAAACCCAAGGAGGAAGGACCGCACCCGGTCATCATGTCCGTAACACCGTACGGAAAGGACAGCGGGCTTCCTGAACGAATCGCAAACTTCTTCATGCGTCTCTCTGGCGTAAAGTTTGGCAAGGTTCACTGCTCTCGACTGACAGGATTCGAATCGCCCGATCCGGTCTATTGGGTTGAGCAAGGCTATGCGGTCCTTCAGGCAGATGTTCGCGGGATGCGCAAATCGGAAGGACATGCGGGTGTCCTTCGACAGCAGGACGCAGAGGACTACTATGACCTTATTGAGTGGGCGGCATCGCAGCCGTGGTGCACGGGACGAGTTGCACTTATGGGAGTCTCCTATCTGTGCATGTCGCAATGGCGGGCCGCGGCGCTCAGGCCTCCTCACTTATGTGCCATTGTCCCGTGGGAGGGGGTGACTGATTTGTACCGCGAACTCGCATTTCACGGCGGGATTCCGGAAACCATGTTTGTATCGTTGTGGGATAAACGGCGGCTTAGGGCTGGACACAATCGTAAATTCCCGATGGCAGAACACTTCCTCAGTGAGCGAGACTCTCATCCTCTCGCGGACGATTACTGGGCGGCTAAACGACCGATCCTCGAAGATATTGACGTGCCGGCATTGGTGTGCGCGAGCTGGTCCGATCACGGACTGCATACGCGGGGGTCACTGGAAGGTTATCAGCAGATTTCATCGAAGCAAAAATGGTTATTCACTCATGGACGGAAAAAGTGGGAGACTTTTTACAGCGAGGAAGCCTTGAGTTATCAGAGACGATTCCTCGATCATTTCTTGAAAGGCGCCAGCAATGGAATGTGCGCCGTGCCCAGGGTGCGGCTGGAACTTCGCATGGGCTTCTACCAACAGGAGGTTCGGGCTGAGGAGGCCTGGCCGCTGCAATCGATACGGCCCACTCCCCTCTATCTTTGCGCCAATACAGGAAGCTTAGAGAAGGAGCCTGTTGCCGCAGAAGGCATGGTGCAATATTTGTCGACGCGTCGCAATCAAAAGGCGATTTTCTCATTGAGGTTTCAAAACCAGACGGAATTAATCGGCGGTATGGGGTTGAAGCTTTGGATCAGTACTTCGGAAGGAGACGATTTGGACCTGTTCGTCGTCATTCGAAAACTCGATTGCACTGGCAAAGAAGTCTTCTTCTCCGGATTTAATGGCTTCGAGCGGGACAGCGTTGCTAAGGGATGGCTCAGAGCATCGCATCGAGAACTGGACACTTCGCGGAGCACGCAGCTGCGTCCATGGCATACTCATCGTCGCATTCAAAAACTTGCTCCCGGCGAGATTGTCCCCGTAGACATCGAAATCTGGCCATCGGCGACGCTCTTCGAATCTGGAAGCAGCTTACTCCTGACAATTCAAGGGCAGGATGCGGCGAGGTACCCGGCCTTTCGGCACACCGACCTCGTGAATCGTGGATGGCACAAAATCTTCACAGGCGGCCTATACGATTCGTGCTTGACGGTGCCGCTCCATAACGCCGAAGCTCCAATCCACTGATTTTTGCGAGTGATCCTCCATGGAATTGCCCGTTTCCCCGATTGAAAGCTCTCGTCCGGAACGATAGAATCCGGACTATCGGGGGCGGCCGCACCTAAAAATAAGGCCAACCCTGCTCTCGAGAACGCTACAAACGATCGTCAGGACGGTCGCCAAAACGCACTTCAAAGAATTTTCATGACTGGCCATGCCCCTGCTCAATTGAGCCCCGCGGACCGACTTGATTCCTGGAAGGAGATCGCCTCCTATCTGCGGCGCGATGTCCGCACTGTCCAACGGTGGGAGAAGAAAGAGGGCCTGCCGGTGTATCGACACCAGCACGACAAGCTAGGCTCGGTCTACTCTTACAAATCAGAGCTGGATACTTGGTTCAATACCCGGCAACAGAGTTCGGAAAATTTGCAGCAAGCTTCGGGAACTCCGGCACCGTCTGAAAAGATCAAGATTGCCGTTCTACCTTTCGGCAACCTGAACGCCGATCCGGAGCAGGATTATTTCAGTGACGGCCTTACCGAAGAGATGATTACGCAGATCACGCGGCTTCAGCCCAAGAGCCTGGCGGTTATCGCGCTTTCAACGGCCATGGACTACAAGTCCAGCAACAAGCCGCTTACGCAGATCAAAGAAGAGTTGGGCATCGATTTCCTGTTACAGGGCCGCGTGCGACGGGCCGAGGACCGCGTGCGCATTACCGCACAGCTTGTTTCCCTGGAAGACCAGACGCAGCTTTGGGCAGAGACTTACGAGCGAAATCTGCGGGACATTTTGGCAGTGCAGGCGGAGATTGCACAGGCAATTGCCCAAGAGATCCAGATTGCGATCAGCCGGCCGGAACAAGCGCGGCTAGACGAACTTGAAGCTGGACGGAGCCGGTTGAGTCCCACCGCCTATGAAAACTATCTGAGGGGCCGATACCATCTGCACGGCATGTCGGCAACGGCGATTCAAAAGAGCATTGGCCATTTTGAGGACGCGGTGGCGGAAGAACCAAACTACGCACCCGCCTATGCGGGATTGGCAAGCGCCTATGCCCTGCTGTCGATTGCTCCCTTTGACTTGCTGCCTCCACGCGAAGCGATGCCCAAGGCCGAAGCGGCGGCGGCAAGGTCTCTGTCCCTCGACGATTCCCTGGCGGAGGCCCACGCGGCGCTGGCGCTGGTACGCCATCACTTTCATTGGGACTGGGAAAACGCCGAGGCCAGCTATCGGCGGTCGATTGAACTCAACCCCGATTCCGCTGATGCTCATCTCTGGTACTCATGGATGCTTCTGGCGCTGGGACGACGGGAGGAGTGCTTCCGAGAAATTGAGCAAACACTCACGATCGTGCAGCAGACCGATCCGCATCGCTTGGTAGCGGTCCATGCCACGCGGGCCATGGCGTACTACTTTGGCCGGGAGTATCAACGCGCCGTGGAAGAGTGCAAAAAAGCACGGGAGCTAGACCCCGGCCATTTCATGCTTCGCTTCATCTTCGGCCGAGCCTACGCACGCCTGGGCATGAAAGCCGAGGCCATTGCGGAGCTGCAACCAAAAGGGACTTCTTTCGGCGACGTTCCGCTTGCAGACGCGGCGCTGGGGTTGGCTTACGGCATGAGCGGCCAAACCGACCTGACCCAGAAAATTGTCGAAGCTTTTAGTAGCTATGTGAAGACGCGTTACATTCCGGCGACCTATTTTGGAATCCTGCATGCAGGACTTGGCAACCCGGAACAAGCGCTGCAATGGCTGGAAAAAGCCTACGAGGAACGCGCTGACGGGCTCACATGGCTCAACGTGGAACCGATGCTCGATCCGCTACGATCCGATCCGCGATTCCAGAAATTGATACGGCAGATTGGGTTGGTGAAATAGCAGTTAGCGCTCAGCAAACGCAAGACCTGCCTGCGGCGCTACCACAGAGGACACAGAGGAAGAACCTGAGGTCACAGAGGGGCCGGCACAGGCGCTATCGCTTGGCACGGGACTTTGTTGGGATTTGTCCAATATGGGATTGAAGGGCCGCAGGGCGGATAGCCATCGGCATTCATCAGCGCTCAGCCAAAAACCAAAAACATGCCCGGCGCAAGCTGATGGTCTGTGGTGACCAACGAGTAAGCGTGTAAATTAGAGACAAGCGGTGTAGCTACGGACATCATCTAAACCCACCCTTTGCTCCGAGCGCAAAAACCAAGAGCGCGCTCTCCACAAAGGATGGGGCACCCACATTTTCGCGGGATTTCAGGAGTTAGTCCGGAAATAGGGTCTAACCCAGCAATATGAGCTATCCCGGCAATCGGGCCAATCCCAGATGCTTAAAATGGGATGAGGGTGCTTTCTAGCCGCGTCTCTGAACCAGGTCCCACAGGTTGCCGCAGAGATCTTTGAAGACGGCAACGGTTCCGTAGGACTCCTCTTTGGGTTCACGCACGAACTCGACTTGATGCGCGAGGAGCGCACGGTAGTCCCGCCAAAAATCGTCGGTTTGAAGAAACAGAAAGACGCGGCCGCCGGTCTGGTTGCCAATGCGGCTGGCTTGCTCGGGATTTGCCGCGCGCGCCAGCAAGATGCTGGTACCGGTTGAGCCAGGAGGCATAACCAGAACCCAGCGTTTGCCTCCACCCATGTCGATATCTTCGATCAACTTGAAACCAAGGATGCGCGTGTAATATTCGATGGCTTCGTCATAATCTCGAACCACGACGGCAATGTGAGCAAGAGTCTGGGGCATTTGGATATTGTCGCATTGCGGGGATGTATTCTGGAATCGGCCAGGCGGTGCTACGACAGTTAGCGGTCAGCGAAGGCAAGACCTGCCTGCGGCGCTACCACAGAGGCACAGAGGAAAACCGGGAGGTCACAGAGGGACCGATTCGCTTGATCTGGCCTACGATTGCGAACAACGACTTTTCAGGGTGCTGTAGAGTTCGGCATACCGTTCCGCCATCTTCCCGCTGCTGAAGTTCTCCTCGGCGTGGCGTCTACAGTCATCGGGGCTGATCTCCCAAATCATAGTTACAGCCACCGCTGCCTCTTCCACATCTTCCACTAGAAACCCGGTCACGCCGTCCTTGACGACTTCCGGAAGCGCGCCCCGGCGAAAGGCAATCACGGGAGTTCCGCTTGCGGCTGCTTCCATGGCGACCAAAGAGCTGGTTTCATCCACCAGGCTGGTGATCAGCAAGGCGGATGCTTCACTTAATAACTTCCGCTTTTGCGCCGCCGAGGGCCTCTCAATAAAGTTAGCCGAGGCGGTGCTTTGAAGATTTTGAAGGCGGGGTGCGACTTCCCTCTCAAAGTATTGCCGGTGATAGGAGAAGGGATAGACCTGGCCAGCCAAAACGATGTGCGAAGAGGCAAGGGAGGCTATCTCAAGAGCAAGATGCGTTCCCTTTTCTTCGCAGATGCGGCCCAGCCAGAGCAGGCCATTGCGGCACGCTCCATTCGGCTGAAAACGATCTAGGGGAATGCCGTTGGGAATCGTTGTAAGCGACGAGCCCAAATCAGAGCGAAGATCGGAAAAACTTCCAGTCTGATGGCTAGAGACGCAATTGAAGGTCACATTCGGCGGGATGCCATGAAAGAGGCTTTGATCATAAAAGTGACGAGGCAGATGGAGAGTCGCCAGCACGGGAAGATCGATTTCCGCAGCACGCATCCAAAAGCTACCGGACTTGTCATGAATCAAATCGAGGGAGCCGCCTTCGCTCCCAATGAAATCTAAAATCCTGGCCTGATGCTCTTTGTTTCTTCTCTCAAGATCGTCAGCCGCAGAGCATGGTTCGCCGGTATCCAGAAGATCGCCGCTCACGCACGATCCTCGAGAGGCGGCAACCGTTGAAGAGACTCCACGGCGAACCATCTCGCGCTCCAAGGTCCACAACACTTGTTCCGCGCCACCGGCACTTTCATCGGAAACCGTGAGCAACGGATATGAGACATAAAGAACCCGCATGAAAGTTCGCCTCCGAGCCAGAGCCGCCTGAAACCTTTTCGCAGCCCGGCATCCCTCCGCAATTCAGCTCTTCCATTCAGATGCGAAAGGCGCATTTGCTGGCAAAGTTAGCGGGCAGTTATACTCCGCAAACGATGCATACGTTGCAGGGGAAAATCGAGCAGTTCTATTCAGCCGAAGCACTCGGCGGCACGGCCGCGGGCGAGGCAAGACAAGTTTTTCAGCAATTCCTCAACGAGCTTACGCGCGGCGAAGTTCGAGCGGCGGAGCGAGTTTTTGGACATTGGCAAGTCAATGCCTGGGTTAAGAAAGGAATCCTGCTGGGATTCCGGCTAGGCGAGTTGGCGGAGTCTTCCGGGGGAGCCTTGTCCTTCGTCGACAAGAGCACTTATCCTCCCCGGCAGTTCAAGGTTGAAAACAAAGTCCGCGTGGTTCCGGGAGGATCCTCGGTGCGATCCGGAGCCTACCTTGCCCCTGGCGTGATCTGTATGCCGCCGATGTATGTGAATGTGGGCGCGTACGTGGACGAAGGCACCATGATCGACTCGCACGCCCTGGTGGGATCGTGCGCGCAGGTAGGAAAGCGGGTACACTTAAGCGCCGCCTCGCAGATTGGCGGCGTTCTGGAGCCGATGAACGCTTCGCCGGTGATTATTGAGGACGACGTACTGATCGGCGGCAACTGCGGCGTTTATGAGAGCACCCAGGTGCGCGCAGGCGCGGTGCTGGGAGCAGGCGTCATTCTTACGAGAGCCACCCCGGTCTACGACGTGGTGCGAGAACAGGTCTACCGGGCCGGTGAAGATGGGCCGTTAATTATCCCTGAAAATGCAGTGGTCGTGCCGGGAGCCAGAGCCATTACGAAGGGCAAAGGCACGGAGTGGGGGCTGTCTCTTTACACGCCGGTGATTGTGAAGTATCGCGACCAAAAGACGGAGACCTCGATTCAACTCGAAGACCTATTACGGTAATGAAGAGTCCCATTGCCCAATCTCGGTTCCTCCTCCTCTTTTTTGCGCTGGCGGGCGTAGCGGCCATTTTATGGTCCCTGGCGCACTACGCCGGGGCCGCTCTCCCCTCGAATTTGCTGCTGGCCGGCCGCTGGCTCGCCATTCTGGTTTTCTGCGGCTACGCCATTACTCGCCGCTCTCTGACGGTGTGGATCACCGCCGGGATTTTCGTGGGAGCGGAGATCGGCCACGACTGGCCGTTGTTCGCGGCCAATCTGCAGGTATTGAGCGGGATTTTTCTGCGCCTGATCAAGAACATCATCGCTCCCCTGGTTTTCTCTACCCTGGTGGTGGGAATCGCCGGCCACTCCAACCTGAAACAGGTGGGGAGAATGGGCGTGAAGGCGCTGTTGTACTTCGAATTGGTGACCACAGTAGCGCTGTTTATCGGATTGGGAGCGATCAATTTCTCGAAGGCCGGAGTGGGGGTCACTCCCACGGCAGTAACCAGCCAACCGGTTCAAGCCGCCAAGCAAACCACCACGGACCTGATTTTGCATGTTTTCCCGGAGAACATCGCCGACTCTATCGCCCGAGGACAGGTGCTACAAGTGGTGGTTTTCGCCATCATTTTCGGCATTGCGCTGGCGCAGGTACAGGAAAAACGAAGGCGCATGGTCCTGGAATTTTTTGAAGGCGTTTCGGAAACGATGTTCAAGTTCACGAACATCGTGATGCTGTTCGCGCCGATCGGCGTGGCCGGAGCCATGGCTTATACCATCGGAACCATGGGCTTCGGCGTATTGACCAACCTGCTGAAGCTGGTCGCCATCCTCTATGCAGCGCTGATTGTGTTCATTCTGTGCGTCTTTGTGCCGGTTGCACTGCTGGCGCGGCTGCCTTTACGGCGCTTCGCCCAGGCTGTCCTGGAGCCGGCTTCCATTGCGTTTGCCACGGCTAGCTCTGAGGCTGCCCTGCCCCGGGCCATGGAGTCCATGGAGGAGTTCGGGGTTCCGCGCCAGATTGTCGCCTTTGTGATGCCGACCGGCTACAGCTTCAATCTGGACGGCAGCACGCTTTATCTCTCTCTGGCCTCGGTTTTTGTGGCGCAGGCGGCCGGAATTCATTTGAGCTTTGGCCAGCAACTCCTGATGGTCTTTACGCTGATGCTTACGAGCAAGGGAGTGGCGGGGGTTCCGAGGGCGACGCTGGTCATCCTGCTAGGGACGGTTGACTCGTTTCATCTGCCGAGTTGGCCGATCTTCATCATCCTGGGAGTTGATCAGTTCATGGATATGGCGCGGACGACCGTCAACGTGGTTGGAAACTGCCTGGCTACAGCGGTGATTGCACGGTGGGAGGGTGAGCTTGGAGCACCTGCGGCCTCGGCAGCGAGCGTGGATGCCATGGCTTTGTAATTCCGCTCCGATGCTTCTATAAGGGGCCTGCCCGTGCGAACCTGCAAGCAAGAGGCATCGCTTTCACCGTCTATTCGCGCCATTTCAGGGACAAAAACATCCACAATCATGAACTGCAACAACACGAAACCTGAGCTTCCGTCTTCATCGTTCCTGTTTCCTGGTTCCCGATTTCCGGTTTTTACGGTGTTCGCAAACGCAAAACCTGTGCTCCGGAAGAGCGGTTTTCATGTGCTCCGAAAAATTGTTCCGGGACAGGAAGAAAGTAAGCGATACTTAATGAAAGCGATACTAATACAATAGTTCTGTTTCGCCAGAATAACCGCTGTTGCTTTTCGACCTTTCATCATCTGGATCTTATGCCTTCGGGAAAACTACATTTGACGCCTCTGGGCGGGCTGGGCGAGTTCGGAATGAACTGCATGGCCGTCCGCTGGGGCAATGACATGATCGTGATCGATGCCGGCCTGATGTTTCCGGAGTCCGAGCTGCTGGGCGTGGATATTGTGGTTCCGGACATCACGTACCTGCTGCAGAACCGGGACAAGGTTCGAGGAATTGTCCTCACCCACGGGCATGAAGACCATATCGGCGGGCTTCCGTGGATTCTCTCAGAGTTGAACGTTCCGGTGTTCGGCACCGAGTTCACACTGGCGCTGGTGGAAAACAAGCTGGAAGAGCACAACCTGCTCGACGACGCCGACCTTCGAGAGATCCGTCCTGGTACACGGTTTATGCTAGGGCCATTCACGATCAATCCGATTCAGGTGACACACAGCCTGGTGGATTGCGTGGCGCTGGCAATCCACACGCCGCTGGGCGTTGTGATCCATACGGGCGACTTCAAAGTCGACCCAACACCGACCGACAACAGGCTTTTCGACCTGCACACGTTTGCCGAATATGGCAAAGAGGGCGTTCTGGCGCTGCTGCAGGACTCCACCAACGTAGAGCGGCGGGGGTACACGCCGAGCGAACGGGCGGTGCGCGGACGCTTCGACGAGATTTTTGCCCGGCCCGGCCGACGGCTGTTCATTTCCTGTTTTTCATCGTCGATCCATCGCATCAAGCTGGCAATCGATATGGCCCGCGAATATCGGCGCAAGGTTGCGCTGGTCGGGCGTTCTATGACCGAGTCCACAGAGATTGCCATGGACCTGGGATACATCGATGTCCCCGAGGGCCTGATGATTCATCCGGGCCAGATACGGGACTATCCACCGGAACAGGTGTGTGTGCTGATCAGCGGGACGCAGGGAGAACCGATGTCCGCACTATCGCGGGCGGCGGTGGACAACCATAAACACGCCCGCATCGAGCGGGGCGACACCGTGGTGCTTTCATCGCGCATCATTCCGGGTAACGAGAAGACCATTTACCGCATGATCGATCATTTGTTCCGGCGAGAAGCACATGTCATTTACGAAGACGGATCTTCACCGCCGGTCCACGTGAGCGGCCACGCAAGCCAGGAAGAGCTAAAGCTCATCATGAGCCTGGTGAAGCCGCGTTATTTCATTCCGATCCACGGAGAGTACCGGCAGCTTCGGCTGCACGCCGATCTGGCACGGTCGATGCACAGCACCGTGGGGCAGGTCTTGATGATTGAAAGCGGCGACGTGCTGGAGTTCGACGAGTTAGGCGCGCGCAAGGTGGAGAAGATTCCGGTCGGGCGTATCTGCATCGATTCGGGTTCACGCGGCGATATCGTGGAAGACTTGATCATCAAAGATCGCCGCCATTTGAGCGAGGACGGTTTTGTGCTGCCGATCATCGCCATCAACAAGCTTACCGGGACGGTGGAATCGATTCCGGAGATTGTGATGCGGGGCTTTGCGGCGGTGACAGAGAACGGATTCATGGAGGAGGCCCGCAGGGTCATCTCCAATACGCTGGATGAATCGACGACCGAAGAAAAAGCGGACTACGGCGTGATCAAAGAGAAGATTCGGGCCGACCTGAAGAGGTTCATCAGCAAGACGACCTCGCGGCGGCCGCTGATTATGCCCGTGATCTTAGAAATCTAAATCAGGAGATCTAGATCAGGAAATCTAGGTTTGGAAATCTATAGGTTTGGAAATGCCGGAGATTAGGAGTTTGGATGGCCGCGTTCTTTAAGAGCCGGAGATTTGTTCTTCTGGTGGTTCTGTTTTCCGCACTGCTCCTCAGCGGAGCGGCACTGCGAGGACCGACGAACAGCCATTTGCGGGCAATGTCGGTACTGCTGAAGTTTTCCGATCCTCAAGCACAAGGTTTTGGCGTACAGTTCGCGCAGCATCCGATTCGGGAAGAAGCAGGCGTGGCCCAGACCGCGTGGGGGCCGCTCAAATACCGTCTTTATATTCCTACCGATATCAGCCATCCGGGTGGAATCGTGGTGGTGCCGGGCGTCCATCATCTTGGTATTGAACATCCGGGGGCCATCAGTTTTGGCCGCGCGATAGCCGGAGCGGGCGTGGAGGTTATGACCGCCGAGATCCACGACCTGACGGATTACAGAATTACTCCGCAATCGGCCGATTTGATTGGAACCGCCGCAGTTTTACTTAGCGGCCAGATTAAGCAGCCAAGAGTCGGCATCCTTGGACTAAGTTTTGCCGGTGGGCTGGCACTGATGGCCGCCGCCAAGCCGGAGTACTCGGATAAGATCGCATTCGTTTTCGCCATTGGCGCGCACGACGACCTGAGCCGCGTTGCCCGATTCTTCGCCACAAACACCGTTGAGAAGCCCGATGGGACAGTCGTTGCAGCCGACGCCCATGAGTACGGCGCATTTGTGCTCGTGAACTCCCACCTCGAAGACTTCTTTCCCGCCAATGATATCCCCGCGGCTCGCGACACTATGCGCTTCTATTTGTGGGAACAACCCGAAGATGCCGCTGCCGCCAGCCGAAAGCTAAGCCCCGCCGGGCAGGCAATGTTCGACCAGCTTGTGCATCATCGTGATCAGCTTCAGCAGAAACTTCTTGATGGGATCAAGTTGCACCACGAGGAGATGGAGGCCGTTTCTCCTCACGGCCACATTGAGAACCTGACGGTCCCCGTTTTTCTGCTGCACGGCTCCGGCGACAATGTAATCCCGCCTGCCGAAACGATGTGGCTCAGCCGAGACCTTCCAACGCCGGAATTAAAGGCGGCCTTAATCAGCCAGGCCTTGATCCACGTGAAGATGGAAGACACGGTCACGTTGGGCGACAAATGGGCGCTGGTCGATTTCCTCTCGAAGGTGCTGGATGGCGTAGACCGGTTCGGCACATAGAAGTAACCCCTCGGATGGAGTTTTGCGAAACGCCTGAGCAGGGCCCTAGGAAAAGATCGCAAAAAATCCAAAATCTCAAAGATAATAATGTTGGTGTGAAGGTGGAATTGCGCGGGTTCCCGCCTTCTTCGTAGAAATTCAAAGGGCAAGTTGCGGCGGAAGATTGCCGTGGTATCCCGTCGTGTTGTTCGTTGAGAGACCGTTAATTTTGATGGCCGTTCCCTGCAAACCACTTATTTGCAATTCATTTGATATACGATTCACTGGTACACGATCCATTTTAAGAACCTTATGGTGAACCTTAAGAACATTCAGGAAGCCCGCGCTCTCTTGAGCAAAATTGCGGTCAGGACTCCGCTGGTCGCATGCAAGACATCCAACGGCTCACAACTTTTCGTGAAGCCGGAAAACCTGCAACCAATCGGCTCATTCAAGCTGCGGGGCGCATACAACAAGATTTCGTCGCTGAATGCGGAAGAGCGCAGCCGGGGAGTAGTGGCCCACTCCAGCGGGAACCACGCGCAAGGCGTAGCTTTTGCGGCGCGCGCCCTGGGTGTAAAAGCGACCATCGTGATGCCGAGCACCGGCTCCAAAGTCAAACTGGAAGCGACCAAAGCGCTGGGAGCTGAAGTGGTACTGGTTGGCCCATCCAGCGCGGAGCGCATCAAGAGGGCGGAAGAACTGGAGCACGAGCGCAACCTGATTCCGGTACCTCCATACAATGACGAAAAGATCATCGCCGGGCAAGGCACCATTGGCCTGGAAATTCTGGAGGACCTTCCCGATGTGGACGTTGTGCTCGCCCCAGTGGGCGGCGGGGGATTGATCAGCGGGATCGCCACGGCAATTAAAGAATCGAAGCCGAGCGTTAAAGTCATCGGCGTGGAGCCGGAATTTGCAGCCGACGCGCAGGCAAGCTTCCGCACGGGAGCGATTCAGTCGGTGAGCGCCGAAAGCAGCGCCAAAACCCTGGCCGACGGCCTGCGGTCGCAGAGCATCGGCCCGATCAATTTTGAGCATATCCGGAAATACGTAGACGACTTTATTTCGGTGAAAGAGGACGAGATCCAGAAGGCGATGCGGCACCTGCTCTACTCGGCGCGCATTCTGACAGAGCCCAGCGGAGCGGTCACGACCGCTGCCGTGCTCTTTCATGCATCGGAGATTCCGACGGGAAAAATTGTCGCCGTTGTGAGCGGAGGGAACGTGGAACCACAGCTCTTCTCGGATATCCTCACAGGAAAGGCCTAAATTCCCACTATGTCGAGATACCGCTACGTTCTGTCGATCGGCTTTGCCGCCTTGTTCGCCGTGAGCTCTTTGGCAGCCGACAAGGAGCATGCCACCATCGTTCGCGAAGGAAACCTGTATGTGCTTCCCGGCTCCAACTCGGAGAAGCTGGCGCACCTGACACGAGGCCGCGACCTGGTGATTCTAGAGCGCACGAACATCGACAACAATCAGCCCTGGTACAAGGTATTTGCCACGATTGTGGACCGTGAGCGGGAACGGGTACAGGAGATCACAGGATGGCTTCCCGCCAAAGGAATAGTGACCCCTTCCACACCGAACGGCGACGAGATCATCTTCGGCGAGGCCGTGGATTCCGAGCAACAGGCGGAGCAGCGAGGTGGACGCAAGGGAGCCGCCGAAGACGCCCTGCGGCTGTATTTCCGCATCACGGAGCTATTTCCCAACTCTCCCATTACGCCGGAAGCAATGTGGCGATCCGCAGACATCCGCTGGCAGATCGAAAAAGCGGAGGTTATGGGCCGGCCTTCAGCGCGCGATCTCGACCCGGATGCGCGCAATCCGGTAGAAGAACAGTTTCTGAAAGACGTAATCAAGAAGTTTCCGCACACCAAGTGGGCAGACCTGGCGGCCTACAACATGATTGACAATAAGCTCTGCGGAGACTGGAAGGGGCTCGCCAAGTGTCCCGAAAAAGAATCGGAGATTTACGAGAAATATGCCCGCGAGCATCCGCAATCTCCCAAGGTATCCGAAGCCCTCTACAATGCAGCCTGGCGCCAGGCTGTACTCATCGACATCTACAAGAGCAATACCGAGAATGAGAAGAGCGTGAAAGCCAAGCGCAAAGCCCAGGAGCTGGGGCAGCAGGCCGCACAAGGCACTGGCGATTGGAGGGCACGGGCTCTGGACCTGATGTATAAACTGGATCAAAACATTCCTCTGTTTGGAAATGCCGCCGTGGAGTAACGCAGCTAGGGCTTCAGGAATTTGAATTTTTTTGCGTTTTTCAGGATTGTGTAGGGAGAAACATTGAATCACTATTTGCTATCTGTACTGCTCGGCATTGTGGAGGGCCTCACCGAGTTCCTGCCCGTAAGCTCCACCGCTCATCTGCGTATCTCTGAAGCTCTGCTCGGCATCGATCTCTCGAATGGATATTGGAAGATGTACTCCATCGTGATCCAGCTTGGAGCCATCCTATGCCTGCCGATTTACTTTCGCGCACGGATTGCCAAGTTCTTCAGCACCTTCCCCAACGGCGAGCGCGGCAACCGCACGGCTATGACGCATCCGCTGACCCTGGTGCTGATTGCCTTCTTCTTTACCGCAGTCCCCGCATTCCTGCTGACCAAGATCATCGGCAAGCACCTGGAGAGCCTCTACATTATGGGAAGCTCATTGCTGATCGGCGGGATCATCATGTGGATTGTGGACGCCCGCTTCGGCACGCAGCATAAGACGGAGCACATCGAAGAAACTTCCACCTGGCAGGCCATCTGGATCGGGTTGTGCCAGATCTTCTCGGCGTTGTTCCCCGGCACATCGCGGTCAATGTCTACGATCGCCGCCGGACAGGTTTCCGGCATGTCGCGGCCGGCCGCCCTCGAATTTTCGTTTCTACTCTCGATCCCCACGATGGTGGCGGCTACAGGCTATGATCTGCTGAGGACCCTCCATCCCAAGCATGGAACCGAAGCCATCGGCGTGATGCCCAGCAGCACGGAGGAGTGGGTGGTTCTGCTGATTGGCTGCGTGGTTTCGTTTTTTGTGGCGTGGGGCGTGGTGGCGTGGTTTATGAACTGGGTACGCAGCCGGGGATTCGCTCCGTTTGCGATCTACAGAATCGTTGTGGGGATTGCGGTGCTGGCGTGGGCGGCGAAGGGCATTTAAGACGGCCCTTTTTCAATAAGCTGCAATCTAAAGCCAAGGCTCTAAAAGGGTTACAGGATTAGCTAAGAGTTTTGATGTAATCCGACTCGATTTTTGACATAATGAGCCTGCTCTGACGTTTCTCGCGGCCTAATTCGTGGAAGCGTGGCATCTTCTACTCAGGCCTATAATCCAGTGATGTCGTACTTTGTCCGGGCGTTTACGCCCACGAAGAACCATCGGCTCAATGAGCTGATAGGCTTTCTTTTGTTTGTCTCTTCGGTGCTCCTGTTTCTGGCCCTGGCAAGCTATTCGCCACACGACCCTTCACTCAATACAGCAGGATCAAGCACAGCTGTCCACCCCGCGCAAAACTGGATCGGCATCTCGGGGGCTATGGTCAGCGATTTGCTATTGCAGGTGGTTGGGATCACGGTTTTCCTAACTCCGGGAATTCTAGGGCTGCTGGCGGCCCGCTGGTTCAAGTCACGCGCGGTGGCAACGCCCGGAGCCAAGTGCATTGGCGCGAGCATTCTCATTGTTTTTCTTCCGGCCTTGCTCTCGCTGCTTCCGGGCAGCCTACGCTGGAGGCATGCGGTGCCGATCGAAGGCGTTGTGGGACGGGTAGTCGGGGATGTGTTCCTGCACTACTTCAACCTGGTAGGCGCTTATATCGTTTGCATTGCCATAGTGGCGGTTGCGCTCTATCTTTCGACAGCGTTCTCGTTTGGCCACCTACGCACCTGGCTGGAAACCCGCTTCTCTTTTCTGTTTGCCGCATGGCAGCGCCTTCAGGATTGGAACGCCGCACGCGCCAAGAAGAAAGCCAAGAAAGAATTGGAGAAACGCGGTCCAGAGCGGGCGGCAGTCGCCACCCAACTTGTGCCGGCAAAGCGCACGGCGATTCCTTTACCTAGAGCCGAGTCGGTCAAAGCCGAGGCCGTGAAAGCGAATCCGGCAGTTTCGCCAAGGGCCGAAAGCATGGAAGAAGAAGATGATGATGAGCCCTTGTCGGCTCCGCTCACCAAACCGGCACCGCCTCTGGAGGCCGAGCCAACGATTCATGCACGCGCCGATCTGGCGAATCAGGGCAAGACAGTCTTGCCAAGGGCGGCAGGCGGATACAAACTGCCTCCCAGTTCTTTGCTGCAGCGTTCGGAAGGCCAGCAGGCAGTCAATGAAGATGATCTGCG
>Ga0070734_10002304_pt1 | contig 23711 bp, 17 predicted proteins | sample Coa_R1_8_FD_66444 | JGI IMG/M metagenome (GOLD analysis project Ga0070734, IMG submission 66444) | Surface soil microbial communities from Centralia Pennsylvania, which are recovering from an underground coalmine fire - Coalmine... | ecosystem: Environmental > Terrestrial > Soil > Unclassified ...
GGTGTTTTTCTTTACGACTGCTGCGGCGTCGCAGTATCAATCGTTGTATGGAAGCGCTTCAGCCGCCAAATCGTTCCTCGATTGGATGCTGCACAACGCGAATTCGTACGGTCTGATGCCAGAGCGCGTTTTTCTGGATGGAAGCGATGTCAGCCCCGCATCACCGCTGTCGTGGTGCAGCGCGGAGTTCGCCGCTGCGCTGCTGCTGTGGAGCCGATTGTAGTTCCTACCGAACCGCGACCGTGTGTTACGCTCCCTTGCTGTGAGCCGGCTGTAGTTCCTACCGAACGCGACCGCGAGGGAGCGCTACCACCACCGTGTGTTACGCTCCCTTGCGGTCGCGGTTCAGTAGGTTAATTTCGAGATGTAGTCGAAGCTTTGCCGCAGGCTCTCCACCGGATCGCCCGGCGTTTGATCCTGTTCCACGAAGTAGTGCTGCACTTTGGCGGATTCGGCGGCGCGCAGGATGGCCGGCCAATCCAGCGTGCCGTGCCCCACTTCCTTGAACGTGCTGCCCGGCACCGATTCCTTGTAAAGCACCGGCGTGCCTTGCGCTTTGTCCTTGAGGTGCAGCAGGTGAACGCGTCCGGCGGCTTGCTTGATGATATCCACCGGATCGTGTCCGGCAACACTCACCCAGAAACAATCCACTTCGAGTCCTACCAACTTTGGATCCAGCGTGTCCAGCAGGATTTGAAAGCGCGTGGTGCCGTCCATCGGTTCAAATTCGAACGCGTGATTGTGATAGCAGAGACTCAGGCCGGCGGCGCGGCACTTTTCTCCCGCTTTGTTCAGCTTTTCCGCGAGCGCTTTCATCTTGTCGAGCCCGCCGCGATCCGGCGGATTCACCCAAGGAAAAACGGCGTAGGAGAATCCGTGCTGCTTCACTTTGTCGATGGCGCGCGCCAGATCGTCATCGGTGCCCTTCATGATGGTGTTTTCGTTTAGGTGGATGCTGACCGGTTTCAGCTTGGTCGCTTGGAGAGCGGGCCAGATTTTATCCAGATTGTCGTAAGTCGCTTCGACTTCCTTATAGCCGATCGCTTCGATGGCTTTGAGCGTTTCGTCGGGCTTTTTCGGCAGGATACTGCGGACCGTGTAGAGCTGAACGCCTACGGTCTTTAACTGTTTTGCGCTGGCGATTTTGGTCATGAGTGCGGCGGCCGAGCCGGTTTGGAGGAAACCTCTGCGCGAGATCATCCAGATTATTATATTGCGTTGCGGGGCGAGCCTCCGGCTTGCCAAACACGAACTACCGAGAGGCCAGGAGTTGGAGCGGTTCCATCCATTGCGCGAACAGTTGCGCCAGTGTGGCGTTCGGATGGCCGTCGGCCAGCCGCAGCTTTTTATCGGCGAGCTCCGGACGGTCATAGTCAATAAACGCGATGCCTTTGGATTCGAGGAATTTCCGGTAGTCCTTGCGATCTTCCGGCAGCAAGTCGGATAAGATCACCGTGAATTTGCCGCCTTGCGAGCGCACGGCTTCATCCATCTTTACCAGCAACGCCTCGGTGAGATTGCGCTTGTTGCGAACGCGGCGCAGCGATTCGAAAATGTCCAGGTAATCCTGCGCCATCGCCACGGTACGCAAGTGATGGCTCAGCCACCAGACTAAGTGTCCCCGCGATCGCCCTTCACGCAACTGGCCATCTACCAACTCGGCGTAAGGATAAAAGCAGCCTTCGGGCATTTCGTGATTGATCCGGAGCCAATTTGGATCGGCCGCGTTCCGGCCTTCGTGAAACCAATTGAAGAGATAGTAAACGGATGCCGGGCCGCGAACCGAATTCCTGATCGCCAGGTAGGCTTGGTATGTGGAGTAATCGCCGGTCGCGAAGTTCGAGACTTGCAGCTCGGGATGCCGCTGCTGCAATACCCAGGGCATGGTCTCGGCGTCCGGCAGCGCGTAGCCCTGAACGTAGGAATCGCCAAAAATCATCACCTTCGGCCGAGTGTCGCTTGGCGCCGGCTCGTTTTCGGATGTCGCGCGCCGGCCACCGCTCCAATTGGTGGTGAGGACGATGCCAGGCGCAAGACCCGGCCATGCCAAATCGAGTTTTCCCTGCTTGGCGCGCCAGCCCAGTGTCGCATCGCAGACGTATTGTGGCGATGCTCCGCCCCACTTGGCATCCATGGCCCACCAGCGGGGATATCCGCCGAACCAAAGCACGGCCTCGGCGCCCGCCAGCGACACCACGGCGGTGATCAATCGCGCGGCGATGAGGACGGAACGCTTGGGGGGCTGTTTAGGTGTGGGCATTCGCTTAGATATCGGCAAAATTGAGCCCAAGTCTTAGGGCTGCGGGAGCACGGTAAACTGAGGCAGGTCAATCATCTACGAGCGAAGAAATCCGGCCTTTCCGGATCTCGGTGCCGGACGCCGGGCTGGACGATTTAAAGCGGCGCCTCAGCTCGACGCGTTGGCCAGATGCGCAGACGGTGACGGATTGGTCGCAAGGAATCCCGCTCGAGTACGTTCAGAAGGTTTGCGCTTACTGGTTGCATCACTATGACTGGCGGAAAACGGAAGCCCGGCTGAACGCGCTTCCGCTGATGACTCATGGCTGGCCTGGATCGGTGATCGAATTTCTGAAAGACGTTTCATGTGGTTTGTCCGGCGCTGCCGGGCTACGGATTTTCCGGCAAGCCGAAACAGAACGGCTGGAGCGTGGAAAAGATCGGGCGCGCGGGGATTATTCGAAGCAGCAGCGCGAATTCCGGCCGGGTGCAGCATTATTCCGAAAGAGATCTTTCGCGTGTCGCGCCGCTGGGCCGAGAAGCGCTAAACGAATCTGGTGTATTGGAACCGGTTGGCGAAAGGCGGGCACTTCGCGGCCTTGGAGCAGCCTGAACTATTTGCGCGCGAATTACGCGCATGTTTTGCAACAATGCGCACGTAACCGTGGGGCCAGGCTCCGGCTTGCCAAGTAAAACGCAAGTCAGAGACTGCGCCACATCTTCCGCGAAACGGGACAGTTTGACCCTGGTACTCGAAGGGGAAGAAGTACCCACGAGCACGTCTTTTGAAACAGTTGCAAATGGCTCTGCGGATGCTTAAGAAAGCGCGCCATGATCACTCGCAGAAGGATCTGCCAATGGGCTGTTCTCGGCCTCGCTTTGCTGACCATTCCAATCGCGGCCGCCGATGATTCCAAGATTTCGCCCGATCTGCAACCCCTGCTTCACTCATCCAACAGCATCAATGTAATCGTCCAGTACAATGCGCCACCGCCTGTCACGGGATTGCTGGGTGGCGTCGTTCGATTGCTCGGCGGTGTCGTAAACACGGTCTTCTCTTTGATCCCGGCGCTCTCGGCGACACTGCATCCCGCCGACATTCTGACGCTTTCGAATCAGCCGAACGTCGCTTATATTTCACTCGACCGATCGCTCAACGCGTCGCTCGATTACAGCACGGGCGCGGTGAATGCGCCGGCAGCTTGGAGCGCGGGCTTGGATGGTACCGGGATCGGCATCGCGATCATCGATAGCGGAATCTATTCGCACCCCGATCTGAACGGTGAAAATTCCGCGCATTCGCGCGTTGTCTACCGGCAGAGCTTCATCGGCGGAAATCAGTTCGACGATTTTGGACATGGCACGCACGTGGCGGGCATTGCGGCAGGCAACGGAAGCTTGTCTTCGAAGACCGGCGCGTTCCACACCTATCGTGGAATCGCTCCCAACGCCAATGTTCTCGATCTGCGCGTGCTCGATGCGAATGGATCGAGCAACGATAGCGTAGTGATCGCAGCGATTCAGAAAGCGGTCCAACTCAAGAATCAATACAACGTGCGCGTGATCAATCTTTCGCTCGGTCGGCCAATTTACGAAGGCTGCGCGCACGATCCGCTGTGCCAGGCCGTCGAGTCGGCTTGGAAGAATGGCGTCGTTGTCGTGGCCGCGGCTGGCAATTTGGGCCGCAACGGATATGCAACAGTCCTTTCGCCCGGCAACAGCCCGCACGCCATCACGGTCGGCGCGATGAAGACCGAGATGACCGTCAACCGGAACGACGATCTGATCGCCAGCTACAGTTCGAAAGGGCCGACCTATATCGATTTGACGGCGAAACCGGACGTAGTTGCTCCAGGAAATCTGGTTGTATCGCTGCTGGCTCCTGGGTCTACACTCGCGGCCGAATTTCCGGCGAATGTGATTCCGGCGTCGCAATACACGACTTCGAGCTTCGCCTCGAACGCTCCGGCCTATTTCCGATTGAGCGGAACCAGCATGGCTACTCCTGTAGTAACGGGAGCGGTGGCGTTGCTTCTGCAGCGCGAGCCCGGCCTTTCGCCCGACACCATCAAAGCCCGGCTGATGAAGACCGCGTCCAAGAAATTTCCGGTGACCAGCACGGCTTACGATCCAACAACCGGACAATCGTACACCGACACGTACGACATGTTCACGGTCGGCGCCGGATATTTGGATATCGCCGCAGCCCTCGCCAACCATGACGTCGCGCTGCTATCGGCCGCTTCCCCGCAATACTCGTACAACCAGGCGCAACAGACCGCGACGCTGTTGCTGAATCCGCTCTCTGCGTGGTGGCTGGGATTCACTTGGAGCCCAACGGTGGTTTGGGGCACAACGGTTCTGCAGCCTGGGCCGAACGGAACATCCACGGCATGGGACAGCGCGATTGCCTGGGGAACATCCGGACAATGGGGCACCGCGGTAGCTTGGGGAACCGGCGGAACTTCAGGCACTGCAATCGCTTGGGGCACTTCCGGGAACGGCGAACAGTAAAGGGGATGCGGCAACATGCCGAAAGAAGCGAAAGGCTCCATGCGCCGCCATTTTGCCTCTTTTCACGTTGCCGCGACCATCACGCTGGGCGCCGCGGTGGTTCTCTGGGCGGCGCTGAATTGGAATCCGCACGATCAACTTCGTACGCTGGCATTTATCGCGACGGCGTTGGCCGCTTCCACGCTCAAGGTGCGGCTGCCGGGCGTCACCGGCACGGCGTCGGTGTTAGCGCTCTTCGTTCTGATCGGCATCGTGAACTTCAGCCTGCCGGAAGCGATCGCCATTGGCGCGCTGTCCATGCTGGCACAGTGTACCTGGAGAACCGCGGCCCGGCCGAGGCTGGAGCAAGTAGCGTTCAGCATTTGCAGTTTCGCCACCGCGGTTTATCTGTCGTCTCTCGCTTATCACGGAACGCGCGCTCATCTTCCCGAACCGCTTAGCCTCGCATTACTCACGCTCACATTTTTCATTACCAATTCGCTTCCAGTGGCGGGCATCATCTCGCTCACCGAAGGAAAGAAGTTCCTCAAGGTTTGGAGCGATTATCGCTGGCTGCTTCCCTGCTACGCGGTAGGCGCGTCGCTCGCTTGGTTGATTGGAACTTTTCCGCGCGCGGTGCAATGGGAACTGCCGCTCATCTGTTTACCGCTGGTATATCTCGTGCATCGCAGCAGCCGGACGCACATCGTGCAAGTGGAACAGGAAAAGAAACACATGGTCGAGATGAACGGCTTGCATCTGCGCACCATTGAAGCGCTGGCGCTCGCGATCGACGCGAAAGATCACACCACCCACGATCATCTGCAGCGCGTTCAACTTTATGCGGTGGAGATCGGCCGCGATTTAGGATTATCCGAAGCTGCGCTCGACGCCTTGAAAGCCGCGTCCATGCTACATGACATCGGAAAACTCGCCGTACCCGAGCACATCATTTCGAAGCCCGGAAAGTTGAGCCGCGCCGAATTTGAGCGGATGAAAATCCATCCCGTGGTCGGCGCCGAAATCCTGGAGCGCGTGCGCTTTCCCTACCCGGTGGTTCCGATTGTTTACTCGCATCACGAGAAGTGGGACGGCACTGGATACCCGAATGGATTGCGCGGCGAAGAGATTCCAATTGGCGCGCGAATTCTCGCCGCAGTGGATTGCCTCGATGCTTTGGCGTCCGACCGGCAGTATCGCAAGGCTCTGCCTCTGGATGACGCGATGGCGAAAGTGGCATCGGAAGCAGGAACCGCTTTCGATCCCGCAGTGGTTCGCGCGTTGCAATCGCGCTATCGGGAATTGGAGGCGCGAGCCAGCGAAATGCATGTGGAAGCTCCGCCGGCGCTTTCGAAAGATATCAAGATTGAACGCGGCAGCGCGCCGGCGGCCGGTTACGAAGTGGAACCGGCGAGGAGCTTGCACCCGGTGGCGCGCGCCCGGGCGTCTTCCAATGGAGCGTCCAGCCTGGATATGCCGGCAGCCGGATCCTGCAAGCTGAACTGCGAAGAAGCGTTGGCTATCGCCGCGATGCGGATCAAACTCGTGGTGTCCTACGACGCGATGGCGATTTACACGTGCGAAGATAACGCCCTGCGCGCCAAAATCGCACCCGGCGATACCGATGGAACGCTCGCGCCGCTACGCGTTCCGCTTGGCCAAGGCTTGGTGGGATGGGTGGCGGAAACCGGAAAACCAATCGTAAACGGAAATCCGGAAGTGGAACCCGGATTTGTTCAGAGCGCTCGTTCCAAACTCACTTCGGCGATCGCGCTGCCGCTCGAAGAAAGCGGACGGATCGCCGGCGTGCTCGCGCTGTATCGCGCGGGCAAGGATGCGTTCTCCTCGGACGACATGACCGTGCTGGTGCCGATGTGTCCGGCGATTGCATCCATTTTGGTGGAGATGAAGGCCATCGAATCCGACACCCGCAACCTGGCGCGCGCGGTGCAGGAAGAAAATATCGAGCTACTTCGGGAACTTCAGGTCGATTGAGAAATCGTCCGTCGAATAGTTCAGCGTGAACGTATCTTGTTTGCGCTTTTGGTGCCGGAAATAAAGATAACCGGCCACCGGATCCAATACAGGTCCCGCAGGCAAGGCCATCTCGAGAAGTTTGGCGTCGATATCCCCTTGCTTCGGGCTTGGCGCGGGTGGCGGCTGCGGATCCTGCGTTGGATAATTCGTCACGGCGACACCTTGATAAGTTCCCGTGCTGGTGCGCGGACGTCCTGTCGCCGGATCGGTATCGCGCGACACGTAGATGCCGGTTTCAGCCATGACCGTAGGCCCTCCGGCGCCAAGCGTGGGTCTTTTGGATGCAGGCGGGTTGCTCGCCATAATGCCGGGCTCGGATGCGCGGACGAACTGCTCGCCGGTGTTTAGCTCGAAATCGATGAGATCCACGTTGAAGGCGCGATTGTCTTGCGGATAAATCGCAACTTCCACCACCACGTAGTTCTTGGCCGTGTCCGAATCGAATATCTTCTTCACTCGGTCCGGAGGCACGATGGCAGCCGCTATGGTCGCGGTTTTGGCGCTCGCGTGGGCCGGGTAGTCGCCCGGCTGTGGCTTGGGCGGAACACCGGAGTCACCGGCGATCGCAAGGCTGGCCAAAAAGACGGTGGCGAGCGCGGACGCGTAGATGAGGCGGATCATTTGGTTGGTGGACGTGGCGAGTCACCAGTTCGTTACCGATTATTACAAATGAACGCGACCGCGAGGAAGCGCGACCACGCGCGTCTGGAAGCGCGGTATCGCCTTAGTACTACTCGTAGCGGAGAGCGATAATCGGGTCCACCCGGAGGGCGCGGCGCGCGGGGATGTAGCAGGCCAGAAGCGCAACCAGAATCAAAACCAGCGCCACGGCTCCGAAAGTCACTGGATCGGCGGCGCTCACCGAGAAAAGAAGATTCGTCATCAACCGAGTCAGACCCAATGACGCCGCAATGCCGATTGCGACACCTGCACCCGCGATTTTGGCGCCTTGCGCGAGGATCATCCGCACCACGCCGCCCCGTTCGGCGCCGAGAGCCATGCGGATTCCGATCTCATGCGTCCGCTGCGCGACGGAATAAGAAATAACGCCGTAAATCCCAACGGCAGCCAACACCAGCGCGAGAGCGCTGAACAGCGCCAGCAGGATGAGCGTAACGCGGCGCGTAGACACCGAACTGTCCACCAGTTCCTGCATGGTCGCGATACTGAAAATGGGCTGATCCTTATCAATGGAACCGATCGCGAGCCGGATCGCCGAGGTAAGCGCGGCTGGATCGGCGGCCGATTTGACAATCAAATTCATGTCACCCGTAACGGATTGCCGGTGCGGAAGGTAAACTTCGAGCCGCGCGGGATTCGCCAGCCCGTAGAGTTTCGTTTCTGAGGTAACGCCGACGATTGTGATCCACCGGGGCGGATTCTGCGCGCTGGCTTTGCCAAAGGTGAAGCGCTTGCCGACCGCATCCTCATGGGGAAAGAACTGTCGCGCGAGCATGGCGTTGATCATTCCAACCAGGGGCGAGTTTTCGGTATCGGCTTCGGTAAACTCGCGGCCGCGTAACAACGGAACGCCGAGCGTTCGAACATACCCGGGGCTTACGATGTGAATATCCGGATGCGGCAGTTTGCCCGGACCCGCCTCCTGGATCCCTTCGATCGAGATGTCGCTGCGGGAGTGGGATCCGGATAAGGGAATGGCGGTGCCCAGCGCGGCGGACTCCACGCCCGGCAGCGCGCGAACTTTTTCGAGCGTCTGCTGCCAGAAATTCAGAACGGCCGGATTCTTGGAGTATTGCGCGGTGCGGAGATTCATTTCCATCGTGAGCAGGCGATGAGTTTGAAATCCTGGATCGACGGCCAGCAGCCGATGCAGGCTCTGAACCATCAAACCCGCTCCGACTAGTAGAATTAGCGCCACCGCCATTTCGGCCACAGCCAAAAATCCGCGCACGCTACTTTGGCCGCGCCCGGCACTGCTGCTCCGGCCGCCTTCCTTCAGCTCCGACTGGACTTCTGGTTTCGTTAGCTGCAGTGCGGGAACCAACCCGAACATCAGCGACGACACCACCACCGCGACAGCGGCGAACAGCAGGACTGCGCCGCTCAAGGTAGCGCTCGCGCCGCCTTGCATGTCCATTGGAACGATGAGCGTGGATAATCCGCGAATTCCTGCGATAGAAATCGAGACGCCCAAAAGACCGCCGAAAAATGCAAGCACCAGACTTTCCGCCAGCATCTGCCGGACAATGCGGCCGCGCGTGGCTCCGAGAGCGATGCGGAGTGCGATCTCGCGCGTGCGTGCTGCGCCGCGCATAAGAAAAAGATTCGCCACGTTCGCGCATGCGATCAGCAGAACAAACAAAACTGCGCCAAAAAGCACCAGGATCGCCGGACGAATCTCGCCGACGAACACTTCGCGGATGGGCCGGAGGGATGCGCCGAATTCCGTGTTGACGGGATAGGTGGCCGCCAGCCGGGCTTGAATGGTATCCATTTCGGCGCGGGCTTGCTGAAAGCTGACGCCGGGAGCCAGCCGCGCGATCACCCGCATATCGCCGCGTTCGCTGCGGTCGGCCACTTCTTCCGGATTGTGAGTCGCCCACACGCCCATGGGAACGATCACGTCGGTCTTGTCGATGGACCGGAAATCGGGCGGCAATACGCCGACGATGGTGAAGCCGTTGCCATCCAGATTGATGGTGTGTCCGAGCACATTCGGATCGCCGCCTAAATGAGATTGCCAAAGCTGGTAGGTCAGCAATACGACCGGCGCGGTACCGAGTTTTTCCTCCGCGGGTGCAAAATCGCGGCCGAGCAACGGGTGCATTCCGAGGATGGAGAAAAAGTTAGACGAAACTGCTTCGCCGCTGATGTTCTCCGGCTGATTGACGCCGGCAAGATTGAACGTGACTGCGCCCACCGCCGCAATTTGCGAGAAGGCGTGGCTTTGCACGCGCCAGTCTTGGAAATCCGGATAGGAAACGCTGACCAGTCCGACTCTCGGCGTGCTTTCATTCAAGACGATCAGGCGCGAGGGGTCCTGATAAGGCAGCGGACGCAGAAGGATTCCATAGACGACCGAGAAAATTGCGGTGTTCGCGCCGATTCCGAGCGCGAGTGTCAGCAGCGCCACCGCCGTGAATCCTGGAGATTTCCGCAGCATCCGCAGACCGTAACGAACGTCTTGGACTAGTTCTTCCATAACATGCACGCCGCGCGCTTCGCGGCACTCCTCCTTCACTTGGTCGAGTCCGCCGAATTCGATCCTGGCGCGGCGCAGCGCTTCGTCACGGCTTACGCCGGAGCGCTCGTATTTTTGAACGTAGCGCTCGAAGTGAAAGCGCAGTTCGTCGTCGAGTTCGGTTTCGGCGGAGTTCCCGCGGAAGAGTGAGCGAAGACGATGGAATAAGTCGTGGAGCACAGCTTGTGACGATCTCTCTCCCCTGCTGCTTCTACATGAGAAGCGTACAACACTTCCTGTCGAAGCGCAAGGGGGAGCGAATCCAGGACTACCGGGTAGCTAATTCCGAAGGTTTTTCCGCGATGGCGTGCGTGGCGAACGGAAGATGTCCGATGATTTCGACTACAGTGTTACGAACCGCCTTCAGAACGGGCGACGAGAGGGTCGCAACGGCCGTCATCCGGTCCGTTAAATTCACAACGGAATGGGCTATTCTCAGCCGCGCCGTCCGCCACTTCTCGAGTGGTCCATCATCGCCGTTTTGAATGGTTTCGTGCAGCGCCTGTGCAAGCGAAACGGCGTCCTGGATGCCGGTGTTCATGCCCTGCCCGCCCGCCACGCGGTGCTGGATGTGAAAGCGTGAAGACCAGAGCATCCGGCGGATCGCGACTCGGCCGGTCTCCGGTCCACGTTCTTTCAGAACCGCGGCGAAATCGTCGAGCGAAGGCCGCGGTGCCGCCTGCTGCACGGTTGCGACAATGCGGAAATGGTCTCGGGGCAGCGGCGCGACCACCATCAACCCCTTCTCGGAGTAGAAGGCGGTTCCGGAATGATTCAGGTGTACGTCAACATGGCCGTCCTGCCCCTCAAGCCGGGTGAGCTCAACGTTTCGTTCCACGGCACCACCCAGTGATTCAACACGACGCTGCAGAACCGCCTCCACACGATCCTGCGGAATCATAAGCGTGAATGGATAGTCCTTTCGCTAGAAGGAAATGCACATGCGCTGCCAAAATGAGCAGCGCGGGCCTTGCTGGCTCATCCACTTGCGGACAACAGGACGTTGTCACGCGGTAATTCTTGCAGCCGGCGTAATCTATGCAGGCAGCCGCAGGTCGCGGCACTTCGCCTAGCCGGATTTCGACCAGAACTGCGTCGTACTCGCCGAAGGGCTTGGGCCGCTCGCCTGCCATCGTCTTTCCTGGCGCCGTAAAAACATTCACGCCAAGCGTCGCCGATCGGATTGAGGCGGCCATATTAGCCGTACTTTAGCTCGGTGCTTTGGCCGACCTCGATGATGTAACCATCAGGATCGCGAATATAGCAGCGCGTCTCGCCGTACTTCGGGATCGGCTCGGTGATGAATTCGGCTCCGCGGCTTTTCCACAATTTGTAACAAGCTTGAATATCGGCGACGCGAAAATTCAAGAAGCTGTTGATATGATCCGGATTCGGGACGCTGAGCGTCACCGTGGGCTTGTCGGGCGTGGGCCCGCCCCCGACGTTCACGATCATCCAGATATTCGCGAGCTGTAGGTACCCAGGTGCGTTGCCGTCGCCGAGGCTTAGAATCCGGGCGCCGAAGACTTTTTCGTAATAGCGTGCCGATCGCTCGATGTCCTGCACGGTGAGAAAATGCGCGATGCTGATTCCATCCTGCGGCGGCATCTCATAGCTTTTTTGATCCACTTGCACGCCATCGGCTGCCGCCTCCGATTTGGGCGCCGACATGAATTTCAGCAGCGCCTGAGCCGTCGATGTGGAGGACGCGGGATTCTGCCCGGTAATCAGACGGCCGTCCGTAATCGAGAAAGGTTGCCAGTTGGCTTTCTTTTCGAAGATGGCGCCGAGCCGCAGCAGTTCATCTTCGACGAGAAATGGAACAACCTTGGTGAGTTGCACCTCCTCTTCCTCGCCATTCGTGAAGCCGGTGACGCGTTTTCCTTTCACCAGCGGAGCGCCCTGATATTTCACGTGGCGAAGCACTCCGGGCGAATGACACACCAACGCGATCGGCTTGCCGGAGTTGTAGAAGGCTTCGAGAAGCGCGATGGATGCAGGACTCTCGGCGAGGTCCCACATTGGTCCGTGTCCGCCGGGATAAAACACGGTGTCGAAGTCCTCCGCCTTCATGTCGGCAAGTTTGAGTGTGTTGGCGAGAGCCTTTTGCGCCGCCGCGTCTTGCTTGAAGCGCGTCATGGCGGGAGTTTGATTTTCCGGCAGATCGCTTTTCGGATCGACCGGAGGCTGCCCGCCTTTAGGAGAAGCGAGCGTCAGCTCAACACCGGCATCGCGGAATACGAAATAGGGCGCGGCGAATTCCTCTAGCCAGAAGCCCGTGGGGCGGCCAGTGTTTCCCAGTTGGTCGTGCGATGTCAGGACCATCATTATTTTCATGTTGCTCTCTCCTGTATTGTTCGCGACCCGTTTCCCATTTAGGTTGAACACAAGACGCGTTGTAGCAGCAGTAGATTACGACACTGGTGTGGCAGTTGGTAAAGAATTGTATCGGGATTATTTCAATCAAATAACGATGTGCGCTCTGGTCCGGTGTTTGCCCACGGGTCGACAATCGTTGGTGCCCGGGGTGGGACTTGAACCCACACTCCCGTTGCCAGGAAAAGGATTTTAAGTCCTTTGCGTCTGCCGATTTCGCCACCCGGGCTGAAGGTGCGATGTTGCAACTCCATTATAATCGGCGTCGCGAGCGTCGCCTTACGAATTTACGCCGGACGCGAGGAATCCGCCATCCACAGCAATGGACTGGCCGGTGATGTAACTCGCGGCGTCCGACGCCAGCAGAACCGCCGCCCCGATCAGTTCGTCGGCTTTTCCGAAGCGCTTCATCGGAGTGCGTGTCAGGAACTCGCGGCCGCGCTCGGTGCCGTCGAGTAGTGCCGAATTCAAGTCCGTGCGAAATACGCCGGGGGCGATGGCGTTCACGTTGATCCCGACGCGCGCCCACTCCACCGCGAGGCTGCGGGTGAGCGAAAGCACGGCGGCTTTGGACGCGCAGTAGGCCGTCACTTCATACAATCCGACGAAGGAGCTGAGCGATGCGATGTTCACGATCCGGCCGCGCTTGCTCGCCGCCAACGGTTCATAAAAGCTCTGGCAGCAGCGCAGCATGCCGGTCAGGTTCGTATCCAGGATATCTTGCCACTCCTGCTCCGGAAGGTCCTTGGTCGGTGTCCGCTTGGTCTTTCCGGCCGCGTTCACCAACACATCCACCCCGCCAAACCGCGCTACCACGGCGTCGCGCAGCGCGTCGATGGATTTGCGATCCGCCACGTTCACGCTGTGACTGAGCGATTCTCGGCCCACGTTTTGGATCTCAGCCGCGATCTCATCCACCAGTTCCTGACGCCGGCCGGTGGCCACCACCGCGGCGCCTGCTTCCGCCAATCCGAGCGCGATGGTGCGTCCAAGTCCGGAAGTTCCGCCGACTACGACCGCGACTCGGCCCGAAAGATCTGTGTAGTTTTTGCTCATCTGGATTTATTGGAACACACGTGAGTTAGGCTGAAAGACATGGGACAGATGTCGCTTGCGTGGGGTCCGGTACGCAAGACCTTCACCGTGGCCGAACTCAGCGGACGCATTCGCGATCTGCTGGGCGGCGAGTTCAACGACATTTGGGTGGCGGGCGAAATCTCGGGATGCAAGATGGCGTCGAGCGGCCACTGCTATTTCACGCTGAAGGATCAAGCGGCGCAGATCCGCTGCGTTTGCTTCCGGACGTCGCTGCGCTATCTGAAGTTCAAGCCTCGCGATGGCGTTGCGGTGCTGGCGCGCGGCAGCATCGATCTGTATGAAGCGCGCGGCGAATACCAGCTGCTGGTGGAAGCGCTGGAGCCGCAAGGGCACGGAGCGCTGCAGTTCGCCTTCGAACAGCTCAAGAAGAAACTGGCAGCGGAAGGCTTGTTCGAACAAGAACGCAAGCGCGCGATTCCAAGGCTGCCGAGAAAAATCGGGATCGTGACTTCGCCCACGGGCGCGGTAATCGGCGACATGACCCAGATTCTCTCTCGGCGATTCCCGGGGCTGCACATCCGGCTGTATCCGGCGCTGGTGCAGGGCGATGGATCCATTGAAGCGGTGGTTCGCGGGATCGAGTATTTCAGCGGATCGAAATGGCCGGACGTTGTGATTGTGGCGCGCGGAGGCGGGTCGCTGGAGGATTTGTGGACGTTCAACGAAGAAGCTGTCGCGCGAGCGATCGCGGCGTCGAACGTGCCGGTGATCTCGGCCGTCGGACACGAGACGGATTTCACCATCGCGGATTTCGTGGCGGATCTGCGTGCGCCGACACCGTCGGCCGCCGCGGAACTCGTGATCTGTACGCAGGAACAACTGATAGAACAGATCAGCGTGGCCGAGCACAAACTGCTGCAATCCGTTCGCTATCGGCTGGCGATGGCTGCGCGGCGACTGCATCAACAAGGCGTGGAGCGCGCGTCGGCGGTGCTGCATCGCAACATCGGCCGGATGCAGCAGCGCGTGGATGAGTTGGAATATCGGTTGCGGGAACGCGTTAACTTGAGGGCTTCGCTGCGACGGAAACGCTTGGAGGAATTGACGGCGCGTTTGCGGAGTCTCGACCTTCGGCTTCGGTTCGCGGCAGTGCGCCGCCGGCTGGAGAAAGCCGATGCGGCGGGGCTTCAAATTATGAGAATGCGGCTGACGCGCGCGCAAAACCGGCTGGTTCCGCTCGAGGCGCATTTGACGCAGTTGAGTCCGCTGAAAATTCTGGATCGGGGGTATGCGATCGTGACCAATGCCGAAGGCCGCATCGTCAAGCAACCCGAAGAAGCGCCAGTTGGATCCGAGATTCAAGTGCGCCTGGCGAAAGGAAACATCGCCGCCGAGGTCACTCGCACGGTTCGTACGGAAAACGGTGGATCGACTTGATGCATTCGGTGAGCGCCTGAACCAGCGACGGGCCCCATCCGAACGGCGTGAAGGGCGCTGTGTTCTGATTGGTCTGCTTGTCGGCCTGCGCGAAGAACTTGAGCGCGGGATCGGGCGGCGAAACAAACTCCCGCACTGTGATGAGAAATTCCACGTCGCCGCTGGCCTGACGCTTCTTCATGGCGAAGTGATGCAACAGGCACAATTCCTCCGACGGATTGTTCTCTGCGAATCCCCATTCGAGCGCTGGCATGTGCTTCCCTCGGAACTATAGCTCAGGCGGGCTGCCGAATGCACGTGCGCTACAATCAGCGAGGAGGAAAGAATAAATGAAAGCATCCCACTTATTATTGGCGGCGTTGAGCGCTGGCCTGCTGTGCGCGGCCCCGGACGCACGTGAAAGATTGGACGCATCCGCCGACGTGATGAACGAAATTATGTCCGCGCCGGATAAAGGAATTCCGCAGGATCTGCTGGGCAAAGCCGAATGTATTGTGATCGTTCCCGGCGTGAAGAAGGCCGCGTTTATCGTGGGCGCCAAATACGGGAAAGGTTTCATGCTGTGCCGTAAAGGCGGCGCGGGTTGGTCGGCGCCGGCCGCGATTCGAGTGGAAGGCGGCAGCGTTGGATTTCAGATCGGCGGTTCGGAGACCGATGTTGTTCTCCTGGTGATGAATCAGGGCGGGGCGAAGAAACTGCTGCAAAGCAAATTCACGGTGGGCGCGGATGCCAATGCGGCACTGGGACCGGTGGGCCGCGATTCTTCGGCTGAAACGGATGCGCAGATGCACGCCGAGATCCTGACTTACTCGCGCTCGCGCGGAATTTTCGCCGGCGTGTCGCTGCAAGGCGCGACGCTGCGTCCGGATGAAGACTGGAACCGCGAGATGTACGGCAAGCCGATTACGAACCGCGAGATTGTTTTGGGGGACACGCATGTTCCGGATTCCGCTACACGGTTAATTAATATTCTGAACAAATATTCCAGTCGCAAAGGCTAGGCGTTTCCGAACCGCGACCGCCAGGGAGCGTTACCCCGAAATTTCGTGGTAGCGCTCCCTTGCGGTCGCGGTTCGGTTAGGGTTGCGATTCGGGAAAGATGCTGCGAACCGGCGGCGGCGGATCCGTGTGCTTAATGGCGAGCCACAGGATGTCGTTCATCTCGTCGTCGTCGTTCAAATCTTCCTGGCTGAAATCCAAACGGGCGGAACGGGCCGCGGTGGCTGAGTTCGAGGGATTGCGATCCTCGAGTGAGATCCGCGGCTTTTCCGCCTGATAAGCGGTCAGCATCGGATCCTTCGAAAAACAGTTGAGCATGGGGCGCGCGCCGGCGTCGAAGTGGGTCATGGGGCGGAGATGTAGAATCAGCTCCATGGTCCGCAGCATCGATGTGGTGTTGTACATGGTGCTGTTCACCGCGCCGGTGTGCGTGTAGGGCGAGATTACGAACGCCGCGGAGCGATGCGAATCGATGTGATCAGGGCCGTTTTGGGCATCGTCTTCCAGCACAAAAATCGCGGTGCTTTTCCAGAATTTGCTTTTCGATAGACCTTCCACAATCATTCCGAGCGCGTAGTCGTTGTCGGCGAAGGAAGACAGGGGCGCAATTTTTCCAGCCGCGGTTCCGCTCGTATGATCGTTGCCTAAGCGCATGAACATCATCGCGGGCATACTGCCGGAGGTTTCAAATTCCGCGAGATCCGTGAGGAATGTTTGGGCGCGCTTGACGTCCGGATAATCCAGATCGAAGCTGCGATATTTCAGGTTGGTGACTTTTGCGAGAATTGGATCTCGCACGCCTTCGATCTGTGTTCCATCCGCTGCGGGCTCTTTCCTATTTGTGGCCCAGTATCCGTAGTTCCGCATGGAAATGCCGCGCGCGGAAGCGTTCGTCCAAAGATATCCGGCGGGCGGAAGAGCGGCCGGCTCGCCGCCTTCGTAGTCATAATGTTTGCGGCGTCCGGCGTAGCTGTTGGGCCACATTTTCACGACGTAATCGTTGGCGATGGCCGATGTGGACCAGTTGTGGCCATCGCCGCTCACGTCGCCGCTGACGTAAAAATTGTCGAACAGCACAAATTCGCGCGCCAGTTTGTGATGATTCGGGCTGACATTTTCCTTGAAGAGGCACAGCGACGGATCGCTCTCGCCTTTGCCGATGTCGCCGAGGATCTGATCGTAGGTGCGATTTTCCTTGACGATGTAGAGCACGTGCTCAATGGGCGGAATTCCGGCGGGTTGGCTGTCGAGGAGTCCGTCGTTATAGGGCGAGTTCGACAGAACCTCGGCAGTGTAGCTTTGCAGTTGCTGTTCGTCGAACGCCGGAACGAAGGATGCCGAGCCGGTTTGAATGCGTCCGACGTATTCGAGCGGGGATCCACCGTGGACCACGGAAGGCCGAAGGGTGGGATTTGGCCCGTTGGGATTGGGATAGCTGCGCGAGCCGCGTCCGTTCAGAACCACCAGCCGGCCGTCGGCCAGAGCGCGTGCCGCCGTGGGGTACCAGCCGGTAGGAATAAAGCCAAGCACATGGCTGCGCGATTCGGTTACGTCGACGACGGCGGCTGCATTGGCATCCGAACAAACGACATAGAGTTTGCTTTGATCGGCGCTAAGCGCGAGGGCGCTCGGCGTCATGCCCAGCGGATGCAGCGGACTGGTTGAGATATTGATGGTTTCGAGCAAGTGCGATTCGCCGCTCCCCGAAACAGCGACCGCATAAACATTGTTGGTGTTGGCGGCGGATACGAAGATCCGCGCGGGAGCCTCCTCTTCCGACGAGCCGGAGCGGTCGCGCCAGACCATGTCGGTGGGATGCGCGCCGAGCCGCAGGGTCTGCAGTTGCGAGCCGTCGCTGGTTTGATGATGGACCATCGTTCCATCGGCCCAGCTCGTCACGAAAAACGATTTGCCATCCGGAGCGAACAGAATCCGGTAAGGGCGGCGGCCGGTTTTAAAGCGATCGACGATCATGCCGGATTGCGGATTCACGACGAGGATGGAATCGTGAAACAGATCGCAGGCGTAGAGCAGACGGCCGTCGGGAGAGACGGCGACATCGCCGATGAAGTCGCTATGGGTGCGAGTCGCGCCTTTCACCAGCTCGAATGTATTACCCGGTTTCAGCGTGCCATTGTCATCCAAGCTGAATTCAAAGATGGAAGCACGCGATCCGCCGCCGACCCATAAGGTACGGCCGTTGGGCGAGAGCGCCAGACCCAGCCATCCGTCGCTCACCGGCGTGCGGCTGAGCTCGTGGCCATCCTGCGTGTCCAGCACGCTGATGGAGGGCGGCTTGTAACCACCGTTCAATACCAGCAGAAATTTTCCGTTCTTCGACAGTGCCGCGGACATGGGCAGCGTGTCGAGCGGGACTTGCGTGCCTGCCGGTTTCACGCGCCATCCGCTGTTCAACAGGTAGCCACCGTTTTGCAACAGGCCCACTTGCTCGCGGGGAGCGGACTGGGAGGAACAAAGGACGGCGGCGAGAGTGATTACGGCGATTAAGAGAACGAGGCGTTTGAGATTCATTCGGAAAACCTTTGAGCGATAGGAAAGCGGCGTCCGATGCCGAACGCTTTGGTGGTTACTTTCAAGCCGGGAGCGGCTTGCTGGCGTTTGTATTCGTTGCGATCCACTTTGTTGACGATGTCGCGGACCAGTGCGATGGGGAGATGGAGCGAATCGGCGATGGTTTGCGGAGCGAGATTTTCTTCGATGTAGGCGTGGAGAATCCGATCGAGCACTTCATATTCGGGAAGCGAGTCGGTGTCTTTCTGATCGGGGCGCAGTTCGGCGGAGGGAGGTTTGATGAAGACGTTTTCCGGAATTGCGTTCGGATGGCGTTTGTTGGCGACGCGCGAAAGCGAGTAGACCAGAGTCTTGGGAACGTCGCTAATGACGGCAAGTCCGCCGCACATGTCGCCGTAAAGCGTGCAGTATCCAACGGCGAGCTCGCTCTTGTTGCCGGTAGTAAGCACGAGGGCGCCCCATTTGTTGGAGAGGGCCATGAGTGTCACGCCGCGCAGGCGCGATTGCAGATTTTCTTCGGTAACGCCGGATGTTTTGCCATGGAAGAGGGGATTCAGCACGTTCACGAACGCTTCGAATTGATCGCGAATCGGGATCATTTCGAAACGAATGCCGAGGTTCAGGGCGAGAGCGCGAGCGTCGGAGACACTGTGCCCGGAAGAATAGGGGCCGGGCATGCCGACACCGGTGACATTTTCGGCGCCGACGGCATCCACGGCGATGGCGGCGGTGAGGGATGAATCGATACCGCCGCTGAGTCCGATGATGACGCGCGAGAAGCCGCATTTTTGGATGTAATCACGCGTGCCTAGGACCAGTGCCTGATAGGCCGCTTCGCATTCGTCCGCGTATGTTTCATGATGGTCGCCGGCGAGTGCTTCGGTGTTGACGAGGACGAGATCTTCTTCAAACGACGCGGCAGAAGCGACGACAGTGCCCTGCGAGTCCATGGCGAAGCTGGAGCCATCGAAAACCAACTGGTCGTTCCCGCCGACCTGGTTGACGTAGACGATGGGGATTTTAAAGTGACGCGCGGTGGCGGTGAAGATTTCGCGGCGCTGCGCGCGCTTGCCCATGTGGTAGGGGGATGCATTGATGGTGATGAGCGTGCGGGCTCCGGTTTGGACGAGCTCCTCCACGGGATCGCGCGCGTAGAGGCGACGCTCCCAGAATTGCTTGTCGTTCCAAGCGTCCTCGCAGATGGTGAGAGCGAGCGGCGAGCCAGCGAGGGTGAGCGGATATTGTTTGACGGCGGGCTCGAAATAGCGCGTTTCGTCGAACACATCGTAGCTCGGCAGCAGCATCTTGTGCTGGCGGAATGCGATTTGTCCGTTATGCAGTACTGCGGCGGTGTTGTAAATCCGATTTCCGGAAGAGGAACCGGTGCGAGTGACGGTTCCGCATACGATGGCGAGCTGGAGATGGGCGGTTTCAGCGGCGAGACGGGAGAGGTGCAGTTCCGTATGATCGAGGAAATTGTCTTTTTCCAAAAGATCGCGGGGCGGGTAGCCGGTGAGCGTGAGTTCGGGGAAGACGGCGATATCGGCGCCTGATTCAGCGGCTCGGCGGGCGAAGTTCAGGATACGGGCGGCGTTTCCAGCGAGATCGCCGACGGTGCTGTTGGTTTGCGCGAGGGCGATTCGCATGGGGTGAGACTATTGTAGCTGGGTCGGGATTTGGGTTTAGGGATTGGGGATTAGGGATTGGGGATTGGGGATTCGGAATTGGGGATTGGGGATTGGGGATTAGGGATTGGGGATTAGGGATTGGGGATTTGCGGTTTTCGGCGCATCTTGAGTTTTTTGTGTTGGGAGGTGGGGTGTCTGCAGATGGTTGGTGTGAATAGACTTGCGGAGACGAGTCGAGCGATTTTAAGTATGATTTTTTGCGATGCGTCATAGGTTGGGGACGGGGTTCGGGATTGGGGAGTGGGGATTCGGGATGACGCGCGGGTGAGATGCCGGTGCATTTCGATTCGAGAGTAATGCGCGTGGGCGGAGCGGGATGGTATGAGCGCTGCAAACGATTGATGGCTGAAGAGAAAGAAAAACGCAACGCGGGTGATTCGCTGGTACGCTTTGGGAATGATCTGTGTTGCGGTTTTTTATCCGAATGAATCCGGGAAGAAGTTCGATCACGCTTATTATGCTCAGACGCACATGCCGCTGGTCCTGAAGCGATGCAAGAGGTTTGGATTGACCCGGTATGAAATCGATCGGGGGCTGTCGGGCGAGTCGGCTGAGTCGGGGGCGCCGTTTGTCTGCATTGGACGGCTCTATTTTAGTTCTGTGGATGAGTTTCAAAAAGCCATGGAAGCGCATGGGGCGGAAATCATGGACGATGTCCGGAACTACACGGATATCCAGTTGCAGATCCAAGTCAGCGAGATGACGGCGAGCTAGACGGTCTTGGGCATGGCGACGATGCGCTGCCGGTTAAGTTTTGTGGTAACGATTCCGAGCAGCTTGCGGTGGAACCGTGGTTGGCTGGAAAAATGGTGACACCACATTTCCGAATCGAACCGATTCTGCCACGGGAACAATCTAGTCCAGCAAATGGCCCATCTTCTGCTTTTTGGTCCGAAGATAGCCCTCGGTGGATTCGTGGGCGGCGACGATGCAGGGGATGCGTTCGGCGACCCGGATGCCGGCCTGCTCGAGAGCGGCGATTTTTTCGGGGTTGTTCGAAAGCAGGCGGACGCTTTTCACTTTGAAGTAGCGCAGGATCTCGGCCGGCATTTCGTAGTGGCGCAGATCGGCCGCGAAGCCTAGGCGCTCGTTGGCTTCCACAGTATCGGCGCCGCCGTCCTGCAATTCGTAGGCCCGGAGTTTGTTGAGCAATCCGATGCCGCGGCCTTCCTGGTGCTCATAGATCAGCAATCCACGGCCTTCTTCGGCGATCAGGTTGAGCGAAAGCTCAAGTTGTGAACGGCAATCGCAACGCAGGCTGTGAAAGACGTCGCCGGTGAGGCATTCCGAGTGAATTCGAACAAGCGGAGACTCGCTGTTGGATGAGATGTCGCCCATGCGGAGCACTACGCATTCCTGGATGTCGCCGTCGTAGGCGCCTTCGAATCCGTAAATGCGGAAGTGCCCGAAACGGCTGGGAAAATTGGCTTCCGCCACTTTGGTGAGCATTTCGAGGGCTTTGCTTTCATTATAATGATCGGCAGACTCGCGATGCTGGAACCGCAACAACTCGTGGTCCTGCTGCTGCGGCTGGCGGTGGCGGCGTCGCTGGCCAGCATCTTATCGCGCCTCACGGCATTCCAGCGGATGTTGATGCGCGAAGAGCGCACGATGATTCAACGCGTGCGGCTGGCGCTCAGTTGCGCGGCTGCCTACGGCGCTGGAGTCGCGACCCGCGTATTCACCCGGCGCTACGAAGCGGTCGACCTGGGCCTGGAAGGAAGTCTGGTTGCCGGAATGGTGGGCGGTTACGTGACCGGGCTGCTGTCCGGAGTGCTGATTTCGATTCCAGCGCTCTTCCGCGGAGAATTCTTGTCGATGCCTTTATTCGCCGGTGTGGGCGTGTTGGGCGGATTGTTGCGGGATATTGCTCCGGAGAAAGAGGATATCTGGCGCTTCTCACCGATTTTCGGATTGAATCCGGCACGGCTGCGGCAGAAGCAATCGCAGGTGCGGGTTTTGTTTCAACTGGGATGCGTTTTCACGATCGTATTTGCGGAGCTGCTGCGGGTTTCCGCCGCGCGATGGTTTCCAGGCCGCGTATTTTCGCTGGCGCGCTCGTGGGGCGGAGAGACCAGCCTGGGGACTGGAATCGCGATTTGCGCCAGCACGGTGTTCGCGGTGATGCTTCCGCTAAAAATCTGGAACAACATGCGCAACGAGAAGAAGCTGGAGGCGCAGCAGTTGCGGCTGAATGAAGCGAGGCTGGCGGCGCTCACCAGCCAGATCAATCCGCATTTTCTTTTTAATACGCTCAACTCGGTGTCTTCGTTGATTCGGACGAATCCGGATCAGGCGCGCACGGTGGTGTATCGGCTGTCCAGCATTTTGCGGAGGCTGTTGCGCAAGACGGATAATCTCACGCCGCTGCGCGAGGAACTGCAGTTCATCGACAACTACATGAATATCGAGATGGTGCGGTTCGGCGAGAAGCTGCGTTTCGTCAAGGAGATCGATCCGGACACCCTGGATCGGCTGGTGCCCAGCATGATGCTGCAGCCGATTATCGAGAACAGTATCCGGCACGGCTTGAGCAGCAAGGTGGATGGCGGGATGATACGTCTGCGGACCACGGTGGCCGATGGCAGGCTGCAGTTGATGGTGGAAGATGACGGAATCGGGATCCCGGAAGCGCGATTAGCGACATTGTTTGAGCAAGGCATCGGCGTGAGCAATGTGAACGAACGGCTGAAGGTTTTGTTCGGGCAGGATTACCGGATGTGGATCGACAGCAAACCGGGCGAAGGGACGCGGACGGGAATTGAGATTCCGGAGGTTCAAGTGGTTGAGGAGTTGACCTCGGCGAGTTAGCGCTCCCTTGCGGTCGCGGTTCGGTAAACTGAATCCATTGCTTGGACCTGCGGTCATTGTCGTGATGCTCGGCGTCTTCCTTTTGATTGGGAGCCTCGCTGCGCGCAAGGTTCGTGGAGGCACGCTGCAGGATTTGATTGTGGCCGGCCGGTCGATGCCGCTGCTGCTTGCGCTCCTCACGATGACCGCCACATGGGTGGATGGCGGGTATCTGCTGGGAACGGCTGAGGGCGCGTACAAATCCAGCTTTGCGTTGGGCATTCAGGGCGGGTTGTGTTTCGGCTGCAGCCTGATATTGGGTGGACTGCTGTTCGCGGGGCCGATGCGGCGGCTGGGATTCACCACGCTGATCGATCCGTTCGAATCCAGGTACGGAAAACAGTGGGCGCTGGTTTTGTTTGCGCCGGCGATGCTGGCCGAGGTCTTCTGGGGCGCGGAACTGCTAACGGCGCTGGGATCGAGCTTCGCGGCTCTGCTGGGCGTGAAGCTGGTGCTCGCGATTCTACTGGCGGCGCTGGTGGTAACGGCTTACACGATGGCCGGTGGATTGTGGTCGGTGGCGTATACGGATTTGGTGCAGCTCGGTCTGGTAGCGCTGGGACTTCTGGCTGCGCTGCCTTTCGTGCTGGGAGCGGTGGGCGGATTTCAAGCCGGACTCGCGAATTACGCCGCGCACGCGCCGCAGGGCGCAGGATTGATTCCGCATCAAGCAACCTGGGGATGGCCGGCGACCACCGGATGGTGGGACGTGAGCTTGATGCTAGTGCTGGGCGGAATCCCGTGGAACTGCTATTTTCAGCGCGTGCTGTCGTGCAAGTCGGCGGGCCAAGCGCAATCGATGTCGATCCTTTCCGGATTGC
>Ga0070734_10002305_pt1 | contig 23695 bp, 15 predicted proteins | sample Coa_R1_8_FD_66444 | JGI IMG/M metagenome (GOLD analysis project Ga0070734, IMG submission 66444) | Surface soil microbial communities from Centralia Pennsylvania, which are recovering from an underground coalmine fire - Coalmine... | ecosystem: Environmental > Terrestrial > Soil > Unclassified ...
CCAATGACAATTAGCTGACAGTGCCGCCAGCGCGCCACACGGACTGCCGCCTCCTCCACCTTGCCGCCGATGAGGAGTCCAGTACAACACAGCGTCCGGTTGGTTGGGTCCGTTTAGCGGCGGTTCGCAGAACCGCGTGGAGATGGGCCCCGCGCGGTTCTGCGAACCGCCGCTCAGCAGACAGCATGAACCGGACCGTGTATTAGAACAGTACTTTGCGTAGGTATTCATGCAGTCCCGAAGCCCATCCGCATTGGACGGAGCCGGATCGGCGGGGAGAACCGCGGTATGGATGGGCAGGCCAAAGTGCCATGCCCATTCCAATGCATGAGAATATGGCCCCGCCAAAGGGTTCGCCTCATCCAGCAAAACGAATAGCCGGTCAACAATGGCTCGTACCTCGTGAAGATGGTCCAAGGGGATCGATCCGTTCTCGAAGCAAGAGCCATGCCGAAGTCGTTTTCGGGGAAGCCTGCCGGCCGCAAGCTCTCGTCAGGCCAACGTTTAGGCGACGGATAAATCCTGCTCTCCTGGTGATGGGAACCGTCGGGATTTCATCGGGCCTGATGCGCGGTTGCTCTTCTCGGTGAGTTTTTGCCCATGAATGCACCAATAGCTTGGGTATCCGCACACCCAAGCGCACGGCTCGGCAGCCTGAATTAGCTCTGGCAAGATATTTGCATGCACTTGAAACCGGGTGATGGAAGACTTGGGGAAAAAGGTAGCTGGCCATGCAATTTCGCACGATCTTGTACCCAACGGACTTTTCGGAACCCGCCCAGGAAGCGTTGCCGTACGCTGTGGCGATGGCTCAGGAATGGGGTGCCCGCTTGATTGTTCTTCAGGCCGTTGAAACTCTAGGGCCTGAAAACGTCACCTATGGCGAGGCTGTTTCCATGCTCCAGCCTGCATCTTATCAGCAACGTCTGTGGGAGCATCTCAGACAAATCCAGATTCCTGAACCACATCCCCAGATCGAATACATGCTGAGCGAGGACGACCCGGTGACTGCCATCCTGCGAACAGCCGACGAGCGCGACTGTGATCTGATCGTTATCGGTAGTCACGGTCGTCAGGGCTTACACCGCCTTTTCGAAGGCAGTGTGGCCGAACAGGTCGTCCGCCGGGCCAGCTGTCCGGTACTGGTCGTCAAGCAGCCGAAAAAGCCCAGACAACCATCCGAGCAAGTGGCCGCGTTGGAATCTCCGCATCGTTCGCTTTGAACCGCGTCTTCTTACCAGCACCACCACGTAATCAATCCAATCACCCCCCCCGCAAGTAGCACAACAACGCTGCGCACGATCCGATTTTGTTTTCGGACCCGGCGAAGCGCCTCTGCATAGGGAGTGCAGGTGAACGTAACCAGGGTGTAGAGCGGCAAGTACCACATTGGAAAGAGCTTGTGCAAGAAGACTTCCCACCGCTTCTTGAGCAGAAAGGTCTGTGAACCGACGCGATCACGCATCTCGATGAAGTTGTCCAGGCATAGCCCGGCCAGCGTATCGACGTGAACCTTCCGGCGTAATTCATACGTGGCAAAAGCCGCCTTCCAGTTCGGTGCTTGCTCGGTCAGACAGCGGTTGAGCACCGTGCAATCCTCGAACGCGGCGTTCATTCCCTGTCCCAGAAACGGAACCACGGCATGACACGCATCCCCGAGCAAGACGACTTTACCGTCTACATGCCACGGGCTACAGCGGACAGTGAGCAGCGACCCCGTCGGGTTCTTGAAGAAATCGGCCGCCAGGCCCGGCAGCAAGGCAAGGGCATCCGGAAATTGCTCGCCAAAGAAACGGCGTACCTCGCCTTCCGTTTGCAGGGAGGCAAAACTATTCGGGCCCTCGAAAGGGCAAAAGAGCGTACAGGTGAAGGAGCCATCCAGGTTGGGAAGTGCAATCAGCATGAAGGAACGCCGTGGCCAAATGTGCAAGGCATGCTTTTCCATCGCAAAGGAGCCCTGCGGGCCAGCGGGCATGGTCAGCTCCTTGTAGCCGTGAGTCAGGTAATCTTGCTGATAATTGAAACGATCCTCCTTCTGCATGTGCGCCCGAACAACCGAATAAACGCCATCGCAGCCAATGACCGTCTCGCCTGCCAGCTCGGAGGTAGTGTGCGAAACTTCGTCGAGGATGGTCAGGTGTGCGCTCCGCAAATCGACGCCGACACATTTCTTCTCGAAGAACATCTGTACCGACGCACAGCGGGCAGCCGCGTTCACCAGTGTCCGGTTCAGGTCCGCTCGAGATACCGAGTAGATTGATTCGGTTTCATCTTTGCCGTAAGGTTGAAAACTCAACGCCCCGGTGCGTGAATGCATCATCCGCCCGCGCATTGGGATCGCCGCTTCCAGCACCTCGTCGGCCAGGCCAACTTCCCGGAGTGCTTGCAGGCCGCGCGCGGAAATTGCGAGATTGATCGATCGGCCGCCGTTCGGATCTTGGCAGCGGGGGTCGGAGCGTTTCTCATAAACATCGACCCGGTAGCCCGCTCGGCCCAGGTAGCAGGCCAGCAGCGCGCCGGCTAGCCCAGCGCCGACAATCGTGAACCGGGGCTGTTCGGGCGTGGCCATCTGATGCCCTGTTCTCCTAGCTGTACGTCATCGTCTCGATATGGCGATTATACCACCCCCCAGGGCCTGGCCCGCGGGCCAACCCCTGTCGCTCCCGCGGAGTCTGTCTTGCTCGACTCCAGCACCCAGGATACAAAAAATGGTGTAGGGTCCCGCAATGGATCGAACCGAAACCGCAGAGGGAAGGAGATCCGTTTCGTGAACCATCCTCTCTTCGAGCGGCATCACAAGCTGCTCGACGCGGCTGTGTCAGCCATCCGTTCGCGCCGCTACTGGAGTGGCTATCCCGAAATTCCCAGCGGGAAGATCTACGGCGAACACGCCAAGGCAGAAGGCCAGGCCGCGTTCGAAGCGCGGCTGGGCAAACCGTTCGCCATCGATCAGCCGGGCACCATAGGCACGGTCGGCAGCGAAGTGTCGCCCTACGGCATGGCCCTCGATATCCCCTATCCCAAGTCGGACCTGAATATCCTTTTGGCCGCTGCCAAGGCTGCCATTCCGAGTTGGCGCGATGCGGGAATCGAAGCCCGAGTCGGCACGTGTCTGGAAATCCTCGCCCAGCTCAATCAGCGGAGCTTCGAAATTGCCTTTGCGGTCATGCATACGACCGGACAGCCGTTCCTGATGGCTTTCCAGGCTGGAGGGCCCCACGCACAAGACCGCGGCTTGGAGGCGGTGGCCTATGCGTATGACGAAATGAAGCGAATCCCGGAACGGGTGACGTGGGAGAAGCCGGGAAAGACCGGGCCGACCCGATTGGAAAAGACGTTTCGTATTCTACCGCGCGGCGTGGGGGCGGTCGTCGGCGTGTCTACGTTTCCGACCTGGAACGCTTACCCGGCCATTTTTGCCGACTTGGCCGCGGGAAACGCGGTGGTGGTCAAACCTCACCCCGGCGCCGTTCTCCCCCTCGCCATCACCGTCGAAACAGCCCGCGCCGTGTTGCGCGAGGCGGGGTTGGATCCCAATCTGGTGACGTTGGTAGCCGATGCCCATGCGGAGCCCGTCACGAAGCAATTGGTCTGCCATCCCGACGTGGCCATGGTCGATTTCACCGGCAGCACCGCGTTTGGTGAGTGGATCGAAGCCAATGCCCGTCAAGCGCTCGTGTTCACCGAGAAGGCCGGCGTGAATCCGGTCATCGTCGATAGCGTCCTAGATCTGAATGCCGTGGTGCGCAATCTGGCATTTACGCTCAGTCTCTATTCCGGCCAAATGTGTACGACTTCGCAGAACATCTATGTCCCCAGGGATGGCATCCGTGCCGGCGGTCAGCACATCAGCTTTGAGGAATTCACGCAGGCCCTGGCGGCCAGTGTTGATAAACTGCTGGGCGATCCCACACGGGCGGTCGAAATCCTTGGAGCCATTCAAAGCGATGCCACACTCCGGCGTCTGGAAACCGCGCCGCAGGGTGGGGGGGAGGTCGTGCTAGCATCGAAAGCGGTTGCGCATCCCAACTTTCCCCAAGCCCGCATGCGCACGCCGCTGATCCTCAAGGTTCGGGCCGAGCAAGAATCGGTTTACCAGCGCGAGATGTTCGGACCCATCGTGTATGTGATCGCCACAGAAAACACCCAGGACAGCATCACGCGCGCGATCCGCGGAGCCGAGGAAAAGGGAGCGATCACCTGTGCCATCTATGCAACGGACGCCACCGTGCTGGCTGCCGCGGAACGCCGTGCCGCCGCCAGCGGGGCCGCGGTGTCTTGCAATCTTACGGGTGACATTTTCGTCAACCAATCCGCGGCCTTCAGCGATTTCCATGTTTCCGGGGCCAACCCGGCCGGCAACGCGACCTTGACCGATAGCGCCTTCGTTACCAGCCGATTTCGTGTCGTGCAAAGTCGCACACCGGTTCCGTAACGGCCAGGATCGTAGGCTCCGGTTCGGACTACGACGCATGAATACCTCAACGATCATCCGACCTGAGAAGGTAAACGTCCATTTTGACTGGCGCCAGGTGGCACGCTTGGTGTTGACCTCGCGGGCGATGGATGCGCTGGAGGAAACCGAACTCTATCCGCAACGGAAGATCAACTATCAGTTCTCGGCCCGAGGGCATGACCTCAGTCAGATTCTCCTCGGCTCGCTCCTGACGCACCCCCACGATGCAGCCGGCGCCTATTACCGATCACGGCCATTCTTGCTGGCTGTGGGTTTGAGCATCGAGGAGAGCTTTGCCGCAGCGCTGGCCAAATCGGGCGGCTTCAGCGCTGGCCGGGACATCGGCGCCGTTTGCAATCTGCCTTCGCGGGGATGGGCTACTGTCCTGCCGATGGCGGGCGAGGTCGGCTCGCAGTATACCCCTTGCGCCGGTTGGGCTCAGGCCATCGTCTACCGCCGGGACAGGTTGAAAGAGGAGGATTACGAGGGTGCAATCGCCGTGGCTCTGGGCGGCGAGGGATCCGTGGCCAGCAACGGTTTCTGGTCGGCGTTGACCATCGCCACGACCCTCAAGCTGCCGATGCTTTTCTATATCGAAGACAATGCTTACTCCTTGTCCGTGCCGGGGGATCTCCAAACTCCGGGAGGCAACATCGCGGCCAATCTGAAATCCTTTACCAACCTGGTTGTCCGGAATGGCGACGGCACGGACCCAGCGGAAGCTTCTGCGTTGATCAAGGACGTGGTCGGCATCGTGCGCTCCGGCCGAAGTCCCGCTTTGCTCCGGTTGACGGTGCCCCGCCTCTGCGGCCATTCGGGACAGGACACCCAGGCGTATAAGAGCCAGGAATTCATCGAAGAAGAGCGGGCCCGGGATCCCCTGGACAAGCTTTACCATTATCTTGTGCCGGCCCTGTTTTCAGAGACCGAGTGGCGCGAGCTGGACCTGAAGGTGCATCAGGAAGTCGAAACCGCGCTTCAGGCGGCGCTCCGCCGGCCCGATCCGGATCCTGGAGCCATTACGCGGTACCTCTTCACGGAGAAGAAGCCGGACGGCTCCGCCGAGCTCCAGCAGGTCGGCGGCCTGGCACGGGAGGGGCATTGCTTCCCTTCCTCGTCGGAACATTCCCAGTCGGAGCCGACGCGGATCAACATGCTGGCCGCCATTCGACGGACACTGGAGGTCGAGCTCCGTACCAATCCGAAGCTCCTCGTCTTCGGTGAGGACGTCGGTCCCAAGGGAGGTGTACACGGCGTTACCATGGGACTGCAAGAGCTCTTCGGTGAGGCCCGGGTCTTTGATACGAGCCTTTCGGAAGAGGGGATTATTGGTCGCGCCGTGGGGATGGCATTGTCGGGTCTGCTGCCGGTTACGGAGATTCAATTCCGCAAATATGCCGACACCTGCACGGAACAGCTGAGCAATTGCGGCACCATCCGCTGGCGGACCGCCAATCGCTTTGCCGCGCCGATGGTAGTCCGTGTGCCGGGAGGGTTTGCCAAGTGTGGCGACCCCTGGCACAGCGTATGCAATGAGGTCCAGTGGATTCACGGGCTCGGTTGGCAAGTGGTGTTTCCTTCCAATGCCGAAGACGCGGTTGGATTGCTGCGGGCCGCTCTTCGCAGCAACGATCCGACCATTTTCTTCGAACATCGCAATCTCCTCGATAATGCCTGGGCACGGCGGCCTTACCCGGGGGATCAGTTCGTTCTTCCTCTGGGCAAAGCCAAACTCCTCCAGGAAGGCACCGAACTGACAATCGTTACCTGGGGTGCCATGGTGCAGCGGTGCGAAGCGGCCAGCAAGCAGGCGGAAGCTTCGGTGGAGCTACTCGATCTCAGGACGCTTTCTCCGTGGGACAAAGAGACCGTCTTGGCATCCGTTCGCAAGACCCGGCGTTGCCTGATCGTTCATGAGGACACGGGCACGGCAGGTTTCGGCGCGGAGATCAGTGCCGTCGTGGCGCGCGAAGCCTTTTTCAGCCTGGATGCGCCGATCGAACGCATTACCACGGCGGAAGTCCCCATTCCGTACAACGTCGATTTGATGAACGCGGTGTTGCCGAGCGTCGACCAAATCGCGGCCAAGATTCGGGAGCTTGTTGAGTTCTGACTCCGGATCCCATCTCCGAGCGTGGTCCCCATGGCTGTCCTCGTCGACATCCTTGTCCCCGATGCGCAAGAGCAGAGCAGTGAGGCGATCGTGGAGCGCTGGCTGTGCCAACCCGGCGACAGGGTTCGACTCCATGAACCGCTCCTAGAAATCAATACGGATAAAGCGGTTATTGAGGTTCCCGCGCCGGCCAGCGGGGTTTTGCGTGAGATCCTTCGACCCGCACGTGCCACCGTCGGCCCAAACGATGTGCTTGGGCGCATCGAGGTGGGCGAGGAGGACGAGACTCCCCAGCGCGCTTCATCTCCAGACTTGGGAAAAACGACTGCTGCACCGGACTCCGGGGGGCACAAACTGAGCCCTGCGGTGCGTGCGCTCGTGAAAAAGCACAACGTGGACCCTTCGCTGATCCGCGGCAGCGGCCGCGACGGCCGGATTACTTACGAAGACGTGCAAAACTACCTGAAACGTCCCGACTCCAGCACGGGCATCGCTCTACCGACAGGGACGCTCATCCCGCACAGTCCCCTCCGGCTCCGTATTGCGCAGCACATGGTGGAGAGCATGCTCGAGACCGCGCCCCATGTGACCGCAGTCTTCGACATGGACCTTTCCGCCGTGGTCGCCCACCGACAAGAGCACCTGGAGCCGTATGGGCGAAAGGGCATACGATTGACGTACACGGCATACTTCGTGGCTGCCGCTGCCAAGGCACTGCAATCCGTTCCAGAAGTGAATAGCCGTTGGCGCGAGGATGCCCTGGAGGTCTTCCACGATTGTAACATCGGCATCGCCACCGCTGTAAAAGGGGGCCTGCTCGTGCCGGTGCTGCATCACGCGCAGACTTTCGATCTGTTCAGGATCGCCAGCCGGCTCCAAGAGTTGACCGACAAAGCCCGCACGGGCAAGCTGGAGCCGGACGAGCTGCGGCATGGCACCTTCACCATTACCAATCACGGCACCGGGGGTAGCTTGATCGCCACGCCGATCATTCATCAGCCGCAATCGGCAATCCTCGGCGTCGGCAAAATCGAGAAACGCCTGGTGGTAGTGGAAGAACACGGAAAGGACACACTGCAGATCCAACCGAGGGCGTATGTAACGCTCACCATCGACCATCGGGCCCTGGACGGATTCCAGGCCAACTTGTTTCTGAGCAGATTTGCCGAGGTTCTTGCCGATTTCCGCGGTTGATTCTCCCACAGGGCACGATCGTCGTTCGGAGGGTAAGCGGGTCGACGCGTTGGTGTTACGCTTTGCCTTATCGGCCCGGCCATCGGAGCGCATCGCGAATTCCTCGTCCCGCCGGCTAATTCTGCTTGCGTTTGGCCCCGGAGCGAGTTTATCATAGTCTCATTCAGGTGCGCGCAAAGGCCTGCCATCATGAAGCCGATCCGGAACGGCGTTCTGGGGTGAGACTCGCTATTCTACGACGTGCTCTGAACGTTGCTTGCGATCGCCCCACGACGTGGTCACGCACGGAGGCCAGTCTTCTTGCAAGCGGAGGAACATTTCGTGCAACTGCCTCAGTTCTCCATTGGGCAAGCTTCCTGGTCACGACGCCGCTTGCCGGCGGCCCGATTGTTTGTGGAATCGCTCGAAACTCGCAACTTGCTTTCGGTCAATGTGCTGAGCCTATTCCGCGGTCAAACGGGATCGGCTGCCGACGAGCCTCCTGACACCATCGCCGCTGCCGGACCGGATGTCATCGTTGAGCTAGTCAATGGTCAGCAGACGAATCACACGTCGGTGGCCTACTACGACAAGAACACCGGAGCCAAGTTGTTCCAGCAGGACTTGAGCATCTTCTTCCGACCCCTGGGGGGAGTGCTGTCCCAGGGCGACGTTGTCGTCATTTACGATGAATTGGCCGGCCGGTTTGCACTGGGCACGCTTGACTTCAGCTTGGCCGGCGCCGGCAAATCGCGCTTTGACTTTGCGGTTTCCATTGATTCTAACCCGCTGGATGGCTTCACGCTTGCCCGGTATGACATGAACGATGGCGTGGGCGGTTTTGATTTTGCGGATTATCCGCGAATCGGCTACAACGCGGATGCTTACGTGGTCAGCTTTAACATGTTTCCGGCGGGGCTCCCCCGGGACCATGTCGATACGCTGGCTATCGACAAGAATACGCTTGCTGGCCATCGGGTGATGGTTCCGGGCGGATCCGCCAACTTCACCATGGCTCCGGCGTCGATGCATGATTCCCAGCCGGGAGATCCGATGTGGTTCGTCGAATCCTCCAGCGAGCTGGGTGGCAACACGATCGGCATCGTGGAAATGACCAATGTGCTCAGTGACACGCCCTCCTACGCCATCACGCAAGTGGCCGTCCCGGATTACTTTGGCATCCCGTATGTGTTTGGCTTGCAGCCATTCTCGGCCAACACGATCAACACGGATGACGCCCGAATCTTTAACTCGGCCATGCGTTTCGGACAAATTGTCGCTGCCCAGTCGATCGTGGATTCAAGTAATGGAGCCACGCATGTTCGCTGGTACCAGTTCGACACCACCGGGAACGCACCCATCCTGGTGCAAACAGGAAACATTGATCAGGGGCTCGGTGTCAACACGTATTATCCCAGTATCGACATCAACATCCTGGGCGACCTGGGAATGACGTTCATGGAGTCTTCCACCAGTGAATACATGTCGATGTATGTCACGGGACGCAAAAGCAACGATCCGCTCAACGCGATGCAACCGCCTGTCCTCGCCTTTGCCGGGCAAGATGTCTATCAAGGAGGCCGGGCCGGCGACTTCAGCGGTACAACCGTCGATCCCGTCGATGGCGTTACGTTCTGGTCGGCCAACGAATACAAGCCCCACGATGCCTATTGGGGAACGGGCATTGCATCGTTCTCGATCGACAGCAGCGTGGCTCCGCCCGGTGCCGCTGCACCGTCGGCAAGCAACCTGTTCTTCCTTTCAAAGGAGGATCTGGCCGAGCTCACGCCCGCGGTCCGCAGCTTCACGCAGGCAGCGTTTCCGACGACTACCCCTTCGTTCACGGCGCCCGTTCTTGATCCGTTCTTTGACCGGAGCAACGGACAGCTGCGCGAAGGAACTCCCGTTGCTTGGCGTGCGCTATCCCGTTTCGCCAACGATAACGCCACGGCAAGCGATTTCTGGGAGAGCATACGGTCCACACCGGGGGCGCGCTAGCCGGTGGACGGGAGCCAGTGGTGACACAAGGCCGGCTCCATACACCCGCCGAAGCAGAAATCGTGAAAGCCATAGGTTTTATCCACCCAAATCGTTACCATGGAAGAATACGCTTGGATTTTCGGACGGACCTATGGCCAGACGCTCCCGCGCCCGTGAAGTGGCACTTCAGCTGCTCTTTCAACGCGACCACAACCCGCGAGTGGATCGGCCCGAGCTCGAGGGATTCGTGCACGCCCGCCTTCGCAACGCGGTGCTAGAAGCATTTTGCCTGAGCCTTTATGATGGCGTCGTGGCACGGCAGGATGAGATCGATCTCCGTCTGGCAAACGTGGCTGAGAACTGGCGCTTGCCGCGCATGGCCGCGGTCGATCGCAATGTGCTCCGCCTCGGAGCTTTCGAGCTCTTGCACATGCCGGAAACACCGGCTAGCGTCATCCTCGATGAGGCGATCGAATTGGCCCGCCGCTATGGCTCGCTCGAATCCTCAGCTTTCGTGAACGGCGTGCTCGATAAACTGCGACAAGGTGCACTTCCACCGGCTCAAAGCGCGGGCGGCATTGCTGGGCAGGCAGACCCCTCCTAAGATGGCAAGCAGGAATGTGGAACCGAACCCTGGGTGAGGTACCCCGATGGCGTTCGCTGGTCTGTTCAGCAAGATTAAGCAAGGCTTGGCCAAGACGCGCGGTGTGTTCACGGGCGTTGCTCAGCTGTTTCGCCTCAAAGGCCGCGTCGACCGCGATTTCCTTACGGAGCTGGAGAAGCGCCTCTACCTGGCCGATGTCGGCACGGCAGCCACGTCGGACATCGTCAACCAGGTTCGCCATTCGTTTCTCGACCGCGAAATTACCGGCGACGTGGAGCGCTTTGTCAAGGACAAGCTGAAAGCATTGGTGACTGCTGGAGAGACGCAGTTACGTTTCAACCCGGCCGGGCCCACGGTAATCATGGTGGCAGGCGTTAACGGCTCGGGCAAGACGACCTCCATCGCCAAGCTCGCGCGGCGTTGCCAGGACGAAGGTAAGCGGGTCATGGTGGCCGCCTGCGATACGTTCCGGGCCGCGGCCGTGGATCAGCTGACGATCTGGAGCGAACGCCTGGGCTGCGATATCGTCAAGGCGCAGCAAGGAAGCGATCCGGCCAGCGTAGCCCACGATGCCTGCGAGAAAGCCAAGGCGCGGCAAGTGGATGTGGTCATCGTGGATACGGCCGGTCGACTGCACACGCAATCCCATTTGATGCGTGAGTTGGAGAAGATTTACCGCGTGGTCAACAAGCAAATCGACGGGGCGCCCCACGAAGTCTTGCTGGTTCTCGATGCAACCACGGGTCAGAATGCCATCATCCAGGCTGAAATGTTCAAAAAGATCGTTCGCTGCACCGGGATCATCCTTGCCAAGTTGGATGGCACCGCCAAAGGCGGAGCGATCTTTACCATCCGGCAGCGCCTTGATTTGCCGGTGAAGTTCATTGGTGTCGGCGAAAAACTGGACGACCTGGAGCCTTTCGATCCGGAGTCGTATGTTGATGCCTTATTCGCCGAGGAGTAGAACCCGACTCGTGTCCCAGTTGGCTGTGGATTTGTAGCTTATCCTTTTATGACTCCGTTGGTGTCAGTCCTATCATGAGTGAAATCTGCCTGGTAACCGGTGGTGCAGGGTTCATTGGCTCTCATTTGGCAACGGAGCTCACGGCAAGAGGCCGCCCAGTACGGATTTTCGATAATTTCAGCACCGGACTGCGCGAAAACCTGGCTGCCATTCACCCTCAACCCGAGATCGTTGAAGGCGACCTGGGCGATGCCGCCGCGGTCCAGCGCGCCATGGCGAAAGTGGACGTCGTATACCACATCGGAGCCTTGGCGTCCGTTCAGCGCAGCGTTGAAAATCCGGAGATCACCCATCTGGCTTGTGCCACGGGCACGGTGCATGTTTTGAACGCCGCCCGCCGGTGCGGTGTCCGCCGTGTGGTTTATGCGGCCAGCAGCAGTGCCTACGGCGGACTTTCCAGCGAGGCGGGCCAATCCGAGGATGCGCCGACCCGTCCGTTATCTCCCTACGCGGTTGCGAAGCTGTCCGGCGAACTCTACGCCCAAGCCTTCTCGGCAACGTACGGATTGGAGACGGTCTCGACGCGGTTCTTCAACGTCTTCGGCCCCCGGCAACGGGGCGACAGTCCCTATTCCGGTGTCATCGCACTGTTCATCGCGGCCATGACAGCAGGGCGCACGCCAACCGTGCATGGGGACGGGCTTCAATCGAGGGATTTCACCTATGTGGCCAATGCCGTCCAGGCCCTGATCAAGGCGGCCGAAACGCCGGGGGTCTCGGGCAACGTTTATAACATCGGCACTGGCCGCAGCATCACGGTGCTGGAGTTAGTCAACGCTCTCAATCGGTTGCTCGGGACGAAACTGGTACCGAAGCATGGGCCGACGCGCGCCGGGGATGTGCGCTATTCACGGGCCGACATTTCCCGGGCACGGAAGGACCTCGGCTACGAGCCGGGCGTCAGCTTTGAAGAAGGGCTGGAGAAGACGCTACATTGGTATCGCGAGAAAGCTTGAGCGCGTCCCGCGCTCTTCCGATTCCGTCCGTTCTCCCTCTGGCCGTTTGGCGCGAACTGTGGTAGCCTGAATCGAAGTATCGGAACGATCCTCTTCCGCGGGTTCGAGCCATGCAAGACCGCCACCTTCGTTGCTCCCGTCGCAAATTCTTGGCGCAAGCCGCCGCCTTGACCATGGTGGGCGGACTTCCGCAATCCGGCAGCGCCAAGCAATCGTCGAGTTCCTTTCGCGCGCGGCCACCCAAGCCGAGCCGGGACGGGCGCAAACCCATTGCGGCGATCTGCACCGTGTATCGGCCGATGTCCCATGCATACCACATCGTTGGCCGGTTTATTCACGGCTATGCTCGGGACGGTGCCTTCCATGTGCCCAAGCACTATGTCCGTACGCTCTATGTAGATCAGGTTCCGGACAATGACGTGTCGCGCGAGCTGGGCCGGGAATTTGATATCCACTGGACCCGCTCGGTGGAGGCGGCGCTCACGGATGGCGGGGACCGGCTCGCTGTCGACGGCGTGCTCTTGATCGGAGAGCATGGCAATTATCCCACCAATGAAAAACGCCAGATCCTCTACCCGCGCTACGAAATCATGGAGCAGATCGTGTCGGTCTTTCGGAAGACCGGGCAGACGGTCCCCGTGTTCAACGACAAGCATCTGTCGTACAGCTGGCCACGCGCCAAGCAAATTTACCAATGGAGTCAGGAGCTGCAGTTTCCCTTGATGGCGGGTTCCAGTTTGCCGGTGACGTGGCGCCGACCGGAATTGGAACTGCCGCTGCACTCCGGCGTGGAAGAGGCTTTGGTGGCAGCCTACGGTCCGATCGAAGTCTATGGCTTTCATGGCTTGGAGGCGCTCCAAGTCATGTTCGAGCGGCGAAAGGGGGGAGAGAGTGGCGTTCGCGCTGTAACCTGCCTCGTTGGAAATGAGGTTTGGAAGGCAGGGGACGCAGGCCTGTGGAGCTGGGATCTGCTCGAAGCCGCTCTAGGCCGGAGTGAGACGCTTAACCCTGGGGACGTACGCCGGAACGCAGGGGCCGCGTCGGTGGGTACCATGCCCAAGACGCCCCCCACAGCGTTCCTGGTGGAGTACTGCGACGGTGGACGGGGTGCGGTGCTATTGCTCAATGGCCATATCCAGGACTTCTGTTTCGCCGCTAAACTCCGGGGGGAGAGTCGGCCGGCCTCTTGCGTGTTTTACTTACCACCGCCGCCGGGCGCGAAATACTTCGACTGTCTCGTGGCGAATATCGAAAAGCTGCTCGAGACGGCCAAATCGCCGTACCCGGTGGAACGGACTCTTTTGACCAGCGGCGTGCTCGACGCCGCCATGGAGAGCCACTACAGGCGCGGAACGAGGATCGAAACCCCCGAATTGGACATTCATTACGCTGCCCCAGCCGACAGCGGTTTCTGCCGCGGCAGCGTCACCAGCCCCGTGTGAACCAGGTCCGACCGTTCGATTGGCATGCCAACACTTCTGCGGCGGCTGCTTGTTCTGGTGGCTCTTATGTTTTGGCAGGGAGGCTTCACGTTCTATGCGGCGGTCGTTGTGCCGATCGGCCAGCAAGAGCTCGGGTCGCATTTGGACCAGGGATTCATTACACGGCGGGTAACGAACTACCTCAATCTGAGCGGCATGGTGGCCGTTGTCCTGTTGGCATGGGACATGGCGGTATCGCCCGACCGCGCCAGAGTCCGGTGCTGGATCCGTTGGGCGGCTTGGGTGGGCATGGTACTCATCTTGGCGGCGCTGGGCTGGCTACACCAACAGCTCGACCAATGGCTTAGTGTCGAGATGCATGAGCTCGCCAACCCGAGGGCGTTTCGGAATGGTCACCGTTGGTACCTCTGGCTGAGCACAATCCAGTGGGCTTGCGGCCTGGTTTACGCACTGTTTACGTTATGGGCATGGAGCGCCGAAGACCGGCATGCTGCAATGCGCGAATTGGATGGTGGGGTAGGCAGCGCATAAAAAAGTCCCGCTGTTGACTTCTTCGGCGTCGCCCAGTCACCGAAGTCGCCACTCAGCAGGACGATACAATTATAGCCACACGAAAACGAATTGCAATATGAGCTTGCGAAAAAACAACGAAACACACGAAAGCGGTTGGTGTTGACTCATCTGTTTTTCTGTTAATAACTTATGTCGATTGAGGTTCATCTCGTGAGTGTAGGAGAACACAACAGCGTGGTGAAAATGCGCTCTTTGCGGATTTTGCGTAGGCGGCGAGTTCCAACAAGTGCAATCCTGGTTTGCCGCGACTGGGCTGGCCCGGAGAAGCTCTGTCAGGTCCGCATTGCCTAATCGAATCTAGGGGCGTGGTATCATAATCTCCGTCAACGATCCAATCGTTGGGAGCGGAGAGCGAAGTGGAGCTCGACGAACTCAAACAGGCAATCCTCGCCACAGATCCGGCTGCGGTATTGGTCGCACCGCGCATTTTGCGCCGGGTGCTGCAAGCCCAGTTCAATGTCCCCTATATGCTCGTCCATGTTCCTCATGAGCGCTGCTATGTATTTGATCGCCAGGTCGTGTTTCAGGCGGTCGAGCAAGACGAGCTTGAACTAGAGCCTGATCGCCTCTTGCCGTCGATTGTTATTCTGCTGGCTCGGCCGTCGCCAGAGGCACTCCAAACGCGCGGACGCGATGCCATCCTGTCGAGATATTGGCGGCTGCTATTTCATGCGCACATCCATCTTGCCTTGCAACACCGGATGCAAGAAGGACGGCTGACGGCCGACGATGTCCAGACCCGGATCGAGCGGATCGGCCGGTCGGAATTCGAAGAAATCCGCAGCGTCTTGCAGCAAGAGAACGGGCTTCTCCCGCCACAAGACGACCTCAGCGTTTACGTCGAGTTCGCCGCTGTCTACCTCGAGCTCCGATATTTTCGGACAAATTTACGCGGCACGTATTTTCCTGCGCTCCGCGATTTCCAGGCGATCGACCAACTTCTGGCCCTGGATGTGGACGCCGAAACCCTGTTTGCCCGAACGCGCCTCCAGGGGGCGCCAAACCCGGTCATCCTGACCGACACGAGCTCGGATGAGTCCCAGGATTATTACTGGAGATTGATGCGCAGTGCCGAGCGGGCCGGGAGGGAAGGAGATGTGGTGCGGGCGGCCGTCATCCGAACGCGCGCGGCCCGCGTCGCTCCGGTGGCGCTGACGCAGGAGACGCGCAGCCAGGCCCGTCGGGATCTGGAAAGCCTCACCCGCCATTTACAGGACGCCATCAAATTCAGCGACGAGGAGGCAGACGAATGGCTGCAGATTCTGCCCGCGTTGCTCGATAAGGCGGACCAGGGACCTTGGCCGGTCGAAGCGAAGCTGCTGTACGACTTGCAAAAGGTTTGCCTGGAATATGAGCGAAAGCTGTACGCGCTGGATCTGGTGGAATGGCTGATCTCTGCAGGAAAGCGGCCCATCAAGCGTCCGCTGAGTAGCCTGCAAATCGTCCACACCACGAAGCATCTCCGGAGCGCCGCGGTCCGTTTGACGATGGCGCGAGTCTCCGACGAGGATCGGCGGCGCCTGGCGAAGCTCCTCCAGAATGCGCTGCGATTGAGCGAAGCACGGCTCCGTGACCGCTTTCGGCCCATTCTGGTGGGGGCCTTTTACGATGCCGGTTTGGTGGCCGGCAGCTCCCCGGAGCAAGTTTCCTTGCACAAAATGATCGAGGAATTGCTCGACCGGATTACGGAGTACGGATTCTTCACCTTCTCCGATCTGCGCGACACGGTCTCGCGCAATCAGCTCAAGCTCCCCGACTTGCCCGATCCGTATGCGTTTTGGCAAGGGGATCCGCTCTTGCGGTTAGATCGCCGCCTGGCCGCGTTGCTCGAGGGCGTTTATCGGCGCGGCGAATTCTATCTTCGGTGGCTGGAAAGCTGCAGCTCGTTGTTCTTCGGCACCAACCTGGGACGCATTCTCACGACGAACTTCGTGGTACCGTTCGGCGGCGCCCTGGCCCTTCTGGGCGGATTCGAATTGTGCGTCCGGGACTATGGCGGACAGGAGCTCAATCTACCTTGGTACGCCTTTGTGTTGTTGGGATTTTTCCTGCTGGCCTTGATCCGGCTGGGCGGCTTGCGGGAGTTCTTCCATGCCGCTGGAACGATCACGTACCGCACCATCCGCCAAATTGCGTATGTGCTACCTCGCCGGCTTTGGCATCTGCCGTGGGTACAACGGCTCTTCCGCAGCTGGCCGTTATTGCTCTTCTACTGGTATGGGCTCAAACCGCTGGCTGTCACCGGCGCCCTGTGTCTTTATTGGCCGGAGCAGTTCGCCACACTGCCAGCCGCGGGCCTCACCTTTTTGGTTGCGGATGTGATCCTCAATTCCCGTTTTGGCTACGCCATGAGCGAAGCCCTGCTGGAGTCGACCGTTGTCATTTATGGCTGGCTCCGCTTCGATGTGTTGCAGGGTATCGTTCGCGTCATTAGTCAGTTTTTCAAGCGCATCACGGAAACCGTGCAGTACCTCCTTTACTCGGTGGATGAGTGGCTCCGGTTCCGCAGCGATGAAAGTCAATTGACGATGATTGCGCGGGCGGTGCTGGGCGTCGTCTGGTTTCCCGTGGGCAACTTGATCCGCCTTTATTTTCTGGTGCTCATTGAGCCGACCATCAACCCGTTGAAACTTCCGCTTTCCATTTTGGCCGCCAAGTTTTTGGTGCTCATTCCGGTGTACCGCAATCTGGTGTACGTGGTTGGGTCCCAGGATCAGTGGGCGCTGATCCACGACCAACTGGCCCCGCATACCGGGTTGCGTTTGGCCGTCGTATTGACGTATACGGTCATTGTGCCGACGCTCTGGCTGGCGGGCAGCGGTATCGCGTTCTTGCTCTGGGAGATGCAAGAGAACTGGCGGCTGTTCCGGGCGAACCGTTCGCCACGGCTGCGGCCGGTGGTTGTCGGCCGGCACGGCGAAACGCTGCTGCAATTGCTGAAGCCCGGCGCTCATTCAGGGACGATTCCCAAACTCTTCGCGCAACTGCGGCGGGCCGAGCGCGGCGCTTACCGGACCGGCAATTGGCGCGCCGCCCGCACGTATCGGCAGGCCCTTCACGAGGTGGCGATCTCGGTGCAGGTGTTTATCGAACGGGAGTTACTTGAATTGTTGCAGCAAAGCAAGGGTTGGGGAAACCAACCGTTACACGTTGGCCAGGTGTTGCTTTCTTGCAATCGGATCCGCATCGAGCTGGTCCATGCGGCGTTTCCCGAGGAGTCGGTCTGGCTCGCGCTGGAACAGCGGTCGGGATGGCTCTTGAGCCGGCTCCAGGGGCCTGGATGGCTTCGACACGTGTCGGCCGCTCACGCCCAGATCTTTACCACTGCACTGGCCGGCATTTATAAGATTGCCGGTGTCGATATCGTCCATGAGCAGCTGGCGTCATTGCTGCCGCCGGGCGTCCCTGGTTATGACCTGACAGATCAAGAGCTGGTAGTATGGACGAATCGCCGCAACGGATCGGCCATCGCTTACGACCTGGGTGACGGCCACGATCAACTTCGGCCGCGCCGCGAGAGCGGGGAGATTCTCAAGGGAGCACAGGTCCTCCAGGCGCGACGGCTCTTCTTTTCCCGGGTACCTCTCACCTGGCAGGAGTGGGTTGAGTTCTGGCAGAAAGATCATGAGGGCCAGGGCTATGCACAACTGTTGAGCGACAGCCTGCTGCTGGTGCCGGCCGAGCGGGCGCACATGGATCGTGAAGACGTTCTGCCCCGCGTCAGCGAGGAGCAAAATCCCACAAAACCGGTCTAACGGGACCCGGCGTTCGCGCTAGGCCGGCTGGCCATTGGCCTCATCTGTGTAAATGATCTTGACAGCGTACTTTTGCAGGTCTAAGATTCGGTTAGTTAGAGTGCTTACGTCCTCCCGTTGCGAGCTCACGTCCTGTTCCCTCAGGGGTTTTCCGCATTTTCGTCCATTCTGGGAAAGAGGAATAGGTCCGAGAGGCTCTTGCGTGAGAGTTGACGAGTCAGCGACATTCCGGCATCGTCTGTTGCCTATCACGGTGTCCCGGTTCAATCCGGTGACTTCCAAGAGCGGTGACCGGTGCTTGTCCTGAAGGCGCGGCTTCGGCAGCGGGGTAGTAGGTACTCGCTAACCCAGATATCCACACAGGGTTGTTCAAGGTTTGCACCGTTGTCCCATGACTGGCCGGGGCGGCTAGGGCGACCTTGCGATGAGCTTGCTCACCGGGTGACGTCATCGTGGTCACGGGCCTGGTGGCGCTTGCCGTCCTTCCATCTCGATGCTCGCCGTACTCTACTCTCTCCCGGTGGAGACGGTTGACGGAGGAAGGTATCGTCCAGTTCTGATGGGGATGAGTGGTCCGAGAATCCGCGCGAAGCAAACGACCCTTCCGACTGCTGATATACGTTCTTGGTTTTGGGTAGGTTCCGCCATGCCGGCTGGCTCTGCGAACGGATGCATGTATCTGGTGGATGCCCACTCGCTCATTTTTCAGGTGTTTCATGCGATCCCTGAAATGAGCAGCCCGTCCGGCTTGCCGACGAACGCCCTGTACGGCTTCACCCGCGACATGCTCTATCTCCGCACGGAGAAGAAACCGGACTACCTCGTGGCGGTCTTGGATCGACCGGGTAAGACGTTCCGCGACGCCCTCTACCCGGAGTACAAAGCCCACCGTGCGCCGGCGCCGGATGATCTGCACGCGCAGATCCCGCTTATCTGCCAGGCCCTTGAGGCCATGCGAATTCCCGTGCTTGGGGTGGACGGATTCGAAGCCGACGATGTCATTGCGACCGTGGCCACCGCGGCTGCCCAACGAGGGATCGAGGTGTTCGTTTGCACCACGGATAAGGACTGCCGACAATTGATCAACGACCACGTTCGGCTCTTCAACCTGCGGAAACACGCGCTCTTGGACCGAGAAGGATTGCTCCACGACTGGGGGATTCGGCCAGAGCAGGTGGTCGATCTTCAGACCTTGGTCGGCGATTCCGTAGATAATGTGCCGGGCGTGCGGGGCATCGGGCTCAAGACCGCAGCGAAGCTCCTTGCCGATTTTGGTACGTTGGATCAACTCATCGCGGAGTGCCGGTCTGGTGAGGGAGCCACGCCCTCCAAAAACAAGATTCGTTCTGCGATTCTAACCAATCTGCGCGAGGCAATCGACAATGGCTCGCTCGAGTTGAGCCGCAAGCTGGTACGCCTGGCCACGGATGTCCCGGTGGAGATCGATTGGGAGGGGTGGCGGTTGCGCGAGTGGGACGCACCGCGCCTGCTGGCATTGTTCCAGGGATGGGGCTTCCGCAGCTTCGCCGATCAAGTCCGCCGTCAGACACCGGAGGCTTCCGTCAGCGTGGAATCGGCGGGCGACAACGGGCAATTGGCTGCCGACCACCTGCGGCAGGGAGAGCTTTTCCCTTTTGGCGCTAATGTTGCGGAAAATGCACCGGCCGGCTCTCTGGGCTCCTCGGGCCAGGGGAAGTATCATCTGGTGGATACCAAGGCCAAGTTCACGGAGTTTTTCCGCCAGCTTCGACAGCAACGGCGCATTGCCGTGGATTTGGAAACCACGGGGCTAGATCCCATTCGCTCGCAGATTGTCGGCTTCGCCTTTGCCTGGCAGCCCGGCGAGGCCTGGTATGTACCGGTTCGCGGCCCCAAGGGCGAAGCCGTGCTCGGCCTGGAGCGGACACTGACCGAGTTGGCGAAGGTGCTCGAAGATCCAAAGATCGCCAAGGTAAACCAGAACATTAAATACGACTTCCTGGTCCTGCGGGCCAACGGCGTGCTCCTTCAAGGAGTCGCCGGGGATCCGATGCTGGCTGATTATTTGCTCCATGCTGGAGAGCGGAGCCACAACCTGGCCGACCTTTCGAGCCGCTATTTGAACCACCAGGTGATTCCGATCACGGACCTGATCGGCAAGGGAAAAAACCAAATCACCATGGACCAGGTACCGACGGCACGGGTGGCCGAGTATTCCGGCGAAGACGCAGACATGGCCTGGCGGTTGGCAGAACGGCTGGAGCCCGAGCTTCGCGAAACCGGCTTAAGCGATCTGTACGAACAACTGGAAGTCCCCTTGATCGCCGTGCTGGCCGAACTCGAATTCAATGGAATCCGCATCGACGTGCCGTTACTGCAGCGCTTGAGCCAGGAGATGACCAAGCAGTTGGCGGGGATCGAAGAAGAAATCTACGCCTTGGCAGGGCGCCGGTTTAATATTGCCTCGCCCAAGCAGCTCCGGGAAGTGCTCTTCAAGGAACAACGGTTGCCGACCCAGCGGAAGACCGGCGTCTCCGGGGAGGCGAGCACCGACCAGGCAACCCTGGAACGGCTGGCGCTCTTGGGGCACGAGTTGCCGAAAAGGATTCTGGAACATCGCCAAATAGCGAAGTTGAAAGGCACCTACGTCGATGCGCTGTCGGAGTTGATGAACCCGGCGACAGGGCGGATCCACGCTTCGTTCAATCAGACGGTAACAGCTACGGGTCGGCTCTCGTCCAGCGATCCGAATTTGCAAAATATCCCCGTGCGCACCGAACAGGGCCGGCAAATTCGGCAGGCGTTCTTGCCGGCAGAGGGATGGCGGCTCCTGACGGCCGACTACTCGCAGATCGAGCTACGCTTGCTCGCCCATTTTTCTGGGGATGAAGCCCTTCGGCGTGCGTTCGCCGAGGATCGCGATATCCACACGGCGGTGGCTGCCCAGATTTTTGGAGTCGCCGAGCCAGAGGTGAACTCCGCGATGCGTCGGATGGCCAAAACTGTGAACTTCGGCGTGGTCTATGGCATGAGTGCCCATGGCCTGGCCGAGCGGCTGGGGATTGCACGCGACGAAGCAGCCCGGTTCATTGACGCCTACTTTGCCCGGTACCCGAAGGTCCAGGAATACCAGGCCAAGCTCTTGGCGGCGTGCCAGCGGCAGCGGTACGTGAGTACGATCCTGGGCCGACGCCGCGAGATCACCGGAATCCGGGCTGATTCGACGTACCAGCAGCGTAATCAGCCGGAGCGCGAAGCGATTAACATGGAAATCCAGGGCTCTGCGGCGGACTTGATCAAGATGGCCATGCTCAACATCTACGGCCGTGTGCAGAAGGACCGACTCAAAGCCCGCATGCTCCTCCAGATTCACGATGAGCTTGTCTTCGAGGTCCCGCCCGAGGAAGTGGATCGCCTCGTGCCGTTGGTGTGCGAAGAAATGACGACCCGGCTGGAACGGAAATTGCGGCTGGATGTGCCTTTGAAGGTCGATGTCGCCGTTGGGCCCAACTGGCTGGATGTAGAAGAGGTGGAAGGTGTGGAGATGGTGAAGCAGTGAAAACGCTGTACTCTGACCGGCCATGCACAACCCCTGGCAGACCCAGTGCCCCATCCCCTTGATCCCTGTGGTAGGGTTGATTGGGGGCATAGGCAGTGGCAAGAGCTTGATCGCGGAATTGTTCCGCCAACGAGGCGCCCCGGTGATTTCCGGCGACGAGTTGGGGCACCAAGCCCTGGGCCAACCGGAAATCCGGGCCGACGTGGTCAGGCGGTGGGGTCACCAGGTCCTCGAACCGGATGGAACGATCAGTCGGCGGCGCTTGGCTGCAATCGTGTTTGGTGATGGCAAGGAGCTGCGAGCATTGGAAGCACTCGTTTTTCCTTCGATTGAGCGCGGAATTCGCCAAGCGATTGCTGCGGCACGAAGGCGGAGCGAGGTCCGGCTGATCGTGCTGGACGCGGCGGTCCTGCTGGAAGCAGGCTGGGATCGGCTGTGCGACTGGATTGTCTATGTTCACGCCCCCCGCGCGGTACGGCTGCGGCGCTTGAAGGAACAGCGTGGCTGGGCGGCAAAGGAGGTGCAAAAACGCGAACGGATGCAAATGTCCCTAACGGACAAGGTGAGCCGTGCCGAGTACGTGGTGGATAACTCCGGCGCCCCGGAGCACGCTGCCCGGCAAGTCGATGACCTGCTGAGCCAATGGGGGATCGCCAAGATCTCGAACCGCAATGGCGAATAACCTGGTAGCCACCGCCTGGCTCGCTTCGAACGGGTCCCTCTCGGTTTTGGGGCCGAGGGTGGACGGTACTGATAGAACCAAGGGAATTCACGGAAACCGAACATTCCTATTTGTGATGCCTACCGCTGGCGCTAGCTGCGCGGAGCACCCATCGGGAGACATTTCGGTGTCCCCAGCGTGGCCGTCTCGACTGGCAATTGTGGATGGTTGATCGCAATGGCAATGAACCATCCGAATGTGCGTATCGAGGCGATTCTTGAGCCAGCTCGACGAAGGAGAATGATGATCATGGCTGAAGCCAAAAGCCGCAAAGAAACGGGTACACGAGTCCGATCCCGGACCAAAACGGACTATCCAGCCTCCAACGGCGAGGCCGATGTCCCGGCCGCCGAGACCGCGGGAGTTGCGGAGGACGACGCTGCGGTGGATACCCTGGCGACGAGTCCGCCGCAGGGGACTTCTAGCGCAGACGCGGGAGCCATCGATGACGAAATCAATAACCGCTATGAGGAGATTAAGCGGGGCAGCACGCATATCAGCGAGCTGCAACAAATGACCATGCCACAGCTCCTCAAGATCGCCAAGGAAGAAGGGCTGAGCGATTACACGGGGCTTAAGAAACAGGATTTGATCTTCAAAATCCTGAAGGAGCGGGTCAAGCAGAACGGCTTGATGTTCGGCGAAGGCACGTTGGAAGTGTTGCCGGACGGTTTCGGCTTCCTCCGCAGCCCTGATTACAACTATCTTCCGTGTCCGGATGACATTTACATCTCGCCAAGCCAGATCCGTCGCTTTGGGCTACGCACCGGCGCGGTCGTGGCAGGTCAGATCCGGCCTCCCAAGGAGAACGAGCGCTATTTTGCCCTCCTCCGGGTCGAGGCGATCAATTACCACGATCCTGATCTGCTCACGCAGAAGGTCGTCTTCGATGACCTGACGCCCTTGCACCCCGATCAACGACTGATGTTGGAGACCGAGCCGCAGGAAATCAACATGCGGGTCATGGACCTGGTCACTCCGATCGGCAAAGGGCAGCGCGGCTTGATCGTCGCTCCACCCCGCACCGGCAAGACGATCCTCTTACAGAAGATTGCTAACAGCATCCTGCGCAATCACCCCGAGTGCTACGTGATTGTGCTGCTGATCGACGAGCGGCCCGAGGAAGTGACCGAGATGGAGCGCACCGTCAAAGGACCGCGTGCCGAGGTGATCAGCTCCACGTTCGATGAGCCGGCCAGCCGGCATGTCCAGGTCAGCGAAATGGTGATCGAGAAGGCAAAGCGGCTGGTCGAGTACGGCACGGATGTGGTCATTCTGCTCGACTCCATCACTCGCCTGGCCCGTGCCTACAACACGGAAATCCCCCACTCAGGCAAGATCCTTTCCGGTGGAGTCGATG
>Ga0070734_10002308_pt1 | contig 23673 bp, 16 predicted proteins | sample Coa_R1_8_FD_66444 | JGI IMG/M metagenome (GOLD analysis project Ga0070734, IMG submission 66444) | Surface soil microbial communities from Centralia Pennsylvania, which are recovering from an underground coalmine fire - Coalmine... | ecosystem: Environmental > Terrestrial > Soil > Unclassified ...
GCGCCATAGTCGAAGCGCAAATTTTCGCCAATCTCGCGGCTGTCGTGCATTCCGACGGTAAGTGTCCGGATGGCCGGCGCACCTTCCTGTTGTCCGGGCGCTACCGTGGGACCCGTGCGGCCCGGCAGATAAACCTGCTGCATGGTCACGGCGACTTCGGGTCCGAATCCGTCGCGGCTGAAACTGGTCCGGAACCCGGAGGCGGGCATCGCCGCGCCTGCGCTATAGCCGACATTGCCGCTGAGTTGAAGGCGATTGCGTCCGAAGAGCGAAGTGGCGAGCGCGAATGCGGTTCCGAGATCCGTTTGAGACGAACTGCCGCCGAGTGAACCAGGATCGCCCGCGGACACTCTCAGAACCCCGTAGGTTTCCGAGAATGCGGGCTCGGCCGGCGGCTTGTCGCTTGGATCGGCGGGCTCATCCGGAAGAAAACGCAGAATCGGACGAGTGGAGGAAGATGCTTTCAAAGTCCATTTCCAGTCGTCGCTCATCAAAGCGCTTTGCCCAGGTGGCGCGTACACCAGTTCGATCGAACTAAGGACGCTGGCCAGGTCGACGTAGAGCAAACTTTGCACGCCAGGCTGCACGGCAATTTTCTGCTTCATCGCGGGTACGAAACTCGCCAAGCTTACGCGGACGGAATAAACATCCGGCGTGAGGGAGGTAAATCCGAAAAGGCCGCGCTCATTGGTGAGGGTTCGCTGGATCAATCGCTCGTAGCGATTGAATAGCAGGACGGAAGCGCCCATCTGCGGTACGCCGGTGGAGTCGCGCACAAATCCGGCGATACTGCCGGCGGCGATTGCGGGAGTAACTGCACGAGAAACTGGCGCCGACGCCAGCAACGCCACGAAACTGACAGCGAAATTTAGTCGACCTGTCATTCTCCCCGCGGATTGTTCCTTAGGGCCTATTCTGTGCCTTATCTAACTACACCTACAGCTTACCTTACTTAACGGTAAAGTTGGCGGTGGGTGTCAAGGTCTGGTTCCGGTTCTTGTCCACCACCTTCATCTTCAGCGTATACTGCCCCGGATCGAGCGCCTGGAGAGGCAGCAGCTTTTCCACAGTGACTTGGGCCGCGGAGGCTCCCGGAATCTGATTTACCTCTTCGGTATAATCCAGCACCGGCTTCTCGGTGCCGGCTTTTGTGATCTCGTATTCGATAGAGCCGTTCGGCTTGTTGGTTTTCTCATCCGGACCGAAATTGTAGAACTGCATATAAATACCGAGCTTCTCATTGCGCTCAAAAGTATCGCCCATGCGCGGCCGGATTTTGGTGTCGCCGATGACGAACTGGCCGGTTCCGATACTCCGCGTTGGCACCTTTTCGATGAGATCTGCCAGGATCAGGCTGCTCGACGCCAGCTTTTCCTCTTCAAAGCGCGGAACGTTGAGCGCCATCGGATAGGTGGTCATGTTGCCGCCGACGATGTCCTTCACGACGACGTTCAGGCGGTACATGCCGGCAGGGAGCGGGATCGCTTTCTGATAAATGGATGAACCCTCGATCGCTTTGCCTAGCAACTCGACCGGCACTGGCACCGTAACCACGTCTTCGAAGTAGTTCACCACGCGGCCCGCAATCGAAGTAATGCGTCCGTAGATGTTCACGGTGGCGGTAGCGACTTTATCCTTTTGTTGGAACTGCAGATCCTTGCGCTGGAGTTGCACCGTGATGGATGTCAGCACCGTGGAATCGGTGACGCGCATATAATCCGCCTGGACCTTCAAGGGCAGCGTGTTGTAGCGGATGTTGGAGCTAACTACCGCGTCGAGATCCTTGAATTTGACGGCCGGCGGTTTCTGCAACTTGGCGAACTGTTCCAGCCGTTCGAATTCGTTCATGCTGGCCGGCAGTGGCTGGGTGCCTACGCCGAGGTGTGTACCGTCGGTGCGATTAAAGCGGTCCGTTTTGTTCGACATTCCCATCTGCTCGGACATAGTGAGTCCGGCGTTGGGGACATAGAGCAGCGCGTCTTTTTCCGACGGGTCCATAGTCATGTGGAACTCGCCGGACATGGTGGGATCGACGAATTCGATGATGATGTTGGTGCCGATCCCTTCGATATAGCGATAACGCCATTGCTGGAAGGGATAGGTGGATGTTTCACCCCCGCCTTCTTCGATGGGACGCTGGTAGCTGCCGCCCGAGGAGTGGTCTTCAATTTCATCCGGCGGACCGTACATGATGTAGATCCGGCCGCGATCCGTTTTCCATCCGGGAATTCCCGAAGCAAATCGTTCATTGGCGTACGCGATGCGCCGGTAGTGCTCTTCCTTGAACTCGTTTTCTTCGGTGTCGGGAGTTGGGTCGCGTCGCAGCCAGAACTGTTCGATAAACTGCTGGCGTTCATCGTCTGTGGAGAGCCGCTTCCAGGCTTGTTTTTCTTCGTCCGAGATGATGTAGCCGACGTCTTCGTTGAGCCACTTCTTGTAGGGAGTTTCGAGCTCTTTTTGCAGCTTCTTTTCTTGCTTTTTGCGCTGCTTCTCGGTCATCGGCTTGGCGACCGTCTCTTTGGCCGGCGCGTCCGAGGCCGGCTTTTTGTCGGCGTCCGACTGAGCAACTGCTAGCCCAACCAGCGCCGTCAAAGAAACCGAAGCGGTTGAAGCGCAAAGGACAAAGAGCTTTCTTTTCATACAAATCACCACCGAAGGCCTATTCCGAGTCTGGACTCTATTTTAGGCGCTATGCAACCCTTGGGTCAAGGACGTGACGGATAGGCCGGCCGTTTCGCCCATCCATGAAAATTAAATCACGCCTTCCAGGCGCACATAGCTCGCTTCCATTCCGTGCTCCATGCCGGTGGCTAGCATAGCGGCGCGAGTCTTAGCGTCCGGGACGGTCATGCGGATGGTCATGAGGGTTCCGGCACCATCGGGGATGAAACTGGTTTCGACGTGATTGTCCGGCGTCTGGTTCGGCAGAAACATTCGCTCCACGTGGACGATTTTGCTGTGGGGCTGCAGTTCCACGAATTCACCAGTGAGATGGAACCCCTGGTTCTTACTGCTGTTGAACCATTCGTAACGGAATTTGCCGCCGGGCCGCGCATCGATGTTGCAGACCGGCATGGTCCAACCTTCGGGTCCGAGTAGCCATTTCTGGACGATTTCCGGTTCAAGATGCGCGCGGTAGATCGCTTCGGGCGATGCCGCGAAGTGACGGGTGACGACGATGTGGGTATCGCCTTCCGTTTTCATGGTTAGTTTGCTCATGGTTTGTCCCTTTCTGTTTTCATTTCTGCGAGAACCTGGTCCAGCCGCTCGTAATTGCGCGAGAGCGCATCTCGGAGCATGCCGAGGAACTGGTCGATTTCATCGATACCTTTTCTGGCGAGCTTACAGGGCCGCTTGGAGCCTTCCACTCGGCGGGTGATGAGTCCTGCCGCTTCGAGGACTTTGATATGCCGGGAGATCGCCGGCTGGCTCATTTCAAAAGGCTTAGCGAGTTCCAAGACTGTGGCCTCACCCAGGGCGAGCCGCGCGAGGATGGCGCGGCGGGTGGGATCGGCGAGGGCGGCGAATGTTGAATCGAGGCGCATGCCTTATATAACTTTATTGTTATATAACTCATTGGCTATGTCAAGGAAAAAAATCTCAGCCGCGAATGAACGCGAATGAACGGGAATCGGAAAGAGTAGGAGAGAGGTGGACGGTCAGTATCAGACCGTGGGAACGGAGAGCTTTGTCTGCTCATGTCGAAGAAGGTTATCTGCAGTCCGAGCGTGGAGAGATTATCGACGGTGCGCAGGTCCGCAAAGAAATTCACGCGGTGAAGGAAGCTTGGCGTTCAGCCAAACGATGAGCGGTTACGCTCTTACCCGTCTTGCCCAAGCGGATATTTTTGAGATTTGGTCATATATTGCGGACCTCCGCGAGAGCTTCGGTTTTGGACGTTGACTCGCTACTCGAACTACCAATCCACTTTTAGTAATCGCGGTTATGCAAGGGAGACGAAACATTCGGCGCATTGTAAAACAACGCCCATATCGTAGGGATCCCGCTGGAATCCGATTTACTTCGGAGCGTAGGTCTTGCTGAATTTGTTGCGCGAGTTGTAAACGACGAACGATCCGTCCGGCTTCGCCGTCAACTGCAGGTATTTGCCTTCGCAGTGCTCGTCGACGTTGGCGATGAAACTATCCGGGGCGTTGTGCTCTTTGCCGCCTTCCATCGAATAGTGGACTTGCCACATATCTTCGAGGCCCGGGGAATCCTTAATGATTTGCCAGGCTGCGGGACTGCCCCCTTTGCGCGCGCCGTTATTCATAATGGCGACGCGCGGATGCAGTGCGTCAACGAGCGCGGTCGAGTTCGATTGATCGAGGCCGTGGTGCGATGACAGATAAACGCTGACGGTTCCGATGGGATTATTCGGGCACATCAACTCCAGCTCTTTGTTCCAAGTGAGGTCGCCCAAATCGATGAACCGGAAGCGTTCGTAGGTAAGCAGGATTCCGAGTGAGCGCGCGTTTTCCGATGGATCGGCTTCGCGCTTGGGCGATGCGTCGCAGAAGGTGTTCGGCTGTCCTGCGCCCGGCAGCGGCGATGCAAGATGCTCGCCTGCGGCGGTGAGCACTTCCACATTCACGCCTTTCAGAGGGAGCGTGTCGCCGGGCTTCACTACCATGTGTTGGATGGGGACGCGTTGCAAAACCTTAACGTAGTCGGTGTAGTCCTCTTTGACGACGCGCGCGTCTTCCATATTGGGGCCGTGGTCAACGAAGGTGCCGACTTTGATGCGATCGGCGAGTTGTGGCACGCCGCCGACGTGATCGCGATGATAGTGCGTGATCAGTACGTAATCGATCTGTTTAATCTTGGCGTTTTTGGCGGCTTGCACGATGCGGTCCGCATCGCGTCCGTCGAAGCCGCGCCAGCCGGTGTCGATTAACAACGAATGTCCGGTTGGCGTGACGATCAGCGTGGCTTGGCCGCCTTCGACGTCGATAAAATAAATTTCCAGATTCTTGGAAGAGAAGGGCAGAGCAAGAGCGCTGGCAGCGGTGAAGATGATGAATGCTGTGAAAAGGAAGGTCAAGCGAAGCATTTCTCGCATCCTATCACAGCGCGGTAATATTGGCGGAACAGGTGTTGAGCGCGTAACGTAGTTAGAGATAGAAGCCGGAAAATGCCATTTTGTTGCCAATGCGGGCAGGGAGTTGGAGACAGGGACGTGTTCTGCGCCCATTGCGGAAGCCGCCAGCCGGAAGCGAAACCGGCGACGGACTATTTGCAGGGGATCAGCTCGCGCACCGCATCGCTGCTTTGCTACATCCCGATTGTCGGCTGGGTGGTATCGATCGTAGTGCTGGCTTCGGCGCGGTTCCGCGAAGACGCGAAAGTCCGGTTTCATGCGTTCCAAGGTTTGTATCTGTTCGTGGCGTGGCTGATTGTGGACTGGGTGCTGAGTCCGCTGCTGAGTTTCCCGCACGAGTGGGGACCGCCGTTCTACAAGATCATCCCGGCGCTGATGAAGGTAGCGGTGTTCGGCGCGTGGGTGTTCATGATCATCAAGACCGCGCAGGATGAGATGTACAAACTTCCAATCCTGGGCGAGTTAGCTGAGAAGTCGGTATCGGAACAACGGTAAGACCGTTCATCGGTTCTTTGGTTATTCAGTTCTTCGGTTCTCGAGATTGCTACTGTCTGCCGGAACCGAAGAACCGAATAACTGAACAACCGAATAACTACTTTGTAGCCGCCGGAGGCTGCCGCAAAGTATCCGGCATGTCCGCCAAAATGTAAGCCATCACAGCCATCGCGGCGATGTTGGCTCGCAAGTCTTCCGGCTTCACTTTGTCGGCGGTGTCGGCCTGGCTGTGGTGCCAGTCGAAATAATGCGTCCCGACGGTGCGGACCGCTAGGCCGGGAACGCCATCCTTCATCAACGGCGCGATGTCGGCGCCGCCTCCGCCGGGTTGAATCGAACCGGCGTCGATGCGCTCCAAAAGTTTTCCGATATCGCGCAGCTTGCCGACCATGGCTTGCGTGTCGCCGCGGCCGGTGATGCCGAATCCGCTGGGCTTTTCTGCGCCGCCATCCATTTCAATGGCCGCCACGTGATTGGAAATCTGGTCGCCCACCCACTCGCGATAGGCCGCGCCGCCCGCGCCGCCATTTTCTTCGTTGGTCCAAAATACGACGCGCAGAGTGCGGCGCGGATGCAAACCGAGCTGCACGATGAGATGGGCCGCTTCGAGAGCGGTGATGATGCCGGAGCCGTCATCTTGCGCGCCAGCGCCGACGTCCCAGGAATCGATGTGGCCGCCCATAACGACGATTTCCTCCGGTTTTTCGGTGCCTCGAATTTCGCCGATCACGTTGGCGGAATCGGCATCCGGGAGCATGTGCCCTTCCATTTCCAGATGCACCTTGACGACGTTACCCGCATCGGTCAGCCGTTGGATCATCGTCGCGTCTTCAATGGTGATCGCCGCGGCGGGAATTTTCGGTGCGGCCGGATTATATTCGAGCGCGCCCGTGTGCGGGGATTGCAAACTGACTGGCGTGACTGAGCGGACTAGAACGGCGAGCGCTCCTAGCCGCGCTGCGCGCGAGGGACCGGACGCGCGATAGGCCACCGTGCGACCATATCCTTCGTACGGGACGTTATAAAGTACGATTTTGCCTTGCACGGCGTCCCGGCCTTTTTTCTCGAGCTCGTCGAAACTCGAAACGGTCAGCACTTCGGCGGTGATTCCTTTTTTGGGCGTCGCCACGCTGCCGCCGAGCCCGAGCATGGTGAGCGGCTTGGCCACCGGCTCTAGTAACGCAGCGCTTTCCGCGCCGCGAACCCAATGCGGGACCTTGACTGGGGGCGTCGCGACGTTCACCAATCCGTCCGCTTTCATTTGGGACGCTGCCCAGGCGATGGCTTTTTCAAGGCCGGCGGATCCGCTCAGCCGGTTTCCGATGCGATCGCAAAGGAACGCCAGCTTGTCCAATCCGTCGTGATCGACCAGAGCGGCATCGATGATTTTATTGGCGGTATCGCGGTATTGTTCGGCGAGATTGGGGGCGTCCTGGCATGAAAGCGGCAATGCGAGCGCGGCGGCCGCAAGGAAAGGGAGGGCGTTGCGGGTCATTAATGGTACAGAATAGCAGTTGCGAGACGCTATGAAACTGCTGGCTGGTTTGATTCTCTTGAGTGGGTGCTTGTGCGCCCAAACCTTTGACATTGTCCTGGCGAACGGACGCGTGATGGATCCGGAAACGAATCTCGACGCGGTGCGCAATGTCGGCATTCGCGATGGAAAGATCGCGGCTGTGTCGGAATCGGCATTGCAAGGCCGGACGGTCATCGACGCGAAGGGATTGGTGGTGACGCCGGGTTTCATCGATCTCCACTCGCACGGGCAGACGCCCGAGAATTACGGATACAAGGCGCGCGACGGCGTAACGACGGCGCTCGAGATGGAAGTGGGCGTGAATCCGGTTTCGACGTGGTATGCGGCGCGCGAAGGAAAAGCTCGTGTGAATTTTGGTGCGACATCCGGACACATTCCTGCTGCGATGGCTGTGGTGCACGATTCCGGGCAGTTTTTGCCACACGATAACGCGGCCAATCGCGCGCCAACGCCCGAAGAGCAGCGGCAGATTCTCGAACTGATTCGGCAGGGCTTGGATCAAGGGGCGTTGGGAATCGGAATGGGGATTGCGTATGTTCCCAAGACAACGCGTCAGCAGATTTTTGAAATTTTTCAACTGGCCGCGCAAAGGCACGCAGCGATTTATGTTCACATGCGGGCGAGCGGACCTGTCGATCCAGGCGTGGTCGACTCGCTCGAGGAGGTTTTGTCGGATGCCGCGGCCACGGGCGCGTCGCTTCACATCGTGCACATCGGCAGTATGGGATTGCGCGAGGTTCCGCTGTGTCTCGAAATGATCGCTGGAGCACGGGCGCATGGAATCGATGTGACCACGGAGGCGTATCCGTACACGGCGGGAATGACGGATCTCGCTTCGGCGGTTTTCGATCCGGGCTGGGAGAGCCGCACCGGCGGAATCAGCTACGGCGATCTGCAGTGGGTGCTAACGGGCGAGCGATTGACGGCGGAAACGTTCGCGAAGTATCGCAAGACGGGCGGCATGGTGATTCTGCACAGCATCCCGGAAGACATGGTGCGAGTAGCGATGGCGGATCCGACAGTGATGGTGGCGAGCGACGGAATTCTGGACAACGGCAAGGGTCATCCGCGCGCGGCCGGAACTTATGCCCGGGTGTTGGGGCGCTATGTGCGCCAGCAGCATGCGGTCTCGCTGATGGACGCACTGCGCAAGATGAGTCTGCTGCCGGCTGAGAGGCTGGGGCTGCAGTCGAAAGGGCGTTTGCAGGTTGGCGCGGATGCCGACATCACGCTGTTCGATCCGCAGCGCGTGATCGATCGCGCGACGTTTGAGAATCCGGCGCAGTATTCGGAGGGCATTCCCTTCGTGCTGGTGAACGGCGTGTTTGTGGTGCGCGATGGAAAGTTGGTGGACGGCGTCGCGCCCGGGCGCGGGCTGCGGCGTTAGGGATTCGCGCGGCGTGGATCGGGACGAGTGCCTGCTTGCGAGGTACGAACTTCGTCGCCTGACGCGAGCACTTTCCAAGTTTTGCCGTCTTCCGATTCCGAACGTTCGAAGTGGATGCGATCTTTGCCGGAAAAGACGTTCACGATCCGATAGTATTTCGTCTTCCCGTTCTCATCTTCTTTGCTTGGATAGGTCCAGCGATCGCCGTCGATTTCAAGATCGCCGCGACCGGCCGCTCGTCCATCGGGCATGATGGGCTGCGTATGGTAAGCGCCTTTCGTTTCCGATGGTGTGAAGCAGAGCAACGCGACCACTTTGCCGTCCACGGTTTGTTGGCACAGGAAATACTGGCCCATGTCCACGCAATCGTTCTGGATTTTGTTCGACACACCCTTTCCGCCGGGAGCGTTCATCGTGAATTGCCAGGTGCCCTGATAGTTCCAGAGCGGTTCAAAGGCGGAATCGGCCGCGAAAAGGCCGGTGGATGCGAAGATGAGGAGAAAGGCGTTGGAAAGTAGGTTGGTCATTGGATACCCAGCACATCGGAAATTGGCTGATCCGCCACGAGCCGCTCGTAAGCGATCACTGCGCGTAGCGCATTGACGAAATATACGAGCACGACTACGCACGCGATGAGCGAAAAGATGGAGGGGCTGAAGGCAAGGTCGTCCAGGAGGACGAAGGCAGAGAGAATGAATCCACCGAGTGTCCAGCCTCGCGACATGCGGCGAATCTTCCACGCGATGACACCGTAGAGAATTCCTGGAACAAGGAAGGCCACTCCTGACAAAGCGGCGCTACCCGCGGGATCCGTGGTTTTGGCGCCCGACAGAAGCATAACCAGTCCCAGCGCAATACAAACGAGCGCCCAGATTGTAGTCACCCGCGCGGCACGGTCGACGGCCCCCCGCGCGGATTCCGGACTATCGATAATTGGCCAGAAACGATCCTTCCAGCGCCGCATTTCGTCTGTCTCCTAAGTCCGCTGCCACTCCTGGAATTTGAATCCGTGCTGGCGCATGATTTCGCGCGCTTGCTCCAGCGCCTCAGGCAGCACGTAGAAAAAGGCGCCGATGCGTTCGCTCATGAACAGAACGCCGCCGCTGTATTTATCGGGTTCCACGGCGTATTCAATGCCAGACTCCGTGAGCGCCGTCTCCAGACGCAGAGCTTCTTTGAGCTTCTTGGCGATGTAGATGAGGTCCATTTCACGATCCTCAAAAAAATTGGCGTCGCGGCGCACTCGCTTTCAATCTTATCTCGATCTGTTATCTTCATACGAGCATGAAGAAGCTGATGGTACTGTTTTGCGCGGTGTGCATCGCGGCCTTCGCGCAAAACAAGCGCTGGACCGAGAACGCCGCGGGAGATTGGTATTCGCCGCAGCCTTGGCTGGTGGGGAGCGATTACATTCCGGCCAACGCCATCAACGAACTCGAAATGTGGCAGGCCGACACGTTTGATCCGGAACGGATTGACCTGGAACTCGGCTGGGCGGAAAAGCTGGGCATGAATACCATGCGCGTGTTCCTGCATGATTTGTTGTGGCAGCAGGACGCCGCAGGTTTTCGCAATCGTATTGACGAATTTTTGAAGATCTCAAGCAAGCATGGAATCAAACCGATGCTGGTGTTGTTCGATTCCTGCTGGGACCCCGCGCCGAAGTTAGGTAAGCAGCACGCGCCGACGCCGGGGATTCACAATTCGGGATGGGTTCAGAGTCCGGGAGCAGCGGCTCTTGAAGATCCGAAACAGTACCTGCGGCTGGAATCGTATGTGAAAGGGGTTGTTGGCGCCTTCGCGAACGATCCGCGCGTGCTTGCCTGGGATATTTGGAATGAGCCGGACAACGTGAACAACGGCAGCTACCATAAGCTGGAACCGGCGAACAAAGTGGCGCTGGTGGCCGTGCTGCTGCCGAAGGCGTTTGTGTGGGCGCGCGCCGCGAATCCGAAGCAGCCCTTGACCAGCGGAGTGTGGGATGGCGATCTCTCCGATTCCAAGAAGTTGAACGCGGTGCAGAGAACGCAGCTTGATATGTCGGACGTGATTTCATTCCACAACTACAGCGATCCGGATAATTTTGAAAAAGAGATCGTGTTGTTGCAGCGCTATCATCGTCCGCTGCTTTGTACGGAGTACATGGCGCGAGGGAATAAAAGCACGTTCGAGGGAATTTTACCGGTCGCGAAGAAGTATAAAGTGGCGGCGATCAATTGGGGACTCGTCGCTGGAAAAACGCAAACCTGGCTGCCCTGGGATTCGTGGGCGAAGCCCTATGTCGGGCGCGAGCCGGCGGTCTGGCATCACGAGGTGTTCCGGACGGATGGAAAACCTTACCGTCAGGATGAGGTGGATTTCATCCGGAACACGATTGGGACCAAATAATATGTTTGCCCCGCGACGGTAAGGGATGCGCCGAACGTGAGGGCATAACGTTCACCGGTCCGTGCCCGGCGGTGGCGCTCCCTTGCGGCCGCGGTTCGCTTGCGGGGTTATTTGGATTCCGTGGTTAGCTCCTCCACTCGAACGTACACTGGCATTTCCAGAAGCTGCGGTTCCTTGCCGGCGGTTTTTACGACGAGCTGAAAGCGGCCGGGCTTCACCGACGGTGGAATCCGGAATTCGATGTAGTTGTCAGTCTGGTTGAGCACTTTCACCATCATGTCGAGCGTTTGATCCGACAGATAGACGGAATCGATTTTTTGTTTGCTCAGATCGGTTCCCTGCACACGAAGAACCGCGCCGACTTTACCGCTGTCCGGTCGCACGGAGCTCAGAATTTGCGCCGGCAGCGAAGCGGCGAAGAGTAGAAGAACGAAGCAGCGCATGTCGGCTCTTATGGCAACGCGGTTACCAAAGCGAAGCGTTGACAACATTCGATTTTCATCCGATCCCTGAGACAAACTGGCGCGGACCTTAGTCAGGTTGTCCCTACAATGGGGTATGAGGAACGCTGCTTTCCTACTGATTATCGGACTGGGAACAACCCTAGCGCCTGCCCAAGACATCAGAATCGACGCAAACGCACCGGCCAAGCCGTTCCCCCATTTCTGGGAACAAATGTTTGGATCGGGGCGGGCCATTCTGACGCTTCGCGAAAGCTATCGCAATGATCTCGATGCCGTGAGGGCTGTGACTGATTTCCGCTACGTGCGCTTTCACGCTATCTTCCACGATGAGGTCGGCGTTTACAACGAAGACGAGCATGGCAATCCGGTTTACAACTTCTCTTACGTGGATCAGATTTACGACGGTCTGTTGAAACACGGCGTGCGGCCGTTCGTCGAGATCAGCTTCATGCCCAAGAAGCTGGCCTTCAATCCGGATGCCCTCCATCCGTTCTGGTACAAGCAGAATGTTTCGCCTCCCAAGAACATGGATCGGTGGGACGATCTGATCCGGCAGTTCGCAAAACATCTGGTGGAGCGCTACGGCGTCGAAGAGGTCGCGCAATGGTACTTCGAAGTGTGGAATGAGCCGAACATCGATTTTTGGAACGGCATTCCGCGCGATAGAAGCTATTTCGATCTGTACGATCATACGGCGCGCGCCTTGAAGAGCGTGAACCAGCGTCTGCGCGTGGGCGGTCCGTCAACCGCGGCGGCCGCGTGGGTGGATATTTTCCTGAAGCACACGTCGGACAATCACGTGCCGGTGGATTTCGTTTCAAGTCACGGCTACGCCGACGACACGGTGGAGGATCTTTTCGGAACGCATGAAGACATTCCGATGGACGATCGCGTGTGCCGTGCTGTCGCGAAGGTTCGCCGTCAGATTCAAGATTCAGCGACGCCTCAGCTGCCGCTGTTCTGGACTGAGTGGAATGTTCCGGGGATGAATGAGTCGCGCGATACGTCGTACGTGGGCGCGGCGCTGGCGAATACCGTTCGCGAATGCGATGGCACGGTGGACATGATGTCGTTCTGGACTTTCTCCGATGTGTTCGAAGAGGGCGGCCCGCTTCCGCAGCCCTTTGTCGGGATGTTCGGGTTGCGCGCCGAGGGCGGTATCAATAAGCCGAGCTACTACGGCTTCGGTCTGTTGCACAAGCTGGGCGTCGAGCGCATCGAAAACGCTGATCCGAACGTCCTTGTGACCAAGCGAAGGGACGGCTCGCTCGCGGTTGCAGTTTGGAATTTGGTGGATCCGGATAAGAAGGGCTCCGCGAAGAAGGTGCGCTTGGTTTTTGACAATGTTCCCGCCGATGCGCCGGTCGAGATCAGCCGAGTGGACAACGAACATGGAAACGCGCTCGCGGCGTATCGCGCGATGGGCAGTCCGCGCTATCCAACCGAAGAGCAGGTGAAGAAGATGAATGCGGCTTCCGCGCTTCCGGCGCCGAGCCAAGGGCATGTGGATGGCAATCATTTGGATCTGAATCTGGAGCCGAACGCGTTGGTGCTGGTGGAAGTGAAGACGAAAGCTTCGGCGGCCGAAGCCCCGCGCGATTTTGGATTCATGGCGCAGCCTGCGAGTTTTCAATCGTTCCAGCACATGGATCGATTAGGCTTTCGGACGGATCCCGTGGCGAAGGGCGATCGTGTATTTCCGCTCAAAGACGCGGTTGAGACGTTTGATGCAAGCTACACATGGCAAGGTAGGCGATTCACGCTCGACGATTACTTCCAGCGCAGTTTTGTTCTCGGATTTCTGGTGCTGCACGACAACCAGATTTTGCTTGAAAAATATTTTCACGATGCCGGCCGCAGCTCGCGGTTTTTGTCGAACTCCATGCAGAAATCCATGGTGTCGGTGCTGGTCGGGCAGGCGATCGAGGAGGGCAAGATCCAAAGCGTCAACGATCCGGTGGTCAAGTACCTGCCTTATCTCGCATCCGGCGGATACAAGGCCGTCACGATCAAAAACCTGCTGCAGATGTCGAGCGGGGTGAAATTCGACGAGGCATATCTGAATCCGGATTCGGAGATCGGGCGCTTTGCGAATGCGCTGATTCTGGGTACGGAGCCGTTCCGCGATTTTGCGGCGTCCATCAAAATCAAAACGAAGCCGGGCACCCGCTTCGAATATCAAAGCGTGAATACGGAAGTGCTGGGGCTACTGCTGGAGCACGTGACGGGGAAGCCGCTGCATGAACTGATGCAGGAAAATCTGTGGAAGCGGATTGGCGCGGAGAGCGATGCGTTCCTCTATCGCGGCGAAAATCAGCCCGATGAGTGCGCGTTCGGTTGTTTCAACGCAACGCTTCGGGATTACGGGCGCTTCGGGCTCATGGCGCTGCATGGGGGCGAGTTGAACGGAGCCCGCGTTGTTTCCGATCAATGGATGCGCGAATCAACCAAGCCGGATGCGGATTTTCTTCAGCCGGGCGCGGCCAACGGCAACTTTGGCTATGGGTATCAATGGTGGGTTCCGGCTGGAAACCAAGGCGCGTTCATGGCGATGGGGATTTACGGGCAGATGATCTATGTGAATCCGGCGAGGCATGTTGTGATTGTGCAAACCAGCGCCTGGAAGCTTCCCGATGAAGCGGCCAGTTGGGCGGAAAGCGCGGCGCTGATGGACGCTGTAGGGCGAGTGGTTCGTTGAAGGGCTCGGGGACACGACTGCTGTTTCGACGGCTGAAGCAGTCCTAACGCTAGCCCGTCATGTCCCCGAGGTGTTCGTAGAACCGCCGGCTAGTATTTTTCTAATATTGTTTGGATCGCGCTTTGGCCTTATCCTCGTAACTTACCGGCTACCGGGCCAGAGATTGAATCAAAAGTTGGAAACGAGTCAATCTCTCAGCCCGGCCCGGGATGTAGTACCCTCATTTCAGATCCAAACCCCATCCAATTAAGGGAGTGCCATGAAGAAGCTCGGTATCCTTTTGTTCCTCGCGTCCACATCCGGAATGTTCGCCCAGCATCCTTTCGAGATCGTAACTGGAAAGCCGTTCGACTCGGCGCTGCCCAAAGATTTTTATCTCGAAGGAAACGCTATCCCGACCGCGAAGCGGAACGCGGTGATGGTGCACCTGCCTTCGGGACAGCGCGCGCTGTTTTCGCTGATCGATACCTCCGGTTACTCGGCCGACATTATTGCTAAGTACATCGGGATGATAATCACGGAAGGCGATGTTTCCATCTGCGGTAAGAAAGTAGGCGTGGGGAGTTATGGTTTCGGATGGTCGCGGCCCGGAACCGGCGTGGATGGTCCGGGAAAATTTTCGTTGTACGATCAGGCCGGCGCGAAAGTAACGGATTGCTCCACTCCGCGCGACGCGAATCTGAAACAGCCGAGGCCGCTGCAGATCGTAGTAAGTGACGCGGCGGCGAAGTTATATTACGGGCGGCACTACGTCGACCTGAAGTAAACAATCCGTAAATTTCGAGGGCACTTTTGCGGGCCCGAGCCGTATTGTATATATGGGCTCGTTCCTGCAAGACCTTCGCTACGGCATCCGCACTCTTATTAAAGATCGAGCATTTCTTTTCACTGCTGTACTTGCGCTCGCGCTCGGCATCGGATCCACCACGGCAATCTTCAGCGTCATCGACAACGTACTGCTCGAACCTTTTCCATATACCGATGGCATGCGGTTGATGGCCATCATGATTCATGACAACGCGAGCAGCGATACTTTTGGCCGCGAGTTCTTTGAACCGCCCGAGTTTCTGGATTACCAGGAACAGAATCATGTGTTCGACCGCTCCATCGGCGTTCGTCCGGAAGGTGTGCTCATGACGGGCAACGGCGCGCCGCAATCGTTCCGTGGCGCGGGAGTAACGGGCAACACGTTCGAATTTTTAGGCATCGCGCCGATCATGGGCCGCGCGATTACGCCGGAAGATGCCAAGCCTGGCGCCCCGCCGGTTTTCGTGCTGAGTTACAAGGCCTGGCGCAAGACATTCGCGATGGATCGCAATCTTCTGGGCAAAACATATGTGTTGAATGGGACACCCACCGCGCTGGTGGGAATCATGCCGAAGCGTTTTGCCTGGTGGGGCGCGGATCTGTGGCGTCCGACCTTCGTGGATCGAGCAGATGCGGGACGGAATTCGCAATTCGTAAACTTCCTGGGGCATCTGAAGCCCGGGCTGACGCCGAAATCCGCCTCACCCGATCTGAACATTCTCGGGCATCGTTTAGCGAAGCTGTACCCGGACAATTATCCGAAGCAGTTCGAGGTAACGGCGCAGCCGCTGGTGGATAACGTAGTGGGGCGGTTCCGCGGCACGCTGTACACGCTGCTCGCGGCGGTGGGTTTGCTGCTGTTGATTGCGTGCGCGAACGTGGCGAATTTATTGCTTGCGAAGGCGACTGCGCGCGACAAGGAGTTCGCCGTTCGATCCACGCTGGGCGCCGGACGTTTGCGGCTGGTCCGGCAATTGATGGTGGAAAGCGTGCTCGTGGCGCTGGCTGGTGCGGCTGCCGGATGCTTTTTCGCTTGGTTGGAGTTGAAGGGCCTGATCGCGCTGCTGCCGCAGTTCACGTTTCCGGATGAAGCCGACATCAGTCTCAATACTCCTGTGTTGCTTGCTACTTTGGGGGCGGCGCTTCTCACTGCTTTGCTGTTCGGACTCGCGCCCGCGCTCGGTGCAGCCGGCAAAGATCTCAATGTTGCATTGAAAACCACGGGTCGCGGCAACAGCGGGTTCCGGCGCGGCCGCTTGCGTAACGCGCTGATCGTGAGCGAAGTAGCACTGTCGCTGGTCCTGCTGGCGGGCGCTGGATTGTTGATGCGCAGCTTTTTCCTGCAGCGCAACGTGGATCTCGGATTCCGCCCGGAGAAAGTTTTGAGCGCGCAGATCCAGCTTCCGGTGAAGCAGTACACCACTCCCGAACAGCAGAATCGCTTTTTGCGAGAACTGCTGCCGCGTCTCGAAGATCTACCCGGAGTCACGGCGGCGGCCGGTGGTCTGACGTTTCCACCCTTCGGAGGGATCAACACGGATTTTGACGTCGCTGGTAAAACGCATTCCGAGGAATGGAAGGGCGATATGGCATTGTGCAGTTCGAAAATCTTCCAGACCATTGGAACGCGGTTGATGGCAGGACGTCTGCTGTCCGAGGAAGATGTCGCGGGTATGCGAAAAGTCGCGGTGGTGAATCAGACTTTCGCGACCAAATATTTTCCGGGAGAGAGTCCCATCGGAAGGCAGGTGAAACTCGCCGGTTTGGAAAAGGCGCCGGTCCCGATGACGAATCCTTGGTTTGAGATTATCGGCGTGGTCTCTGACGTTAAGAATAACGGCATCCGGAAAGATGTGCAGCCGGAAGCTTACGCGCCATATACTTTTTCGAGCTACGGCGGTTTTATTCTGTTTCTGCGGACGGCGGGGAATCCGGCGGCGCTGGTGAAATCGATGGACGATCAGATCTGGGCGCTGGATCGAAACCTGGTCCCGCAGCAAACCGCCACGTTGCAGGATCAGTTGGATCAGTTCCAATTTGCGCAGCCGAAATTCAGCTTGACGTTGTTTTCGGTGTTCGCCGGAATCGGATTGGTGCTGGTGACGGTGGGCGTTTACAGCGTGGTCTCTTATACTGTGTCGCAACAGAGTCATGAGATTGGAATCCGGATGGCGCTGGGCGCGACGCCTGGAAATGTGCGCGGCAAGGTGATTTTGTCGGGGCTGCGTTATATCTGGATCGGCATCGCGGTGGGCCTGGTGCTTGCCGTGGTGGTGGGGCGCGTGCTTGCGAGCGAGATCTGGGGAATTTCGGCGCACGATCCGGTTACGCTGGCTGCCGTCGCGCTGCTTTTGACGTTGATTGGAATTACCGCGTGCTATATACCGTCGCGGCGGGCGACACGGGTAGATCCGTTAATTGCGCTTCGCTACGAATAACGTTTCTCGTTTCTTGTTCGCTTTACTGAACCGCGACTGCGAGGGAGCGCTCGTGGTATCGCTCCCTTGCGGCAGTTAGGTAGCAGTTTAAACGCTCAGCAGGTGGGCGCTGATTGGGGCGTTGTTTAGTTGTGCGATTGCTTTGGCGTACCACTGGAGCTGGCGTTTGTAGTGCGTTTGATTGGCGGTGAGGTCGGCGTCGGTTTTGAAATCGACGATTTGCCACACGCCTTTTTCTACGAACGCGAGATCGATGATGCCTTCCAGGACTTTCTGATCTTCTAATTTCAGAACGATGGGAAATTCACGATGTACACGCATGGCGCTGCGGGCTCTGGCCAGCAACGGATGCGCCAATGTGTTCGCCACCGCTTGAATCGCGTGATCCATCTCTTCCGGGGGTGCGCCTAAGAGCCGGGCGTTAACTTTCGCGAGAGCTGTGATTGCTGCTTCATCCGCATGCAGCGGGACATCGCGCAGAATCGTGTGAACCAGGGTTCCGAACCTTGGACCGGCGGGGCGGCCTAGCGGTTTCTTGATCGAATCAACCTCGACGTCGATTCGGAAATCTGCCGGCGAATCGGACGTTTCGCTGGGTGTGAAAATCTCGTACGCGGGGACGGCGCCGGCAGCGCTCACTTCCGCGCGCGTTTTGCTCCACGCCTGGTATGCCGCGATGCTGGGCGACTCGACGTCCGACGGCGTAAGAATCTCGTCGCGGCGGAGCCCCAGATTCGCGGGCGACCTGAGATTCAAAGCCCGCGGATCCCACCAGACGACGGAGTGTGTACCCTGCTGCGGCGTGTGTAGACCCGGTTTCACCGAAGGTTCTTCGTTGAAGAAGAACGGGCGATCCATCACGGTTGCGTTGCCGAACTTGGGGCAGCCGGGAGCAGGCGTGGAGTTGCGATAACGATCCGGCGCTGGGTAAATGGCTTTGTTCAGCGGACTCAGCCAGCCGTCCATTTCCTGATCGCCGACGGCGGGAACTACCAGCAAATCGCGCGCGCGCGTGGCTGCGACATACGCCACGCGAACACCCTCGGCTCGCTCGCGCGAACGTTCTTCGGATTCGTTGTCGCGCAGCTCCCAGGGCGCGCAGCGTAACAGCCGGGTGGCGCACAATCCGGCGCTGGCGTCGACGAAACGGTCCGGATCGCCGGCCGCGATGTTGGCGGTCATGTCGGCGAGAATCACGATGGGAAACTCCAGGCCCTTGGCCGAGTGCACGGTCATCAAGCGCACGCCTTCGGCGCCTTCTTCGAGCACTGGCGCTTCGTGCGATTCGGCCTTTTCCGCTTGCGTTTCCAATTCTTCAATGAACCCGCGGAAGGAGATTCCGCCCGAAAGTTCGAAGCTGCGCGCCAGGTCGCCGACGCGATAGACGTTCGCGAGAACCTGATGCCCAGCAGGACGGAGCGCGAATCCGGCGTAAGCGCGAGCGGCTTCGAGCAGCGAATTGACTGTGTCCGCTATCGGGCGGCGATTTCGCTGGCGATGCAGCGAAGCGAGCAGATTCAACGCGTCGGCTACTGGTTTGAATTCGGCGGCAAGCGGATCGGGGAGTTTTCGAAACGGATGGAGCCGTCCGATTTCGTGATGGAAGCGCAGCAGCAGATGATCCGGGAGTGCGAACAGCGAGCCCTTGAGAGTTGCGAAAAGCGACAGCTCATCTTCCGGCCACTCGATGGCGGTGAGCGCGGCCCGCAAAGTTTCCACTTCCTCGCGATTGTGGAAAGATTTCGAACCAACCAGCAGGTGCGGAATTTCACGGTCTTCCAGCGACCGCACGTAGTCGCGCGTAATGTCGCGGCCGTAGTTAGTGAAGCGGCGGAAGAGAATGCAAATCTGTTTTTCGCTGACAGGCAAAAGCTGGCCGGGATTTTCGGGATCGCGCACTTTCCAGCCGCTCTTGTGGACCAGCCATTCGACGAACGCAACGATGGTGTCCGGCAGACAGGCATCAATGGAAATCTTCGAGACGCGCTGGCTGCCGTAGGGCTGCGGAACGGGGAGCGCGATGACGTTGGGCTGGCCCTCGATCGGCGGCGTGCTTCCAATCAGCGGCGAGTAAGCGGCTTGTCCGGCCTGCGCGTCATCGGACATTTCCGGGTAAAATGCATTGTTTACGCACTGTTGAATGGATTCGAGCGCCCGGAAGCTGGTGGTGAGCTGCAACGCGCCGACACCGCGAGTGACCAGCGCGTCGCGGATGGAGCGGTAAAGCACAACGTCGGCGCGGCGGAACTTGTATACAGATTGTTTCGGATCCCCAACCACGAACAGTTTCCCCGGCTTCGGCGTAATCTGCAACCAATCGGATTGCGCTTCGTTTTCCGCGGAAAGCAGCAACAAGATCTCGGCCTGCAACGGATCGGTGTCTTGAAATTCGTCGATGAAGATGTGAGTGAAACGATTTTGCAGGTAGCGGCGGACTTCCGGATTGTCGCGTACCAGATCGCGCGCCAGGATCAGGAGATCGAGAAAATCCAATTTTCCGGCGGCGCGCTTTTTCTGGTTGTAGCTTTCCACCAGATCCCACATTTCTCCGCGCAACGTGGCGGCGAGATCGGCATCGGCTGCGGCTTCGAAAGCTCCCAGGTTCGCGATTAACTGGGTGCGAGCCGCGACCACCTGTTCGCGCGGTACCGCGTCAGAGAAGAATCCCGAGCCTTTCTTGGTGTCGCGCTTTAAATCGCGCAGCAGCTTGACGAGCAGGCTTTCGAGCGTATCGTACTCGCGCGCGCGACTGGTGGCCTTTTCGGCGCGCTCGATCCAGGTGAAGAGCGATTGCGCAGGACGAAGAGAGCGGACCAGATTGTCGTTGAATTTCTTGCAAAGCCCGGCGGCCTCCGCGACCAATTTCACTTGCTCGATCAACGCGTCGATTTGGGCCGATCGATCGAAAGGCGGCTGCCGCCACGCTGAGGGATGATCGCGCCATTCGATCAGCTTCCACGCGGCATATTGAAGTTGCGTGATGGGCGGCCCGGCATCGGCTGATTCCCGGGCTGCCAGGCGGGCGAGCGCGCGCCGTAATCCGGGAGCACCCTCGGCCAGCTTTTGCTGGAACCAGGCGCGGAAAGCGCGTTCGAAGATGCGCGCGGATTGTTGATCCGTGAGTTCTTCAAAAGCGGGATCGACGATAGCTTCCACAGGCCGCTCGCGCAGAATCTGCGCGCAAAAAGAGTGGATGGTGCCAATAGAAGCTTCTTCCAGATGTTCGAGAGCGTGTTCGATGTTGGCGCGCTCGGCTGCGCTGGGCGCGGATTCGCGGGCACGATCGAGTTCCTGTCGAAGGCGGAGCTTCAATTCGCCCGCGGCTTTGTTTGTGAACGTAACGGCTACGATGTTCGCGATCGAAGTAGCGCCGCTCGCGAGTACGTTGACGATGCGTGCCACCAATTCTGTGGTTTTGCCGGTGCCCGCCGATGCTTCGACCATCAAACTTTCGCCGAGCGAAGTCCGGATGCGTTGGCGCGCCGCGCTGTCGTCCGGCTGTGGTTGGAGCCCAGGCGTCATGGCAGATTGCGGATGTTGACCAGCGGCTCCAGGCGATCGGACTGTTTGCGCCGCGCGCGCTGCTCTTCATACGGGCCGCAGACCGGTTTGTAATCGCAGATCGCGCAGGCGCCGGTTTGCGGAGCAGCGGGGAGAAAGCCTTCTTCGACGAATCGTCCGATGGTTTCTAGCACGCGCTCGATGCGCTGGCGCGATGGCGGATCGAGCGGAATGCTGATGGTGGAAAAATCGCCCCGCTGCGTACAGAAAAAGAGGCTGCCGGATTCGACCGTTTGTCCGAGCAGCCGTTCGGCGGCGAGCGAGTACAGCAACGGCTGAAGAATCGCGCCGCCACCGACGTATTGAGGACGGTTTTGGGGGGCTTTGCCGGTTTTATGATCGGTGACCCTCAGCGTGCCGCGCGTTGCATGCTTCTCGATCAGGTCGATTGCACCACGCACCCGAATTCCGTTGAGTATCGTGACATCCTGGGTGGTGCTTTGCGGATCCCGGTGATGACTATGCGGAAGCCCGAAGGCGAATTCGAAGTGCAGCGGCACCCAATCCGGGGGCGAAGCCGCCAGTTGCTGGATCCATCCGCGCAGATCCGTGCGAACATATTCGATCTCGCTTTTCCAGACACGTTGGATGGCCGGCGCAAGGTCCTCCTCGAATTTGGCGCCCACGCGATCGAGCGTTTGATCGGTGAGATCCAGCGTAGTCGCCAGTGTATCGGCTGTGACGGGAAGGAGCCCAGCGGCTTTGAGTTGTCGAAACAACTGGAACTGCACTTCATGGAAAAGAGCGCCGCGTGTGAGCGGGTCCATTTGTTCCAGCGGAACGGGATCTTCGCGCGGGCGAAATTGAAAGATGCTTTGCAGCAGGAAGCGGTAGGGACAAGCGGCGAAGTGCTGCAGCGACGATGGGGAATAGCTTCGCTCGGAGAAGCGATGCTTCGCGAGAACGCCGAGTGTTGCCGGATCGGGATCGATCAGACCGTCGGCGGATGTCCAACGATTGCGCCAACGGCGGCCGCGGGTTCGGAGCGAACGGGCCAAATTATCATTCGTCTCCATCAAGTAGCGCGCGCTGCCTTTGGCGCTCGCCTGCGGGAGTTTGAGCGCGGCCTGTAATGACGCAAGATCGTATTCGGCGTCGTCGATTGCGACGGCCGGGTCAACGGGCGCCGGCCAATCGAGACGCGTGGGAGCGCTGGATGCCGCGCGCTCTTTAAACTCGCGCAGCGTGGGCAAGCGCCCTTCGGCCGCGCGCAGAACCTCGAGCGCGTAAAAAGATGGGACGCGCGGACGGGATTGCATGACGTCCATGCGCGGATAGGAGACCACCAGATTTTTTACGGCGGCCGCGGCGGCCGAGTGCAGCAGCATGCGTTCGCGCGCGATGCGCTGATTTTGCGTTTCTAATTGTGGGCCGAGTTTTACCCGATGTTCGTCGAGGAGCAGCGGATCTTCGGAAGCGCGGCGCGGAAACAGGCCCTCCGCGAGACCTGGCAGAAAAACGACGTCGAACGTGCGTGCGCGGGCTTCGGCAATGGAACCTATGAAGACGTGGCCATAGCGGCGGCGCGGTGGATCGTTGCGCAGCGATCCCATTTTTTCCGAGAGCACGTCGTACACTTCTTCGAGCGTGACGGGTCCGACTTCGGCCATCGGGGCGAGCTCGCTGAGGACTGCGAGCACGGATTCCGGATGCGCGATCGCAGTTTGGGCGAGATCGGAAAGCTGGTCGAGCCAATCGCCCCAGCGCGCGGATTTGGGCAGGGATCCGAGCATGTCGATGATGGGGAGCGCGAAATGTTGCAGGCGCGTGAGCTGTTCCACGCGGCGCTCGATGTGCGGGCCGTGGGATTGGTCTTCTTTTTCCAGGTCACGGAGTTGGGTTTGCAGTTCTGCGCGGAGTCCCTGGAGACGGCGTGCCCAGCGAGCGTGGCCGCCGATGACAGCGGCGTCGACTAACAGTTTCTCCCAACCGATGGGGACGGGGATGCGGGTCGGATGCGCTTCCTCTCGGTCGCGGTTCGGTAGTGCAGTATCACTGGTGAAGTTGGAGAGGATTTCGTCATCGGGAGGAATCCATTGTTGAGCCGGTTTTATGGGCGCGCCGTTTTCATCCACTTGCGGAAGCTGGCCAAGCGATAGGTATTCGGCGAAGCGCGAGGCGGAGCATCCGTCGGAAGCGCAGGCGAGCAGCGCGAGAAAAGCTCGGCCGGCGGGATCTGGGCGGGCGGCGCCGCGGCTGAAGTAGCTCGGAATGGCGGCGCGCCGCAGGGCTTCTTCCACCAGCGGCTGGTATTGCTCGACATTGCGCAGCAGGATGGCGATGTGATCGAACGGCGTGCCTTGCGCCGCGAGCGCGCGAATGCGGCGGGCGATTTCCACGCACTCCAGGTTTTCGCCCGCGGCCGAGAACAGCAGTTCTGGATCTGGGGGAGCGGTGGGGGGTTGCTCTGTAGAGAAGAGCCAGGTGCGGACGCGATCGAGCGTCGTGATGGGCGACGCCGTATCGAGATCTTCGACGGCGACGTTGAGCAGATTCGCGAGAGGCTGCTCTTCTCCCGTAACCACGGTAGCGAGGATGTCCGGCGATTTTTCCATCAGCGCATGCAGGAACCGCTCGCCGCTCAACGAGTCGACGATGGCGCCAGCGAGCAGAATCGGCAGCCCAGTGAATCGATTCGGATTTGTCGCGGCTTCTTCGGCGGCTAAGGCGAGCAACATGGGCAGATCCGCCAGCGACCGTTGTTCCAGCTCCTGTTCGTATAACTGCATCAGGTACGCGAGGTCTTTTCCCGGCGCCCCGGTCGAGCGAAGTTCGGCGGGTGCGATGTTTTGGAGAC
>Ga0070734_10002309_pt1 | contig 23659 bp, 23 predicted proteins | sample Coa_R1_8_FD_66444 | JGI IMG/M metagenome (GOLD analysis project Ga0070734, IMG submission 66444) | Surface soil microbial communities from Centralia Pennsylvania, which are recovering from an underground coalmine fire - Coalmine... | ecosystem: Environmental > Terrestrial > Soil > Unclassified ...
AACAGCATGATGACGAAGATCATCAGCACCATGATGCCGCCCGCGTAAACCAGGATCTGGATGATGGCCACCAGCGAGGCGCTCAAAAGGGCGTAAAGCGCCGCTAGTGCCCCGAAAGCCACTACCAATCCCAAGGACGAAGCGATGGGGTTGGTCCGGGTGATGACCAAAAGGGTCATGCCCAGGAGGACGGCGGCTAGGATGTAAAAAAGTACGGCCTCTAGCATCAATAAACCTTTCTTTAAACCGACAGTCGACAGCTGGACGGATAACTTGTCTTGCCTTCCCTGCCGACTCTCGACTGCCAGCTGTGAACTGGCGTTAAGGGTTGGCGTGCGGGCCGTGCGTCCAAAGCACGGGCCGGGGCGGATTATAATCCGGCACCACGTCCTTGTTGTCGTGGTCCATCAGGAATTCCTTGTGATACACGAGGGAATCCCTCGTGTAACCGGCCACCGTCACTTCCGGAATGTCCATCCGGATGGCGTCCAGGGGACAGGCGTCCACGCAAAAACCGCAATAGACGCAGCGCAGCATGTCGATGTCGAACTTCGCCGGAAGTTTCTCGATGTCCGGGTTCGGGGATTCCTCCGCCAGGATATGGATGCATTCCGCCGGGCAGGCCGTGGCGCAGAGCATGCAGGCCGTACAGCGGGGCGACCCGTCCTCGCGCTTCATCAGGCGGTGCCGTCCGCGGGTGGCCGGTGGCAGGGCCTTTTTTTCCTCGGGGAAGAAGACCGTAGGGAGCTTTTCCGGGTGGAAAAGGTTGGAGACCACGTGGCCCATCGTCAGCCAGAGGCCCTTAAGCACCGCCACCACATAGGTTTTAAAGGGGCCCTTATTCCCGGGCCTTTGGACAACCTTCATCGTTTCATCCTCACTTTTGGGTCAATAAAAGCACGCCGGTCACCAGCAGGTTCAGCAGGGCCAGCGGCAGCATGAGTTTCCACCCCATCTTCATCAGCTGGTCGTAGCGGAACCGGGGCAGGGTCCAGCGCACCCAAACGAAGAGCCAGCAGAAGAACAGCACTTTCAACAAAAGGCAGAGCAATTGCAAAACCGGGATTAAAACGCCGTTAACCCCGGCGGGCAGCCCGGCCGTCAGGCCGTATCCCATCAAGCCCAAGGCGGCGACCACCACCGCGAAGCACAGTCCGGCGAAGAGAAAGGGCTCGGCCTGTTTTACGCCGGTATAAAGATGCTTTTGCTGCACGCCCCTCTTATAGAAGAAAACGCCCGCCAAACCCTTGAGGAGAACGAGCGTACAACACAAAAGAACCAGGGCCAGCTTGGGATCGGCTTGAAGCTCTTGGGTGGAGGCAAAGGGCACCTGGTAACCGCCCAGGAAGAGGGTGGCGATCACAAAAGCCGCCACCACCATGTTGGCGTATTCAGCCATGAAGAAGAGGGAGAACTTCACGCTGGAATATTCCAAGTGGAAGCCCGCCACCAGTTCGGACTCGCCCTCGGCCAGGTCGAAAGGATTGCGGTTGGTTTCGGCGAAAGCCGCCACGAGGAAAAGGAGGAATCCAACCGGTTGCAAAAAGATGCCCCAGTTGGGCAGGGGCAGCGCGTGGCCCCAGGCGGTCAAAAGCCGTCCCTGGGTTTCCACGATGACGCTCATCCGGACGTCCTGGTAGACCATGAGGAGCCCCACCATGGAGAGGCCCATGGAAAGCTCGTAGGAGATCATCTGGGCCGAGGAGCGCAGGCTGCCCAGGAGCGAAAATTTATTGTTGGAGGACCAGCCGGCCAGGATGATGCCGAAGACCCCCATGCTGGTGATGGAAAGGATGAAGAGCACGCCCACGCCCAGGTCCGCGGCCTGGAAGCGGATGGAATGTCCGGCCATCTCCAACGGCGCGGCCAGCGGAACCACCAGAAGGGGCAGCAGGCTCACCGTCATGGCCCAGAAGGGCGCCAGCATGAAATAGAAGCGGTTCACGTTGGCAGGCACGATGTTTTCCTTCATGACCAGCTTCACCACGTCCGCGAAGTTCTGCACCATGCCGAAGAGGCGGAAGCCCAGGATGCCCGTGCGGTTGGGCCCGACGCGGTCCTGGATGATGGCGCTTCCCTTTCGCTCCAGCCAGATGAAGAATGGCACGAACTGCAGCGGGATGAGCCACATCAGTACGGTCATGACGGCGATATTGATAAGGGTGAAGGTTTGGTTGGGGTCCATTAAACCTTCGCCTTTCCGGAAACGTTGGGTTGGGCCTTCACGCCCTGGAAGGGCTCGGCGGCCAGGGGTTTCAAGTCCAGGACCTTGCCGGTCGCGGGAATCTTGTTGAAGGTCAGTCCCTGGAGGGCCCCCACTTCCTTGGCCATGGCGTTGAAGACGGAGGGGCTGTCCTCAAAGTCAAAACCGGTGGCTCCCAGGGCCTTGGCCAGCCGGACCATCCATAAGGAGGCCTCCACGATGTCCGGATTTTCGGGTTCGACGGCCTGGCGGAACCGTTGGAGGCGGCTGGTGGCGTTGACGAAGGTGCCGTTTTTTTCGATGAAGGTCCTGACGGGGAAAGCCATGGACCCCGCCTCGACCGTCTTGGTCTTGTGCACCGAAAGCACGATAAGGGCCTTCACCTTGGCAAAAACCTTCTTGGCCCTTTCCTCATCCTGGCCGAAGGGGTTGTTGTGCGCGATCAGGACGACCTTGAACTCGCCCTTTTCAATCCTCGAAAGCAGGTCCTTCCCTTCCGTATCGAAGCCAAGGAGGTTCAAACCCTGGGTGTTGGGGGTCTTGTCCGCCAGTTTGAGGATTTTGTCCTCATCGCCCGGCTTGCCCCAGAAGGGCGCCGCCAGGTTTTTCAGCCTGAAGCGCTTTTCAAAGAGCTTCTTCATCACATAGAGGTCTTCCAAGGCGCCGGTCGGGGAGGCGATGCCGGCCACGTCGTCAGGCGAAAGGTCTTTCAAGAGGTTGGCCAGTTGGGCGATGCCATCGGACAGGTTGGAGGTGGCGTGCCCCAACCGCACCTCTTCAAGGCGGTTCTCCTGGAAGTAATTGAAGGAGAACCGGCCCTCGTCGCAGATCCAGGTCTTGTTGAGTTCGGCGTTCTCGCGGGGCATGAAGCGGTAGATCCTGCCCCGGTTGTGTTCCACCGTGATGTTGCAGCCCCGGGCGCAGCCGTGGCAGACGGACTCGGCTTTCTTCAGGAACCAGACCCTCTGCTTGAATCGGAATTCCTTGAGGGTGAGGGCCCCCACCGGGCAGATGTCGGTGACGTTGCCGGAGTAGGCGTTGTCGAGCCGGACGTCGGGAAAGATGGTGATCTTGGATTCGTGCCCGCGGCTCACGATGCCCAGCTCGGAGGACTTGGGGATCTCGTCCACGAAGCGGATACAGCGGGTGCAAAGCACGCAACGCTCCTGGTCGAGCATCACGTGTTCGCCGATGTCCTCAGCCTTGCCGCCCTTGAAATAGCGGGGCACACCCCGGCGGAAGTCGTAAAGGCCGTATTCCATATATTGGTTCTGTAACTTGCACTCCCCCGCCTTGTCGCAGACCGGGCAGTCGAGCGGGTGGTCCAGCAGGAGCATCTCCAGCGCGCTTTTTTGCGCCGTCTTGGCCTTGGGGGTGTCGGTATGGATCACCATGCCTTCGGCCACCTTGGTGTTGCAGCCGATCGTGAGCATGGGCCCCTTGGGGCCCTCGATTTCCACCATGCAGGTGCGGCAGTTGCCGGCCACCGGCAAATAGGGGTGGTAACAGAAATGCTCCAGGTGCACGCTGTTGGACAGGCAGGCTTCCAGCACGTTGGTGCCGTCGGCCACTTCCATTGGTTTGCCGTCGATGGTGATCTTGGCCATTAGGAAACCGCCTCGGGCACGGCCACGCCGGCCGGCTTGCAGTATTTCTCGAAATCCGCGCGGAACTTCTGGAGGAAGCTGCGCACCGGCATGGCCAGGGCCGCCGAAAGCACGCAGATGGTCTTGCCTTCCATGTTGTCGGCGATTTCCAGCATCATGCCCAGTTCCTTGGTGGTGGCTTCCCCGTCCAGGATCTTCTTCATCAGGCGGTCTTCCCAGGCCGTGCCTTCCCGGCAGGGCGTGCACTGGCCGCAGGATTCATGGGAATAGAAATGGGTCAGGTTCTTGAGGACCTTCACCATGTCCACGTGCTCGTTCATGACGATGGCGCAGCCCGTGCCGAACATGGTCTTGTGGTCCCGCATGCTCTCGTAGGAGAGGGTCAGGTCTTCGCATTCCTTGGCGGTCAGGATGGGGCAGGAGGAACCGCCGGGGATGACGGCCTTGAGCGCCCCGCCCTTGACACCCTTGCCGTAGTTGTTGATGAATTCCATCATGGGCAGGCCGAAAGGCATCTCCCAATAGCCCGTCTGGTGTACCTGGCCCGAGAGGCCGAAGACGTGGGTGCCGGCCGATTCCTTGGTCCCGATGGCCGCATAGGCGGCCGCGCCGTTGGCGATGACCCAGGGCACGGAGGAAAGGGTTTTCACGTTGTTGATGATGGTGGGGCAGCCGAAAAGGCCGACCACCGCCGGAAAGGGCGGCTTGATGCGGGGTTTTCCCGGTTTTCCCTCCAGGGATTCCAAGAGCCCCGTTTCCTCGCCGCAGATATAGGCCCCCGCGCCCCGGTGCACGTAAATCTCAAGGTCGAAGCCGGACCCTTGGATGTTCTTGCCCAGGTAACCCGCTTTCCTGGCCTCTTCGATGGCCGCGTTGAGGCGCTGGATCTGTTCGTAGAATTCTCCCCTAACGTAGATATAGGCCGTATGGCTGTTGATGGCGTAGCAGGCGCAGATAATTCCTTCCAAAAGGAGGTGGGGGTCGTAATACATCATGAACCGGTCGGTGAAGGTGCCCGGCTCGCCCTCGTCGGCGTTGACGGCCAGGTAGATGGGCTTGCCCGTGTTTTGGGGCACGAAGGACCATTTCATGCCGGCGGGGAAACCCGCCCCGCCGCGGCCTTTGAGGCCCGAGGCTTTCACTTCCTCGATGACCTCCGCGGGCTTTTTGGCGAAGAGGTTCTTCAAGGAGGCGTAGCCGCCCGTCTCAAGGTAGACCTTGAGGGTGTGGCCGTCCTTGAGGCCGAAGCGCTTGGTGAGTTGGGGTTCGACGGCGGGCATCAGTCTTTCTTCTCCTCTAATTTGCTTCCAACAGCCAGGGCCAGGATGAAAAACAGGGCCATGCCGCCCATCATCAGCAGGCTCCTCAGGACGATGGCCCCCTGCACGACGATATAAATACAGGCCACGGTCAGCATGACGCTGGCGGTCAGGATCAAATAGGACTTCATTCCCCACCGGAACTGGTGGCCGATGGTAAAGCCCACCAAAAGGACGAACCCGGCCGAGGTCTCCAGCAAAGGAACGAGGGAAAAGAAATAAACGAAGTGGAAGGCGTTGAAGGCCATGACGGCCAACAGCAACACCATCGCCAGCATCACGGTTTTTGTCACGCCCCCGCCCCTTTCTCTTCCGCCCATTTTTGGATCAACTCCTCGACTTTTTGCGGCGTCAGGTTCTCGTAATAATCGTCGTTCACGCGCATGCAGGGCCCGTTGTGGCATCCGGCCAGGCATTCCACCGGCTGGTAGCTGAACTTTCCGTCGGGCGTGACCCCTCCCGGTTTCAAATGAAGCTTCTGCTCGATGGCCTTCTTGACCTCCTCCGACCCGTTCAGGAGGCAGGAAATGGTCTGGCAGACCTGCAGGTGGTACTTGCCCGCTTTTTCCTTGTGGTACATGGTGTAAAAACTGGCGGTCTCCAAGACCTGGGCCGGGGAGCAGCCCACCATCTGGGCCACCGCCTTCATGGCGTCGGTTGAAAGCCAGCCGAATTCCCGCTGGGCCAGCCAGAGGGCGGGCAACAGCGCGGCGCGGCGCACGGGATAGCGCGCGGCGATCGCCTCGAATTCGTCCTTGGTTTCTTTTTTGAACTCAACGGCCATTTCGGTTCCTTAGCGGTCCAGTTCGCCCGCGATGATGTTGATCGACCCCAGGTTGGCCACGGCGTCCGACACCATGCCTCCCTCGATCATCTCGTGGAAGGCTGCGTAGTTCATGAGGCAGGGCGGCCGGCATTTGACGCGGTAGGGATTCTTGCTCCCGTCGGCCACGATGTAAAAACCCAGCTCGCCGTTGGCGGCCTCGGTGAAGTCGTAGATCTCCCCCGGCTCGGGGCAGATGCCGTGCATGATGATCTTGAAGTGGTTCATCAAACCTTCGATGTTGCCGTAGGTCTCTTGCTTGGGCGGCAGGGCCACCCGCTTGTCGTCGGTCATGACCGGGCCCTTGGGCAGTTTCTTCAGGGCCTGCTCAATGATGTTGGCCGACTCCTCGATCTCGTAGAGGCGGACGAAGATCCGGTCGTAGGTGTCGCCCTGGGTGCCCACCGGAACCTCGAACTTGAAGTCGTCGTAATGGTAATAGGGTTCGGCTTTGCGCAGGTCGTAGTCCATGCCGCAGGCCCTCAAGGTGGGGCCCGTCCAGCCGTAGGAAAGGGCCCTTTCCTTGGAAATCACGCAGACCCCCTGGGTGCGGTCCAGGAAGATCCGGTTCTTGGAAATCAGGTTGTTCACCTCGCCGACGCTTTTCTTGACCTCTTTCAGGACGGCCCTCACCTCGTCGGCGAAAGAGGGATGGGCGTCTCGGGAAAGGCCGCCCAGGCGGGTGTAGCTGGAGGTAAGCCGGGCCCCGCAGAGTTTTTCGAGGATGTTGTAGACCTTCTCCCGGGCGTTGAAGGAATACCAGAAGTTGGTCAGGGCGCCCAGGTCCACCAGGTTGGCGCCCGCGCAGACCAGGTGGTCGATGATGCGGTTGAGCTCGCAAGTGATGACCCTAAGGTACATGGCCCGGTCGGGGATGGTGATGCCCAGCATCCGCTCCACGGCCTTGCAGTAACCTACGTTGTTCATGATGGCCGAGACGTAGTTGAGCCGGTCGGTGTAGGGGATGACCTGTTGGAAGGTGTGGACCTCGCAGTCCTTCTCGAAACCCCGGTGCAGGTAGCCCATTTCGGTGACCGCGGCCACGATGGTTTCCCCGTCCAGGGCGCAAAGGGCCCGGAGGCAGCCGTGGGTGGCCGGGTGGCTAGGACCCAGGTTCACGAAGACCAGGTCCTTGCGGTCCTTGTGCCGGGACGAGTCCAAACCGGCCGCCGAATTTTCACCGCCGGTGTCCGGGAGCAGGGTCTTGGGGTCGATGCCGTTCATTGGTAGCCCTTCGCCTTGAGCCGCACATCCATCTCGTCCATCAGGGACTCGTTGGCCGAAAGCCATTGCCGCTTGGTGATGGGGTAGTCCTTGCGCAGGGGGTGCCCCACGAATTCGTGGTGGTTGAGGAGGCGTTTCAAGTTGGGATGGCGGGCGAAGCGGACGCCCATCTGGTCATAGGCCTCCCTTTCCAGCCAGTTGGCATTGGCGTAGAACTCCGAGATCGTCGGCACCACCGGCTCATCCTCCGCAACGGTCACTTTCAACTGCAGGCGGTGGCCCAGGGTCAGGGATTTGAAAAGATAGGCCAGGGCAAACCGCTCGCCGGTCCAGCCTTGGGTGGCCGAATAGTCGATGGAGACCAGGTCGATGAGCATATTGAAGGCGAATTCCGGATCGTCCCGCAGGGTCTTCACAACCTCCGCGATGGAAGCTCCGGCGATTTGGATTTCCAAATAGCCGAAACGGTCCGCCGCGCCCAGGACGGCTTGGGGGTGCTTTTGTTTTAGTTTTTCGAGAATTTCTTCGTTTTTCATTCTTTCGCCTTGCTGCTGACTGTGGACCGTCAACTGTGCGCTGACGTTAGTAATCGAAATGCGGTTCCTTCACCTTGAACTGCGCGGGAGGAACGGCTTGGGGGTTCGAGATCTTGTCCTGGAGCTTCAAGACCGCCTCCAGGATGGCTTCGGGCCGGGGCGGACAGCCGGAAATATAGACGTCCACGGGCACCACCTGGTCGATGCCCTGCACCGTGCAGTAATTGTTGTAGAACCCGCCCGCCGAGGCGCAGACACCCATGGAAATGACCCACTTGGGCTCGCACATCTGTTCGTAGATCTGCCGCAGGATGGGCGCCTGCTTGAAGGTGACCGTGCCCGCCACTAAAAGCAGGTCCGCCTGGCGCGGCGAGAAGCGCACCAGTTCGGCGCCGAACCGGGAAATGTCGAAGACCGAAGCGGCCACGCCCATGAACTCGATGGCGCAACAGGCCGTGCCGAAAGGCATGGGCCAGAGGGAGTTTTTCTGCCCCCAGGCGACCACCGCGTCCCTGCGGGTGGTGACGGCTGGGAAGCCTTCGCCCGTCATTCCCATTCCAACGCCCCCCTTTTCAACAGGTAGAACCAGCCAAAGGCCAGGACGGCCAGGAAGGCCAGCATGGAAAGGAATCCCTCCCAGGCCATCTTCTGGAACAATACGGCCCAGGGAAAAAGGAAAACAACCTCCACGTCGAAGACCAGGAAACACATGGCGATCAGGTAGAACTTCACGTTGAAATGGTTGCGGGCGTCGCCCGACACCGCGCCGGTTTGGATGCCGCATTCGTAGGAAGAAAGCTTCTTGTCGTTGTCGCGGCGGGGGCCCAGGAATGCCGAAAGGACGAACATGGCCGCGGGAACCGCCATGGCCAGGACCAGGGACAAAGCGATAGGCAATAGGTTTTGAAGGGTCTCAAACGCCATGGCTACCGTCCTTCAAAGTGGTTCGAGGCAAAAAGAGGCGAGGCGATGGGTGGAATGGCTGAATTATATGGATTTTAAGGGCCAGGAGCAATGTGAAACATTTCACAAACTATGCTTTATCAAGGGTCAAATTTGTCGTTTTTGCCCCCCAATCCGGGGTCGGATAATTCCATGTGTGAAAGATTTCACAAGCCCTGGGACCTGCCTCCACGTGAAATACCAGGAATGGCCCAAACAAAAAAGGCCCGGGCTTTTGACCCGGACCTTTTTTTACGGCTTTGACCCGCCCTTTTACATGAAGGAATAACCCAGCAAGAAGGTGAGGGTTCCGTTTTGGACGTTCTTGTTCTGGGTGACGTTATCCAAACCCAGCTCATACCGTCCGGACAACAGGAACTTATCGATGTCAATTTCCAGGCCCCCCACCACACCCACATCCGAGCCGTTGGAGTTGGTAATGGTGTTGGTGTTCCCGTTATTCACGCTTTGGGCCACCGTATTCCAGCTGAAGGAAGGTCCCAAAAGGATGGCGGGGTTGAACACCGGGGTGCCCAAACCGAATTTCAAAAGCACCGGCACCTCGATGTAGTCCAGCTCGGTCGTGGAACTGGTCCCGGAATAAGCCGATCCCTTTTGTTCATAAAGGACTTCCGGGCGGATTCCGAAGGAAGTCCCGAAATTCAGGCACAAGAACCCCCCACCCACGAACCCCAACTTCGAACTCAAGGCATTGCTGGAACCTAGGTTGTTCACATCACTTCCCACCAAAGTGGAAAAATTGGCCCCCGCCTCGACCCCCAAATCAAAGGTCTGGGCGCAGGCCGTGCCGGCCGCCAATGCCAGCAATCCCAACCCCAACAACAAGCTTTTCAATTTCATGCTCTCCTCCTTGTGGTGATATCCACTGTATTTAGACGTCTGGCCAAATATCAAGGTTTCCTTGAATTTACTTGGTTTTGGACAGCCAATCGGTGTGCAAAAAGCCCTTTTCCGGGTGGTCCGTCCGCTGGTAGGTATGGGCCCCGAAGAAGTCCCTTTGGGCCTGGGTCAGGTTTTGGGGCAGGTCCGCCGTGCGGTAGCTGTCGAAATAGGCCAGGCTGGCGCTCATGGCCGGCGTCGGGATGCCGTTGGCCACCGCCACCGAGACCACCTTGCGCCAATTGGCCTGGGTGGACTCGATCTGCTTCTTGAAGGACTCGTCCAGCAGGAGGGACTGCAGGTTGGGGTTGCGGTCATAGGCCTTCATGATCTCATCCAGCAATTTGGCGCGGATGATGCAGCCGCCCTTCCAGATACGGGCCATTTCCCTCAAGTTGACGTTCCACTTGTACTCGTCCGAAGCGGCCTTGATGAGGCGCATCCCCTGGGTATAGGAGCAGACCTTGGAATCGTAAAGGGCGTCCCCCACGGCCTGGATGAGCTCCTTCTTGTCGCCCGAATAGGAAATGGCCGGGCCCTTGATCTGCCTGCTCACTTCCACCCGTTCTTCCTTGATGCTCGACATGCCCCGGCCGTCCAGCGCCGCCACGATGGTGGGGATCTGGATGCCCAGGTCCAGCGCAATCTGGGCCGTCCACTTTCCCGTCCCCTTCTGTCCCGCCTTGTCCAGGATCATGTCCACCAAGGGTTTCCCCGTCTCGTCATCCTTCACGGTGAAGACCTTGGCGGTCAGTTCGATGAGGAAGGAATCCAGGATGCCCTTGTTCCATTGGGCGAAGATGTCCGCCAGTTCGGAGGCCTTCAGGCCCAGCACCTTGCGCAGGATGTCGTAGGCCTCGGCGATCAACTGCATGTCGCCGTATTCGATGCCGTTGTGCACCATCTTCACGAAATGCCCGGCGCCGTCCGGCCCGCAATGGGTGACGCAGGGGCCCGAGTTGGTCTTGGCCGAGATGGCCTCGAAAATGGGCTTCACGAACTCATAGGCCTGGGGGGATCCGCCGGGCATGATGGAGGGGCCGAAGCGGGCCCCTTCCTCGCCGCCCGAAACCCCGGCGCCGAAGAAATAGAACCCTTCCTTGGTCAGCTCCGCTTCGCGGCGCTGGGTGTCCTTGAACCAGGAATTGCCGCCGTCGATGATGATGTCGCCCTTGGAGAGCAGGGGCTTGAGCAGCTTGATGGCGTCGTCCACCGGGTCGCCGGCCTTGACCATGAGCATGATGCGGCGGGGGGGCTTCAAGGCCTTCACGAAATCCTCCAGCGTATGGGCGCCGATGAACTTCTTGCCCTCGTTGCGCTTCATGAAGGGGGTGACCCTGTCGCTTCGCAGGTTGACCACCGCCACCGAAAACCCGTGGTCCTCGATGTTCATGGCCAGGTTCTCGCCCATCACCGCGATGCCCAGCACGCCGAAATCCGCCTGTTTCAATTGCTCCGCCGTCGCCGCCATGACCGCCTCCCGAAAATCAATTTTGAGTTGTGAATTTTTAGTTTTTAATTATGGTTGATTTTCTTTCGATCAACCGAAAGAAAATTTCCAAAATTCATAATTAAACATTCAAAATTTAAAATTAAGCCGTTAAACAGGGCCGTATTCTAGCACGGACGACCCGTTAAAAAAGCCGCCCCGCCTTTATAATGATTCCTGGTTGCCGGGAATTTTCTTCCGCCTTTCCTTGGTTTTAACCGCCGGTTCACGCGGCTATTTTTCATGTTTCCAGGGGCTGAATGCAACTCACCAAGGGTCACAACCTTCTTCCCTCCCGATGGGCCCCGGTAGTTTACCTGCCGGTCCTTGCCCTGACCGCCCTTTGGCTGGGGGGCCGGCTTCCTTATCACAACGACCTTTTGATCTACGTCTATCCCGAGAGGGCCTACAATGCGCAAAGCCTGGGGGCCGGGCTCATCCCCCTTTGGAATCCCTACCTTTCCTGCGGCATCCCCCACCTGGCCAACTGGCAATCCGCCTTTTTTTATCCCCCCTATTGGCTGCTGAACCTCCTGGGACTTCCCCAAGGGCTGGTTTGGCTGGCCCTCCTGCACGACGCCTGGGCCTTTGCGGGTTTTTTTTATTGGGCCAGGTCCCGGAAATGCGGGGTAGGGGTATCCCTCCTCGGTGCCCTTTCCTTCGCGGGATCGGCCCACTTCATCCGCTGCTGGATCAACCTGCCGTTCATCGCCACCCTCAGTTGGGTCCCCTGGGCCTTCCTGTGCGTCGAGCAGGCGCTCCAACGGCCCAGGCTCCGGGAAAACCTCCTGGCCGTGGGGGTCCTGAGTCTCCAGCTTTTGGCCGGTTACCCCACCTTTGTTCTTTATACCTGGGCCGTCCTGGGAGTTTGGGCGGCGTTCCGGCGGCCCTTTCTCCCCGCCCTCGTGCGTACCGCGGGCATCATGGGGGCCGCCCTGCTGTTGACCTGCCTCCAATGGCTTCCCTTCCTTGAATTCTTGACCTATGCCTACCAGGGTCATTGGAACGTCTTTCCTTATTACACCCATCCTTGGGAATACCTGACCCTCTTTGACCCGACCTTGGCGGGCGTCCCCGGCGCGGCGACTTACAAAAGCGATCCTTCCAATTCCTTGTTCGGCAACCTTTACTTCGGCTTCCTTCCCTGCGTCCTTTGGATCCTCTCCCTTTTCGCCGGCAGAAAGGGAGGTTCTTTTTGGAAATGGACCGGGGGGGTTTTAATGGCTTGGATGGCCGGCCCTTCCTTGTCCGTTTCAAACCTCATCTCCGAGGACCTTTTGAATTTCCTGGATCCTTCCAAAGCCCTGGGACTTTTCGTGTTTGCCGCCTGCGCCGCCGCCTGCCTGTTCCTTGCGGACCTTTTTCGGTCGGGGCGTCTTCCGGGAAGACACGGCTTTGGGATCAAGCTATTGGCCGCCTTGTGGCTTTTGGACCTTTTGGTCCTCCCTTACCGCCTGACCTACCGTATCCCCGATCCCTACCTGGACCCTTCCGTCCAGCGGCAGGTGGAAACCATCCGCCGGGAAACGGGCGGCGAACGCCTGCTGGCATTGGGGACCCCCGCCCAAATGACCCTGCAAGGGGGGGAAATCGATGAAGGCCTCCAGGCCCGGATGTCCCGGATCTTCGTGGACGGTTTCCTGCCCAATACCACCATGGTCTGGGGCTTGAGGACCGTCACCGGCTATTTTTCCCTCCAAACGGACAACCTGGTCGACATCATGCGCTACATCAACCGCGGGTTTCCCTATTCGGGGGACCTTTTGGAAGTCGCGGGCGTCCGGGCTTTTCTCTTTCCCCAGCCCCTGCCCGTCTCCCGGGACAAGTTGGTGGCGAAGGAAGGGGGGGATTTCTTGAGCAAGGATCCCCAGGCCTCCGACGATCTTCGCTGGGTGGGTGGGTCCGAAATTAGGCCCGACCGGCCTTCGGTTCTGGATATCCTCGCCGAACCGGGAAGTGGTTGGCGGGAGAAGGCCTATTTGGATGAAAAGCCGGGGGGTACCTTGACGCGGTTGGCCCCGGTGGACAGGCCCAGCCCGGACAACTTTGCCCATGGCAACACCGACCATTCCTTTCAAAGAGTGAAAGCCGGACAGGCCTTCTGGCGGCAAAACGGCTTTGCCAAGCCCGGCTACGTCGTCTTTAACGAAAGTTACGCGCCGGGCTGGCATGCCTGGGTGGATGGAAGCCCCCAGCCCATCCTGAGGGCCTACGGGCTCTTCATGGCGGTGGCGGTGGAAAGCGGGGACCATCAAGTGGAATTCCGTTACGAGCCGGCCATCTTCCGCCTGGGGCTTTTTATCAGCCTGGTCACCCTGGTGGCGGCGGGCCTGGGCCTATGGAAGGCCTTCCAGGAACCCGTCCATGGCTTGGGACCGCCAGGGAGGAGGAAATGATCCGGTACTTCTGGATTCTCCTTCTGATCCTTCCCTGTTTCTCCCGGGCGGGGGATACCTATTTAACCCGGTACGTCCGGGGCCACCGTTGCCTGGTCGTCGCCCCCAAGGACCTTCCTTCCGGGGCCCCGGTGGTCCTCCTGCTGCACGGTTACGGAACCAACGCCGATGAGATGCTGGGAATCAGCGGGGAGTTCCAGCTTCCCACCTGCCTCCTCGTCCTGCCCGACGGCCCCCTGACCGCCGGCCGTTCCCCCTTCACCCACGCCTGGTATAACCGCCTCACCCACAGCCGGAAGGATATCGAGCGGAGCCGGGACTATCTCTGTGCCGTCATGGATTATTTTTCTAAACAATATTCAATCTCTTCCGACGCGGAGGATCCCCTTGAGGCTCCCGTTGAAACGAAACCGGAAAAGGCCGGCAGGCCGGTGGTCATCATGGGATTTTCCCAAGGGGCGGTCATGTCGTTGGAGGCGGGATTGAATTACAAAGGGAACATCGCGGCGGTGGTTTCGATGAACGGTTACATGGGGGAACCGGAAAAAACCCTGGCCCATCCGGCGGCTTCCCATAAGACGCCCATTCTGGTCGTCCACGGGACCCTGGACCCCATCGTCCAGGAGGAAATGACCCAGGCGACCCTGCAGGCCTTGAGAAAGGCGGGGTACCGCCCGGTTTCCAAGGGCTTCCAGGTCGGCCATAAAATGACGGCGGGGACACTGCGCGCGGTTTCGGAATTCCTTCTATCGACTTTCAACCCACCCAACGCCTCGGGGATCTAATAGTTCTTCCTGGGCCAAGATTCCCTTCAAATCCCCCGCGAGCTTCTTTTTGTCCCCTACCGCCCAGAAATCCACGATGTTCCGGCTGGCGTCGCCGGAGTTCTCGGTGAAAACCGTAGCGATGGCGAAATGACGTTGCAGTAATTCGTCCACCAGCGATTTGGACGAACCCTCGGGCAGGGCCAGTTCCCCGCAGACGGTCGTATCTTTCCCGTGGCTTTGAATGGAAAGGGAAGCCGTTTTATTCTTCACCTCCCATATATAAAGAAGGGTCGACCCTTTCTCCTCGCCCGGTCCTAAAAGGTTTTGGACGTCACCCCAGGTATTGGGATGGGGGAGAGGGTCGGCTTGGGAGGAGGCATCCGCAGGCTTGGGGTCCGATGTCGGTGGATCCATGGGGGTTCCGGTCGCGGCCAGGACTCCCCCGGCCTCCCGGGCCAGGTTGGAGCGGCTCCCTTGCCCTTTCAGGACAAGGCACTTCATCGAAGGGGACTCCCCCAGGAAGGGGTCGTAAAGGGCGGTGACTTCCAGGCCCTCCTTGGCCGCCTCGGCGAGGGCCTTGGCGACTTCCACATCCAGCAGGTAAACCCGGCCTTCCAGGCTGTCCTTTTTGGAAGTTCCAGCCGGGCCGGGCCGGAAGGTGAACCGGCTGACCAGCACATTGGCCGAATCCAGCGGATACCCCTGGACGACCACGTTAAGGTCCGTGCGGGGGAAAGCGATTTGGAGGGCTTCCCCTTGGACCACACCGGGTCGCCCCAGGGCTTTCTCAACGGAGGTCCAGTGCGAATCGGCCAAGGCCCTCTCATTGGAAAAAAGTAAAAGCACAATGGCCAGGCGCCTCATAGGGTCCCCTTTTGTTAACCATCGGTAAAATTCCAGCCGGCCTACACTATTCCTTTTATTCTCCCTTTCGCCACTTTTTTCTTCCCTCCCCCGAAGGGCCGGGCTTATGATTTCCAACGGTTCCAAGGGACCCCTCGGAAGAGGAAACAGGCTTCTTTTCGGCCTATTCTTTTCCAAGTCCAACAACGAAAGATGCCGTCATGGAATTTAAAAACCTCCTGAACGTACCCCCCACCCAGATCAGGAAAGTTTGGGGTAATGCCACGGCCTTCATCACCCGCTACCAGAAATTCTGGTGGGTGGATGTGGCCCTTCTGCTGGGCCTCATCGGGCTCATCTTCGGTATGCTCAAAGTGGCGGGCGAGTGGACGGGCGTCCACCGCGCCTCGGTGGAAATCGACCTTTCCCCCTGGGCCCTGCCCAAGTACACCTTCTTCTCGCTTTGCCGGGGTCTGCTGGCTTATATCCTTTCCCTTTTATTCACCTTCGCCTATGGCTATTGGGCGGCCAAGGACCACATGGCCGAAAAGGTCCTCATTCCGATGCTGGACATCCTGCAAAGCATCCCGGTCCTTGGCTTCCTGCCGGGCCTGGTGCTGGCCTTGGTGGCCATCTTCCCCAACAGCAATATCGGCCTGGAACTGGCGGCGGTCATCATGATTTTCACCGGCCAGGTCTGGAACATGACCTTCAGTTTTTACCAATCCCTCCGGTCCATCCCCCAATACCTCCTGGAGGCGGCGGCGGTCTACCGCTTCAACTGGTGGCAAAAGGCGGTGAAGCTGGAGATCCCCTTCTCGGGCATCGGGCTTATCTGGAACAGCATGATGAGCATGGCGGGAGGCTGGTTTTTCCTGACCGTCACCGAAGCCTTCCAACTGGGCGACAAGGACTTCCGCCTGCCGGGCCTGGGCTCTTACATGAGCGTGGCCGCCGACAAGGGCGACAACACGGCCCGGGTTTGCGGCATCATCGCCATGGTCCTCATGATTATCTTCCTGGACCAGTTCCTTTGGCGGCCTTTGGTGGTGTGGGGACAGAAGTTCCGCGTGGAGGAAGGCGGCAGCGAGGAGGGCATGCATTCCTGGTTCCTGGATTTCCTCAACCGTTCCCAGATTTTCCAGTTTTTCCAAAACTTTTTTAAGGCGAAACAAACCGTCTCCTCCCAGGCCATGCCGCCCCAGGACAAACCCGCGGATAAGGCCGCGCTGTCCACCCAAGCTTCCGGCAAGGCTTGGGTGAAAGTCTTCTCCATATTGGCCTTTACCAGCCTCTTGGGCTTGATGGTGTTCGGGGCCTGGAAAATCATCGAACTCTTCAGCAAGGTCACCTTCGACCAGTGGAAACTCATTGTGAGTGAGGCCCTGGTCACGCTTTTAAGGGTCCTGGTGGCCGTAGGCCTTTCGGCGGTATGGGCCATTCCCGTGGGCCTTTGGATCGGCCTTTCCCCAAAGCTCTCCCGGATCTCCCAGCCCTTTGTCCAGGTCGCGGCTTCCTTCCCCGCCCCCATGCTTTTTTCCTTCGTCATCATCCTCATGCATTTCGCCGGGATTTCCCTGAATTGGGGTTCCATCGCCCTGATGATCTTGGGCGCCCAATGGTACATCCTCTTCAACGTTATGGCCGGCGCCATGGCCATCCCCTCGGACCTCTTGGAGGCCGCCCGGATGTACCGCATTACCGGCTGGCAGCGGTTTTGGAAGGTCTATCTTCCGGGCATCTTCCCGTATTTAGTGACCGGCATGGTGACCTCGGCCGGCGGCACCTGGAACGCCAGTATCGTGGCCGAATACGTGACGGACAAAGGCCAGACCCTGACGGCCTTCGGCCTGGGCTCCCAGATTTCCATCGCCGCGGCCAACGCCGATTTCCCCATGCTGGCGGCCAGTGTGGTGGTGATGTCCCTGATGGTGGTGGCCTTCAACCGGCTGGTCTGGAAGAGGCTGTACCGCCTGGCCGAAGAGAAGTATTCTTTAAGCAAGTAGAGGAGGCTTTATGGCGGTGGACACCAAGGAAGTTCCGGCGGTCGGGGCCGATTCGAAGGCCGCGGACCCAAAATTGATCGAAATCAAGGATGTCAGCCAGGAGTTCAAGCTTCCCAACGGCAAGGAACTCAAGGTCCTCAACAACGTCAGCCTCTTCGTCAACAAACGCGAGGTGGTGGCCCTGCTGGGTCCCTCGGGTTGCGGCAAATCCACCCTCCTGCGCATCATGGCCGGCCTGATCCAGCCCACCAAGGGCGACGTCTTCTACCACGACCAGCCCCTGCACGACCTCAATACCGGCGTTTCCATCGTCTTCCAGAGTTTCGCCCTTTTCCCCTGGATGACCGTCCTGGAGAACATCCAAACCGCCTTGAAGTCCCGCGGTTTCCCGGTCAACGAGATCGACGACCGGGCCCAAAAGGCCATCCAGATGGTGGGCTTGGCGGGCTTCGAGGACACCTACCCAAGGGAGCTCTCCGGCGGCATGAAGCAGCGGGTCGGCATGGCCCGCGCCCTTTCGGTGGACCCGGAGATCCTTTTCATGGACGAACCTTTCAGCCATGTGGACGCCCTCACCGCCGAGTCTTTGCGCGCGGAAATCATCGACATCTGGGCCGCCCACGACAAGAACCCCTCGTCGATCCTCCTGGTCAGCCACGACATCCCCGAGGTGGTTTACATGGCCGACCGCATCGTGGTCCTCGGCGCCAACCCCGGGCACCTGGTGAAGATCGTGGAGAACAAGCTTCCCCGCCCCCGCGACTACCGTTCCCCGGATTTCATGCGCATGGTCGACCAATTGCATGAAATCATCACCGGCCATGAAATCCCCGACGAACCGGCCACGGCGGCGGCTCCCAGCACCGGGCCCGCCGCCTGTGAGTCCCTCCCCGACGCTTTCCCCAGCGTCATCGTGGGTATCCTGGAATACCTGGACGCCCGCGAGGGAAAAGAGGACGTCTTCCGCATCGCCACCGAGACGGAGAAGGAATTCGGCGAGGTGCTCAAAGTGGTCAAGGCCGCCGAGCTCCTGGATTTCGTCGATACGCCCAAGCGCATGGTGGTGCTGACACCCGACGGACAGAGGTTCGTCAAGGCCACATCCCAGGAGCGGCAGAATATCTGGAAGGAACAATTGTTGAAATTGGGGCTCTTCAAGCAGGTCAACGACATGCTTTCCAAGCATCCCCGGGCCAAGCTGGACGCGGAGCTTATCCAGGAAACCATCATCTTCAACCTGCCCAATGAGAACTTCGAGAAGACCTTCGAGACCTTCGTCCAGTGGGCGCGTTACGGCAACCTCTTCGCCTACGACGAGGACACCCAAAAGATCTTCTACCCGCGCAAGCGGCAGTACAAACCCAGGCCCAAGGCCAACGGGAAGTCCGACGGCAACGGAAATACCCCGGCCGACGGGTCCCCTTCCCCCGAAACCACCCCGGCCCCGCCCGAACCGGTGGCCGCCGGAACGCCGCCGCCTGAGGAAGCCCCTAAATCCGGGGACTCGGCCCCTCCCGGCGCCTGAGGGAAGGCGGCGGGACGGAAGTCCCGAACCGGCCTTTCATGCTAAACTGTCGCCGCTTCTTTAACCCTGCCTTAAAAGGAACCCCATGGACTTCGTGCACCACCTGCTGCATTTGAGCGATTACTTACACGACCTGGTCCAGCAATACGGCACCCTCATTTACGCCATCTTGTTCGGCGTCATCTTCTGCGAAACCGGTTTGGTGGTCACTCCCATCCTGCCCGGCGATTCCCTTCTCTTCGCCGTGGGGACGCTCTGTGGGGGCGGGGAACTGAGCCTGCCCTTCTCCTGGCTGCTTTTGACCGTCGCCGCGCTCATGGGCGACCACAGCAACTACTGGATCGGGCGGCTTTTCGGGGAAAATGTCTTCGGGAAATTCGTCAACCGGAAGTACCTGGACCAGACCCACGAGGTTTACGAGCGCCACGGGGTGCAGACCCTGATCCTGCTGCAATTCGCCCCCATCCTGCGGACCTTCGCGCCCTTCGTGGCGGGGGTGGGCGAAATGACCTACGGCAAGTTCTTCCGCTACAACCTGGCGGGGGTCCTGCTTTGGACCACCATTTGTATTTTCTCGGGTTACTTCTTCGGGAGTTTCGACTTCGTCAAGAAGCACTTCGAGCTGGTGATCCTCGCCATTGTTTTCGTCTCTTTGATCCCGTCTTTCCTGCAGGTGGCGAAATTCATGCTGGGCGGCCCGAAGTCCAAAAAAACCGCCCGGAAAAAATAGGTTATTTCACTTCGACGCGGTAAACCGGGATCGTCCGTTTCGCCCATTTCATCTCGAAATCCTGCTTTTCAACGGGCAGTTTCTCCGCCTCCAGGTATTGCCTCACCTCGGGGTCGTTGTAAACCCATTCGGTGAAGCCCACCTGGCCCGCCCCGGCCACGGACTGGATCTTGGCGCTCAGGTTGACCGTATTGCCGAAGTAGTCGATGTTGCTGTTCAGGTTCACCGCCAGGCAGGACCCGGCGTTCAGGGTCACCCTTAAGCGAAGGCGCGTGCCGGGGTTCTTCCCGTTGAAGTATTTCTGAAGCTCCACCGCCGCCTTCATGGCATCCACCGGATGGGCGAAAGCCGCCATCACCGCGTCCCCGATGGTCTTCACCACCGCCCCACCCTGCTCCCGCACCGCCTCATAGGCCTTGAGGAAGTGGCTCCTGACTTCGGCAAAGGCCACCGTATCCCCCTCGGTCTCGTAAAACTTGGTGGAACCCACCAGGTCGGTGAAAAGGATGGTCTGCACGCCGATTTCCAATTTGATGTCCGCGGCCAGGGCTTCCTGGGAAAAAAGGTCGCGGAAACCCTGGAAGGAAAAAAGGTCCACAGGCCGCAAGGTATCCTGGTCCGCCTGGTTCTCTTCCAGGACGAAGGTCTTGGGCCCGCTGGAACGATTGGCCAGGACTACGGTTGGGAAAAGCCCGGCCTTCAATTGCCCTTCCTTCAAATTGTCCGGCCAGTTCACCCGGCTTTCCTTTAACTTTTCTTCCACGTCCAGCAGGTTGTAAATCCGGGTTCCCTGGATTCTCAACCGGTAGCGTCCTTCCCTCAAAAGGGTGGGAAGGCTGATTTCACTTCCCGGTTGTACGGTCTTCTGGATTCGGATATGGGGCTTGGTGGCCGGTTCGGCCGCGCAAAAGAGCCGTTTTTCCACGCGACGGATGGAAGGATGGGCGTGGAAGGTGACTTCCAGGGCGTTGGAGGCGGTTGCGTCAAAGTCGATCTGGCAGACCGTGCAATGGCCCTTTTCCGGCAATTGGCCCAGGCTCCCGATCTCCGCCCGCACCCCCCGGCAATGGGGGCAGATGACGTCCCAGGTCAGGTTGAAAAGGCCCTCCCGGGTGGCCCTCAGGAAGGTTTCCAAAAGCTCCTTGTCGTCCAGGGTCCAGTCCCGCGCCAGGGGCTTCAGGCGGATGCGCACCAGGTCTTCCTCCGGGGCGTTACGGATAAGGTCCGTGACCTTTTGGGCCAGGGCCGGGGCTACGCCCTGGCTTTTCAGGTTCTCCCCCGCCTTTTTCATCCTTTCTTCGATCTCAGGCGGGAAAGTGATGGGACGGCTGGTCAAAAGGAGCTTCTGCTGTTTCTGGATGTAGGGAATGAGGGTCGCGAAGGCCTTGCGGTACTTTTCCCTGAGGCTCTTCAAATAAATTCCCCCGGTGATCTTTCCCAAAAGATTGCCGGACACGAGGCCGAAATAAACCGTGAGCCGCAGGCGGTTTTCGCCAAGGGCCTCAATAATGTAACGGGCCCGGAAGACCTTGAAGTTTCCCTTGTGGTACAGGCGCGCGTGGGCGATGGAGCGGCCGTAATCCCACTCCCAGGGCAGTTCTTCCCAGGCCAAAAGACCCACCGGGGTTTTGGACCAGCCATAGGCCTTGCCGTCCTTCTCCGTGAAGTTCATCTGGGAAAGTCCGATGAGCTTGTTGAAGGCGGAGACGTCCGCCAGGTAGGGCCAGAGCTTGTCCGGGGTTGTGTCCAATTCGTAGGTGTAGAGGTAATTCTGGATGGATCCCCGCCGAGCCCAGTCCTCGGGCCAGGGATGGCGCTGCAGGAATTCTTGTAGAGTCAAAACATTGGAAATAGTCATCCTCAAACCTCAAGACTGATTTTTACCGCCAAGACGCCAAGTTCGCCAAGAAAAGAATAAGATTTTTTGAACCTAAAGACCTTAAGCATTTTACTTTAGCCTTTCTTGGCGGACTTGGCGTCTTGGCGGTGAAAAAGGTTTCATTTTTTCTTGGAGTCGGAAAGGACAATCCTCTCCAACCCCTTTTTAAGGATGGGTGCATTGAAATTGATGAGAAATCCAAGCTGATTTCCGGAAAGCCGTAGGTAGGTAATCACCTGGGCCCGATGAACCGGCAAGATCGATTCGGTAACCAACGTCCAACCGCACTTTTTCATAAGCTAACGGCATCTCAACCTGACGTTGGACCTTTAAGTCCTTCTCTTTGATTTCATAGGCCAAGCATGTTTCATAAGCATTTTCTAAAAGTCCTGGCCCAAGATTGAAATGAACTTTGAAAGCGGCATCCACAACCTTGGTCGCGATTTTATCCAGTTCAGAATCTACTTCTTTAAAGTTCTTCATAAATGTCTAAATAAGCCTTTCATCGAAAAGATCCTCTCTCACCGCCAAGACGCCAAGGACCACGAAAAAAAACACCCTACAAAAAACATTTTAATCCTGATTGATTTTGCCTTTCTTGGCGAACTTAGCGTCTTGGCGGTAAAACCATCTTTGTTTTTGGGTTTTGTTATAGGCTCCTAATGTTTTATCAATCCTATGCAGTCCTTGGCGAACTTGGCGTCTTGGCGGTTAACCCTTTAGCAGTTGTTCAATTTTGGCGGCGCAGATGAAGTCGTTCTCGGAAAGGCCCTTGATGGCATGGGTGGAATACTTGACCTTGCAGGCCTTGTAGCCCACTTCCAGGTCCGGGTGGTGGTCCTCCCGGTGGGCGATGAAGGCCACCGCGTTCACGAAGGCCATGGTCTCGTGGAAGTTCTTGAAGGGGAAGGCCTTCTCGATCCTGTCCTCGACGAGGGCCCAACCGGGCAGGTCGGCCAGGTAGCCTTCCACCATCACGCGGTTCAGGGGCTTGGTTCCCCCTTCACAGGGTTTGCATCTTTTGCTGGCTAAGTCGCCTTCCGGGCGGTCTATGTCGGCCATGGCTCTTCCCTCCCCAGCGGTGAATAGGCTGTTTCCAGGAACCAGGTTACCCGCTTTTCCCCGGACTTTTCCCTAAAATTGCGGGTTTTGAACCTACCGCGGCGGGGCTCCCCGTTTGGACCCGTAGTTTCCCGGTCCTTGGACCACCGGTCCCACGCCCTTCAGGGCGCTTTCCAGGTCCACCCAGATCTCCCCGCCCATTTGGGTCCAACGCCGGCAAAAACTTTCATCCGCGCCCAATAACCGGCCCCCTCCCTCCTCGACCAGGCAATTAAAGAGGGCCCAACTGTGGTAACGGCTGTCCTGGGGGTCCCCCACCAGGTCGCTGCGGTACCGGAGATCGGTATATTTTTCCGTCATGGCCTTCAAGGCGGACCGCTTGAGCAGCAGGAAACCCGACCCGGCCCAGCGGGCCTGGACGAACCCGTCCCGGGCAGGGGGGGAATTACCCTCCGGCTCGAATTCCCAAATCCTTTTGGGGTCGGCAGGTTCCGGGACCGGGAGGGCCGCCGCGGAGACCTCCGCGTCGAACTGGAGGAGCCGGAAGACCTGGTCGGGCCAAAAGCCGACTTGGGGGGAGGCCAAAAGCAGGTGGGTGGCGGTGGGATGGCCCAGGAACTGGGTGACCAAACCCTGCTTGGCCCGGGTCGTGAGCGAATCCGTCCATTGGGCCAGCGAATCGAAACACAGGTCCTCGCGGCCCCAGCAGGCCCTTTGGAAGTTCAACACCGACCGGGCGAAAAGGCTGGAAACCTGGCCGGCCGGACAGGGAGCCGCGATGAGCAGGTTGGAGGTCATACCGGGCCCTTGCCTTCCTGGAAGGCGGACTCGAGGTCGCCGGCGAAGGTCGAAGGACCCGTATGGTCCACCCGGCTCTTCAAGTCCACCCAAATCTCCCCCCCGGTCCGCGTCCAGCGCCGGCAAAAGCTGTAATCCTCGCTCAGGTAGGGGCCGCCTTCCCCGTCGATGAGGCAGTTGAAAAGGGCGTAATGGACAGCTCCCTCCTTTGAGTAACGAAGTTCCGGGTGCCGGTCCATCAGGGATTGGAAAACCTGCCGCTTGGCCATGAAGAACCCGGTCCCCGTCAGTTCCGCCCGGGCGAAACCTTCCCGGATTTCCAAAGGCTTCTTCCATTCCACCACGTAATCCAGTCCGGCCGAATCCAGCTTTTTGCCTTCGGCCAGGGCCGCGGCCCGGACCTTTTCCCAGTCGACGCGCTTCAACGGGTAGCCCGCGGCGGCCACCTCGGCGCCGAAGCGCAGCAGGCGGAACACCTGGTCGGGTTCGAAGCTGATATCCGCGTCGATGAACAGCAGGTGGGTGGAGTTGGGGATGGCCATGAATTCGGCGGTGATTTCCTGCCGCGACCGCTGCACCAGGTCGTCGCCGTCGGGCATCAGCAGGGTCA
>Ga0070734_10002311_pt1 | contig 23634 bp, 20 predicted proteins | sample Coa_R1_8_FD_66444 | JGI IMG/M metagenome (GOLD analysis project Ga0070734, IMG submission 66444) | Surface soil microbial communities from Centralia Pennsylvania, which are recovering from an underground coalmine fire - Coalmine... | ecosystem: Environmental > Terrestrial > Soil > Unclassified ...
CCTGACCATACGCACTTTTTCGGAAGGACCATTTTCCAGCAGTTTGCAGCCGGGCGATAGCGCAAACATGCAGGACGTCACTCACTATGGATCTGGGACTCCAAAGACAAAACGCAAGCTAGATCGTACGGGGCGCGTACCATCCTTGGTGGGATCCTATCAGCTAAAGAAGCTCGCATCACCAACTGTCACCTACTTCATCTCGCTAGATCCTAAAGTCGACAAGTTTGATCTTAGCATTGGGTGCACAATCCTGACCCACTCCATTCGGTTTAATCCAAAGGCGTATGACTTGAGCGCTAACTTTAGTGGTTACGGTTTGGAGACCCTCAAGGAAGAGGCGGAAATTTCATACTATGTGAAAGAGGTATACTACGGCGGGAGTTACGCACTGACTAACCATTATAAGCAAGCAGAGACAGGCCAGGAAATTCCTGCGGCGCTGATGCTCGAATTTGAAGCCACCGAAGATGGCAAAAATCAGCTCGAAGAAAAACTTGAGGAACTCCTTGCGACGTGCCAGAAATTTAAAGCTGATGGTTTTGGTTTCCATCAGTCTCCGAACGTTAGAGGCTTGAAGCTTGATCTTTTTGGTGAGTCTGCCAATGCGCAAGTTAAGGATAAACCCACTAAAAATGCAAAGACTAGCAAATTTAAAATGCCTATGAAAAAGCTCTTGGCTCTATTCAAGGAAACATCACTCATAAACGAAGCCGATGATACCGCGACTCCACCGCGAGCACGAAATAGCACGGCACGCCTTGATAAATATGTAGAATGTTTTCTCGCCGAGAGACCAAGCAGCACTTGCCAGATTATTATCGCAGACCGCTACCCAGTTCTTAGCTCTGATCTTCGAATGGTGTCATACGATAGCGTGCCCACTGAAGAATACAGCAAAATAATTCCGGACTTGGGCGAGCTTGCTCAAAAGTACACGGTCCACGTATTTAAATCTCGCAAATCAGGGCCGTCCCAGTTTTTGATTCAAGTCTATCCAAATGAGCGCGAAGGATATTGCCGGCGAATTTCAAACGATATCACCTGGATTGATGTTGAAGCCGCTGGAGACGTCGACGAAGAGGCTCTCAAAGCAGCCTTCAGGAATTTACAAGAGAAGCTTTCAACGAAGTAACCGCGAGGCTACAGTGAATCCCCCTGACGACGCAAGTATTCGCGCATATCTACAGAGCTATCTTTTAAATGGCGGCTCTCGACTTCACGCGAAGCACCAGCATCCACTAAGGCTTTTATGATCAAGAAAAGCTGCTCTGCCCCAGCATTATTTCCATCGCTTAAGCAGGTATTATATCTCCATAACGCGTGATTAATACTGTAAATATTATGATGATCTTCCTTGGGGTCGTCATAAACAATAATATGATGTTGCATTTTGTGCTTTAGCAGTTCATTAAACAGCTCATAATCATAGGTTTCAATTGCCAAATACAAAATTGAATAATTTATGACACCAGGCTGTTTATAATATTCATTTATATAGGCGCCCTTTTGCAGCAACAATTTCACAATCTCGCGACGATTGTTAGGATCCTGTTCCTTTGGCCATATATTCTTACTGCAATAACCGAGTGCGATTTTAAGGGGATTTTCAATCAGATTCCCTCGGACTTCAGGCTCGTTAATGTATGCAGAAGCCTCCAGTAATTCCTTTATCTTCGTCAAATCGCCATCATGAACCGCTTTGGTCAGCGGCGTTGCGTTGACGACCAACGCCATGGTTGTCACTAAAAGACACCACAGAAGCGTATATCTCGGCCAGATATTCATATTTTTTCCTTATAATACTCACGTTTGAAAAGGTCGACGTGCCGGCCAAAAACGGTGCCGCAGATTATGGCACTAATGGCCACGAGACCCAAGGAGGAATAAAATGGCATCGACGAGTTATGCCAAAATATTGACAAATTGGCGATAATGGCAAAGATGAAGCCTGCAGCACTCGAGAGGAGAAATGGCCACGATGAAAATCGGCTCTTGGCCAAAACCACAATATTATCGATTCCGCCCAAACCAAATTCCAAAGAAATGCTAACCAAGATAGGCAAAACTACAATCGGAAAATAGGCCACCAAGGGCACCACGAACACGCCATAAACAATGGCCCACAAAAGCCGGCTCCAATCGCCAAGCAACATGCCGGTTCGCCGAAACAGGCGATAGGTTCCCACCAAATATTCGAGAGCTGAGGCCCAGGTGATGGTTAAAATTATCCCCATCTGCACCGCAAGATTCACTTCCTTGCTCAGAAGACCGGCCATCACCGCAACGAGGACAAAGGCCAAAAACACAGGGAAAGACCAAAATGGCGGCCGCTTCCTTCTTAAAAGGTATACCAGTCCAGTCAAAAAAAATGGTATAGCCAAGGCCACGCATACATAGACGACCGCTTTAGGAGGAAGCACGATGGTGAAAAAGATGGTTCCTGAACCACCCATCTGAATAATGGTTTTAAGCTTGGCCAACATGCTGGTCTTAATGGCTTCCTTGCGAATGGCCACCGAGGACCTAAGCGCGGTCATTAATAGTTCGCGGCTTAACAGGATGGTGGTCACCCAGGCAGGATAAATACCTATCGCCACCATGGATAGGATAATAGCGGCCATAAAAATCTTGTCCGCAACTGGGTCGATGAGCGAGCCAAAGGTGGTGGGCCCTTCTCGTCGCGCAATCTCGCCGTCGATAAAATCCGTGGCACCCAGCAAAACAAAAACGGCAAAAGCAACCCACCATTCCATGGCATCGCCATAGATCAGCATGTAAACTGGCACAGGCAATAAAAATATCCGCGCCATGGTTACTTGATTTGCGGTTATCCGCACAGCTATCTCCCGCTATCACCCTTTTTCAAGTGCAAAACTTCCTTTTTGCTAAGCGTACGATGATGACCCACCGCAAGCTCACCCAAGGCAATGCCAGCAAAATCAGTTCGTATAATGCGCATGACTGGATTATTGATGCGGAAAAACATGCGCTTAATCTGACGGTATTTACCCGAGGTCAATACCACCTTCAGCCAAGTGTTATGGCGCGTTTGAATGTGGAAGTCGATCTCAGACTTGCCCGTTGGTCCATCTTCTAAATAGATCCCACGCCTAAGCTTTTCTATATCTCCCTGATCGGGAATCCCTTTTACTTTAACCAAATAGGTTTTTTTGCATTTAAATTTAGGGTGCAATAAAGCCTGCGTAAGCTCGCCATCGTTAGTGAGCAGGAGAGCTCCCTGAGCATCATAATCGAGCCGACCAACAGGAAATAGCCGCGTATTTTTATATCCTGGTAAAAAATCGAGCACGGTCTTCCTATCAAAATTGTCCTTGAGTGTGGTGACTACCTGGGGTGGCTTATTGAGAAGCACGTAAAACTTCTCTTGGTCGTCTAGCGGCCCAACGTCGATAAGTTGTCCATTGACATGTATCACGTCGGATGAAGGATCGATGACCACGCCAAGTTGCTCGACCCGCTTACCATTTAGTCGTACGCGGCCTTCTAAAATCATCTCTTCAACACGGCGCCTTGAGGCCACATTGGCACGTGCTAAAGCTTTTTGTATGCGTTCCATAATCATAACCAAATCTATTTAGAAAACGTTTTGGCAACGCCTTCTACGCGCAATAGCGCTTCATCCAGACTCTTAAGTGCTTCATCGCTCAAGCGTTCAACGTCTTGTGAAAACATTGAACCATTTCCTTGGCTTTGAAATAGGTCCTTAAGGCTCACCTGATCACTATCCAAACTAACGGTTTCCACGTTTTCGTCTTGGCCCAATGATTCAAATTGCTTTAATGTGGGCAAATCGTTTAACGAATTTAACGAAAAGAACTCTAGGAATTGTTTGGTTGTACCATAGAGAAGCGGCCTGCCAAGGCCTTCAGATTTTCCTAGGATTTTCAATAGCTTAAACTGCATGAGTCGTTTAATAGCATTGGAACTGTCCACCCCACGAATTTCATCGATGTCTACGCGGGTGATGGGTTGGCGATAAGCCACAATAGAGAGCACTTCCATCTGTGGTTTTGATAGGTCTACGGATGATTTTTGCGCCATGCTCTTCACAATGGCACTCTCGGCGCTGGCCGTGGTCAATAGATAACCACCGCCTACTTTAGAAAGTATAAGTCCCCGCCCGATTTCCCGCTCGCTATCTTGCCATTTGCTAAACAGCGATTTAAGAGCAGCGCGAATCTTAGCAATATCACATTCAATGCCAGAGACCTTAAGGAGCTCGGCCATTTTATCAACCGTTAGCGGCTCTTTAGAGACGAAGATCAGCGCTTCGAGAGTGGCTTCAAGGTCGTGCTCTGTCTTCTTTAAAACAAACGGCAGCTCTTGATGATCACTCATAATCCGCCTGCACCCGTACATGCTCCATGTTGAGCAAGATCTCTTTGTGGTTATTATAAAAGTTCTCTTTAATGAGACTCATCACTAAATCGTCTTTTTCTGCCCGGCTAATTTTTAGCAATTTTAGGCGCGACAATTCCAAGAGCGCCAAAAACGTCACGATGACATCGATCTTTTCATAGATGGGAAAATATTTGAGCGCGTCGTAAAAAGAAAACCGCGTTCTAATCTGGCAAAATTCTATCAGTTCATGAACACGCGCAGCAACACTTATGCGATCACGGGTGATGGTGTGAATGCTGAATTTCTCAGATTGCTTAACAACGCGGGCCAGCGTTTCAATCAGATCAAACAGCTCAATCGGAGCCAAATCGTCGATGCTGTCGTCTTTAGGCAGTGGGGCATCTTCTATCTTTGTTTCTGGCCTTAAAAACAAATCGCGGCCCAACTGCAGCCTTTGTGAAAGCAAGAGGCTTGCTTCCTTGAAACTCTTATACGCCAATAGGCGTTTAATGAGCTCCTGTCTAGGATCTGTGGCTTCCTCTTCTGATTCCTCGTCAATCAATTCGTCTTTAGGCAAAAGCATCTTGCTCTTGATTTCAGCAAGAGTTGCAGCCATCACGAGAAACTCACCGGCAATATCTAGATTTAACGACCGCATTTCATCGAGCGCCGCCAAATATTTGGTGGTTATGATGACGATGGGGATATCGAAAATATCCATCGAATGCTTGCGTATCAAGTGAAGCAATAGGTCTAGCGGTCCATCGAAATTGGGGGTGTCGATGTAAAGGTGAGCAGACTCAGGAGTGGGAATGAAGTCCAGCGCATCTTGATCTTTAAATTTTCCCCGCGCTCGAATTTTGACTACGGCTGAGCCCAGCTCGATATCGGCCCTTTCATTAGAAACTTCGCTGTGCGTTTCATGCACCATGTATATTTTCTATATTAATTTTCTTAGAGTTTAAAGGCCATCATCATATTTTATTTTCGATCGCGGGTGATATTTGTCGTAAAGAGCAAGCAGGCGGCCCCTATCTACGTGCATATAGATTTGCGTGGTGGCTAGCTCGCGGTGCCCAAGCATAAGCTGTAACGCCCGCAGATTGATGCCGCCTTCAAGCATGTGGGTGGCAAAACTATGTCGTAGCTGATGAGGGGAGAAATCTCCCTTCATACCTGATAACCGCCCATATTTTTTAATAATTTTCCAAACCCCTTGGCGAGATAGCCCGATCCCCTTCCTTCTTATAAAGACGAGATCAGACTCGTGGCCGAGCAGTAACTTAACTCTTGATGTTTCAAGATATTGGGCCACCAGGGCCATGGTTGGCTCATTGAGTGGAACTACCCGCTCAATCTTGCCCTTGCCCGTAGTCCTAATAAATCCTGCCAAAAAATCAATGTCAAAAAGCTTAAGCGCTATCAGTTCGGAGACTCGAAGACCTGTAGCATAAAGGATCGCAATAATTGCTACATCGCGCACACCGAGAACACTGCTTTGCGACACCTTTTTAATAAGTTCGTCAATCTCATCCACTTTGGCATAGCGCGGAAGCCGTTTCTCTACTTTGGGCAGATCGATGTCCAAAGTAGGGTCGACCGTAACTCTCCCTTCCTTGCGCAAAAACCAAAAGAAGCGACGTAGGGCGGACAGATTGCGATGCAATGTTTTGGCCGACAGAAGGTTTTCTGAGCGCATTTGGCAAAAATGGCTTATATGCTCGCGTTTAATGTCCTTGATTTCATCCATGCCCATCGGAGCCAAAAATGCGATAAACTGTCGTAAATCATGGCCATAGGAATAAACAGTATTTTGCGATAGCCCACGCTCGATTCGCAGGTAAGCCAAAAATTGCTCGAGCATCATGAGCAGCTGCTGATCATGCGGCATAGCAAGTCCTTTATCGTTTTGTGAGCAAAAACTTCCTGACACCTAAGTATATGCCACGCGCGATGTGCTCACGCGAAGCCTTTTTGCTTAACATGTCTTCTTCCTCGCTATTAGATATAAAAAACAGCTCAGCTAGGATACCGGGCATATTCACGAAGAGAACCTGGAAAATGGCTTGATTGTAGCCACGATCTAAAATTGGGCTTGCCGTGGGTATTTTTCTAAGCTCCATTTTTAGACCACGCGACACCAACGATGCCAAACGATCGCTAAGTTTGCGATTTGAGGTGGCACGAAGATCAGCTAAGATGAATTGTAAATTCGACGCTGCCTCACCATTCTCGCTATTTTCACGAGCGGCTAAACGTTCGGCATGGCGATCACTGGCTACGTCCAGGCTAAAGATTTCGAAGCCATTTGACTCACCGCTTTCACTCGCATTTACGTGGAGCGATACGAATACGTCCGCCGGTCTACGGTTGGCGATTAAGACGCGCTCTTTTAGGCTGACGTACCGGTCAGATGTTCTGGTAATGACCACATCGACATTGGGCATCATTTTCGCGAACACGCGCTTGATGCGTCGCGCGATGTCGAGCGTAACGTGTTTCTCCAAGAGACCTCGCTTACCCACGGCACCGGCATCCTTTCCTCCATGCCCAGGATCTATGACCACGCGAGCGCGCAAATGATAGGCTTTAAGTGATGAAGCCCGTTTGGTTTGTGATATGGTCGACACGCAAGCGAGACCGGCACAAACATTCATGAACAACAGAGAAATGAAAATCAACTTTTTCACGAGCAGCTTCATCATGATTGTCATGGGATGTGAAAGCGAGACCGGCAAAAATCAAGATATCTGAGCCGAATCACCCACTGAAACTATATATTTATCACAATTTTAGACGTCGGATGGGCAAGCCATTATAATATTTGGGGTGGGGGGCTGTCACTTGTGTCACCATCACAGGCCTCATTATCAATTGGCGTGGAGGCTTAAACCATGAGCATAAAACACCAAAGAACATTGCTTATTTCTGCCGTTATCATCATCGCTGTCACTGGTGTTGGCCTGGTCTTTCTCAACTATGCGGTTGATAAGATCTCACAAATCAACCCACCATCGATTGCGACCGCCGCAAAGCCACATGCCACAATCGCGTCGGAAGACATGGCTGTCATTGATAACGGTGCAAGTGGCGCGAAAAAGCCCGTCATGGACTTGCAACAAAGGGGGATGATGCCGCCCTTTGATGGCCAGGCCCATCCACCGCGTATGCCAAATCGCGGTGGGATAGCACCGCCTTTTGACGGCCAAGGACGAATTCGCAATGGTAAAGATGCGCACGATCTGCGGCGTTTAAAGCAGCCAAGCGGTCCACCTGTTCCTGATCGGCCAGGTCAAGGACAAGGTCCACCCCCAAGGGACATGATGGACATGAGGAATATGGGCAATGGTCCAAATATGATGCAGCCGCCTCCTGATTTCATGAGAATGAGCCCAGCGGAACGCGAACGATTGCAACGCGAAATGATGGAAGAGCAGAACGAGCAATATGGCCCACCATGGGGACCGGGTGGCTATCCACCCAACTTTCCACAGGCCTTTCCCCCAGGCTTTGGCGGACCACCGGGCTACGACGACAGCTATGACGGCGATTTTGACTTCGAAGGCGGGCCTTTCGGCGCGCGCAACAGCAGGCCCCCAGACGATCGCGGGGGCGTCAAACTGTCAAATTACATCGAAGATTCGGCGGATGATGAGGACGTCGACGGTGGTCTTGACGACGATTGGCTGGATGAAGAGGATTGATTTAAGTCACCCCGCCGCGCAGTCCGCGGGGTCCAGGTTTTGAACACTTCACTGGATCCCGCGGACTACGCCGCGGGATGACAATGGCGTCGCGTAATTACGGAAAGCTATTTTCGTTGCATATAACAGTCCATATTTGTATATACATTAAAGAATAACCAATAGTTATTTAGAGAGTGGTATTTATGACAACACATACAATACAGGACAAAATCCACGAGGCACTCAAAAAATTGAAAGATGAATCCAATGCCAAAGACGTGGAAATGATAGATCTTATTGCGTCAATCTATGAAAGCCTTAAGGAAAAACAAAGCCAGACAGCCAATAAGATAGAAGACGCCAAGGCGGGGATAGATACTTCGGTCCATTTGCATCCATGGTACTATATCGGTGGCGCCGCATTATGCGGGTTACTAGCCGGCCTGTTGCTTCGCAAGTAAGCAAGATGTTGATATGAAGCATCTCTTGGAACTATTGGTCACCTTGGGTCTGGACCGCTTGTTTGCTGTGGTACGCGATATCGTAAAGCGGCGTGTTGCGCGGCTTTATATCAACGTTGTCTATCAACTACGAAATATATATTTTATATTTGCTCTAACCACGCTTTGTCTTTTATTGTTTGTAGTTGGGTTTCTCCTGCTTCACCTGGCACTCTTTCTATACTTGCCTTGGGATTTCGAAGACCGAGTGCTTTTAATCTTTATCCTCGGATTAATCTACTCCATGACGCCACTAGCACTCATGATCTATCTTCATTCTCGCCGACGCTGGCTGAAAATCTCCGGCGCCCAAAAAATGCTCGATGATCTATCCGATAAAAAACCACCAAATGATCACGTTCCCAATAGCTAGCTCAACTTCCCCTCTCCCCCTGGGAGAGGGATTAAGGGTGAGGGTTCAGTCTAAAAGCCTATTAATCGCTTCCTATAAGTGCGATTTAAGAATGAAGGCTTTTGAATTTTCTAGAAACCCGAGGACGGGCCCAATAATCTTAGGTCACCAGTCAAAATAATGCTATTTAAACTGTTCAATGCGTCGCTTCTCTTTACTCTGTCGATATTTGTTTGTAGTTCTTTTTCGCGAATTTTTTCCTTTATCTCAACAACCAGTGATGACGGCTCAATGACTTCAAAATTATTGAGAGTGTCAATTACTATATCGATTATTTCAAGCCGGTTATGAGGAATACTAATTCTCAAAGGAAGCACTCTCAGCCTCTCCATAAAGATATCATAATCTTTCGTATATCCATACCCAACCTCACTTAAAATACACTTTTTTGCTAATAGCAGCTTAATGTCCCTATTGGTAGCTTCCGAATTTGTGTCAACATATATAAAAAACTCATTTCGAATAGTCTTGGTCGTAATACCCCAAACATGTGCGCCGTTATCCCAATTGATGAACCTATCGCTATTCACTTGAGTCCAATTTGCATAAGCAGATGAAGCACAAAGAAAGGCAAGAGGTAAAACTCTAAAAGATCTCATATCCATTTCCTAATGAGGTTCAATGACTCTCAAGCATCGTAAGTTTCAGCTTCAAGGGTATGACTCGCAAAACGCTGACTTTTTAGTTTTCCTTTACCTGTTTTAGAAGCAAGCTCAAGGAAAGCTACCTGCCTATCTCAATTGCGCAAGTCCCAGTGGTTTCGGCGGATAATAATGGCGCCGGGCATTTTCTTACGTCTTTATTGTTTACATCGAGGCAGAACGCCCGAGTCTTGATGGCTTTCTTTGCGCTTATACAGCGCTGTAAGTAATACAAAACCGCTTTTTTTGAAAATGCCCTTCCATCTAAGCTATAAAGTTAGGCTTTCCCCTAATTGCCCTTCTTGTTTTACACTCTTATCTCTAGGATATAAACTTTGCCGATGAGGTTATCCTATGCTTCGTGCTTTGAATGCTATGGCTTTTTTATTTTTGGTCTTTTTTGCCTATGCTTCTTTGGCGATGGATGGCGAAAAGCAACCAGAGTGTTCCTTCGTCTGGACGGGAGAGAACTGGTTTCCCCCTGATTTACACGGAAGCCCTACACCCTTGCTCTGCATAACCTGCGGTTACGAAAATGGTAAGCATACGTGTTGTCCTTCATGTGCGATGCACTGTCACAAGGGTCATGAAGTAATTCCAGCTCCGGCTAGCGATTATTACTGCGACTGCGGAGCAAAAGCAGTTCCAACACAGAAGGAATGTTGCCAAATAATGCCACAATCAGTTTACCGCCAATTCGAAGGCAGTGGCTTTAACGTTACGCGCAGTAAAAACACGGTCTTCTCTTTGTTTAAGCGATTGGTAATGCCAGAGAAATCGACGACCTTCAGCGTCGTGGGATTGTTTGAGCTTATGAGGGCGAGCGGTGCTATTCAGGGGAAAAACGGCTTTGCTCCTCTTACTACCCGATCGCTCCAGTTAAAAGCTTTTCAATTTGGAAACACCTACAATGGTATTGGGATAAAAACAGCTTCAAGCATCAATGCTTTAAACGAACTCATTGAGCACGAAACATCATTTAAGAATATAATTTCGCAGGGAGTGGCCAAGGCCTTGGCAGTAACGGCCGTGTCAAATGAGAAATTCCTTCTTCCCTTTGACGAAAGGGCTACCTCAAAAAACTATTCTTGCTTTACGAGTAAGGGAGATCAAAAGACTTGCACAATGATGATATCTAGCGGAGAAGCCAACGCTGCAACGATTGACAACGGGGAATTTAATGGCGCGCGTCTCAAATATGAAGGTGGTGGGAGCCTGCTACTGCTCATGGCCAATCCTAAATCCCAAAAGACCATAACCGATTTCTCGGCGGTAGAGATTGCCGACGCGCTTTCAATGATCCCCGAGGACGCTAATAACAAATTGGTATATCTTCCCAAAGGCTTATGGACTACACCTTCGGCTTCGATAATGAAAGTTGTAAATGAATTGCTTCCCGAAGCTTCGGAATATTTTGCTGGCTATGACGATGTGCTTCAGGCTGCCAACTTTGAAATTACCGAAAAGGGTACTGTTGCTAAGTCGGTAACCTTTGCGACGCTTAAAGGTGGCGGTCCGCAAGTAATGGTGTTTGATCATCCATTTATAGCCGTTGTTGCTGATGAGAATGATAATCCCCTATTCATAAGCTATATTTCGCTGAACGATTAAAAAACTTGCGGTTTCTCATCATTAGCCCAATTTGAACGGCTCTGATTCAAGAGCGACGCAATGCGGGCCTAAAATCTGCCTGAGCCCATGGTCGGATATGCGATATAAAAGAGCGCGGCCCGGCCGAGCCCTACCATAGAAAATATTTCTATAGTCTTCATGAAACCTTGCTTGACAAAAAAACGCTATCCCTCACAAGATAGCCGATTTTTAATCTTTTCTCGGTCAATTCTCATGATGTGATGGGCAATGATCACGCTCCCAATAGCTAGCTCAACTTCCCTCTCCCCCTGGGAGAGGGATTAAGGGTGAGGGTTCAGTTTAAACGTCGCAACCGACTTTTTGAGTGCCTGCTCCCAATCTGGCTCGAGCAGAATCGACTTGCCCTCATGCCAAAGCTCTGCTTGATCGAATGCATTTTTATGACCAACGGTGCCGCTGTTGCCAGAATCGAGCACAGCGCGCACTTCTGGTGGATTGCTCAATTTAACCAAGAATCGCACATTAGCGCCATAACTTACCGGCAAGCCCGCTTCGGCCATGGGGGAATTATTCACTCCGGCAATCTCACGTTTGCGATCGCGAAAGAACCCCCCGATTACCGGTGCCTTGGCCAAGAGGCTTTGACGCTGCAGATAATGGTGCCGTCCCCAGCGCCAAGTCCAAGCGCTTGTGCCTGCCTTTTTCGTTGTTCTCTTATACGCTTTTTCGCACGCTTGGCCGACAAAATCGTTAAGTGTAGCGAATTTTCCAATGGGTTTGGCCAAAATGGCGGAGCTCTGCCCGCGCAGCTCATTGATAAGAGCGGTTTTCACCAAATAGGTTGCTTGACCAGTATAGGTAATTGTGTCGGGAATCACCTTGCCCAGGGCAGCCTTGAGCCGCAAAGATACAATCTCCCAGATTAGGTTCTCATATGGCAGCGCTCCGATGGAATCCGTGGAATAGCGGCCATCGAAGTTCGCGATGGCAGTGGCGAATTTTAATCTCGAGCCATCCTTGTTCTTAAATTGATTAAGGCACATAGATCCTAATAGCGGCGCAATTTCCCGCGCCTCGAGTGATGTGCTATCTGTCTGCACTGTCGACAATTCGTCAAAATCAACTAGGCCATTCTTCTGTAATGAACCATCTATTCTCTCCTTGATCCTCAGCGCTCGATAAGGTGGCGCACCGATTTTGCCGAAATCAAGATCGATATCCGCATGCCGGCCAAAAATGTTCTGATTGGCAGTAACGAGATAGCCTGCCGAAGGCCCGATTATAGAAGGCTTAAGCTCCATATCAGAAAAGCCCGCCCAGCGAGAGGACGACAGGCTTCCGTCAAGCGGCAGGCGCGGGTTTTGCGCAAGATCCCGCTTTGGCACCAGTCCGGCATAAGCGTAGGCAATATTGCCCTCTACATCGCCTAGCACTAAGTTCACACCGGGTAGACTGATCGTCTTAATGGCTTTGACCGCATCGCTTACGTTTTTGGCTTTGGCAAGGTTTACGAATCCAGCGCTTAGACCGGTGTGTTCCTCAACGTGAAAGCCGGTCCACTGGACGGCAAAGAGGTCACCCTTATTGATCCATTTATCGTATTTGCGGTCGATCACAGGCCCGAACATGCTGACCTTGTGCACTTCGTCAGTGCATTTACCCTTTTTATTGACACAAAATCGCTGTGGCCAGTCTACAAAAGGAACTCGAACGTTGTCGACGATATAGGAGTTCATATCGTTCTTATCCGTTGATAGCAAAACAGCATCTTGCGTATTGAGCAAGGCCGCCGTCACTCCCCACGCTATATGCTTGGTTGAGCCAATAATAATACCTGGCAGCCCCGTCACGCTTGCGCCAGTTACGAAATACTGCCCTGCGCTGAGTGTTGCCAAATAGAAATTGGAGGGCCAGGCGTGAAGGAGATGCGGATCATTCATGACCATGGCATAACCATCTTTAGACTTGCTCGCATCGACGGCCCACGCATTTGAACCGCCGCCACCTACCTGCACCATATCTTCATGCTCGATTTTAGCAGCCTTATGGCGGTGAGATTTCGCTTTGCTTAAATAGGCCGGAAGCTTTGGCTTTTCCTCTTGTGCGACTTTCTCTTGTCCGCCAATAATAGCGCTTCTTCGGTCATCCATGGTGGCAAGCATTTCCATCTTTGCCTCATGAGACCAATCTGAGCGCATGATTTTAAGACGCGTAATCTCGGCGAAAAGATCAGCCGCCAACTGCCAAGATTGAAGGCGGGCAATCGCGATGACGTCTCGTTTAGTATATGGTTCAAATTGAATGCCCAATAAAAAGTGCTCCGCCGTGCGACCCCGGAATTTAGCCCCATCATTTACACCCTTTACGTAGCTATCCAACAACTGATTTTCTTCTGGCGACAAGCGAGCAAGCTGCTCATCAAGCCGATAGGTCAATATTCTCAGCTTGCGATCGAAAACAAGGCCGCGCTCACCAAACAATTCTCCCACTCGTCCCAAAGCAGCATGCCTCATCAGGTCAATCTGAAACAAGCGATCGCGCGCGTGCATAAAGCCAAGACCATACATGAGCTGATCGATGGTATCGGCCTTGATAAAAGGCACCCCATAGTTGTCAATGGCGACATGGACATTTCCAGCGTCGCCATGCATCTTGGACAATTTGGTCAGCGATGGTGGCTTAAATATAAAAAATGGATTGCAGCCGTTTAAGAAAACAATTAAAGCGGCCAAAACAAATCTAATCATCTATTCCACCCCTTGTCTGCTCTTCGTCATTTATTCCCATTCGATGGTTCCGGGCGGCTTTTGGGTGATGTCGTACAGCACCCGACTAATACCAGCCACCTCGTTGGTGATTCGGCTCGACATGATGGCTAAAATTTCATACGGCAACTTGCACCAATCGGCCGTCATGGCATCAACGCTCTCGACGCAGCGAATAACAATGGTCTCTCCGTACGATCGCGCATCACCCATGACGCCAACACTCTGCACGGGCAATAATATGGCAAACCATTGCCATAAGTTCTTTGGCGCATGTCCTTCCGAAATGGCTCGCTCTATTTCCTCACGAACAATAAGGTCGGCTTTGCGTAAAAGATCCGTGCGCTCTCTTGTGACCTCACCTGGAAGGCGAACGGCAAGCCCCGGACCTGGAAACGGCTGCCTCATGAGTACATTGCTAGCAATTCCCAGCAAAGCACCGAGCTTTCTGACCTCATCCTTAAACAGATCGCGCAACGGTTCTAACAACCGCAGATTCATACGTTGTGGCAGACCGCCCACATTGTGATGGCTTTTGATTACGTGGGATGGGCCATGGTTTTTGCACTCCGATTCAATGACGTCGGGATACAGCGTCCCTTGTCCAAGAAATTCGATGCCCGAAAATCGCTTCGCTTCTCTTTCAAATACTTCGATGAAGGTATGCCCAATAGTTTTGCGCTTTAGTTCGGGATCGCTTATGCCAGCGAGAGCCGCCATAAACTGCTCGCGCGCATCCACAATGTGGACATCCATTTTAAGCATGGTGCCAAACATATGCTCGACTTCTTCGATCTCACCTTCGCGATGCAGGCCGTGATTAACATAGACGCAATGAAGCCGGTCCTTAATCGCCTGATGAATGAGAACCGCCGCCACGGTGGAATCAACCCCGCCCGATAGACCCATTATGACGTGAGCATCCGCAACCGTCGCTTTGATTTCTGCTAACTTGGCGTCGAGAATGCTCTTGAGTTCGAAATTGGCCTTTAAGTTTGCGATGTTAAACAGAAAATTCTTAAGGATGCGATCGCCATGCTCTGTGTGGCTGACTTCTGGGTGAAACTGGACACCAAACATTGATTTTGCAGGCCAAACAATAGCCGCATGTGGACAAGTTTCGCTTGCGGCCACAGTCAGAAACTCGGTATGGGCAATGTCCACTTGATCCGTATGGGACATCCACACATTGAGAGGCCCTGGTATGCCATCGAACAGCAAGGAGCCTTTATGAATGTCGATTTCGCGCTTGCCAAATTCACGCGAGGAGCTTCGCGTGACTACACCGCCAAAATGATGGACGAGAAGTTGCATGCCATAACAAATGCCAAGAACCGGTAAATTAAGATCAAGCAGCCTCATATCCATGGACAACGGCTTGTCGCTTAAAAAGGATTCCGGACCACCCGAAAGAATCAGCGCTTTCGGCAGATTGTCACGAAGCTTGTCCGCATCCACCGATGCAGGCAAGATTTTTGCGACTACGCCAAGCTCGCGAATTCGGCGCGCGATTAACATGGTGGTTTGCGACCCAAAGTCGATGACGGCTACATAGTTTTGGTTATTCACGAGCGCTTTCTACCCCTTAGAGGAACATCGCCCGCAAAGTAGCCAGCGCCACTCAAAATGCCAATACGGGATGTCCTCTCTAGAAAAGGGCGATTGCGTATACCAATTTTTTCCAGCAAATACAGGGATTAGAACAATTTTTGGGGGACTGTTCGCTGACCAATGTCATTTTGAGTTAAGAGGGCAATTTTTATGTCTCCCCGCGGCGGAGTCCGCGGGGTCCAGCGTAATGCCATTTCAATGGATCCCGCGGACTACGCCGCGGGATGACACAATTGCGAGAGCAGTCTTTTTCTTCGGAGGGTTCATGGCCAAAGTCCAGGTGATCGACGGTGTTGCCCTGGCATCGCAGCTAACCGACCAGCTTAAGCAAGAAATCGCCAGCTGTAAGGCGGATAGGCCCCCTGGTCTGGCCACGGTATTGGTGGGTAACAATGAGGCGAGTGCCATCTATGTCAGCAACAAGAGAAAAAGGGCCAAAGAAGTTGGCATCAACAGCATCCATCATCAGTTGCCGGAATCGTGCTCGCAAGCTGAGCTTTTACAGTTGATAAGCGAGCTCAACAACGGTTCCGCTGTCGACGCTATCCTGGTGCAGTTGCCATTGCCTAAGACCATCACGGAAAAAGTTATCATCGAGGCCATCGATCCCAAAAAGGACTGCGATGGCTTTCATCCTCTAAACCTTGGCTTTCTGGTACGCGAGGAGCCACAAATAGTTGCCTGCACGCCACTCGCGATCATGCACATTATCAAGTCGGTGAATTACGATCTAAAGGGCAAACACGCTGTCGTGGTTGGCCGAAGTAATATCGTCGGCAAACCAACAGCGCTCTTGCTCCTAAAGCATGACGCAACGGTCACCGTTTGCCACAAAGAAACCATTGACCTGGCCCACTTTACGCGCCAAGCTGATCTATTGATTGTGGCTGCCGGTCGGCCTCATCTAATCAATCGCCATCACGTAAAGCCAGGAGCCTTCGTGATCGATGTCGGTATTAATCGTGATGAGCACAATCGCATTTGCGGCGATGTGGATTTTAACGACGTCGCGGATGTGGCATCCTTCATTACGCCAGTGCCGGGCGGTGTGGGACCGCTCACTATTGCCATGCTGCTGAGCAATACCGTCAAGAGCTATAAGCGCGCGGTATCGCCATGAGCAACAAAACGGCGCTTTACGATGACCATGTGGCTTTGAAAGCCCACATGGTGTTGTTTTCAAACACCTGGCTACCTGTCCGCTATAACAGCGAAAAGGACGAACATCGAGCAGTAAGAGAAGCAGTCGGTATATTCGATGTCAGCCACATGGGAGAATTTCTGATTCGAGGCGACGGTGCACTCCCATTTCTACAACGGCTTCTCACCAACAACGTCGCCAAGCTCGCACTCAATCATGCACAATATACCCTTATGTTGAATGACATGGGCGGCATCATCGACGACCTCATCCTTTATCGACTAGGCCTTCACGATTTTCTCTTGTGTGTAAATGCCAACAACGTCGACAAAGACTTTAGACACATTCAACAACAGATGACGTCAGCCACCAACTTAAAGATAGCAAACCATTCCGATCGCTATTCCCAGATCGCTGTTCAGGGAAGAAACGCCGCATCGCTATTAAGGCGACTTACCGACGACAACTTACCCGAGCGATTTTGTGTTTCCGAATTGAGTCTATTGGGCATAAAGGCTATCGTTTCTCGCACTGGCTATACTGGCGAAGATGGCTTTGAAATACTAGTGGACAATCAAGATGCCCCATCGCTTTGGCGTTCGCTTTTGCAGCACGGCGGTGACCTTGCGCTCAAGCCCTGTGGTCTAGCGGCAAGAGACTCGTTGCGCCTAGAAGCCGGTCTTTTGCTCCATGGTCAAGATATCGATGAGACCACCACACCCGATGAGGCTCGGCTCAGGTTCGCAGTCGACATGAGCAAAGATGACTTCGTCGGCAAACTTGCGCTCGACGCAAAACTCCGTGATGTCTTGCCAAAGAAACTCTTTGGCTTTCGTCTCTCTGAAAAAGGTATTGCGCGCCATGGCTTCACGATACTCGATGGTGACATGCAACCAATTGGCGTCGTCACTTCTGGAACTCTGCTTCCTGATGCGGATTTTGCCATCGGTCTTTGCTACATATCAGCGCCTGACGTCCATATCGGACAGCAAGTGTTGATCGACATTCGCGGCCGCATGGTTAAAGCTTCACTAAAAAAGCCACGTTTTCTTTAAAAGGAACAAGATATGAACAAGCAACCACCGGTTGACCGCGTGTTTTCCACCGAACATGAATGGATCAAGACTGAAGGCAGCGATGCTATTTTGGGCATCAGCGACCACGCCCAGTCATCGCTTGGCGACGTGGTTTATGTTGAGCTACCCGAAGTGGGCAGTGTGATTAGCCGAGGCAGCGCCATCGGAGTGGTGGAAAGCGTTAAGGCGGTCAGCGACATCTTCGCTCCCATTAGTGGTCGCGTAAAAGCCGTCAATATCGCTGTCATCGATCATCCAGAAAAAATCAATCAAGACCCCTACGGCGAAGGCTGGCTCATCGTCATCGAGCCCGCCAACCAATCCGAACAGCAATCGCTACTAACGTCTGAGCAATATCTCGAACTACTGCAAAAAGAAGCAAAGAACCACTGATCAAAGCTCACGCCTATTCATGACTTCTTTGATCTTAAAATTTGATTGTCGTCCAAGTGAAGTAGCTCGTTGGACTTGGTTTTACTTGTAATTGCCCACTAAGAGATTCTAACAATTGAAGAGCACGATAGGATGCTGTGCGTTTAGCCTCATCTAAAGCCGTCAATATCTGATCCTCAGTCAGCAAGATTGGATATGAGCTCATGGGATTGATATAACCATGCCAATATAGATACAATTCGCTATGTTGTACATATTTAAGAATAACCTCCATGCTTTCCCGCTGATCGTTCCTCGCAGCAGCGATTAGAGAGTTACCCAATAACTCTGTTAGGTTATACGTAGTCTTATTATCAATGGCATGCATGATTATCTTTTTGAGCTCTTGGAGATTGCCATTTCTAGCAGCTTCTTCCATTGAATGACAATCTGCGGCGATAACTGCATTGATTATGATGAGGTTTATAAAAATAACAGAAATAATGACTCTCATTCTGAATCTCCTGAAAGATCAACTTTAACTTTTGATCCGACCGCGAATAGCCGGCCTATTTAAGGGAGGAGCAAATCAAATATAATCAAAGCGGACCAGCAAGACTATGCTCTACGAATCGCGGTGACGCTGTAAGTACTTCCATACTCCGCATTTGTCATTCCCGCGAAAGCGGGAATCCAGACGCTATGCCTGTGCGTCTAGATTCCCGCTTCCGTATTAATAATAGATCCGCCCAAGGTCGCTATTAGCGTTGCACGTCTGACAGCTCCTAGCATCACCATCGGCGTCATAGCACGATTGGCATAACGCATGGTGATTACACGAAGCAAACCGAGCTGATTTTCTTCCGCAATGTTGAACAAGTACTTCAATCCCCAACAGCATGCGCATCCCAAACTCGCTTTTAAAAAGGTTTGGTATGTAACGCATTGCGTTATGAGTTGTCCTTCGTAACCGCCAGCCTCTTTCGGAGCTTCAAGAAGTTCCACGCCAGAACCGCCCGCTCTTAGGTTAGCACCAAGCACCCTAAAAGCGCCCGTTATATCCTTTTGCCCGAAATGACGCGCAAGAATTTCATGAAAAAAAGCATTGCCCAAGGAAAGGACTTATAATCATATTATAATCCGTAATTCCTTGGGGGGAAATTTCATGAAACTTGCAACACGATGTATTTTATCCGCATTTCTCCTTTGCTCACTCTTGGGCAATTCAGCGCCTGTGGGTAGTTTCCAAGAAATTGCTGGCTCGCCATTTGCCGCAGGTGCGGCTCCTGCTTCTTTGGCATATTCGCCCATAGTATCGGGAAATTTATTCTCGGCCGTGCCTAATTTTTCTGACAATACGGTGTCCGTTTACCAGGTTGATCAAAATTCTGGCGCCTTTAGTCAGGTTGCTGGTTCACCTTTCGGTACAGGAGCCGAACCTGCTTGGTTAGCCTTCTCACCGGTGGTGGCGGGTAACTTATTTTCAGCGATCGTGAATTTTAATGACAATACCGTCTCTGTATATAATGTGAACCAGACTTCAGGCGCATTTACACCTGTGGCGAATTCGCCCTTTGCCACCGGATCGGCGCCCTATACAGTAGCCTTTTCTCCTGTGGTGTCGGGAAATTTGTTCGCTGCCGTGCCAAATTCTGATGGCCAGAACGTTTCGGTTTATCAGGTTGATCAATCGACGGGCGCGTTTACACCGGTACCCGGTTCGCCTTTTGCTACAGGAAACGGGCCCTATACGGTGGTCTTTACACCATTGGTATCGGGGAATTTGTTTGCTGCTATTACGAACTACGTTGATAATACCGTTTCCGTATATTCGGTTAATCAGACTACTGGAGCATTCACGGAAATTGCCGGTTCGCCTTTTGCAACAGGAGCTGGTCCATATGGAATAGCTTACTCGCCAGTTGTTGGAGGAAACTTATTTGCCGCCATTGTTAACAATACCGATAACACTGCTTCAGTCTACCAGGTTAATCAGACTACGGGCGCATTTACACCAGTAGCTGGTTCTCCCTTTGTAACTGGAGCCGCTCCCAACGAAATAGCATTTTCTCCGGTAGCCTCGGGAAATTTATTTGCGGCAGCCGTAAACTTCAATAGTAATAATGTGTCTGTCTATGTGGTGGACCAGACTACGGGTGCATTTACAGAAGTCAGCGGCTCTCCCTTTGCCTCGGGTACTCAACCTGATGGAATAGCATTCTCCCCCCTTCTAACCGGAGGCCTATTTGCCGCTACAGGTAATTTTGGTAGCAATAACGCGTCGGTATATCAGGTAACCTTGGCCTCCGCAGTACCGCCAGGCATCAGCAAGTCTTTCAGTCCAAATCCTGTTGTTACCGGTGGACTATCAACCCTTACAATTAATTTGACCAATGGAGATCCAACGTCGGCGACCACTCTAAGCGCACCATTTACCGACAACTTGCCAGTTGGATTAACCGTTGCAGGGGCAGCCAACACTACCTGCGTCTCGGGGATCGTCAGCACCACTTCTACATCGGTAACCCTATCAATGGGAACCATTCTGCCAGCTAATAGTTCCTGTATCATTACTGTGCTAGTGACTAGCTCTGAAGTTGGCAATTATCTCAATACTATTTCTGAGGGAGCCTTGCAAACAACTCCTAACGGAAACAACCCCTCTCCCGCTACTGCAACCTTAACTGTGGGCGGACCGAGTTTGCGTAAGTCATTTAGTCCGCGAGAAGTTTGCGTATGTGGAAAATCACTGCTTACTATCACCTTGTCCAATCCATTTCCCACTGCAGCACAACTAACAGCACCACTTGTCGACAGACTGCCTCTTCATCTGGCTACACATGGGATTGCATCCAATACCTGCGGCGGATCGTTGATAGTTCGAGGCTCGAGCATTACCTTGTCAAACGGTTCGATCCCCGCCCTTGGCTCCTGCGCGTTGAGCGTAAAAGTAGGTACTAATTATGCCGGACGATATACGAACACTTTGCCTGTGGGGGCTTTACAAACTACGCAGGGCAGCAATCTACTACCCGCGTCCGCTACTTTGGAAGTTTGCGAGCACTTAGATTAACCAAGCTACACATCGCCTGCTGCTGATTTTGATAGCTTATCGCTTGCCCATCTTCCCCGCATTTGAGGCGGGCTTTCTTAACAGCGTCAATAAAGAAATCTATTAGCGATCTTGCCACGAACGCTTTGCTCATAGCTGGCGTTCGTGGCATCCGTTGCATTACAGGCTTTTTGTGCGCAAATATTTTGATAGTCTGCGCTAAAAAACGCTTTTAGGAAGTACAAAGCCCAATTTCTTTTAATGGCGGCCTAGGAACTGTGCGTCCATCGTTTGGTCAAGTCAGTATTCGCTTCATCGCACTAAGACAGAATCCGATTTCATCTTTGTGTGCCAATAGTCAACAATTTCGGACACACGATTATTATATTGGTCGAGAATATGGTTTCGATCGTCTTGTTGCCAGTCCTGCAGAAGGTCAAGTAAGGCCTGAGCGTAAAAAGTAATGACCAGGCTGAGCCCAATTCCTCCCTGAGGAGAGCCGTTTCCTGAAGCATCGCCAAGTGTAATAATATTGCGTCCCGATGAAAATCGACTAGCCTTCGAAGGGACTATTTCTATTATTTTCTGGCCTTCTATCTTTCGAACAATTTCTAGCTTTTCCGACGGGAGATCTGGAGCAAAGTAGCCTAATCGGGTAATCGCGTGAGCAATAAGCGTGACGGCATTTCGCTTTAAGCATGCCTCTAAATGCTCATCTGAGCGAGCAAGACCATTGAGAAACAGCTCAGAGGGCCGAGCATTAAAAATGCCAAAGGTTCTGATTATTGTTTTGCCTCCTTGATCAAAAACCGTCATAAAATTATTTTTTATTGAATATGTTTCAATGGGTTTCAAAGAAACAGAACCAGAGCACCAATACTGTGTATCAAGAATCGGTTTCATTTGAATACCAATACGGTTGCGATTCTCGCTATGAGCTCCTTCTGCAATCACAATCAAGTCTGGTGTCAATCTCACGAATTCAGAGCTTTTTTCTTCGCCGTGACGAAAAATTTCTATGGTATGCAAAGAGTCATCATTGGGAGTTTCGGAAACGACACTTGTGCCGTGAATAAGTTTAACCCTCTGATCTGTTACCAAAGCCTCTGCGATTTCATGTTGGAGTTCGGCTAAATTAACAACATCAAAGCCAACTTGGGGATTTAAAAGAATGCTTGAGATCTTGCCGTGATAATCAAACACTGTAGGAATGGGAAGAGGTTCCCTAAGAAAGGAAATCGGCTTACGGTTTGGTTGTGCTAAATGAAAGTAAAATTTGGACAGGGACTGTATTATGCTCCTAAAGGTTTGATCAAGACCTAAATTTGTCAACATTGGCCAGCTCTCCGGAAAAAAATTGACCATATTAAATCTGCTAAATTTAGGCCTCTTTTCTACGATGACAACGTGATCATGTTGGTTAGATTTTAAAATGGCTCGCGCCGCAATCAGGCCTGCGGGTCCTGCACCTAAAATCACTGCAACGCGTCCGTCAAGCTTTAATTGCTCTTTTGAAAAAGGCACCTCCCACTCAATTTGAGCGGCGAAGATATTCGAAATGAAAATAATTGATACAAAAAATGAAAAAAGAGAGATTCGGCGCATATGAAAGTCTCCAAAAACATTTTGCAAAGATTGAACAGTAACTGCGGTGGACCCAATTGGCTAGACAGATCTGAGCGAAATTTAAGTTAAATTCTGTAAACTTCAATTGGCCTTTTATAACCCAAAGCTTGATGAAGCCTTTGTGTATTGTAATATGTGAAGTATTTTTCTAAATTGCAATAGGCACCTGTAACAGTTTCGTAATTTGTTATATAAACAGCTGTGCATTTCGGTACCGGGTCAGAGGGGGATTCACTCCCCCGACTGCCCACAGAACCGTGCGTACGGGTCCGTACACGGCTCGTCATACAAAGCAAACCCATCGTCTCAGGTCAAAAACCAATGATGGTGTCTTTCCTCAGATTTTGTTTTAAGACCCATTCGCTCGATAAACCATCGGTTGGGCCAAGCTCTTTCCCCCGCTTTCGTATGGGATAGAGCCCAGCGTGATCTGTTGGAATAGACCGTAGTGCTGACCAATTTCTTGGGAATTCCTAGTGTCATTAGTTTATTGTAGAGATGGGCCTGCGCTTTCGTTGGTCAACCAAGCGAGCTCTTAATCGTCGCCGCACATGGGCTCAGCTTGTCAGTAACTTAAAGCTTTAAACAAGAGGAAAAGAGCAAAGGGATACTATTTTTTTGTCCTCACCAGACGGAAGCCGAGATTGTGGCCGTGGTCGCCCGGCGATCCGTAGTTGCGATAAGCCGAACGGCAGCTCTGCGCATCGTTGTAGAAGCCGCCGCCACGAATAACGCGCCAGGAGCCCGACGTAGGACCCTTGGGATCTAAACCTTCTGAGCCAATATAGTCTTTA
>Ga0070734_10002312_pt1 | contig 23623 bp, 23 predicted proteins | sample Coa_R1_8_FD_66444 | JGI IMG/M metagenome (GOLD analysis project Ga0070734, IMG submission 66444) | Surface soil microbial communities from Centralia Pennsylvania, which are recovering from an underground coalmine fire - Coalmine... | ecosystem: Environmental > Terrestrial > Soil > Unclassified ...
TCTGCCAGCCCGTCGCCTTTCCGAGCGCCTCCGAGAGCCGGGCAAAATCCGGAATTTGATCGGAAACGAGACCGAGGCGCGCGAGCCCGTCGAGGAACTCCTCGCAGGCTCGTCCCGGCAGAATCTTGGCTTGTCTCTCGTAAAGCGCGCGCCAGATTTCATGCTCGGCCGCGCTGTACCGTTCCCAGTGCTGGTCGATGGTGAAGTCTGGCCGGATCTCCGGATGCTTCAATCGAAGCGATTCGAACGATGGCATGCCGGAGTCTGTGACTGCGCCGGCCCCGCTGTAAAGCACTCGATCGGAGGCATTGTTTATTGCCGGCTGCGAGCCCCGGCGGCACCTCTGTTGCGGCCTATCCGCCGAAATGGCAAGCCCATTTCCATGGCTTGCCTGTAGAACCCTTCTTTCAGGGAAATCGGGTCATTATCGAATCCCCGGACAGAGGCAACTGGCACGTGAACGTATTCACTTCTCCGGACTTTGATTCACACGAAACCGTCGCGTTCTTTCACGACGGGAAGTCTCGCCTGAGGGCAATCATTGCCGTGCATTCGACGGCCCTCGGCCCCTCCTGTGGCGGCACGCGCATGTACCCGTATGCAGATGCAGACGCGGCGCTCACCGATGCGCTGAGGCTGTCCCGCGGCATGAGCTACAAGAGTGCGATCGCCGATCTGCCGCTCGGCGGCGGCAAGGCCGTCATCATCGGCGACCCCGATCGGGACAAGTCAGACGCGCTGTTCCTGGCCTTTGCGGAAGCTATCAACACTCTTGGTGGCCGATACATCACGGCGATGGATGTCGGAATGGCGCCGAAAGATATGCCGATCATCGCGCGGGGTACGCAGCATATTGCGGGCTACGATCAGCCGGGTAGGCCGGGCGGAAACTCCGGCCCCGCGACCGCACTTGGCGTTTTCACCGGGCTCAAGGCTGCGGTCAAACACAGGCTGGGTCAGGACACGACCAAAGGCCTGACTGTTGCAATCCAAGGCCTCGGCAAGGTGGGCATGGATCTCGCGCGCCGGCTTGCAGGAGAAGGCGCAAAGCTGATCGTCGCGGACGTGAATACGCGTGCGGTCGACGAGGCGGTGCAAAGCCTCGGTGCGACGGCCGTCAGGACGGAGGAGATTGTCAGCGCCGATTGCGATGTCCTCTCGCCGAATGCCCTGGGCGCCGTTCTCAACGATGAATCGATCCCGCGGCTCAAGGCGCGCGTCATTGCGGGGGCCGCAAACAACCAGCTGGCGCGCAACGCTCACGGTGCGGCGCTGATGCAACGCGGTATTCTCTACGCACCGGACTATGTCATCAATGGTGGCGGCATCATCTGTGTGGCGGGACAGATCTTCAATTGGAACGATCGCGAAATCGAGCGAAGGGTTCTTGGTATCGGACCGACTCTATCGGCGATCTTTGCGCGCGCGCACCAACAAGGGAAACCGACGAACGTGGTTTCCGATGAAATGGCACGCGAGCGGATGGCGCGCGGCGCGTCTCCGTCCGTCCGCGCCGCCGAATGAATGAATCCGTCGCCCCACTTGCGTCCGCTTTGTCTCAGCTCGAATAGGCACTTTCGGAGTTCTGGCCATGCGCAACAGGGTTGAGCTCTGCCTTCATATACCGCAGCCAAATCGGCGTCCGGGCGACGCAGCGGATTTCAGCAACCTTTCCATTCCGGAGGCGGGGAGCGTCGAGCGGCCTCCCAGCGATGCAAAGGCACAGGATCTGAGGCACCTGGCATTTTCGCTGGTGCGCGTGCTCGACAAGCAAGGCCGCGCCGTCGGCGGCTGGAATCCAAGGCTCGACGCGGAAACGTTGCGCAAGGGTTTGCGTGCGATGATGCTCACGCGCGCCTATGACGATCGCCTGTATCGAGCACAACGCCAGGGCAAGACCTCCTTCTACATGAAGTCCACAGGAGAGGAGGCAACGAGCGTCGCTTATGCCTTTGCGCTCGATAAGGAAGACATGTGCTTTCCCGCCTATCGCCAGCAGGGTCTCCTGATTGCGCGCGGCTATCCCCTGTTCGAGATGATGTGCCAGGTCTATTCCAACGCTCGCGACCCGCTGAAAGGCCGCCAACTGCCGATCATGTATTCGAGCCGCGAGCACGGCTTCTTCACAATTTCCGGAAATCTCGGCACGCAATTTCCTCAGGCCGTCGGTTGGGCGATGGCGTCGGCTTACAAGCACGGTGACCGGATCGCAGCAACCTGGATCGGCGAAGGCACGACCGCGGAAGGCGATTTCCACCACGCGCTCAATTTCGCCTCGGTGTTCCGCGCGCCGGTGATCCTCAACGTGGTCAACAACCAATGGGCCATATCGAGCTTTCAAGGCATTGCGGGCGGCGACGAATCAACGTTCGCCTCAAGGGCCATCGGCTACGGCCTGCCGGGCATTCGCGTCGACGGCAATGATTTCCTCGCCGTCTATGCCGTGGCGAATTGGGCTGCAGAGCGCGCGCGCGCCAACAAGGGCGCAACCCTGGTCGAGCTCTATACCTACCGAGGCGAAGGCCACTCGACGAGCGATGATCCCAGCCGGTACCGCCCAACCGACGAGTGGAAGCTCTGGCCGCTTGGCGATCCGATTGAACGGCTCAAACAGCATCTGATCGGCTTGGGCGAATGGTCGGATGAAAGACACGACGCGCTCGGCAAGGAGTTGGCAGAGCTTGTTCGGCAGACACAGCGAGAGGCCGAGTCGATCGGCACGCTGCAGGGCGGCTCGCCTCCGCCGCTCAACACGATGTTTGAGGATGTCTTCAAGGAGATGCCGTGGCATCTCCGCCGCCAGCGCCAGGCGACGGGAGTCTGACCATGCCGGCGATGAACATGATCGAGGCGCTCAACTCCGCATTGGATGTCATGCTGGAGCGCAACCCCGACGTCCTCATCTTCGGAGAGGATGTCGGCTATTTCGGTGGCGTTTTCCGGGTGACCGATGGGCTGCAGAAAAAGCACGGCCTGACCCGCTGCTTCGACACGCCGATCGGGGAAGCCGGAATCGTGGCCGTTGCCATCGGAATGGGTGCCTACGGCCTTCGTCCCGTGGTCGAGATTCAGTTCGCGGATTACATCTATCCGGCCTACGACCAGATCGTTTCCGAAGCAGCGCGCATCCGCTACCGCTCTGCTTCGGATTTTCATGTGCCGATGACCATCCGCACGCCCTATGGCGGCGGGATCTTCGGCGGGCAGACACACAGCCAGAGTCCTGAAGCGCTCTTCACCCATGTCGCCGGCATCAAGACCGTCGTGCCGTCCACTCCGTACGATGCAAAGGGGCTGCTCATCAGCGCGATCGAAGACGACGATCCGGTGATCTTTCTCGAACCCAAACGCATCTATAACGGGCCGTTCGACGGACACCACGACAAGCCCGTCCAGCCCTGGTCGAAGCACAATGCGAGTGAGGTACCTCAAGGGCACTACACCGTTTCGCTTGGAAAGGCCGCGGTCGTACGCCCAGGCGAGGTTGTGACTGTTTTGGCTTACGGCACCATGGTGCATGTCGCGCGGGCCGCAGCCGAGGATGCCGGGATCGATGCCGAAATCATCGATCTGAGGACGTTGGTGCCGGTCGATATCGAAACCATCGTGAAGTCGGTGGAGAAGACCGGTCGCTGCGTCGTGGTGCACGAAGCAACGCTGACAAGCGGATTTGGCGCCGAGCTGTGCGCCTTGGTGCAGGAACACTGTTTCTATCATCTCGAGGCGCCGATTGCGCGTGTGGCCGGCTTTGACATGCCCTATCCGCATGCCTTCGAATGGGACTATTTCCCGGGGCCCAAGCGAATCGCGCAGGCTCTGAAAGAGACCGTGGGGGGCTGAGGATGGGCCGCTATGTCTTCAAATTGCCGGACGTTGGGGAGGGTACGGCCGAAGCAGAAATCGTCGCCTGGCACGTCGCCGTCGGCGATCACATCAAGGAAGACCAGCAACTCGTCGACGTGATGACGGACAAGGCAACCGTCGAGATGACCTCTCCGGTGGAAGGCGTCATCGTCTCGCTTCATGGCGAACCCGGCGAAATGGCACCGGTCGGCGCGCCGCTGGTGGAATTCGAAGTCGAAGGCACAGTCTCGCCGCATCCGGTTGCAAAGGCGTCCGTCAACGGGTCCGCTATCGAAGTGGCGAAAGCAAAATCTTCTAAAGCCAAAGAAACGCCGTCGTCATCGCCGCCCGTGGACGCGCCGAAACCGCCCCGGGCAATCGAGCGCCCGGTTGCTGCAGCCGTGATTGGGACGCGGACCTCAGGGGAAAAGCCGCTTGCATCACCGGCGGTGCGCCAGCGCGCGCGCGATCTCGGAATCGAATTGCAATTCGTTCCCGGGTCAGGTGTTGCCGGACGGATCAGCCACGAGGATCTAGACCACTACATCGCTACACGTGGCCAAGGCACCCGGGGCTCGTCCCGGTACCAGCAGCGTGATGGCTCCGAAGAGGTCAAAGTCATTGGGTTGCGCCGGCGCATCGCCGAGCGGATGCAGAACTCGAAACGACGCATCCCCCATTTCGCGTACGTCGAAGAAATCGACATGACCGAGCTCGAAGATCTTCGCGCGCATTTGAATGCGACCAAGAAACCGGAACAGCCGAAATTGAACGTGCTCCCGTTCCTCATGCGGGCTCTCGTGCGTTTGTTACCGGATTTTCCGCAGGTCAACGCCCGGTTCGATGACGAGGCCGGCGTCGTGAGCAGGTTCTCTGCCGTTCACATCGGCATCGCCACGCAGACGGCGAACGGATTGCTCGTTCCTGTGGTGAGGCACGCTGAAGCCCGCGATCTCTGGGATGCGGCGAACGAGGTCGCGCGCGTCGCTGCTCTTGCGCGCGATAACAAAGCTTCCACCGAGGATCTCACCGGCTCGACCATCACGATCACGAGTCTCGGAACATTGGGCGGCGTGGTCACCACACCGGTCATCAACTACCCGGAAGTCGCCATCATCGGTCCCAACGCAATCCTCGAGAGACCCGTGGTACGGAACGGGCAGGTCGTGGTGCGCAAGATGATGAATCTGTCCTCCTCCTTCGATCATCGTGTTGTGGACGGCTACGATGCCGCGCAGTTCATTCAGCAGATGAAACGGATGCTCGAGCATCCGGCGACACTGTTCATGGACTGACGCAATGGCCGATCCGATCAGGACGCAGGTGCTCGTTGTCGGAGGCGGGCCGGGTGGCTATGTGGCCGCAATCCGGGCCAGCCAACTCGGTCTCGACACCGTGCTCATCGAGGTTGACCGGCTTGGCGGCACCTGCCTCATCCGCGGCTGCATTCCCTCGAAGGCTTTGATCCATGTCGCTGGCCAGTTCGAAGCGATGGTGCGTGCCACCGGGCAAGGCGTTCACGGAATTGTTCTCAACGCGCCGCCTTCCATAGCGCTCAGCGAGACCGTCCGCTGGAAAGAGGGTGTCGTCGACAAATTGAATGCAGGGGTCGCGGCACTTCTCAAACGCGCCAAGGTGCGTGTGATCAAGGGCTGGGCCACATTTTCCAACGGCAAGACGTGCTCTGTCGATACCGCTGAAGGGAAACTCGAGGTCACCGCCGAGCACGTCATCCTCGCGAACGGATCGCTTCCGGTCGCGCTGCCGAACATTCCGTTCGGTGGTCCGGTGATCTCCTCGACCGAAGCGCTGATGCTCGATGCTCTGCCCAGGAGGCTCGTAGTCATCGGAGCGGGTTACATCGGTCTCGAGCTCGGGATCGCATTGCGCAAGCTCGGCGCCGAAGTAACGATTGTTGAAGCGCTCGATCGCATTCTGCCGCTTTACGATCCGCCGCTCGTCGAGCCAGTGCGCAGATGGCTCGAGAAGAACGGCGTCACGGTCCATCTGGAGGCAAAAGCACTGTCGGTCGAGAGGATTGGCGATTCAGCCCACCTGATCGCCGAGACGAAGCAGGGTACGAAGCGATTGCCGGCAGACAAAATTCTCGTGACCGTCGGGCGCAGGCCAAACACGCAAGGTTGGGGTCTTGAGTCCATGGCCGTCGATATGGATGGCCGCTTCGTCAAGACCGACGATCAGTGCCGAACCTCGATGCGGAATGTGTGGGCTGTCGGCGACCTCGTCGGCGAGCCCATGCTCGAACACAAGGCCACGAAACAGGGCGAGATGGTGGCCGAGATCATTGCCGGCCATCGTCGCCGGTTTGAGCCCGCTTCCATCCCGGCGGTCTGCTTCACGGAGCCTGAGATCGTCAACGCCGGTTTGCTGCCAAGCGACAAGGCTGCGAAGGATGCTGTGGTCACGCTCTTTCCGTTCAGCGCCAACGGACGCGCACTCAGCATGGATGCGGCCGAAGGTTTTGTGCGTATTGTTTCACGCAAGGACAACCACCGCATTCTTGGCATTCAGGCCGTCGGCGCGCATGTCTCCGAACTGTCAGGGGAATTCTCGCTCGCCCTCGAAATGGGGGCCGTTCTCGAGGATATTGCCGGCACGATCCATGTCCATCCGACGCTCGGCGAAGCCTTCCACGAGGCAGCCTGGCGCGCACTTGGCCAGCCAATCCACATCTGACTTCATTACCGCTCGTCGCTTAGCCGAACCGCTCTATACGATAAAATTCGAGATCGGCGGGCGGGGCATTTCCGGTCGCGATCCTTTCAATCCATTCTGCCGTGACGGCGGCGAGCGTCATGCCGAGGTGCTGGTGCCCGAAGGCATACATCACCTTCGGATGCGATTTCAGCCGCCCGATCGCGGGCAGATAGTCGGGCAAGGTTGGCCGCGGCCCCATCCAGCGATCGGGCTCGCGCGAGAATTCGATGCCGAGTTCATCGATGTGCTGTGCCAGCCTCTTCCACTTGCGCGGGTCGGCGGGCGCGTCGGGATCGCCGAATTCGAGGAAGCTTGTCATGCGCAGGCCGTCGGTGAAGCGCGTGACGATCACCGAACGCGCTTCGAAGACGACGGGAGGCAGTTCGGCAGGCCATGCATGCGTTCGGCTGTGCAGGTGATAGCCGCGCTCGGCGATCAGCGGCGCGCGAACACCCAATTGCCGCATTAGCGGCCCTGACCATGCTCCCGCAGCGATCAGAGCTTCCTCGGCGCGGTATTTCTTGCCTTCCGACGATTCAACTTGCACGCCGGAACCATCAACGGAAATGGAGGTCACGTCCGCCGCAACACGCTCGCCACCACGGGCTCCGAAGGCCTCCGTCAGCCTGTCGCGCACCTCCTGGGGCTGGCTCAGCTGCCCCGTGCCGGTGAATGCGATTCCGTCCACCGGAGAGGTCCGCAGTGCTCCGGAAACACGCGCCAGTTCCGCGTTCGACAGGTCGCGGTACCTTGCCGTTCCGGTGTCCGCACGCTGCCAGAGCCCACGGTAGTGGGTGGCCTCCTGTGCCGACATCCAGACCACGTAATGGCCGCAGGGCGTGACCATTGGCGGGATTCCAGCGAGGGCGAAGAGTCGCTGCCACGCGGCGATCGGTTCTTTGAGGAGCAGCTCCATGCCGCGCTGCCCGCGCCTGACATTCGCGGGCACGGCCGCGGCGACGAAGCGCATCGACCATGGAATCCAGCGCGCAACATCCGTTACGCGAAAGTCGAGCGGCCCACCCCACGCGAAGAGGTGCTGGGGGAAATGCAGAAGGTTGTACGCTGACGGCCAGGGATCGCACTGCTCCGCTCCGATATGACCCGCATTGCCGAAGGAGGCGCCGCGCCGCGGATCGCCGCAGTCGATCAGAATCACATCGAAACCGGCAGCGCGCAGGGCCAGGGCTGACGCCGTGCCGATAATACCGCCGCCGATAACGAGGATGGATTTGACCAAAGCGCTTTCCGCGTCTTGTCTGGGTGCAAGCATCGTATACGATTCCGGCCGCGCGCTTTCCCGGGGTCGCGATGCCGCAGCGGAGCTTGGTCTGGAAAGGCGTTTTTCCCGCCGCCACGACCGAATTCACCGAAGACCTCGCCATTGATTTCGACGCGACGCTTGCCGGTTTTGAGCGCCTGATAGGGGCCGGCATGCACGGTCTCGTGCTCATGGGAACGGTGGGCGAGGGTAACGTGCTCTCGGGTGAAGAGAAGCGCGCGTTGCTCGGGCGCGCGGTGCGCCTTTCCTCCGGTCGCGTGCCCATAATCGCTGGCGTCTCGGAACTGACGACGAGGGAAGCTGCCCGCTTCGCGCACGATGCAGAAGCGATCGGCGCCGATGGCCTGATGGTCCTGCCGGCGATGGTCTATGTGCCCACGGAAGAGGAACTGATTCTGCATTTCCGGGAGATCGCGGGCGCGACCAATCTGCCGATCATGCTCTACAATAATCCGCCGGCTTATCGCGTTGCGATCGGAATCGGAACCATTCGAAGCCTGCTCGATCTTCCCAACATTGTTTGCGTGAAAGAAAGCAGCCCGGACACTGGCCGTTTCACGGACATGGCGAACGCTTTTGGCGACAGGCTGACGTTCTTCGCCGGCCTCGATGACGTCGTGCTCGAAGCGCTCCTGCTTGGCGCCCGCGGTTGGGTGTCGGGACTGGCAGATGCATTTCCGTCCGAATCGCTTGCTCTCTGGAAGGCGATCGAGGTCGGCGATCTCGCTCGCGCACGCACTATCTATCGTTGGTTCATGCCGTTGCTTCATCTCGATGCGGGTCATGATCTCGTGCAGGCGATCAAGCTCGTCCAGGCAACGATGGGGCTGGGCAGCGAAAGGGTTCGCCCGCCGCGCTGGCCACTCACCGGAGCCCGCCGGGACGAGGTGAAGGCCATCGTCCGGGTCGGGCTCGAGAATCGCGCAGAAATCTCAACCTGATGCGCAACGTTTTCTTCTGCATCGATGGCCACACCGCTGGTAACCCGGTGCGACTGGTTGCGGGCGGTGCGCCAATGTTGGAGGGCGCCACAATGAGCGCGCGCCGCGCCGATTTCCTGGAACGCTTCGACTGGATCCGGACCGGCCTTATGTTCGAGCCGCGCGGACACGACATGATGAGCGGCGGCTTTTTATATCCACCGACAGCCGATGAATCCGACGTCGCCATTCTCTTCATCGAAACCAGCGGCTGTTTGCCGATGTGCGGCCACGGCACAATCGGCATCGTCACCTTCGGGCTCGAGAACGGTTTGATCAGACCGCGCACTCACGGCCAACTGAAGATCGACGTGCCGGCCGGCCAGGTTTCCGTTTCCTATCGCGAAGATCATGGCCGCGTCCGCTCCGTCCGGCTCATGAACGTCCCAAGCTACCTCGTGCAGGAAGGGCTCACGATCGACATCCCAAACTTTGGTCCGTTGACCCTCGATATCGCCTATGGCGGCAACTACTACGCCATCATCGAACCGCAGCGCGGCTATGACGGTCTCGACTCGTTTGGCGCCGCGCGCATCCTTGACCTTTCTCCCGTGATACGCCGGGTCGTCCGGGAAAGGGTGGAGCCGGTTCATCCCCTGGATTTGAGCATACGCGGCGTCAGCCATGTGATGTGGACCGATCAGCCCAAAAATCCGTCTGCGCACGGACGCAATGCGGTCTTCTACGGCACGCGGGCCATCGACCGCAGCCCCTGCGGTACGGGTACTTCGGCGCGCATGGCGCAACTCGTTGCAAAAGGCAGGCTGAAACTCGGCGACACGTTCGTACATGAGAGCTACATCGGAAGCCTCTTCACCGGCCGGGTTGAGGGCGAATCCCAGGTGGGAAGTCAGCGCGCGATCATTCCCTCGGTCGAGGGCTCCGCAATTCAGACGGGCATGAGCCAGATCTGGATCGATGACGCGGATCCGTTCGCGAAGGGTTTTCAGGTGATCTGATCGGGCCTGTAGCGGTCGCGTGCGCGGCGTGTTCAAATGAATCGGTAGAACGGGGCGTTATCAATGACGGTTGAAATTCTGCTTGCGGCGCTTGGCGTCATCGGCGTCGCGTTTACCGTCGATCTTGTTCGCATTGCGATTCGCAACAATCAATGGAGGCCTAATCTCGAAGCGGTCGGGCTCGGTGCAATCACCAATTTTTTCGACACTCTGGGTATTGGCTCGTTCGCGCCGTCCACCGCCTGGTTCAAGCTTCGCCGCATGGTGCCAGACGCTGCCATTCCCGCCACCCTGAACGTGGGGCACGCCCTTCCCACGATCGCAGAAGCCCTCATCTTCATCGTCCTCGTACAAATCGATGCCGGGCTTCTTTTGGGTTGCATCGCAGCCGCCGTGCTCGGCTCGCTTATCGGCGCCTCGATCGTCGTGCGCCTGCCGGTGCGCATTGTGCAGGGCGTCGTCGGTGTGGCGCTTCTCATTGCTGCCGGTCTCTACGCGATGACCAATCTCGGCCTCTTTCCGGGCGGCGGTGCTTCATTATCTCTGCCGCCGGCCTACTTCGCGCTCGCACTCGCCATTCATTTTGTCCTCGGTGCGCTGATGACTTTTGGCATCGGGCTTTACGCGCCGTCGCTGATCAGTCTCAGCCTGATGGGCCTTAATCCTGTTGGCGCCTTTCCGATCATGATGGGTGCTTGCGCGTTCCTGATGCCGGTCTCGAGCTTTCGCTTTGTCCGGGCCGAACGCATTGATCTTCGGGTCGCGCTCGGCATGGCAATCGGCGGCGTGCCCGCGGTGTGGTTTGCGGCGAAGATCGTCAAATCCCTGCCGCTTGTCTGGCTCCGCTGGGGCGTTGTCGTTGTCGTGCTCTATGCAGCCTTTTTGCTGCTGCGGGCGGCTGTCGCTGGCCGGGATGAGACGGCGACGCCATCGCCAGCCTCCGCGCGGGCATGAAGCGGCTCCTGATGCTCACGCTCGGACTGGCCATGGCGTTCTTGTCTACTTCCGGTTTCGCCTCGCCATCGGAGGCACTTGCGAGGCTCTTCGCCGACGAGCGCGCGTCGTTTTGGCATGATGATCCCCTGAGCGCGACTTCTGATGGCGTTCATGATTTTGACGACCGGCTGCCTTTGGTCACTCCCGCTGATCAGGCGCGCCGTCTTGCTGAGGACCGGACGTTCCTGGCGCGCCTTTCTGCCGTCGATCGTTCGGCGCTCACGGACCAGGAACAGGTCAGCTTCGATCTTTTTGCCTTCATGGTCGGCGAACGTGTGACCCTGGCGCGCTATCGCGAATGGCGGCTTCCGCTCAATTCGGACAGCGGCTTTCATGTCGACGTCCTTCTGATGCCCGAAACGGCAAGGCCGAAGACTGTCCGCGACTATGAAAATTACATCTCGCGATTGAAAGATGTTCCGCGCTTTTTCCACGACAACATCGCCAACATGAGGATCGGTATTGGGGACGGCTTTACGCTCCCCTCCGAAATTCTCGACGGCGTCTCGAAAGTGATCGCGGGCGAGCAGTACGCGAAGCCGGAGGGCTCTCCTTTCTGGCAGCCTTTTGCAGCTTTCCCAGCGAGCGTCCCGGCAGGCGAGCGCAAACGGCTCACGGACGCGGGCAAACGTGCGATTGCCGATGCCGTGATTCCTGCCTATGCGGATTTCCTCCGTTTCTTCGAAAGCGAATATCGACCGCAAGCACGGAAATCGCTCGGTGCTTCGGCATTGCCCGATGGGCATGCCTACTACGCCGATCTCGTCCGCTACTACACCTCGCTGCCGGACGCGACACCCGAAGCAATTCACAAGCTGGGGCTAAGTGAGGTCGAACGCATCCACGCCGAAATGCTCGGCGTGATGCACGAAACCGGGTTCAAAGGCGGCTTCGCGGATTTTCTGACATTCCTGCGCCGCGATCCGCAGTCCTATGCGAAGACACCAGACGAACTGCTGAAGGATGCCGCTTACACGGCAAAACAGATTGATGAGCGTCTGCCGCGATTTTTCGGTCACCTGCCACGCATGACCTATGGCGTCGATCCCGTGCCGGCCGCGCTGGCCCCCAATTACACCTCCGGCCGCTACAACCCCGGGCCCATCGGCGGCGCTGGCCAGTATTGGGTGAACACTTATGCTCTCAATATGCGCCCGCTCTACATGCTCACGGCGCTCACGCTTCATGAGGCCGTACCGGGACATCACCTTCAGATTTCGCTTGCCCGCGAAATGACCGGACTACCGGCCTTCCGCCTGAGCTTCTATCCGAATGCCTTTGGCGAAGGCTGGGCGCTTTATTCCGAGAAGCTCGGGATCGAGATGGGGATGTATCACACGCCTTACGAAAATTTCGGGCGGCTCGCCTACGAGATGTGGCGTGCGTGTCGGCTGGTGGTCGATACCGGCATTCACGACATGGGCTGGAGCCGCCAGCAGGCCGTGGACTTTCTTTCGGCCAACACCTCACTCTCGGCCCAGGAAATCGGGACCGAAGTCGATCGCTACATTGCCTGGCCGGGGCAGGCGCTCGCCTACAAGATCGGCGAACTCAAAATCCTCGAACTCCGGCATCGCGCTGAAAACGAACTGGGTCCCAGCTTCGACTTGCGCGATTTCCACGACGCGGTGCTGGCAAATGGCGGGATCACGCTTCCCGCGCTCGAGGCCCGGATAAACGCCTTTATCGCTGCCGCGAAAAAGCATTAGTCCAGAGGTGGTGTCAGTCGCGGCCCTTGGCGCGATCTTTCTTTGGCTGCGGCATTTTCTTGTGAGAACGCCGTTCCACGGGCGCGCCAATGGTGTGTCCCGCGCCTGAAAAAGATGGCGGATCGCTGGCTGGAAACGAGTCTTCGGACTGCTGTTCGACGCTTTTCGGCGGGTGGTGGGTCACCCCGTCCGCCTGCCTTTTGGGCTGTGCCATACTGGACTCCGCGACTCTTGCCTTATGTAAACGGCTGGCATTCCGGGGAGTTGCGCGGGGGCCTGCGGACACTCTTTTTCCCTGCGCCACACACACTATATCTCGCGCCTGACCTTCACACTTCCCCCATGGAGAACCTGCCTTGCTGGAATTGAGACCGTATTCGAAATTGGGCGGGCGTGACCGCGACTGGCTGTCGACGCGCCATCACTTTGCATTCGACGACTATTTCGATCCGGCTCGTGTCAGCTGGGGAAGTCTGCGTGTCTGGAATGACGACGAGATCGCGCCCGGAACGGGTTTCCCGCCGCATCCGCACGCCAACATGGAAATCGTGACCTATGTCCTTGAGGGTGCCGTTTCACACAAGGACAGCCTTGGCAATGAAGGCAAGACGCTGGCCGGTGATGTTCAGGTCATGAGTGCCGGCACGGGAATTCGCCATGCCGAATACAATCTCGAAAAATCCAAGACACACCTCTTCCAGATCTGGATCGTTCCTTCTCGGGAGGGCGGCGCGCCGTCATGGGGCACGAAGCCCTTTCCCAAATCCGACCGCTCGGGACGCTTCATCGTGCTCGCAAGCGGCTTCGGAGAAAAGGAGTCTCTCCCCATCAGCGCGCAAGCACGTGTTCTCGGCGCCACACTCGAGCAGGGCCAATCACTTTTGCTCGAACTCGACGGTATGCGTCACGCCTACCTCGTACCTGCCCGAGGCGAAATCGCGGTGAACGGCGTTGAGGCGGGAGCACGCGACGGTGTCGCCATCATGGACGAAAGCAGGCTCGAGATCGTTGCGCAGTCGGATGCGGAGCTTGTACTGGTCGAGACGGCAGATTAGGCATATCCGCAAATTTGGCTGAGGATTATTGGGTTCTGCGATTACATGACCGCGGACTCGGTCGGCGCCGCAGACGTTGGAGGCTCTTTTGCTTTTGAATACCAGGAGGATCGTCGAATCCGCCGAGAACTCCGGAAGGATGATCCGGCACAATGTCGGCCGGCTTGTGCATCGCCGGCCACCGCGGCCGCTTTTCATCAACGCGGGCGCGATTGCTGTAGGCGCTCTTGCGATCGGCGCTTTGGCCATAGGAACGATCGCGATCTTCCGTCTTGCGATCGCAAGGCTCGCGGTCGCACGCGGCGAGGTGCGCGATCTCTCGATTGAGAACCTCCATGTTCGCCGGCTGAGTGTGGCAGCAAAGGAAGGCGAAGCGTATAATCCCTACGAGCCGGATGCCGCCGAGCGCCTGTGAACATGCCGGACCCGAGCGAACCGAAAACGAAGCCCGCACGGCGCTACTGGACGCCTTGGCACATCGCCGCGGTGGTTCTCGCGTTCGTGGTCGCCATCCTCATCTTCCGCTTCACGGGTGATGCCGATGTCGTCCTCGCCGTCGGGACCGGGGCCGGCGTGGGTGTCATCGCCTGGCTGCTTGCGCACTTCCATTTGAGTGTGCCGCGCGATCTCTGAAAGCACGCGGGAAGCGGGGGAGTATGGCTCCGAAAAGTCGAGGGGCGATCGCGATCGGGGCTTGGGCGTCACTTCTCGTAGTGCCAGCGCGGGCCGAAGACATCCTTTCATCGCTGAAGGCCGGACTGACGGTCGCGCAAGTGCATGCGCTCGCGCCCGCCGCGGTGGCCGGTTCCCATGAACGACTTTCCTCAAGAGCTTCCGAAGAGTTGCGCGTCCCCTCGATCTGGATTGCCGGCAGTCGCTTCGAGGGTTTGTTCTACTTCCGGGATAATTCCCTTGTGGAAGTCCGGCTCCGCGCCCTCGATGCGGCGCGCGACAACGAAACGCTTTCTCTGACGCGCTACGACGACGTCGTCCGGAAGCTGATGACGGCTTTTGGCCACCCGAAGGGCTGCCAGGTCGCCAAGAACATCTCGCTGTTCGAAGGCTGCGAGTGGATGACCGCCAAGGTTACCGTAGATATTCTCTACCTCTCTCTCGGTGGCGAGCCCGTGCTTTTCGAGATTGTCTGGCGCGGGCGCTGAGCGTCAGGTGCCTCGCTCGGCTGCGAGGGTCTCGCGCTCCGGCTCTCAGCGTCCTCCTTTGGGTCGCGAGGGCGCCGCGCTTTCCGTCGCTTGAGATTTTCGCGGAGGGCTGCTGCGAGCCGCGCATTTCGCTCTTCTTTTCGCGACGGCATCGCCTTTGCCCTCGAGGGACCGCTTGGGTTATAGCTCCCGCCGCCCGAAGACGACGTCTTCGCCTCTGAAGATGCCGGAGTAGCGTAGTGGTAGCGCAACCCCTTGGTAAGGGGTAGGTCGTGAGTTCGATTCTCACCTCCGGCACCAGTTTATCCAGGAAAATCAGGGCTTCCCAAAGAACGGCACGCGAACCCATCCGGAAGGAAGAGGCGTGAAACGGAACCATACGGAGAACAAATCCGTGCAAAATCCGTGCACTCTCCAATGCCTCTGCAGTTCACAGGACAGCGTCTGAAGTGTCGCTTCGATCGTCCCCTTTGGAGAGATGTCGGTGGACCAGAAGAGCGATTGCGTGGGGTGATTGACGAACCGAGCAGCCGTCTCCGCGTCGGCAGGTCGTATCTGGTGGACTATTACGACTTGTCGCTGGAATTCGGGATCGAAAGACCCCACCGATCAGGCGCAGCCGAAGCGCGTACTCACGATAATGCTGGTGGAGGAGTACTAACCGCCGCTACTGTTGATCGCGCACCACATTGCGCCGATGCGCCGCAACATCTTCCTCTCCGGCCGGGTGTTCGCCACCACCCTTCCATTCGTCAGACGCCAGCCACTCCTCGAAGTAGTAGAGCCAAGTTGCCGTCCACGGCACGAAGGTCTGGTCGATCCTCATGTGTCTGAGCCACTCCCCTGACCCCGGAAGGTAGAGGCAAAGGCGGGTCGGGCGTCTGTACACATGGGGGAGGTCACGGCCACCGGCGAGCTGCTTAAGGTCGGGGTCCTTCACAAAAATTTTCGGGACATCGTCCCGCTCGAAAACGATCCGGATTCCATATTCACGACTGAGAAGTGTCGGTCTGGAGCGGTAGTTCCAAACCAGGCCCTTGTGGTTGAGGGTGCCCGCGCCAGCACAGATCAGATTATTCCTCAGGAAGAGGAACTGCTGCGCCGGCGAAAGCTCGGCTCTGCCACCTCGTCGCACGGTCAGTCACCGAAATTCGTATTGCGAAGCACCTGGGTCGCCCGGGCTGGGGTCGTCACCGTAAGGCCAATCGTGGGCGCGACGTAGAGCTTCATTCCGGAACGCGCCTCGGATATCTCGCGTGTCCGTCCGCCGAAGACGGTGGAAACTTCCTTCGAGCCGAGAGCCTTGCCGATCTCGGTCGTGAGCCTGTCGATGCCCTCCAAATTCGCGAAGCGCTCGAAATCTTCGAGGGCCTGCTTGTGCCAGGTAAAGAAGGCTTGTGCACGTGCGGGCTCGCTATTCCAGCGATCTGCAAAATTTTCGCCGTTCGTCGTCTCATTGTTGACGACCCAAAGCCTCTTTCCAGCCACCACATCCTGTCCGATGAAGTGCGGCATCATCCGAATAGTGGCGATGACGACGTCCAGCTCGGTGTCGAACTCGAAGGCCTCCACGCAGTACTCATACGCCTGCATGGCGAGCGTAGTGATGATGATCGAGATGGGCACGATGTCCGCCTCGACGGCCGCGAAGTAGATATCGCGGTGACGCTTCAGCAACTGCACCGTGCGCCGCAGAATTCCTCGTTTCTTCTTTCTGGCCGGGAAGGGAGCGATGGTTGCCTGCGCATCGGCCACTATGGTCTTGAACAGCCGGATCTTGGGGAGGAGGCCGGCGCGGCGCTCGAATTCCGCGCGGTAACCCTTCGGGTTTGTCGCCTTCCACTCGCGCAACTTCTTGTCCGGGACGAGTTCGCCGCCGTTCATGCACGCAGGGTTTGGAATGGTCGGAGAAATGTCGAGATGGAATTCGCGTGCGTAGTTGAGACGCCAGCAGCGCTTCTTCTCCTCGAGGATGGCCCCATAGACAGAATTTTCGCGAAGCCGCTCGCCAATGACGCGCTTCAGCTCGGACGGCAGTCGAAGCGGCGAGAAGTCCGGAACGTGACAGATCAGGTCCACATCGTGCTCGTCCCTGCCAATCGGCTTCACGGTTGTTCCGAGTGCCGTCGATCCGTGGACGTAGATGTTGAGCAGCCTCAGGGCATTGTGCTGCGCGCCGGCCAGCCACCTGCCGACGGCCTCATAGTTCGCTTTCGCGGCCTCGAACTGCGCATCGGTCAACTCGATCTCGTCGCATAGGGCTTCGAGGAGGCCATAGAGATCGGAGCGACGCAGCACTGACTGCGACATCGCGAAGTTCTTGACAGGCATGGTGTTCATTAGGGGATGTCTCCTGGAAGTTTGTAGACGGGTTCAAATGGTTCGGCAGGTTCGGTCAGAAATACGGGCTCAATGGCGACTCGGTGTTTGCGCGCAGAAGACGCGCCCATCCCGGCAAGGCGATCGATTTTTCGCGTGTCGTCCAGTTTGAAGAAACCCTGCGGAGCGTCGGAGCAATAGCGGAAGATCGCTTCGCGTTCGTATTCGTGCCCGGTAAGGAGCTTTGCCATTCCAAGTGCGCCGCGCGATTGGCCATCCATGAAAAGCGTCAGGGCATCAAGGCCGAGGCTGATCGCACCCGGTGCATCGTCGAGCATGTAGACCTCGTTGATGCACCCGAGACTGAGAATTCGGAGATCCTCAGCGCGCCAATCGAGCAGCGCCATGGCTTCGACCACGGCAAGCGCAATCGGGTTATTCGCCCAGACGCCGCCGTCGAGGAGCCCAACGTTATCGGCTGTGCGATGCCGGCGGAAATACGTCGGCGCTGCCGCGGTCGCCATCGCCGCATCGAGTGCCAGCTTTTTGTAGTCGGTCTTGAGCCGCCAATGGTGAGCCGTCTTATAGATATAGACGCTGCGGTGATCCGCATCCCATGCGGGGATCAATAGGCGCCGCTGCGCGTCGCCAATCCGTTTTGTCCCCAGGACGGATTCGAGTTCCGCGCGCAGCGCATCGGCGTCGTGCTTTGGCTTGACGAGATGGCGGAGCGTCTGACGCCAGCGGTTTGTGCGCGAATTCGCCCTCTCGCCCGATTGGCCGAAGATGTACGGGCCACGTTCGACATAGAGCTTCAGGAGCTCCTTCGCCGGAATACCCATCGCGAGGCCGATGGCAAGAATGCCGCCGGTCGATGTTCCTGCGATCAGATCAAAGTAGCGGCCAATCGGTTGGCCGGTATCTTCTTCCAGCGTGGCGAGGAAGGCCGCGGGACACGTCCCGTTGATGCCCCCACCGTCGATGGAGAGGATGCGCCTGATCGGCGTTCTGTTCTTGGGCGGCTCAGCCGCCGGGTCTGCGTCCACTCGGTCCTTACCCTTTCGGCGGATACGGATCGTGGCCGTGCGAATCCTTATCGCGGATGCGCCCGTCACGGCCGTGAATCACCAATTCGCTTTTTTGATGTCGCGCGATCGCGCGACCCGCGTTGATCACCGAACTCTGCGTCTCATGTTGCGAGGTCACGCATGTGTTATTCTCGCCGCGAACGGCCCATCCGCCGCTGTGCCGAAGGACATGCTGATTCTTCCCCATTTGGAACGCTCCTTCAGAATCTTGACACCGCGACGAAAGTCGTCATACTGACTTGACGAACTGTCATAGTCCCGCGCCGAAAAAATGCCCCATGCGGGGGCGTGGCATTCGTCAACGAGTACTATACGAAATCGTCATGCCCCAGTCAAGAACCCCAACCACCTTTGGCGCGCGGCTTCGGGAAATCAGGGACAAGCGCGAGCTCAGCCAGTCCGATCTGGCGCGCAAGGCTGGAATGCAGCCTTCTGCCATCGCCCACTTTGAGGCGGATCGGCGGAAGCCGTCGTTCGACAACGCGCGCGCGCTGGCGAAAGCATTGGATATTTCGGCGGACTATCTTCTCGGCAGCAACGAAGCGACGACTGCCTTCCGTGATGAAGACAAGCTCTCCACGAAGGACCGGGACTACGTCCAAGAGATCATCGACATGATGGTCCGCAAGAAGAAGGGTTGAAGTGCATGCCCTCCTTCCAGCTCAAGATGGCGACACAGCTCGGCGAGAAGATCGCGGCTGACCACGGGTTCGCCAGTCTTCCGGTGAAGCCGTTCAAGATCGCCGAAGCGAAGGAAATTCCCGTCGAGGCGAAGCCGCCAGAGGTCAAGGGCGTCTCTGGCGCGATGATCTTCGTGGACGGCGATGCTCGCATCATCTACTCCCGCGATCTCAACAATCGCGGGTTCGAAAATTTTTGCGTGTCCCACGAGCTGGGACATTATTTCCTCCCCGGCCACCCCGAAGAAATCATCAAGCAGGGTGGGACGCACCTCTCTCGCGCTAACTTCTCGGAAGCCACGTCGATCGAGCTTGAGGCTGATCACTTCGCTAGCGGCCTTCTGCTTCCGTCCGTTCTCACCAAGAAATTCCTAGATAGCCAGCAGGTTGGTCTCGAAGGAGTGCTCGCCCTGGCGGAGACCGCCGAGTGCTCGCGCACGGCTGCCGCCATCCGCGCTGCCGAGTGCAGCGGCTATCCAGTAGCGGTTATCATGAGCCGCGCCGACAAGATCGCGTATGCGTTTCTGTCGGAGGGCTTCAAACAGCTCGGAAACCTCGCCTGGTTGAGGAAGGGCACGCCGCTTCCTTCGAGCCTGACGCAGCGCTTTAATTCGAACCCAGCAAACGTGCTGAAAGCCGAAAAAGCCTGTGGCGAGACCCATCTGGGCGACTGGTTTGGCGGCGTGAAAGGAATCACGCTCGATGAGGAAGTCGTTGGTCTCGGCAGCTACGGATTCACGCTGACGATCCTGTCCAGCGAGTCCCGGCTTTCAGAACACAATGAGGAAGAGGACGAGGACGCCGAGCTAGAGAAGTCCTGGACGCCGAAATTCGCCTACAATCGCTAGGTCGCTGGTGCCCGAAGCGTTTGCTTACGGAGATGATCACGAAGCGGATCGTAGACGCTCATCTTGAACCCCTTCTAACTAGCCAATCGGCGAACGAACTCCACAACGCTGCGCCGGTTTTCCATTCTGTCCGCCGATGACAGGCTGCGTTCCCTATTCATGAAAGCTGACAGTGCGCCGTGCGCCTTGACGCTCGGTTCGCCGCGAACGCTCGCCCACTTGCCGATGAATATCACGCCCCGAGGCCGCAGCAGATCGAGCCAGCGATCCAAGTGGTCCCGGCATAGTTCGACCATCCGCGCCGATGGCGGTGCGTTTTCGATGGTGCGACAACGAACGATATTGAAGTAGGCGATCTGATCCAGCGTCAGGCCAGACTCCTTCAATGGAAAATGGTTTCCGTGAACCGGCCACCTTGGAATGAACTCTCGCGTTATCGCCCGCAACGATTCCCAAGTGGCCTCCGACGGCTCGTCACGAACGCGACGAAGGGCTTCGGTGTATCGCCGGTCATCTGACGCAGTGGGCGCGCGAGTGATACCCGGATTTTGGCCGACCAGGACGATTCGGTGTTCCCAATACCGCGCACCGATGAACCCCGGCTGCGGAACGTTCTCCTTCACGTCGCGAAGGAGCTTCTTGCAAGTCGCCGCGTCGCACCGCTCGCATGAGATGACGCGAGAAAATTCGGCCGACCAGTGAACCGCATTTTGCGCTTCGACCGTCATGCTGGCGTCCCGAGAGGGCCGAACAACTTATCCAGAATGCCTTCCATCGCCGAGACCCGCTCAAACGCAGCGTACGGCACGTCACCACGGTTCTGCCGTTCGGGGTATATGCCTTCGCGGTTGGGCGTCGTGCGTGTCGGTCGCGGAAATTGGCTCATGTCCGGCAGGGGCGCACCAGGTCGATCGCACAAAATTACCACATGGGAGAATGGAGAATTCGCGGAGCCGGTCTAGATCTTTGATTTTTTAGGTCGGAGTGGCGAGATATGAATCCGCGATCTCCGGTCCGCCAAATCCCTCCAAGATCACCGGTTGCCTAACTTGTTCCGACCACACTAGTCGGCGCGGCAGCCTGCTTGCGAGTCTTGACCTCGGAGGCTGCATGTCTCCTACCCCACTTGGTCGTCGGAAGCCTCCTCGAACTGATCGGTCGACTCTGCCTGTTCGGGCGGAGGTATGTCGATATCGCCGGATTCCCACATGTCCGCCAATTCTTCGCCGCCCAGCGTAATATTGACCGTGCGCTTCGACACGTCGAACTCCAGCACACTTACGTCTCCGGCTTCCGCGCCCGCGTTGATAAGCGGACGGCGCAAACCCCAAAGGAACCTGTTACTGCATTTGACGATCCCGTCCAGTTCGCGCCTGTCGAAGCAGGACTTCCATTCGCCTTCGGCGATGTCGGCTACGAACTGCGGTATAGCGACCGAGCCCGCGGCGAGGACAGTTCCGGTGACCGGAAGCGCGAACCAAAGAGTTCCACGCGGACTCCATCCCCATTCCGCGGGTCTACGCGATGCCTGGACCTCTCGCGCGAGGTCTTCCACGGCACCGGGCGGAATATCGGCCCCGACGAGCGAGTAGATACCGCGTGTTACCCTCGCGACAATCGGCGAGCCGGAGAGGTAGATACCGAAAGTGATCGGGTTCATACCGGCCGCCATGCAAAGCTCCTGAAAGCGGTCCCATCCCAATATCGGCCCGTGCGCACGCAATACCGATACGAGAATAGACTCGGCACTACCGGCGGCGATCGCGTCGGGGAAATCCGCGCTCGTCGAAAGTTGGCCGTCCGACACGGTAGCGAGACCGAAGCTCTCTACGAATTTCGCAAGTACTGCGACGGGCGGAACCGCGGCAAGCCTTCTCGACCTGGCGACCGCTCTTCTCAAGTCGGTGAGACTTACGTGTGGGGTGACGCTCAACACCTTTGCAACTAGATTGGAGAGCCGGTTGCGAGACAGGCCCGTCGAGAAAAGCCATCGACGGTCCTTGTCGAGCCATTCGCACATCGATTCCAGCGCGGCCAATTCGCGAAAGCGGTTGCGCTCCGCTTCGCCAATATGAAGTTCGTCGCACACCGCGTCGAAGTTGGCGCACCCTTGGCTGCTCGTGAGCCTCCGGCAGAGGCGGAAGAATTCGACGACCTTCTTTGCATGCTCGGCGACCACGTAAACTTTCTCGCCGCCAATGTGGACCCGCTCCAGACGGAATTTTCTCTGCAGAACGTCGCAGGCGGTCTCCAATCCGGTGGGGTCGAAATCGCTCTTCGATATTCCGCGGGCGCGCAATTCGGCCGCGAGTTCCGCACCGGTCGCGGGGCAGCGATCGCGGATCGCCGAAAGCGCTTCGTCGAGTCGAGGCGTCTCGACGTATTCCTTGCGGATTTCGTCGGTTTTTCGGGCGACGATTTGCCTGACGCGCTCGCGAGTTATGGAATATTCCTGCCCGACGGATTCGAGCGTCCGCTGCCCCTTACCCGACCAGCCGAGCTGTTTCAGGGCCATGTCGGTGTCGCGCACGTTGGCAATGGACGCGAATATGCTGCGAAGCTCGTCTTCCAGGAAGTCGGACGGAGGAATGACGTTCAAGCTGCGCCGCAATGACGCTATCGGGGAGGCGGCATCGGAATCCTGTTCTTCTCGTATTGTTGTTGCTGCGTCGGCGTCCCAATCTGAAACGGAGAATCCGAGCGGAACGCCCAGTTCGCCGAGCTTGTTCGTTATTTCCAAGCGCGTCAGACGACCGCACGAGTCCAGTCTGCTTAAATCGCGCTCGGTCTTGCCGACCAGATCGCCGACGAAGTCGATGTGCGCGGCCTTCAATACATTTCGGGCGCGCTGCGACAAACCCAGCTCGTCCGGCCGTAGATAGAGTTTCGTACGGGTTTGCTCGTCGAGGTCCGCTAACGTGGTGGTGTGCTCCGGTGCGGAGGCGGACGATGGGTCCGGCGGTATCGGCCGTTTCCAGCGATCCAGCGTCATGCCGAAGCTGAGACCGAGTTCGGCTAGTTTCTCTCGCAGCTCGTCGACCGTTTTGCGACCGCAATTTTGGAATTGCAGAAGCCAGCCTTCCGTCAGCTGGACGAGGTCGCCGACATACTCGATCCCGGCGTTCTTCAACACATTGCTCGCCCTGACCGTCAAGAAAAGATCGTCGATTTTGACGGCGAGGTCCGGCGGGTAGGGCCGCCCGGCTTCGGGGTCGTCCGCACTTTCGTCCGGTTCGGGAATTTCCGCGGTCATGCGCATATCCGACGACAGCCTCTAGCTACGCCTTGGCGTAAAGGCTCGCCGCAGCCTTCGAGATTCGGTTGAGGGTTTCTCTGATATCGAAGATGGGATCGGTTGGATCGCGATAATAGTTTTCGGCGGCAAGCTCGGACGCCAGGGCGATGGAGTACTCCGAAAACGCCACTTCGTAGGAGAGGCGACGAAATGCAACGTCGTCGACACCGCCGATTGCGAGAGCGGCGGCGATCTGCGGGTGGTCGAGATTGACGTAAATCGTCCGTTCTTCCCGCTTGTAAGCTGCGCGACGTTCCTCGGCTCCCATATTGCGGAAATCGACGTTAAAGCCTCCGGCGGCCGCGGGCCGGGTCTGCTTACGCGGGGTGCCGGTCGTTTCGCCTTCGCCCTCCGCACGCTCGAGCTTTTCGCCCTTGCCGCCTCCCCCGCCGCCGCCCCCGCCGCCTTTGCCGTCGCCGTGTCCGCCTTCGACGATGATGGCGGGTATTTCGTCGCCCGGAAGCACGACTTCGCCGGCATCTTCACCGCCGGCTCCGCTTCCCGCGAGCTTGTCGGTGCCGCCGGGCATCTTCGCCAGAGTTTTCTGGACGTGATGGCGCCAGGCATCGAAGTCTTTGTTGATGATCTTCGCGATTTCGCTCGCTTCCTCGGCGAGCCGCTTTGCGTCCCGATCTTTCCTTCTCTCTTTGTCGTCTTTCTCCAATTCCTTCCGAACGATCTCGATATGCGA
>Ga0070734_10002314_pt1 | contig 23611 bp, 26 predicted proteins | sample Coa_R1_8_FD_66444 | JGI IMG/M metagenome (GOLD analysis project Ga0070734, IMG submission 66444) | Surface soil microbial communities from Centralia Pennsylvania, which are recovering from an underground coalmine fire - Coalmine... | ecosystem: Environmental > Terrestrial > Soil > Unclassified ...
CGGCCTCTTGTCCTGCTGCTGCAAGCTTCTCTGCGTGATTGCGCATGTGCTGTTCCGTGAACACGACAGCGCTAATTTCATCGGGCTGCGCCTGCTGCTGCAGAAGTTCCCGGCACAACATAGTGTGCTCCCCCAACGAAGCCGCAACACCGGTTACAGCCCGAGACCGATTAAAGGAGATCTGATACTCCAATATTAGGGTAGGATGGATTAGAAGCCATGTCAATGGAAACCGCACACGTGGCATATTCAGAGTTGATTCGCTTTGCAGAGTTATCCTCCCTCGCATCCCAAATCTTCTTATGCGAGGGTCCGCACGACTCGATGGATGTGGTCGCGCCTTTTACCGGAAGCGTACTCGGTACCGTACCCGTCGCGCGGGAATTTTCTTGCGATCTTACGACCTGCTATTACAGCGCTATGAAAGGGTTCTCGACCTGATCCAGCTCGAAACCGGCAAGGTCCGCTGTCATGCGTTTGAGGAAATCCTCAATACCGCGCTAGTGTCTCGATACTACGCGATACAGGCCGAAAAATGGTTCCTGGTCCAGCCGTCCCGCCACGGTCTTTACCATGACAGCCACTTCGTGGAAATTGCCGAATTCGGGGATGTTGGTACGGAACTCTATTACGAATTCTTGAATCTAGGCTTTCGGTTGACTGCGGCCGGCGGGCGATACACCGTGGGGAGGAACAATTGGACTCCCGTGTTTACGCCCTACACTGATCAACATTTTGACGTGAACAGTTGGTTCCGATCGTTGAAAGCAGGTCACACGTTCGTCACGTTGGCCCGAAGCTCGAATTCTCAGTTGGCGGAAGTCTACCCGGCCAACAACTTACACCAACGACAGGACAACCACTGAGGATCCACGCTCGGGTTACTAATAGTCCCTACACACAATCTGATGGGCGCCTCGAGATCGTTGCAAACGGCCGAGTTGTCCGGGCCGCCTCTGTCAGTATCTATCTTCGGTTTTGTTTTGGTGCATCTCCCCGGCGTCTTCTCGCGTCGATATCCTTCGCACAGTCTACACATACTGGATCATAGACAATATACAGTTTGGTCTCGGTTCCGCAATAGACGCACTTATCAGCGGTTGAAGGCTCACGGGCCCCTTGGGCATTGGCCTTGTACCTTACGTTCTGTGAAGGTCAGTAATAACGCACCCTCTGACTCTCTATAACCCTTAAGGATAATCTGAGTGGAGCGCCCTGTCTGCTCAATATTGCTCAGGTCCGTAAATATTTTCAAATCCTGGCGGACGGTGAAGGATCTGGCATGCGAAGTGGGTGTCAGCGACGCGACGCTGTACACCTGGAAGACCAAGTATGGCTGGATGTGACTGGTGAGCCCATGACCGGGCCGGAGCGCGCTTTGAGATTCGCGACGAGGCCCGCGAGAAGCAGCGCGAACGCCGCGTATTGCACGCGCTAAAGCGCATCCACTCCATCCAAAGCTTGCCGATGAAAGCCGCCCCATGAGTATAGCTCTGCAGGTTCGTGACGCTCATGCTCAAAATGCATCCCATGTTGTACCCGGACGGGACTTGCGCAATATTTGCCATCGCGCGAATTAACAGTCCGGCGCCCACCAGCAGCACTAGCCTGAGTGCCGTCTGTGCCATCGTGCGGCAACTGCGGTTCCTCTCGGTCCGGCACTCTTTAATACCTCCATTGGATCCAGACGGAAGGCTCGCAGGGGTCGGCAGAACTCCCGCGAATACCGACGCCACCGCCGAAATAGTTCGCATGCGCACACGTCGATGAATGATTACCTTGCGTCTTCCGCACGCCGCCCCTACGCGGTGCCGCCAACAGGCACTTGCCATCGGAACAGGAAGAAGCGATAACCGCAAAGACAGCACCAGTAGGGCTGAAGAAGCCATTGGAAAGCCGTCTCCATAAAACTTCGGGCGTCTGCGCTCCTAAAGTCGATGGATCTGCAATGCGGGCAGTGAGTGGAGCCAGTGGAGCCGGGCCCTAGCATGGCGCGAATCATGGCTCGGCGTCAGCTTTCGTGACAATGGTTGCGGCAGGGCCGCGCTTGGGCGACGGCGTGGAGTAAGGTTCGCGAGGGTCGGTTCGCCGGCTGGCCACAGCCCGGCTTGCTTCGCGCGCGGCAGTTCGTTGTTCCGGCGTTCTCAAGTCGGGTTCCGAAAGCTTGCCCCGTTCTTTGGCGCGCGCAACCAGGCGCTTGTGGCGCTTCAGTAATCTTTTGTTCATTGGTGTCCTTGATCCTGCCCCGCGCGATGCACTTATTCACTTGGCTCCTCCACAATTCCGCAGACCGTGGCCTCTGTCGTGAGCATGAGCGAGGCGATGGAAGCGGCATTCTGAAGAGCTGTGCGAGTCACCTTGGTGGGATCGATCACGCCGGCCTTCACTAGATCTTCGTAGAGTTCGGTGGACGCGTTGAATCCGAAGTTCGGATCCTTGTTCGTCTTGATCTTCTCGACTACCACGGCCCCCTCTGTACCGCAGTTCAGCACGATCTGCCGCACGGGCTCCTCGCACGCGCGACGGACAATGGTGACGCCGAATTGTTCGTCCCCGTCGGCCTTGAGAGCCTGGAGGGCAACCGACGCCCGCAACAGCGTCACGCCTCCGCCGGGTACGATCCCTTCCTCTACCGCTGCGCGAGTGGCATGCAGAGCGTCTTCTACACGGGCCTTCTTCTCCTTCATCTCGGTTTCGGTTGCGGCGCCCACTTTGATGATGGCCACGCCACCGGCCAACTTCGCCAGCCGCTCTTGCAGTTTCTCGCGGTCGTAGTCCGAGGTTGTCTCTTCGATCTGGGCCCGGAGTTGCTTTATCCGGCCCTCGATGTTTTTTGGCGTTCCCGCCCCGTCGATGATAGTTGTAGTGTCCTTGTCCACCGTGACGCGCTTGGCGCGCCCCAGGTCCTCCAGCTTGATGCCCTCCAGCTTGATGCCGGTCTCTTCCATGATGGCCTTACCGCCGGTGAGGATCGAGATATCTTCCAGCATTGCCTTGCGGCGGTCGCCAAAGCCCGGGGACTTCACGGCGCAAGCGCTGAGCGTTCCACGCAGCTTGTTCACCACGAGGGTAGCCAGGGCTTCGCCTTCGACTTCTTCGGCGATAACCAGCAGCGGCTTACCGGCGCGCGCAACCTGCTCGAGAATTGGTAGCAGGTCCTTCATGTTGCTGATCTTCTTGTCGTGAATCAGAACGTAGGGGTCCTCGAAAACGCATTCCATGCGCTGGGCATCACTCACGAAATAGGGGGAGAGATAGCCGCGGTCGAACTGCATACCCTCGACCGTCTGCAGCTCCGTCACCATCGTCTTGGACTCCTCTACCGTGATCACGCCGTCCTTGCCTACCTTCTTCATGGCCTCAGCAATGATGTTGCCGATAGTGGTATCGCTGTTGGCGGAGATGCTGCCCACCTGGGCAATCATGTCGCCGGACACGGGTTTAGAGAGGTTCTTAACTTCTTCGACCGCAACTTCCACGGCTTTATCGATGCCGCGCTTGATTGCCATCGGATTCGCCCCGGCGATGACTGCCTTGATGCCTTCGCGGTAGATGGCCTGGGCCAGAATCGTTGCTGTCGTGGTGCCATCTCCGGCAATGTCAGAGGTTTTAGACGCCACCTCGCGCACCATCTGGGCGCCCATATTCTCGAGTGGGTCCTTCAATTCGATCTCTTTGGCCACGGTTACACCATCTTTGGTGATCGTGGGTCCACCGTATTTCTTTTCCAGGACTACATTCCGTCCTCGGGGGCCCAGCGTCACCTTCACCGCGTCGGAGAGCTGATTGACACCGCGTAGAATTGCCTGGCGCGAGTTGTCACTATAAGTAATCTGTTTTGCCATCGAAGTCTTCTCTCGTAATTCGAATTTGAATTAGCTTGCTTTAGAAAGCGCCCGGGAGGCTGCATCCAGAACACCGAGGATGTCGTCCTCGCGCATGATCAGGTACTCCGTGTCACCTACTTTGGTGTCGCTGCCAGAGTACTTCGCAAAGAGTACCCGGTCGCCGACTTTAACGTCTAACGCCACCAAGGTACCGTCCTCGAGCCGCTTGCCATGCCCGACGGCAATAACTTCGCCCTCTTGTGGTTTCTCCTTGGCAGAATCCGGAATGACGATGCCGTGGCGCGTGGTTTCCTTTTCTTCGATCCGCTTCACCACGATGCGGTCGTATAAGGGTCGAATCTTCATGATGTAATTAGTCTCCGTTGAAATTGAGCCTGTGAAAAGCGTCCCGACATGAGCCCGCTCATCAGCCGGAAAACACCATGCCCTTCTGAAGGTGCCGCGGGTGAGCACAGACACTCACATAGGGCACTTTCCAGAACGATTTACTCGTAACTCGCGTAATCTCGATACTGTTGCAGTGGTGCGATTTCACCTTCGCGATGAGTCGCTTCAAAGCGGAGCGCAGCGCTTTTTGCCTGTCAAATCCGAAAACGGTGGCTTTGATTTCCCCAGCCATGAAGAAAAAAGTCCATCCTTCTTCCTGAATCGCCTTCTCGAATGTGGAACGAGCGCCGTTAACCGCCGCCCATCCATTCGAATGATCCTCGGTCGGCAGCAGGAGGGATCTCGGCAGATGCGTGCCGTCCTGAACCAAGATGTTCCCCGCAGTAATTGTGTCTGCCATGGTCGCCTCAGCGAACAGAACCTGGGATGGCGCTCGCGGAATGCGCCAGCCATATTACCGGGTGGCTACGGACCACGCCATTTCGCTCCCTAATGTCTGCCCAGTTGGCGTCCTCTCTCAGCCGGAGAAAAACACCCGGGGTACCTTGGTATGTGCCGTTAGCCAACACGACTTCTTCGCCTTCACGGAATGCGGGGTCAACAGTTGCACTGCCAATCATGTTCGTGCACCTCCTTCGTTTGTTCCTTCGCGCCCCTAGGTCACGGTCGAAACTTAGGCTTGTTCACAAGCCTCGCCTTTTCCAACTTGGCTTTCGCTGCCTGTTCTTCGCTGGCCAGCCGGGCAGCCTCTCTTTGCGGCGCTTCTTGATCGTCGAGCCGTTTCGCTGCCAGAGTGGCGGCTTGGGCCGACAATTCAAGCCTCTTCATGACGCCAACCAATCTAAAGCTAGGCCCGTATGCAGAGCGGATCAGGTCGAAGCGGTACTGCGAATCTTGCCATTGTGCCAGGACCTCTTCGGAATCGCTGTAGCTTCCGGGCGCAACCTTGGCGGGAGCCATGGATTTTGTAGCCGGTCCGTACGCCATCGAGATTGCATCCACGAAGTCGTCGACCGTCAGTCCCTCCGTCTGGTATCGGTCGTAGTCAACCGCGATCCGAAAGAGTTGGCCGTCGTAGAAACTGAAAACCACATCTTGGGCCGGATCTTTTCCGGAAGTGGCACCGAAAGGTTGAGGGCGCCAATCAAGTTCTTGGATGAGGGCGGGGCGGCTGTGGATCACCTTTGCTTGAGCCGAGTCTGCGCCCGCTTGTTTGGCGACAGTCGCAAGGTCCACTCCGAGTTGAAAATTCCGGTACTTGGAAAGGTCTCCTGTCAATGTGGCTGCTTGCATCCCGCCGAGTGCCAGGAGCAATGGGAAAGCCGACCTCGATATGGTCTGTTGAAGTTTAGTCATTGTTTTAAACCTCCTATTTGCGCCAGGCCAGCGACAACACGAACGGGATCGCGCTTGCCGCTACCACGGCGCGCTGCCAGTCGTATGAAAAGCTGAACACGGGCACTACCGGGTTGTAGAACACCGCAAGCGCTCCGAACACGGCCGAAACCAGGTAATACCTCGCCTGCAGCGCTTGGAGCAGAACGACCATCGCACCTGCAGTCACCAGGAATTTGACTGCGACCTCGAAGGAGGCGAGATGGAACCAAAACACCGTCGCCACGAGCAGCGTCGCAATCGAGACCCACTTTACGGCCGAAATTCGCGCTACCCTGCTTCGCCGGTCATGCGTGCGGCCCCTCGCAACCCAGGCTTGCCACATCGTCTCGTCGAGCGGCCTCGCTGCCGGCGGGGTCCACACACTGGGTTCTTCTGTTGCAACGAAGGCAGGCATGCCTGGTCCTCATTTCCGCAACCGTCAGCGATCGGAGTTCTGAGCAACTCAATTCGGCTGCTCGACATCGGGATATGCTCGGTTGTCTGGGTGACCTAAGGGGACGGTGATCAGATCGTCTGACTTAGCTCAGATGATCTGCGAGTGGGCGGAAGCGCTCAGGCATTAACTAGTATCAGTTAAGTTACCTTGCTTGTCAAGCACATTCATGCAAATATAGAAATGCCGATTGACCTTTTATGGTTAACCTCGGCAGGGCCATCCAAATGGACGTTTCCCTCCTGATCAAGCAGCGTTTAAAAGAGCTTGGCCTTGAGCAAAAGGACCTTGCCGCGGTTGCTCAGGTGACCGAGTCGTACATCTCGCAACTACTGGCGCGGAAAAAGGCGCCTCCCGCCCCTGGTCGCACCGACATTTACGAGAAGATCGGCAGAGCCTTGAAACTCCCGAACGGTGAGCTCTCGAATCTGGCCGCGCTGCAACGCAAGGAAGAGTTGAGGAAAAGGGTGGCAGACCCCCCGCGGCCTCTATTCAGGGAGTGTCGAGAGTTAATTCTACGCAAGTGCGTTTCCGCCCGGCGAAAAGAAGTGCGGCGGATTTTCGAGAAAGCGCCGTTCGGCGAACTCGAACGCCTGGTTACACAAAAACTTCTGGATGTCGCCCAGGGAGTTGCTAAAGAAGAACTGGAAAGTGCAGAGTGGTTGCGTCTAATGGCCCAGGCAAGCACGCGCAGCTATGAGCAAGTGCGCGTTGCCCTTCTCGAGTTTCTGGACACGGATGTCTTTAACATTTCCGTCGAACACTGCGTCGCCTTCCTCGAGCCGATGATCGAGTCTTGGGATATCGATCTGAAGACGTTTGGCATGGAAGTTATTCTGAATCAGCGGCTCGCTGCCGACGCGCGGAAGCGATTTGAGTTTGCCGAACAGGAGACCCCAAAGCCCGTCGCTATAGAACCAGGGCTCCAACAATTCCTGCAGGACGCATCCTTGAGTGGCGACGCCACCGAAGAGGAAATTGCGTTTCTGAAGGCCCTGAAGTTGAGCGGAAAGCGACCTTCGCCACTTTACTATTACCGGGAACTGCAAAATCTGAGGGATCCGCTTCATTTCCCGTCTGTCGCGCGATCCAGAGATGCAGATTGATCGAAGCGGCGCGCGGCCGCTGGGCAGCAAAGGAATGCCCTCATGAAAAGCAATTCTAAAGTCCGTAAGATCGCTTTCGTCGGCGACCACTTGCCGCGCAAGTGCGGCATCGCTACGTTCACGACCGACCTCCTGGCCGCCGTCCAAAGCGCGTACCCCCAGAGCCAGTGCCTGGCCGTGTCGGTCAATGACATTCCCGGCGGGTACGATTATCCGGAGGTAGTGCGCTTCGAGATTGAGGAGCAGGACCTCTCGTCCTACCTGCGTGCCGCGGACTTTCTCAACATCAGCAACGTCGACATCGTCTGCCTGCAGCACGAGTTCGGAATTTTCGGCGGACCGGCCGGTGGCCACATCCTGGCGCTGCTACGCGAATTGAGAATGCCTGTCGTCACAACGCTGCATACGGTGCTCCGCGAGCCGAGAGCCGACCAGCGGCGCGTGATGGAAGGGATCATCTCGCTCTCGACCCGGCTCATCGTCATGGCCGGGCGCGGACGACAGATGCTGCAGGATACTTACGGCGCACCACCGGCCAAGATCGATCTGATCGCGCACGGCATTCCCGATGTTGGCTTCGTCGATCCTGCGTATTTCAAGGACCAGTTCGGTGTGGAAGGCCGCGTGGTGCTGCTGACGTTCGGCCTGCTTTCACCGAACAAAGGCATCGAATTTGTGCTCAATGCCTTGCCGCAAATTCTGGCCGAGTTCCCCGAGGTCGTTTATATCGTTCTCGGCGCGACCCATCCCAGTGAATTGCGGGAGCACGGAGAAGCCTACCGGGTGAGCCTGGAGATTCTCGCCAAGAAGAACAAGGTGGATAAGAACGTCATCTTCTACAACCAGTTCGTGGATATCGAGAATCTCAAGGAGTTCATCGGGGCAGCGGACCTTTACATCACGCCGTATCTGAACGAAGCGCAGATCACATCGGGCACATTAGCCTATACTTTTGGCGCCGGTAAAGCGGTGGTATCCACACCGTACTGGCACGCTGCTGAATTGCTGGCGGATGACCGCGGTGTCCTGGTGCCATTCGCCGACGCTCCGGCCATCGCAAGCGAGGTCATCGGGTTGCTGCGCGACGACACCCGCCGCCATGCTATTCGCAAGAACGCCTATAAGATCAGCCGCGAAATGGTTTGGAGCAACGTGGCCCAGTTGTATATGCGCACCTTCGAGTGTTCCCGGCTGGAAGTGGCGGCGTTGTCGCGACAATTTCTAGCCACCAAGACGCTCGACCAAAAGCCGCGGCAACTGCCACCGATGAAGCTGAACCATCTTTCGCGGATGACCGATTCCACCGGGGTCTTCCAACACGCGGTTTTCAGCGTACCAAACTTTTCTGAAGGCTATTGCACCGACGATAATGCTCGTGCGTTCATTCTGGCGGTACTGCTTGGTGAATTGGGCGAGGATCTGGAGACGTCGCGTACTCTGGCCACTACCTCCGCGGCGTTCCTCCATCACGCTTTCGACCTGAAAACCAAACGCTTCCATAACCTCCTGAGTTTCGAGCGCCACTGGCTGGACGAGCAGGGATCGGAGGACTGTCAGGGGAGGGCGCTCTGGGCGCTGGGCATCGGCGTGGGACGTTCGCCGTTTCGCAGCTTCCAGATGATGGCGGGACAACTGTTCGCGTTGGCACTTCCTGCGGTTACGGGGTTCACTTCGCCCAGGGCTTGGGCCTTCGGCTTGGTCGGCATCCACGAATATCTGCGCCGGTTGAGCGGAGACAGCCTGGTCAACCAAACTCGAGAGACGCTCACTTGCCGGCTCATGGAGCTGTTTGACGCACACGCGCATGCGGACTGGCAATGGTTTGAAGAAGAGTTGTCGTATGACAACGCGAAGCTTGCGCAGGCCTTGATTGTGAGCGGGCGTGCAACCGGAAAACAGGCAGTACTTCAGCGCGGCCTCGATGCCCTGCGCTGGCTGACAGAGTTGCAGATGTCTGAGCGGGGCCACTTTCGGCCGATTGGAAGCAACGGCTTCTACCGCCGCGGCGGCCCACGCGCCGATTTCGACCAGCAGCCGATTGAGGCGCAAGCAACAGTCTCGGCCTGTTTGGATGCCTATCGCGCCACATCGGACGTCTGGTGGTATGAACACGCGCAACGCGCCTTTGACTGGTTCATCGGCTGGAACGATCTCGGGCTCGAACTCTACTCTCCAGAAACAGGCGGCTGCCACGATGGGTTGCATGTAGATCGGGTCAATGAGAACCAGGGGGCGGAATCAACTCTTGCCTTCTTACTTTCGTTAGCGGAGATGCAACTAGCGCAAAACATGCTGACGAGTTTTAAAGAACCGATCGCCATCGGCGGGTAGCCGCAAACCACCATATCCATGCATCTCAAACGCACTAATACGATCCTGAAGCCTGACCAGTCGCGCGTACTCCTGCGGCCCTTCAGCCCAGGTGGTCCCGAGCGGGTCGCCGGAATCATTGCCAGGATCATGGCGCTTCCGGAAGAGCGGGTCGGCGAGCTGCTGCTCGAAATCTCCACTGAGTTTTCTCAGCGCCACCTGCACATCCGCAGTCTCTTTCTCGAACGCTTCGAACAGGTCCGCGAGTCGTTGCCGAAAAGTGAGACGATTTCCGAACCAAGACGACTCCTGATTGGCTCTTACTTCCTGGCCGAATACTCGTTAGAGTCCGCTGCTCTGTTTAATCCTTCCATCGTTCCGCATCCTGACCAGACTGGTCTGCCCGCCGGCGCGCTGCGATTTATCCTCAGCTTGCGCGCCACCGGGGAAGGACACATTTCTTCCATCACTTTTCGAACCGGCATTATCCATCGCAATCAACGGATCCAGATAATGCCCGCCACGGGTTTTATAACCGAGCCAAGGCAGATCCCAAACCCCCTGTATGAGAAGGCGCTATTCGGGCGGAAGTTGTCTGAACTGGGATTGGCGAGCGAATTCACTCGCCGGGTGATGAACAAACTCGGGGAGTCGTTTGCGCTGGAGGACCTCCGCGCCAAGCTCCAAGCCGAGCAGTTCCGCCTGCCGGATGGAATATCGCAGGAGGATCATGAGACCGCGCAGGGGATTTGGATGCTGGCCCGGTCCAACTACGAGGTTCAGTTCCGTCCAGATCAGCCGCTGGCTGAGCGTATCTTGTTCCCAGCCACGCCTTCTCAGCGCAACGGCATCGAGGACGCCCGCTTCGTTCGCTTCCGGAACGGCGACGGCGAGCACATCTATTACGCGACGTTCACCGCCTATGATGGCAGGGTCGTGATGCCGGAGCTCGTGGAGACTTCGGACTTCCTCAACTTTCGATTCATAACCCTGAATGGCCCGGCGGCGGAAAACAAAGGCATGGCTCTCTTTCCCCGAAAGATCGGCGGCAGCTTCGCCATGCTCTCCCGCCAGGACAACGAGAATATCTACCTGATGTTTTCCGACAACGTCCACTTTTGGAATGAGTGCAGCGTACTCCTCAAACCAGCCTTTCCGTGGGAACTGGTCCAGCTCGGCAACTGCGGATCTCCGATCGAGACCGATGCCGGGTGGCTGGTTCTCAGCCACGGCGTCGGTCCCATGCGACAGTACTCGATCGGCGCGTTTCTCCTCGATCGCGAGAACCCGGCCAAGGTGATTGGCCGCCTTCGTGAACCCTTGCTCAAGCCGAACCAAGACGAGCGTGAGGGTTACGTGCCCAACGTGGTCTATACGTGCGGCGCTCTAGTCCACAACGGCGAACTAATCATTCCCTACGGGCTGGCCGATCACGCCACCGGTTTCGCGACGGTCCCGCTTGCTGAGGTGCTGGCGGCCATGGAATGACCCTCCCCAACAAACGAGTGGCTGTTCTGTCGCCTGTAGCCTGGCGGACGCCTCCCCGGCAATACGGTGCATGGGAGACCGTGGCCAGCAACATCACCGAAGGACTGTTCTCGCGTGGCTGGGATGTGACGTTGTTTGCCACCAGGGATTCTGTGACCCGAGCTCACCTGCATGCCGTGGTAGATCGGGGCTATGAAGAGGATCCCACAATCGATCCCAAAGTAGCCGAATACCTGCACCTGTCCGACGCATTCGAGCACGCCGCTGAGTTTGACCTCATCCACAGCCACTACGACTTCATGGCACTGTGCTACACGCGGCTCGTCAAGACGCCGGTGCTCACAACCATCCACGGATTCTCGTCTCCCAAGATCATGCCCGTATATAAGAAGTATCGTGATGGATATTTTGTCTCCATCAGCAATTCCGATCGCGCACCCGGTCTGAACTACCTGGCGACAGTCTATAACGGAATCGACCTCTCGCTGTACCCGCTCCAGGAAGGCGACGGAGATCACTTGGTCTTCCTCGGCCGGATTCACCCGGACAAGGGTGTCCATCTAGCCATTGAGGTTGCTCGCCTGAGCGGTTTGCCGCTGATCATCGCTGGCATTATTCAGGACCGAACCTATTTCCGCGAGCAAGTAGAGCCTCGGCTGAGTCAGAGCATTCGGTACATCGGACCGGTAGACGTGCCGGGCAAAAACGAGTTGTTTGCGCAGGCCCGAGTGTTGCTGCACCTGAACACAATCCCGGAGCGCTTCGGTCTCGTCCTGGCGGAAGCCAATGCAGCCGGTGTGCCCGTGATCGCGATGGATCTCGGTTCCTGCCGCGAGGTGATCAAAGACGGAAAGACGGGTTTCCTGGTGAACAGCGTCGACGAAGCGGTGCGGGCCCTGGCGCGCTTAGGGGAAGTCGATCGCTGCGCGTGCCGACAGCGGGTCCGGGAGTGCTTCTCGATCGAAACCATGGTGAAGGCGTACGAAGGAGTTTACAGGGCCGTTTTCGATCTGGAAGAGCTGAAGCGATCATGAAGTTGGACATTGTCAGACGATACGCTCATAACCCGATCCTCACCAAAGCCGACATCCCCTATCCGGTGGAAACCGTTCACAACGCAGCGGTGGTCAAACATAAGAACGAGTACATCATGCTGTTCCGATCCCATCTCCGCACGGGACGGTCGATCATTGGGTTGGCACGCAGCCCCGACGGATTCCATTTCACCGCTCACCACGAGCCCTTTCTGACTCCCGCTCGGAACGGCCCGTTCGCGGCCTACGAAGAGTTCGGCATCGAAGATCCACGCGTGACAGCCATCGATGGGGAGTACCTCATCACCTACAGCGCGTATTCGCGAAATGGCGTGCGCATCGCCCTGGCTAGGACGAAGGACTTCAGTCAGGTGGAAAGATTCTCGCTGATCACAGAAGCGGACTATCGGAACGTGGTGATCTTTCACGAAAAGTTCGACGGCCTCTATGCCCGGCTTGACCGGCCTCATTCGGAAATCGCCCCTTGGTCCATCTGGATTTCCTATTCACCGGATCTGCGTTATTGGGGCGAGTCCCAGCTCATCATGAGGCCTGAGCCATATCACTGGGACGAGATGAAGATTGGCCCGGGCGCGCCTCCGATCAAAACGGACCATGGATGGCTTTCCATCTATCACGGCGTTTTCCAGACCATGGACGGATCGGTCTACCGGTTGGGCGTCGCTCTGCATGACCTGCACAACCCGGCGAAGATCATCGGCGTGGGCGATTCATGGATCTTGCAGCCGGAGGATCCGTGGGAAGTTACGGGATATGTCCATAACGTCGTGTTCACCTGCGGCGCCGTCGCGGAGTCCGATGGAACTGTGAAGATCTATTGGGGCGGTGCCGACACAGTCGTGTGTGTGGGAGAAACTAATGTTTCCGACCTGGTCGCGTTATGCTTGGATCATGCGAGATCGCCAAAATGAGTTTGGCCCGAATCTTGTGTGCAGCACAACCGTTGCAGCCAAAACGGCGGCAGCCTCGCAACTTACAGCCGGCACTACAGTGCCAGGTTCGTCGCCGGCTTCCATCCTTCGGGGTCTATCGCCTCCGCGTGGAAAGAACCGAGACGTCGTCGTCCCAGCGACCGCAAGTTCGGCCGGCAGTACATACGGACACTCCCCACGATCGAACTGGTTGGCGAGATACAGTTTTGCCCGGTCTAGCTGTCTGATGTAAGTGACTTCTCTCTGAAAGTGTCAAGTTTTTCAGATGGCTTTGGAAGGGGAAAAGCTTGGTAAATGAGTAGGTCCAGTTGGGCGTCGGCGCGGTCAAGAGCGCTCCGCAGCGGAAACGGTAGAACCGCGTCGTTGCCGGTGAACATCGCCATAGCGGGCCGGAATACGCGAGCATCCAGGCGGGAGAAGAGCCGTGCGACCTTCCAGCCGTAAGGCGTGACATAGTAACGGTTGGTTCTGGGCGGTCGGTAGATCAAGCCTTTGAGCCGGAGCCGGCGCAGGTCATAGGTCATCTGGTTGGATGTGTACTCAGCTACACTCACGCCCAGCAGGTTGGCCACGTGTTGGCGCAGATCGTGGTTGCGAAAGCCGTCAATCAGATGGTGGAACAGCGTGAGCGCCAGAAACAGTGCCATCACGCGCGGTTGTCCGAACTTCATCCCCGGTGATTTTTTGCCGTCCTCGGTGATGGCAGGTTGCACCACGCGTTGGATGCTGTCGCCGCTCAAGCCGCTGTTGTGGCTGACGCGTTCGACTTCGAGCAATCGCCGGTTGATCTGCCGGCCGATCTTCTGCAAGTAGGACAGATTAGCCAGCCCTTTGTTGATTCCAAAATCGTTGGGGCTGCGGAAGGTCCCTTCGGTCCGGCAACCGCGGCCTTCTTTGAAGTATTGCTTCAGATCGAAGTTCTTGTAGTGGATATGCAGGCTGGGATGCACGCCGTCCTGAATCACCCGGGTTCGATTACTCTCCCGGCGTTTTCTTCGTCACTACCCGGTCGAAGACCAGTTGCACGCGATCTGGGCGGCCCAGATCCAGGTTGTCGCGGATGATTTCCTCGAAGAACTTGCTGCCCCGCAATGGCCGGTCGAAAATCTGTGTCAGGCTGACTTCCATCTGCCAGATCGACAGATCCCAGTCGTAGCCCGCACGCCGGTCTTCCGGCCGCAGCGGAAGCGGAATGCGACGCAGCCATTTCCGGAACAGCCGGTCAATGTCTTCCCACCCCAGCCCGTCACAGATCTTCTGCAACTTCACCGGCTCGGAGCACGACAGGAATCCGTTGTCCAGCGCTTCATAACTGATGTGGCGCTTGTCGAGTTGCCGCTTGGCCCATTCGTGCCCGTTCAGGCATAGCTTCACACTCCACGGCGCGTAGCTGCAGATCTTGAGGAATAGCGGGCCGAACTCTTCGTCCTCGATGTAGAAGTAGTAGTGATTGACGTAGACCGTCTTGTCGCGGTCGAACTGGAACTGTCCGGAGACCTTCTTGCCGTTGAAGGCCTGGGTTTTCTCCTGCGCCACTCCAATGAAAACGATGGCGTCTCGCACGTCGCGGCCACGCCGGAAGCGGTTGGCAATATCGTCTTTCCTCTCCTTGTGCCGGAACTGATACACCGGAACGCCTTCCTGTTCGGCCAGCGCCTTCACAGCTTCGCGAAACTTCTCTGAGATCTGCCCAAGAAAAACCGGCGACGGAATCGGTTTCCCCAACTGATCCCGCATGAAGAAGACCAGGCCAGGCCCGGTCGCCAGCTTGACGATGTAACCATTCAGGTACAGACGGTCGAGACACTCCACTTCGAGAGTGACATGGCCGTCGAGCAGTTCCGGGATGGTCGCTATTCCACGAATTCTATGCGAATGCCGGGATTTCCGCTGGTCGGTTTGAGGTCGAAGACCTCGCTAGGATCTAGGCAGCTTGCCGGTCGGGCCTCACTAGATCTTTAGTCGAATTAACAGTGCGTTCGAGTCACGAAAGTCGCTTTCTCTCAGATAAGTACGCGCTCGAACGGTATTTCTGTCCGCGCATCGCGCGTTCAGACTCGTCGGGTCCATACGGCGTGGTAGAGCACCAACACCAACACCGAGCCGATAACTGCGACAAATAGGCTGTACAGACTCAACCCACTTACACCAGGAGCTCCTAATGCTCGGAATACCAGCCCGCCGGCCACCGCACCCACAATTCCCAGGATGATGTCGAGGATCAGACCCTCACCCCTCTTATTGACTAGCTTGCTGCCGACAAACCCTGCGAGTAAACCTAAGACTGCCCAGGCCAACAGTGACATTTTGGTTCTCCTTTCTACACTTGCTGCGCTACACACTATCTCAATGACGTGTAGAATTGGAAGCCCAAACGAATGGGCCTCCAGTTCCTTTGCTATGCTGCTGAAGACTGCTCTTTCCTGGTTGAGTATTTGCTCCAGTCCGCCGATAGTTCAGCACCTGCCGTGGTCGCCTTCGTTTCACCGGGGACGATCTGCTCACTTGTTAGTTGAGCACTGTACATTTCCTCATTCGACTCCTGATCCGGCCGGAGCGTTGCTCCGTCCAGTGCAAGACCCGCAAACACGCCGCGTGATCGGGAGTAAGTCAGGATCTCGGCTTGCAACTTAACATCCGTATCTGCCGAAGCACTTCGCCCCACCGGTCCCGCAGCCGCCGCCACGGTCACATCGGCACCCAAAGTGAACTTGCTCTTTTCGGCGGCCCGCTTGTTCATAACGAGCATGACAGCATCAGTCTCCGAACCACCGATCTGAAAACCGAAGCTGCCCCTTCTACCTTGATAGCTGCTGGCGCGGATTACCCGTGGCCGGAAGCACGCCGGCACTCGATGAAACCTTGCCATACTGACCGCCAACAACAAAAGCCGCTTTTTTGAATACCGGAACAATCACGATGCACTGTGATTTCTCAAGCGGGTCATCCGGGATGCGCTTGTCCGGGGCAGACATAATTTCCCACAACACCTGAGCCGACGTCTTCAGACGCATCTCTGCGTTCTCAGCTCCGTACAACAATTCCAAATGAAGTTCAGGTGCAGGTGGTGTTAGTGGTCGGCCACTCGGGCACGTGCGAATACGGCTCGGTGATCAGGTTCGGATATAAGGTGATGGTTGCGTCTATCAAGGCGGCGAAACCCATCGCAAGCGGCAGTAGAGCAACCAAGAACAGAAACATTATCAGATTGCCTGCGGGCGTGAATACCGGTATGACGGGATTCAGAAACAGCACAATCCCAGCCAGTGCGCTGCCCCAAAAATATTCGTGCGCGCGCACCGCCTGCTGCACCATTACCAGTGCGCTTAGGCAAACGACGAGATCCAGCAAGAGTTGGTAGCTCGTTCCGGAGTGCCAGGACATGGATGCCAGAAGCAAACCCACAATAAGGCCACACTTTACTGTCTTCGTGAACATTGGAAGCCCTGATTTCTGCTTGGAAACTGAGAACTTTCTGCCGTGGAATTTTGGGGGGGGACCCTGCCCACCCTATCGGATTCGCGGGTCTAGACTACGGCCGGAAGGGCGATTTTGTGAAAGGTTGAACTGCAGACCTCAAAGGTACGGACCTGAGGTGTGCCATCAACCACGTTTCCGAGGGCTTTCAATACGTCGGGATAGGCAGTGCGGCCATACGCGTCCGCATGCTCTTTCTCATCCCACAAACTGATAGCGACAGCTTCTCCTCCGCCCGGGACGACGAACGTGAGTGCATCCTGGAACCCTGCTTGCTGTCGAAGCACGGGAACGGCTGCGTTTTCAATCAACCGGGTGAACTCTGCCAGCCGATTGGTCTTCAGACGGATGGAAACACTGCGAGCAAACATGGTGTCAACCTCCTGGGTTGTGGTGGGCTAAGAGAAGGAAACTGGGACAACCTGACTTAGTTCAGATCATCTTAAGAGTGGGCGGGAATGCTCAATCACTAACTATAATAGGTTAAGTGTAACTACTTGTCAAATGTGAACGTGCGAAAAGTTACCGGCACTTAGAACTTCTTGGTTAACTTAAGAAAGACTTGGGGGTGGAGGGGTTGGACTATCATCGCGAGGGGAATCGCCTAATCAGCCCTCCACCTATCTCATCAGGCGTTGATCGTGTGTAGGACTCCCGTGCCGGCGCTTTTTTTTAAAAACCCCCCCGATCCCGTATTGTGACCGTAGGCGCAGCGGAGGACCAGCGGAGGCGGGGCATGGCCTAGTCCTCGAAAATCGTAAGGAGGCGACGGGAACTCCGTGCACCTTCGATTTCCGGCGCACGCTCGATGAGACTCGTGCCGCGTGCGATTACACAGAGCGCACGACCCCGCCTATCTCAGTGCAGTGTCGGCGTTTCAGCCGTGGCTCGAGGCTTACCTAGAGTCCACGCGAAACAAGCAAAGAAGCGGACGTGAAGCCAACTTGACCATTGATGTCAGTACTGGTCCCCGTACTTGTGCCAAAAAACACTCTTCTTCGCTGCTGTCATCTTCGCTGCTGATGATCGGCTTGCGTCACCACGGCGTGCTTGCGCGGAGCCTGGCTGTGGATCGCGATCCGATCCCGGCCGTAATGCACTTCGACTTCACTGCCGCGCTCGCGCACCCACACCGATCGGCCGGCATATTCCCATGGCACGGAATACCGGCTGCCTTGCCAGGACACATACGCATCTCGTGCCACCTTGCGCAGCTCATCATCTATATACGGATACGGTGGGCGCCCATCCATGGGCTGCAGGCTAAACTGATCCACGTTCCAGCGCACGGCTACTTGCTCATGCGTCGTGCCGTGCACTCGCTGGTTGGCTACTTCCCATACCCAGGCACGCAACTGCGCATTCAGGTCACTGAGGCAGCTAGGTTCGCGGCCCTGCAATCCACACAGGAAGTTCCGTCGCACATACTTCACTCCCGATTCCACCTTGCCCTTGGTCTGTGCCCGATACGGCCGGCACAGCCGCGGTTGGAAACCCCAGTAGCGCGCGAAGTCCAGAAACACCGGGTGCCAGACCACTTCGCCTCGCTCGTCGATCTCCAGCCACACGGTTTTCATGCGGTCATAAAGAATCTCCTCCGGCACTCCACCCGACTGGCGGAAGGCTTCCTCGTGCATCTTCAGCAGCGTGCCCAGCTTCTGGTCGAGCGCCGCTTCGGCCATCATCGCCCGGCTATAGCCCAGCGTGAAGGTGAAACCATTCAGCGCCCACTGTTCGCCATCCATCTCGATGGTGCCCAAGTGTCCCCAGTCCACTTGCGCCTGCTTGCCTGGCGGCGTTTCGAACCGTCTTACCGCGACTGTGCGTGCCGATTCGCGCTGCGGTTGCAGCCAGTCTTTCAGAATCGTGTAGCCCCCAGGGTACCCACGGGCCCTCAACTCCCGTAGCAGTACCTGCGCATTCCATACGCCAGCCTTCAGCCGCTCATCCAGATACGACTTAAATGCATCCAGCTTGCTCGGTGCTGCCGGTCGTGGTCCGTAGGCCGGTGCGCTTTCCGGCTGGATCAGATACTTGCGAATGGTTTTCCGGTCGTACCCGGTCAGTCCGCTGATCGCTCGGATGCTCAGCCCTTGTCGTTTCAGCTCTTCGATATCTTGCACGTCTCTCCCCCGTAACACATCCCGGCACCTCCTACTTCAGAGTCGGTGCCGGCTTTAGCCCTTGTCAGGGGTGGGGGATTTTTCGTCCGGCATTATGGGGATTTTACGACCGGTGCTGACAGTGCAGCTACTCGTTTTGACAGCCTCACGAAAAGCCAAGTACCGCGCGGGCCGCCCTGAGCCTACACCGAGGCCGAGAATTGTGATCTTTTCTCCGGGAAGAGAAGGCCCGAGACTAGCGCACGTAGTTGTGAGGGGATGAACGGTTTAGCAAGAAAATGCCATCCCTCATTAAGCACAAGCATTCCTTCGGTGAATCCGGACATCAGAAGTACCTTGAGTTGCGGCCGATCTATACTCATTTGAGTAGCCAATTCGATGCCGTTCATTACCGGCATTTGAAAGTCTGACAAAAGAAGATGTATCTCGCCATTGCACTCTTTGGATTGCTGAAGCGCGCCAAGGCCGCAGGTGGCCGTCAGAACGTTGTACCCGCCGTCGCTAAGCAACGCTGAAACGAACTTCAAGACAACTGCGTCATCGTCAACCACAAGAACGGTCTTTTGATCGTTTGGCCAACCTGCCGACTGATCCATTGGCGCACCTCTCTCTGTTCTCGGCAGAGAGTGGGCGGGGCCAAAATGCTTGGGAAAGAAACCGCGCTCGGTGGAGGAGAACCGCCCCTATTGTCCCACGTACTGAACAGACCGATCAAATGATTATACGAATATTTGGTACGTAGACGTTATTGCAAACAAGGGTTTACTGCCCTTGTTCAAGCCCAGCAGCGACAGCATGCCGTCAGTCAAGCTTTCCCGTCACTTTCCCTTCCCAAAGCGTCCGGCAATCTGCCGGTAGCTCTGGCCATGCGCCCGCAGTTCAAAACTCGCTGCCGGGCTAAAACTCTTCTTGGCCGTCCCACCGGCAAATCCGTCCCGGACTTGCTATGTCCCGGACTTGCTATGGACCTCCTTTCCCGACATGTGATGAAATATCACCGGCTTTTCTGAATCCTGGTCAGCGATCCCGCTCTGGCTTGAGCGGATTGGTCATTCCGAGTGATGCTGGTAGTTTCATCACAAAACTGAAGGCGAATAAGCAAATGGCTTAGATCCAATGGGCGGTCCAAAAGCTTACACTCGTCCATGCCCAGGGGTAAAACGTTCAGGCTAAACCACCAGATCCTACCTATATGGATTGCGGTCCGCTGGCGAGGATCGGGGCCAAAGGGTGGCGGAGTACTATTTCCCTGCCGCAAAGAAGGCGGCGAGGCATGCGGCACTGGTATTCTTTCAGTAGGCCTCGACGCTGGGCGGTATTTGTAACTTGGGTCCGTCGTCCGGAACCTTTTTTCCGAAGGAGTGGATCAGCGTGAATTCCGACGGAACGATTTCAGGCCTCGCTTCCGGCAGCGAGATGGCAGATTTTCTGCTGAGCGCCATCGTCGATTCCTCGGAGGATGCGATCATCAGCAAGGACCTCGACGGTGTCATCAGGAGCTGGAACAAGAGCGCCGAGCGGCTCTTCGGCTATACAGCCGACGAAGCCATAGGCAACACCGTGGCCGTGCTGCTGATTCCCGGTGACCGCCAGCAAGAAGAACCGGACATTCTCGCAAGACTCAAGAAGGGCGAGCGCGTGGACCACTTTGAAACACTGCGTCGGCGCAAGGATGGTTCCCTTATCGACATTTCACTCACTATTTCACCCGTAACGGATCGTCAAGGTCGTATCATCGGCGCATCGAAGGTTGCCCGCGACATCGCTCAACGGAAGAAGTCAGAGAAGCGCTTGCGTGAACAAGCCTACTTGCTTGACATGAGCAGCGATGCCATCATTGTGTGTGACGCACAAGACCGCATCGTTGATTGGAATAAAGCGGCGGAGAGGACGTACGGATTCAGTCTCCAACAGGCTGTTGGCAGGATTTCTCACGAACTTCTGCATACAGAATTTCCAGTGCCGTTGCCGACAATTCGAGTGATACTTTTGCGGGACGGTCGTTGGTTGGGAGAGCTCATTCACGTATGTCGCGGTGGATCCCGAATCATCACCCTTTCGCGCTGGGTTGCTGAGCGCGACAAAAACGGCGACCTGATCCGCATATTGGAATGGAACAATGACATTACCGAGCGCGTGCACGTGCAGGAAGAACTGCGACGCGCCAATCGGGATCTCGAACAGTTCGCGTTCTCGGCCAGCCATGACCTTCAGGAGCCGCTTCGCAACATCAAAATCTACAGCGAACTTCTCGCGCGCGAATTCGGCGACAACCTCCATCCAGAAGCAAGGAGATACATGGAGTATCTCCGTTCGGGAGCCACGCGCATGGAGATGCTGGTCCGCGACCTCCTCGCCTATACCCGTGCCGGGCAACCCGATGAGCCCACCGAGATGACCAATGCAAGCGAGGCCTTGCAGGCTGCCCTATCGGTGTTGTCCGACGCAATAACCGAAGCTGGTGCTCGTATCACATCGGACCCCATGCCTACGGTTCAGGTCCGCGCGACCCATTTGCAACACCTCTTTCAAAACCTCATTGACAACGCCATAAAGTACAGGAGTCCGGACCGCTCCCCCAGAGTCCATGTCGGTTCGGAACGACAAGATCTCAAATGGGACTTCACCGTGACCGATAACGGCATCGGCATTCAGCCTGAGTACAACGAGAACATCTTTGGACTATTCAAACGCCTCCACACCAGCGATAAATATTCCGGGATGGGTATCGGACTGGCTATTTGTCGACGCATTATGGATAGGTATCCGGGTCGGATCTGGGTCGAATCGGAGCCCGGTAAAGGGTCCACCTTCCACTTCACGTTACCCGTTTGAGGAGACGCAGTCGTCGGCCTGTCGGCACCATTCAGTTTTTCGACCAAGCAGAGGCAGATCCCGCCAGCCCTTGTCCGGATATTGTCATTCCCGACATTAATCTTCCAAAGAGACAGGGTGGCGACGAGCTCAACATATGCGCAGCCGGTCCCGCTGCGCGTAGGCACGTTATCGTGGTGTCGAGATTAGCCTCCGAGTGCCACCAAGAGTTCGTGAAAGCACTTGGCACGGACGGCTATTTTCGTAAACCGTCCGAGTTCGACGAATTCATGAAGCTCGGCGACCGGTCAAAAGCATACTCGCCCGCGGCCTGAATTAGTTTGTGAACTTCGCAAACCAGCAAGGCTCGCGCTGAAAACCTGTACAGAGTGCGCGTAAGCACGGTCCGGCCTTTGTGCCAGATGATGTGTTGGTGGTGCAAAAAGCTACGCCCTATCTCAAGCTCTTCTTGCCACCCCGCTTGGCTTTGACCCTACGCGCTGCCTCATCATCAAAGCCATTCGTTTCCGGGCGGCAGGGGACATGGTTCCGCGTTTGCGCCGGGGAGCAGGGGCGTGAATTGGTTTTGCCGGGGCAGCCTCAGTTGGCGCTCCGCCATTCAGCGTTGCTCGAATCCCGGTGATGGCTTCGGCGATTTCGGTCTTTCGCTCCTCGCGGCCAATCAGGGGGTGAGTGAGAAGGGCGGTGTGAGTGTCGGTGGGCATCGGAGTAATGATAGCAGCGTCGGCGAATTCATTTCGTAGTGTGGTCGTGGCCCCGGTTGCCCGACCGCCCCGAGCAAGCTGCGCGTAACTTCTGTGCGAATATACGCACGAATTTGGGGGACTTCACATAGTAAATAACTCGCTCAGCCGATAAATCGTTTTCATTCCACCGCGCTGTTTTGGTATTCGGCATGCTAGCAGTTGCCCATTATTGGTCTGGCATGTGGTACTGGGGGCCTACCATTGAGAAACGCGCCACGTATTCTCTTAGTGGATGATGAGCATGAAATCCGGACATTATTCACTCAAATTCTCTTGAATGAGGGCTATAGCGTCAGTGCGGTGGCGACTGCGCGTCATGCTCTGGCGGCAGTGCGCAACGGAGAATTTGAGCTTGTTGTGCTCGATCTCGGCCTGCCTGACAGCGACGGATTAGAACTCACCCGTCAAATTCGAGGTGAGATTCCGCACGTGCACATTTTGGCAATCTCAGGATTCATGGTCGGGGACATGCCGCGTGAGGCTGTTGCCGCCGGGGCAAGCGCAACATTGCCAAAACCAACAACGTCTTCCGCGTTGCGCCGAAGCGTCTCACAACTGGTGGCATTCGCAGATTCCGGTGCCGGTCGGTTCAAGGTAGCTGGCGCGTAGACGGGACTAGCGACAGGCAGTTTACTTCGCGCAACGGGATTTCGGTGAGCAGATTTGATCGGGCTCCAACTCAAGTCGTTCAAAGTTGTCACCGCTTCCAGAATTTGCTTGGTGCCGCCAAGAATTCCGCCCCATCCCAGCATGCTCCAATCCGCAAAGTAGGCCACCTATAGCGTCGCCCCTCTCCATATTCGACCCGCACCCAGTTATTGACAAAGTCTCTGCGCTGTCGTCCGCATGACACCGACTGAATTCGGGTAATGATGACGGTCTCTTTCTTGCCCCTGAACTCCATCGATTTGTCCTGCAAAACCAGTTGTCCGGTGTCTCGGTAAGCCAGCATATTCATGTCGCGCCATCGATTCTCTTGCGGCAGATACCAGACCTTATCGAACTTCAGGGGCACCATAGACGGTTGGGCCAATCTCATGGGTTGCTTCTGGAAGCTGAACAGCGTTTCACCTGGGAGTCGTCGTCTTTATAGGAACTGACGCGGTCTTGTATGGGCGGGGTTGCGTGAGGCATTGCGCGCAGAGCGGCTCGAAGTACCTGATTGGCCTGAACACACCGGACCACATGACGGCGCTAATGGTTTCAGTGGATTCTTCATTGTGAGCCGCGCCGAATCTTGGCCGCCAATTTTTAGATATTCGCCTTTGCTTCGCTATAGCGCTAAAATATCTTATCAGCTATTCAGTGCCCTGTCTGAAGCCACTTGCCATCCAAGATTCGCAAACCGCGTTATCTGTCAACTCCGGTTGAAAAGTACCCATAGTTCCGGTCGAAAAGGTACCCACCCGAAAACTCTCCGACGCCGACCAGCGGGAGGCGCCAGAGAAGCCCAAGTTCATAAGTCCCCTTTCC